>Ga0194132_10003927_pt1 | contig 25850 bp, 24 predicted proteins | sample TA2KigOf80mmetaG_FD_148612 | JGI IMG/M metagenome (GOLD analysis project Ga0194132, IMG submission 148612) | Freshwater microbial communities from Lake Tanganyika, Tanzania - TA2015054 Kigoma Offshore 80m | ecosystem: Environmental > Aquatic > Freshwater > Lake | place: Tanzania: Lake... | reverse complement strand
TCGATACCGATCATGATGGACATCAGATGCTGGCCTTCCGGTTGAGGTGGGGCCGTGGCGGGCATTCCTGATTCGGGTTCGATGTGCTCTCGCCCCTTTCGAGCCACACCCCGGCAAGAGAGTCCGGCCGGCCGACAGTACCGAAAGAAGCCAACCCCGAAGTCCGGGACGGCAGGCACTCAACGAGCCCACCGGCCAGACCCTCACAACGCCTCGGAAACTCCGCACCGCCCACCAGCAGTGTCAATCAGGCACCCACAGGCTCAATCTCCACGCGTCTACTGCTGATCAGAGTACGGTGACGAACATGACGCGGTCTCCACGCTGGCGCCACACGGTCACCGTGGTGTGTGCCGGGCTGCTCGTCGCCCTCGTGGTCGGGTGCTCGCCGCCCGGGACCCGTGGCAAAGCACGAGGAGGCTCCCGCGCCACCGCGCTACAGAACCGCACCCCGGCCAGAGCGGCCAAAGGGTCGGCGCCGACAACCGTGTCGACCACCGTCGTTCGCGCCCCTGCGCCCACGACGGCTTCCCGGCAGCCTTCCCCGCCGCCATTTGCCGCGCCACAAGCTGCTCCGCCCGCGGCCGAGTCGGGAGCCACCCCGTCGATCACGGGCGTCACCGTGACCGTCTATTACACCGCTGTCGAGTCCTTCCACACCGGAGCTCGGCGCTCGGTGCAGGGCTGCCTGGTCCGCGACTGCTCCTTCGGCAACGCCACCCTCGGTTCCTACCCAAAGGACTTCGTCGCCAAGGTCGAACAGGAAGGCACGGGTCGAATGACGTCCGGAGCGCACGCGGGGCGCTACCTGAACTGGTCGTACGACGTGGGGTACTGGCTCGACGACATCCCCTCCGATTCGTACGGGAACCGCCTCGTTCCCTTCGTCTCAGCGGCGGCCGACGACTTGGCCCGCGGGACCCGCTTCCAACTCGTTGCACCGCTGCGACTCGAGGACGGGTCACGTCTCGACGCTGATGCCGAGCGTCGGCTGACCGCCGCCTCGTTCGTCGTCGAGGACGAGTTCACCCCTGGCCTCGGCGGTGCCCGCCATGTCGACGTGTACATCGGCGAGGAGGACCGAGCCGGCTTCGAGGACTCGAGCCCGCTCTACAAGATGCTCGTGGGCGTCGGGCTCGCCCTGCGCTGACACAGCGAGGCCCCCTCGGTTCGGCGGGCACTTCGCCGCGTCGTGCGTTCGAGGTGACATCCCACCTCGGCCGCCGAGAGACCATTTGGTGATACGTCACAGCAGCAGTCATTTCAGCGTGTCTCTAGTCACTCAACATCCCCTTCCAGGGGGTTGAGACAGTCGCAGTTGATCTCCAACGCTGTGTGATCCACCATGACTGTTGGAAGGATCTTGTATGTGCCCAGGCGGGATGGGCACCAAAATTTGGGAGAAATTGTCATGTACAACGCAGGAACGGCTGGCCTGGCCGGAACAAGCGTCCTCGGCGCTTCGTTAGTAATGTCGGAGTCGGGAGACCAACTCGCCTTCACGGGCTCGACGGCAGCGGGGATCGCGCTCCTTGCGATTGCCCTGATCGTGCTGGGACTGATGGCCGTCGGCACGGCCAGACGGCGACGCACCCGCTGAGGGTTTTCCACCAGATCACATGATTGCTCTCGCCCTTTCGGCCGCGATGACCTTGGCGATCGTCTACACGATCACCATGTTCTTCGTCGGAACCCGCACCACCGCCGCGCGGCTCGCGCAACGACGGCCGATCGCCGAGGCCGACGACCCGAGCCCCGTGCGCCTGATGGTGGTGGTCCCGTGCCTGAACGAAGAGTTGGTCATCGGCCGGACGGTGGAGCGGCTACTGGCCATCGACGACACGCCGGGCTTTGAGCCAATTCAGATCCTCGTCATCGACGACGGTTCCGATGACCGCACCGCCGAGATCGCATCCTCCTACGATCCAACCCGGGTCACGGTGTTCCGCCGACAGGCCCCCAACGCCCGCGAGGGAAAGGGAGTGGCGCTCAACGCCGCCTTCCGTTGGCTGCGCGACGTGACGCGCGACGCCGGCGACCATCCCGACACCATCGTGCTCGGGGTCCTGGATGCCGACGGCCGGCTCGACCCAGCCGCGCTCGGCGTGGTTGGTCCGATGTTCGCCGATCCGCGGCTCGGGGCGGTTCAGCTCAAGGTCCTGATCCACAACGCTCCCGACGGGTTGCTCCCGCGCCTCCAAGACGTGGAGTTCGCGACCTTCACCGAGGTCTTCCAGCGGGCGCGTGCTCAGCTCGGCTCCTCCGGCCTGGGTGGCAACGGGCAGTTCACGCGCCTCAGCGCGCTGATGGATCTCGGCGATGACCCCTGGAGCGACTGCCTCACCGAGGATCTCGAGCTCGGGATCAACCTGCTCATGCACGGCTGGACCAACGCGTTCGTGCCCGACACCGCGGTGTCGCAGCAGGGTGTCACGGAGCTGCGCCGCCTGATCCGACAGCGCTCACGGTGGTTCCAGGGACATCTCCAGTGCCTGGGCCTCATGCCGCGCGTCATTCGATCCTGCTTGCCGATCGGGGTTCGGCTCGACCTCTGCTATCACCTGGTCAGCTCGCTGATCATGCTGTTCTTCCAGACGCTGGCTCTGGTCTGGCTCGCAGGATTGGTGGTCGCGTCCGTGCGGGCTCCCGCCGCGGTCGGGTCAACTCTCAGCTCGCCGACGCGCCTGGCGATCCTGTATCTGCTTGCCTTCGGGATCTCGCCGTTGGTGGCGCTCGCGTATCGGCGCGCTCGGCCCGAAGAGGGGCTGCTGCGTTGTCTGCTGATCGCGCACGCGTACGTGATCTACACCTACATGTGGTGGGGCGCTGGGCTGTCCGCCCTGGCTCGCCACCTCCGGGGGGAGCGCGGCTGGGCGAAGACGGCCAGAACCGTCGGCACCGGCGACGAGTCAGCCACCAACCAGCCGTCCGGTTCGCCGTCCCCACTGCTGCCCTCCCCCGTGCTGGATCCTCCGGCACCCACGTTTCTGCCACCCACCGACCAACCACTTCACCAAGGAGTTGGGTGATGTCCACACTGCGGACGAGACGTGCTCGTCGGACACTGAGTTGGGTGCGCCTGACCGTCGTCCTGGGCCTCTTGTGCGGCGCGCCCACGTGGGCGCTGCCGACCTCCTCCGCGTCAGCGGCCCCTGACCCCAACCTGAAGGTGCTGGTGCTGTTCGACAGCACCGGCCAGTGGGGTTGGCTGGGAGAGGCCTACGCGATGCAGACGGCGAACCTAGTGGGCCACTTCGGCAAGGCGACCACGAAGAAGGTCACCAGGTACACCGCTGGGGAGGTCAACAACTACGCGGCCACCATCTACCTCGGCTCGACCTACGACGAACCGCTGCCGATCGCGTTCCTCAACGACGTCGCCACGACCACCAAACCCGTCGTGTGGATTAACTCGAACATCTGGCAGCTCACCTCACGGAACCGCAACTTCATCTACGACTACGGGTGGATGTGGGCCCAGTACGACACGTCCTCGGTCCCTACCGTCCGCTACAAGGGCGTCGACCTCGCCCGATCGCCGTTCAACAACTCGGGCATCATGTCGTATTACTCGGTCGACCTCACCAAGGCCACGGTGCTGGCCGAGGCGGTGCGCAGCGACGGGTCCACGTTCCCGTGGGCCGTGCGGTCACGCAACCTCACCTACCTCGGTGAGAACCCGTACTCGTACATGCGTGAGAACGACCGCTACCTGATCTGGGCGGACCTGCTCTTCGAGGCGCTCGCTCCCGCAACCCCGGAGCGGCACCGCGCGATGGTTCGGCTCGAGGACGTGGGCCCTGACGCCGATCCGGCCCAGCTCCGGGAGATCGCCGACTACCTCCACTCCAAGGGCATTCCGTTCTCGATCGCGACGTACTCCTGGTACCGCGACCCGCTCGGCCGTGCGAACAACGGCGCCCCCGTGTCGCAGAGACTCGCCCAGGCACCCCAGGTGGTGTCAGCGCTCCGCTACATGCAGACCCGGGGCGGCACCATCATCCACCACGGCCACACGCACCAGTTCAGGAAGAGGATCAACCCCTATGACGGCATCAGTGGGAACGACTTCGAGTTCTACTTCGCTCACGTCGACGCCAACGACAGCGTGATCCTCGACGGGCCGGTCACGGGTGACTCCCAGGCATGGGCAACCCGCCGGATCAACTCGAGCCGATCGGACTTTCTGTCCGCCGGGTTGACGCTTCCCACGATCTTCGAGGTGCCCCACTACGCCGCCTCCGTCGCCAACTACAAGGCCATACAAGCCATCTACGGCAAGGGGTACGACCGGCGGTTGTACTTCCCTGGCGTGCTGAATGGCGGAGCTATCGACTACACGCGACCCATCGGCCAGTTCTTCCCCTACGACGTCGTGGACGTGTACGGCACCAAGGTGTTCCCGGAGAACATCGGGAACTACGAGGCGGAGGCCTACAACAACCACCCGGCGGTGCTCCCACCGGAAATCGTCGACCGTGCGGCCAAGAACCTCGTCGTGCGAGACGGCTTCGCGAGCTTCTTCTACCACCCGTACTATGGAGTTGGTCCGCTCAAGCAGATCGTCGAGGGGATCAACGGCCTCGGCCGCTACACCTGGGTCGGACCAAACCAGGTCTGAGCCACGTCACTCGCGCTACCTGAGGAGGTGTCGATGTCTCGCATCATGTCCATTTTCGGGACGAGACCCGAGGCCATCAAGATGGCGCCCATCGTGGCGCGGCTCCAGCGCACGCCCAACGTCGAGTCGGTGGTCTGCGTCACCGGTCAGCACCGGCAGATGCTCGACCGGATGTGCGAACTGTTCGGCCTCGCGCCGGACGTCGATCTTGACCTGATGAAGCCGGGCCAGCGGCCAGTCGATGTGTTGTGTGCCGCCGTCGGCGAGCTGGCGCCGATCATCCGCGACGCCTCGCCCGACGTGATACTCGTGCAGGGCGACACCACCACGGCGATGGCGGCCGCACTCGCGGGCGCGTATGAGGGTGCGGCCATCGGGCACGTCGAGGCCGGCCTGCGCACCTTCGACAAGCGGCAGCCCTTCCCCGAGGAGCTCAATCGTCTCGTGGTCGCCGCCTGTGGAGACCTCCATTTCGCGCCGACCGCCAGCTCCGCCACCAACCTCATCCGTGAGGGCCACGATCCCAAGACGGTGTGGATCACCGGCAACACCGTGATCGACGCTCTGCTCGATGTTCACGCCCGGCCGTTCGAACCGCCACCGGGCGATCCTCTGGCCGAGGTGCCATGGGATCGAGACGTGATCCTCGTGACCGCGCACCGGCGCGAGAACTTTGGACAACCGATGCGGGACGCGCTGGGCGCCATCGCGGAGATCCAGAAGCGCTCGGCGGGGAGCGCCCACGTCGTCTACCCGGTGCACCCCAATCCCGAGGTGCGGGCGGCGGTCGACGACACGCTGGCGGGCCTCGACGGGATCACCCTGCTACCGCCGCTCGACTACCAGCGGCTTGTGCACGTCATGGGCCGGGCCCGGCTCATCATCACTGACTCAGGGGGCATCCAGGAGGAAGCGCCCGCTCTCGGCAAGCCGGTTCTGGTGCTTCGTGACGTCACCGAGCGCCCAGAGGCGGTCGACTTCGGCACCGTCAAGCTGGTCGGTTGTGACCCCGAGCGGATCATCCACGAGACGATCCGACTGCTCGAGGACCCCAGCGCCTACGCGCTCATGGCGGAGCGCACCAACCCCTACGGCGACGGTCGCGCGGCCGAGCGGATCACCGCAGCGCTGACAGGAGCGCATGTCGAGGAGTTCTGCCCCGACGGCGATGCCGACGCTGATCTCGACGCCCCCACGGAGACGGCGCCCGACACGCAAGCAACGGGGACGCGGGGTTGACCGGTCCCCGACGAGCTCTGACGAGGACCCTCGTTGCGCTGGTGGGCGCCGCCACGTTGGTGTCGGCATGCGGACAGGTCACACGCGTGGCCGGGGGGTCCGAGCCCACCCGATCGAGCGTCAGCTCATCGAGCGACAACCCATCGAGCGTCAGCCCATCCACCGCGGCGGGCGGGACCGACGCGACCAACGGCGCGATCGCGAACGGGGCGACCACAGGGGGCGGCGAGGCGCCTGCGTCCGCGCCGCCCCCTTCGGTCCCCGAGCGGTCCCGCACCTGGAGCGACCCGACGATCCCGCAGACGCCTCCAGCGGAGCCCGGCGCAAGCGACGGCACGCCGGATGACCCGACGCCCGAGCCCCCGGCGTCAGGATCACCGGCGAACGCTGAGTTGATCGCCCCTCCGCTTCCCTCGCCGCCCCCGCCCGATCCAGGGGTCAGCTGTGCAAGCTTCCCTGATCGTGCCGCCGCGCAGCAGTGGTACGACCGCCAGCGCCTGGTACGTGGCGATATTGCCAACCTCGACCCGGATCGCAACGGCGTCGCCTGCGACACCTGACCGCCCGCAGGAGCGATCTAGCGGGCCACTACACCTAGGGCTGTAGGTCCCGCCGAATCGTCAAGCAAGTCGTCGACGTGCCCGGCCTCGCCCGACTAGTCCGGCTCGCCCGGCGTCACCCACTGTCGAGCCAACGATGCCACTGCTTGACCCCACACCCAGCCACGAGTCCAGAACGCGAGAACCCGACGAGAAGGACTTGGCGGTGATCGACCGGGGCGAGCCTGCTCTCGGCGCCTCGGGGGCAATCGACTAGCCGCGTATCGGAGCCGTCTCGGTCAACTCGGTCGCTTGGCGTGGGACAGGCTGCCACCGGGCGAGGATGATCGACGAGACGGCGGCCCACTGGACGAAGCCGAGATGGGGATCCGCTCGACCAGGCCCATTGTCGACCACATGCTCGCAGTGGCGACCGCCGCGATCGGGCCAGACAGCGCGATCACGATCAGTGTCGCGACCGAGTACCGGCCGAAGTCGCGTAGCGTCGGCCGTGCGAGGGCCCAACGGGCGACGAGAGCGATCGAGAGGATCGTGAGCACCGAGCTGACGCCAGCGAAGATGACGTGCAGGGTGCCCGACGTCGTGGCCGGCGAAGTACACGTAAATCGCGATGCCGTAGAACTCACTCAGCCGAGGCACTCGGGCAACCTACCGAGACGTCCTGACAGCGCAACACGGACCGAGGCGCCCCGGAAACGACGACGCCCCGTTCCGAGGAGATCGGGGCGATCGCTTAGATGGTGTCGGAGGACCCACCCGCACAAACCCATACCGCCCACTGGCGGCTCGTGGCCTGATCCGTGGCGGTTCGTGTCGGAGGGGGGAGGTGCCTGATCGGCCCGCGTGTTGCTGTACTGCTGGCATTCCGGCGGGATCCCCTCCCGTCCGTCACGAGCACCCTCGGGGGTGCTCGTCATGCAGGACACGGTACGTCACGCCGATGACAGTCGCCCGCGGGGAGAGCCCGGGCCGGCCGTCGAACGGGGCCTCAACTGATGCCCTTGACCAAGCCCACCGGCCCGGACAAGGCCAATCCTCGGTGCTCACAGGCGACCCTGCTGAGTCGTGGGCGCAGCATCGCAGTTCCCCAGCCCCCAGCCCCGAGTCGGAGCGGACGTTCCGCTGCGACTACGTCGAGGGGGTGACCGACGTCGGTGCCGGTTGGTCGCAGCGGGGAGCGTAGAACGACCGTCCGTCGATCAGGGCCCCCAGTTCGTCGACCTGGGCCTCGCGGCTCGGCGTGTTGGTCACCGCTCGCGCCACTTGCTCGAGCAACGCCAAAGCTCGGTCGCGGTCGATGCCGGCAGGGGGGCAACTGATCAGACGGTGGGTCTCGGACGCGAGCGCGAACGCGGTGTCGGCGGCATCGGGAGCGCCGGTGTCGAACGTGACCACCTGCTGATGGTTGCGCGCGACGGCGAGGAGGTAGGCCGCAACGGCCGGGTCAGAGGTGAGCTGTCCGACCTTCGCATCAACGTCGTCGCGCACCCCGTTCCCGTCCACGTCTGCCCCTGCAAGCGAGCTCCGGGACTCACCGTTGCCGGACGAGTCGGTACACGCCAGTGCCGTCACCGACAACGCCGCGACGAGGACACAGCCGATAAACCGGCGGCGCACACCCCTCTCGGCTCTCATGCCACCATGATGTCAGAGAATCCGTTATCGCCGACTGCGACCGACGCATCGCCAAGTACCACCAACTCCTCGACCACGACGTCGACCCCGCCCTCGCCGCCTCGTGGATCACCGAGGCACAACGCGAGCGCCGAGGACTCGAAGCACAGGTCGGCGAGCAGATCCCCGGTGAGCAGCTCAGCTCCAGCCAGGTGAAGGCACTGGTCCAAGCGCTCCGGGACATCGTGGGCACGCTCGCCGCCGCTGAACCGACCGACAAGGCCGATCTCTACCGGGAGCTCCGCGTGACGCTGCGCTACGACACCAGCGGGACCGTCACCGTGCAGGCTCAACCCCGTGGGGTAACCGTTCGTGTCGGAGGGGGGACTTGAACCCCCACGCCCTTGCGGGCACTAGCCCCTCAAGCTAGCGCGTCTGCCAATTCCGCCACTCCGACGTGGCCCCACCACGGCGGGGACAGGGTGCGACCCTAGCGCACCGCACCCGTCTACTCGAAGGTCGGCAACCCTGTCGGGGCCATGACCTGAGCGGCCGGCTGGACGACGAACGGATCCGGCGCTCGGGCCACTTCGGTGTCCTTGTGCTCGTAGTCGAGGGAGTGCAGGACGTGACGGATCGACTCGAGTCGCGCCCGCTTCTTCTCGTTGGAGTTCACCACCACCCACGGGGTGGTCGGGTTGTCGCTGTGAACCAGCATGGCGTCGCGAGCTCGGGTGTAGTCGTCCCACTTGGTCTGGGCGGCTTCGTCAATCGGGCTGAGCTTCCACACCCGCAACGGGTCGCTCCGCCGATCTTCGAACCGCTTGGCCTGGTTCTTCTTGGACACGGCGAACCACAACTTGAACAGGTGTGTGCCGGACTCGACGAGACTCCGCTCGAACCCGGGAACCTGTCGGTAGAACTCGCCGTACTCCTGAGGCGTGCAGAACCCCATCACAATCTCCACACCGCCACGGTTGTACCAGGACCGATCGAAGAGAACGATCTCCCCTGCAGTCGGCAGGTGCTGCACGTAGCGCTGGAAGTACCACTGACCCCGCTCGGTGTCATTCGGTTTGGTGAGCGCCACGACACGCGCACCGCGAGGATTCAGGTTCTCCATGAACCGTCTGATCGACCCGCCTTTTCCGGCGGCATCACGGCCCTCGAAGAGAATGACGACTCGCTCACCGGTCTCCTTCACCCACTGCTGGACCTTGAGCAGTTCGATCTGGAGGAGCCGGAGCTGGTCCTCGTAGTCCTTGCTCGAGAGCTTGTCTCGATACGGCGGCTTATCCTCCATGTGCTCGATTCCGAGCTCATGGTGCTCCACCTCGCTGGCATGTGACACGCCATCACGCTAGCGGCTGTGCTGGCTGGGATCCCGGTGGCACACCTCGAGCGATGGACCAGAGCTCACCAAACCGTTCCGGGCCGAGCGGCGGTCGCAGTGCCGAGGGTGACAGCCCCGGCGCGTGCGTCGGAAGGCGAACACGCAGGACACCCGGGCGCGACCGGAATCGGAGCGGAGGAATCATCTCGAGCGCCTCGCCGTCCAGACCGACCCGAAGAACTCCTCCACCGTTGACGTCGAACGATGACGCCTCCCACGACGACACCTTGACCGGGCCGAGCAGGCTGGGCGCCGGCTCCACGACCACGACACCGAGTTGGCCGTCGCGAAGCGTGGGACGTGAGCCGAATCCCAGACGTGGTGAGAGGTCGTAGCGGTTGTTCGACACCATGAGCACCACGGCGTCGGTGCAGGTACAACCCATGCTGTCGACGAACGAGAGCCCGAGGGGTACCGCATCCGGTCCGACGAGGTCAGGGAGACGCTGGAGCGCCGTGCCAAACTTGTGTTCTCGGTACTGCTGCTCAGCCACCACTTCGCCGTAGGCACCAACCGACACGTTGTTGACGAATGTGCAACCGTTGACCTCAGCGAGATCGATCCTGATGGAGTTGGCCGACTCGAAGGCGTCGAGAGCGCCAATCGGATCGTCACGATCCAGGCCGAGGTCGAGCGCAAAGTGGTTTCTGGTTCCAGCTGGAACGCATACGAACGGCACGCCCGTCGCGGCCGCCACCGCTCCGACAGCAGCCTGAGTGCCGTCACCGCCGGCCGCACCGACGCAGTCGGCCCCGCCTTCGATCGACGACCGCACCAGAGCGGACAGGTCATCCCCGGGTTGGAGAACCACCACCTCGATGCCACGTGCCTCGGCGGCGGACCGGAGAGCGACACGAACGGCGGTACCGCCGCCGGAACGCTCGTTGAGAAACAACACCGGCCGCTTGATCCGGCGTTGGCTCCGTCGCAACCGGGTCTGGTCTCCACGCGGTACGTGGTAGAGCGCTGATGCACCTGCTGCCGCACCGATCAATCCGAGTCCGGCTCCCGTGAAGACCAGGAGAACCCCGCTGTCGGCGAGCCAGACCAGCCAGAGCGAGAGGCAGACGAATCCGGCCGCTGCCAGCACCCAGGCCCAGCGACTCGCACCTCGCCGACCGAGAGCCCGCCAGAGGCACGCCGGTGTGGGGGCCACCACCACCGCTGCGATGAACAGTTCCGGCAACCCGAGAACGAACCCGACTGCGCAGGCCACTGCGGCAATGGGAAGCGCCAGAAGGGCGAAAGCCGCCTGAATCCGGCGTCGCAGCGAGATGGCACGCCGCTCGCCGGTCACGGCCGGTCCTAGACGTCGATGACGAGTGCGAAGACCAGCGTGTTGAACGCAAACAGGAGCGCCATGACCACGGTGATCCGGTCGAGGTTCTTCTCCATCACCGTGGAACCGGCAGCCGAAGCGCCGAGGCCACCGCCGAACATGTCGGAGAGTCCGCCGCCGCGACCGGAGTGGACGAGCACCAGGACGATCAGGGCGATACCCAGTGCGAACTGCAGGATCCAGAGTGCGAGTCGGACGATGTCCACGGCGTCAGAGCGTATCAGTGCTGACGGAACTGGACGATGGCGGCGAACTCGTCGGGGTTGAGGCTCGCTCCGCCCACCAGCGCCCCGTCGATGTCGGCCTGGGTCATGAGGTCAGCGATGTTTCCCGGCTTCACCGAGCCTCCGTACTGGATGCGCACTGCTGCAGCGGCCTCAGCACTCCAGACGTCGGCCACGACCGAACGGATGTGGGCGCACATGGCCTGAGCGTCCTCGGAGGTGGCAGTCCGACCCGTTCCGATGGCCCAGATCGGCTCGTAGGCCACCACCAGCGCTCCCACCTGACCAGCGCTCAGACTGGCGAGACCCGCTCGGACCTGCCCGTCGACCTTCGACTCGGCCTGCCCCGCCTCACGTTCCTCGAGCGTCTCGCCACAGCAGACGATCGGTGTCATCCCGGCGCCGATCACCGCAGTCGCCTTTCGGTTGACCATCTCGTCGGTCTCGCCGAAGAACTGACGACGCTCGGAGTGGCCGACGATCACGTAGGCCACGTCGAGCTTTGCGAGCATCGTCGGCGAGACCTCCCCGGTGAACGCCCCCTCGCTCTCCCAGTAGGTGTCCTGTGCTCCCAGCACGATGTCCATCCGATCGCTCTCGATGAGCGTCTGCACCGATCGCAGGTCGGTGAAAGGTGGGTGCACCGTGACGACCACGCCGTCGGACTCCTCCTCACCGAGGCGGTAGTGCAGCTTCTGCACTGCTTGGATGGCCTCGAAGTGGTTCTTGTGCATTTTCCAGTTGCCGCTGATGATCGGCGTTCGAGCCTCGGTCACTCCTGAACCTCCTGGTTCGGTCAGTCCCGGGCGTTGGGTGCACTCCGGAGTGCGTCCAACCCGGGTAGGTCACCCTGTTCGATCAGCTCGAGCGACGCCCCGCCGCCGGTCGAGATGTGGTCGATCTGATCGGCCAGATCGAACTGCGCCACCGCCGCAGCAGAGTCGCCTCCGCCGATCACGGTGGTGCCACTGCACGCAGCGACCGCCTCGGCCACGACCCGGGTGCCGGCGGAGAACCGGGGGTCCTCGAACACCCCCATCGGCCCGTTCCAGAGCACCGTGCGGGCCTCGGAGATCACGTCGCTGAACGCAGCCGCCGATCCCGGGCCGATGTCCAGCCCCATCCATCCGTCAGGGATCGACCGACCCATCGTCCGCACCTCGCCCCCGGCGGAGGGGTCACCGATCACGCCCCCCGGACCGAGCGCCACGACGTCCTCTGGGAGCAGCAGTCGGTCGCCGTGCTCCGCCAGCAGGGCCGCACACGCTTCAACCTGGTCGGGCTCGCAGAGGGACGCTCCCACCGGGTGACCCATGGCCGAGAAGAACGTGAAACACATCCCCCCGCCCACCAGTACCCGATCGGCGACACCGAGCAACGCTTCGAGCACGCCGAGCTTGTCGGAGACCTTGGAGCCGCCGGTGATCGCCACGAAGGGACGACGGGGTTGTGCTCGCAGCCCGAGGAGCACCTCGACCTCCTTGGCGAGGAGGAAACCCGCAGCCGACGGCAACGTCCGTGGGGGGCCGACGATCGATGCGTGAGATCGGTGCGAGGCCCCGAAGGCATCGTTGACGTAGGCGTCCTGACCCTCCACCAACCGGGCCACGAAGGCCGGGTCGTCAGCGGTCTCGCCCGGATCGAACCGCAGGTTCTCGAGCAACTCCACTTCGGGAACCAGTTCCGCCAGACGCACCCGCACGGGTTCGACGGAGAACGCCGGATCGGGCGTACCCTTCGGCCGCCCCAGATGGGTGCACGCAGTGACGGTCGCCCCGCTGTCGACGAGCCACTGGAGCGTCGGAACCGCTGCTCGTATCCGGAGATCGTCGGTGATCACGCCGTTGTTGATGGGAACGTTGAAGTCCACGCGCACCAACACGCGCGCCCCATCGAGCGACGGCAGGTCCTCGAGTTCGGGTACGCCGAACTTCACTTGTTGGCTGCGCCTACGATCAGGGCCAGATCCACGAGTCGATTGGAGTAACCGGCTTCGTTGTCGTACCACGACAGGACCTTGACGAGATCACCCTGCGCCATGGTCAAGCCGGCGTCGAAGATCGAGCTGTACGGGGAACCGACGATGTCGGAACTCACCAGCGGCTCCTCGCTGTAGGCGAGGATGCCCTCGAGGGGACCCGAGGATGCCGCAGCGGCGAACGCCTCGTTCACCTGCTCGACGGTGACGTCCTGTCCCAGCACGCCAACGAAATCGGTGATGGAACCAGTGGGAACGGGAACACGGAGCGACGTGCCATCGAGCCGTCCCTGCATGGACTGCAACACGAGCCCGGTGGCGCGAGCGGCACCCGTCGAGGTGGGCACGATGTTGATGGCTGCGGCCCGGGCCCGCCGTAGATCCTTGTGCGGACCATCCACGAGCATCTGGTCACCGGTGTAGGCGTGGATCGTGTTCATCAGACCCTTCTGCACACCGAATGCGTCATCGAGAACCTTGATCAGGGGCACGAAACAGTTGGTCGTGCACGACGCGTTGGACACGACGATGTGCTCGGCGGGATCGAACGTGTCGTCGTTGACACCGACGACGAACGTGGCGTCCGCCCCGTTCGACGGCGCCGAGACGATCACACGGGGAGCACCCCCCTCGAGGTGGGCGGCGGCGGCGTCACGATCGGTGAAGATGCCGGTCGATTCGACCACGACATCCACTCCGAGGTCCCCCCACGGGATCTCAGCCGGATTCCGGTGCGACACCACCTGCAGGGTGTCACCGTCGACGTCGATGCCAGCGTCGTTCACCTCGATCGACCCGGGATAGGCGCCAACCACCGAGTCGCGAGCCAGCAGGTGCGCCATCACGTCCAGCGACCCCAGGTCGTTGACTGCCACGAAGTCGATGTCCGCGCCCTTGGCCTTTGCAGCCCGGAAGAAGTTCCTTCCAATACGCCCGAACCCGTTGATCCCCACACGAACAGTCATGAAACTCCTCAAATCTCTGCTTTCGCACACATGCGACCACGTACCCTAGAGGCCCCGCCAATCCGCATCGGCCAACGCTGCGAGGCTGCGGCCGAGCAGGTCGCTGTCGTGCGCTCCCCCACCGGGGTCGCACAGGCTGGCGGGCACCGCCACGATCGATCCGGTTTCCGTTGCCGGACCGATGGTGTCTGGATCGAAGAGCACCACACTCGGTGTGACTCCGTGGCGTTTGAGCGCAGCGAGGTGCTCGACGAGGCCGTAACCTGCGGTCTCGGACGCCTGCGGTCGGAGGTTGCACACGTAGACGAGTCGATCAGCCGCCGACTCGAGCGCTGCCTTGATCCCGGACACCGCAGTGGCGGCGAGGACGCTCGTGTAGAGCGAACCGGGACCGAGTACCACCTGGTCAGCACCAGTGATGGCCTCGACGGCGTCCACACAGGCCGGAGCGTCACTGGGATCGAGCCTGACGAGGTCGAGGTCCGACTGGCGGGCGACGGCGACCTGCCCGCGCACCTCGGCGCCGGAGCCGACAACCGCACGGAGTTCAACCGGCACGGTCGTGGTGGGGAGCACCCGTCCGACCGCCCCGAGGAGTCGGCCCACCTCATCGAGCGCAGCGACGAGATCGGACTCGGAGTCCTCGAGCGCAGCGATTAGCAGGTTGCCTAAGGCGTGACCCTCCAGTTCGCCCGCAGAGAAACGGTGCTCCATCGCTCGGAGCAGGGCCGAGGGCCCGCCGGCGAGCGCCACGAGGCACTTGCGGAGATCACCGGGCGCAGGGCGGTCCCCTGCGGCCCGCAGACGTCCGGTGGAACCGCCGTCGTCGGCAACCGACACGACCGCCGTGACCGAGGCGGCGTACCCCCGCACGGCTCGCAACGTGGCCGCCAACCCGTGACCGCCACCCACGGCGACCACAGTCGGGGCGCTCACCGGTCGACGTCCCGGTGTCGTAGGCGGGTCTCGATTCCACGACCGCTCAGCCATGCGGCCAGTTGCTCGGCGATCGCCACGGAGCGGTGCCGGCCGCCAGTGCAGCCGAATGCCACCGTCAGGACCGCCTTGCCCTCCTCGAGGTAGGCCGGGAGGAGCATCTCGAGCAGATCCTCCACCTTCTCGATGAACTCCTCGGTCAGGGGGAACGAGTTCACGTAGTCCTGAATCACCGCATCACGACCGGAGAAGGGCCGGAGTTCCTCGACCCAGTAGGGGTTGGGGAGGAACCGACAGTCGAGGACCAGGTCGACGTCGGGCGGAACCCCGTGCTTGAATCCGAACGAGGTCACGGTGACCTGGGTGCGCGATGCGTGCTCACCCGGGGTGAACAAGTCGTGCACCCGGGACCGCAGGTCATGGACGTTGAGATCGGATGTGTCGATCAGGACATCGGCACCACCCCGCACCTCCCCCAACAGGTCACGCTCCTGATCCACCGCTGCCTCGAGCGATCCGGTCTCCGCCAGCAGCGGGTGACGGCGCTTGGACTCGCCGTAGCGTCGGACGAGTGTCGGGGTCGACGCATCGAGGAACACCGTGCGGATACCGACGCCGCTGGCCCGGAGTCGGTCGAGCTCGCTGGCCACCATGGCTGCGTCGACGCCCGTTCCGACCACCAGTGCCAGCGGAGCAGCATCTTCTTGGAACCGGGCCAGTTCAGCTACCTTGGGCACGAGTTCCGAGGGCAGATTGTCGATCACGAACCAGCCGAGGTCTTCGAGCGTCTTGCCGACCTGGGTTCGACCAGCCCCGGACATGCCAGCAATCACCACGAGATCGACCATGAACCAGACGCTACCGGGCCGGAGTGCATCCACACGGGGGACTCCCGGCGAAGATCAAACAACTTAAACAAGGAGGCGCACTGATGCGCAACAAGACACTATCCACCATTGCTGTTCTGGTTCTCGGGCTGGGCTTGCTCGGAGCTGCGTGCAGCAGCGATGACAAGTCCGCTGAGGAGGCCAACAGCAACACGACGTCGACGATGGCCGACATGGAATCGTCGACCTCGGCACCTGAGGCCTCGGGAACCATCGTCGACGTGGCGGCGGGCAACCCCGACTTTTCGACGCTCGTCGAGCTCGTGACGGCCGCCGGCCTGGGCGAGACCCTTTCAGGGACGGGTCCCTTCACGGTGTTCGCCCCCACCAACGAGGCCTTCGCAGCCGTTCCGGCCAGCACCCTCGAAGCCCTGGCGGCTGATCCAACCGGGGCCCTGACCGACGTGCTCAAGCTCCACGTGATCACTGGCAAGGTCGACGCTGAAGCGGCGACTGCCGCTGCAGGCACGTGCGTCGAGACGCTCGGCGGCGAGGTCAAGGTCGAGAAGGTCGGTGAGGAGCTCACCGTTGGTGGCGTCCCGATCGTTGCAACCGACGTCCCTGCTTCGAACGGGGTCGTCCACGTGCTCGGCGGTGTCATCACCGAACCGTCCAAGGACTGCTGATCCCTCGCAGTCACCACAAAGCAAGTGCTGAGGTGCCCGCTGACCCGATTGGGGTCAGCGGGCACTTTCCATGTTGGGGGGTCACTACGAGCGGAAGGTGAGGACCGCAAGGCGGGGGATGCTCTCAGCACCGGAGAAACTCCAGAACTCCCGGAGGTGTGTCGGAGGCGGTGACGGCTCGTCGAGTCGTTCGAGACGCAGACCCCGGACCGCAGCTGCGTTGACGTAGCGACCGAGTGGACGATGATGGAACGTCAGCATCACCCCGGCGTCAACCTCCTCGAGACTCGTCGCCTCCCGCAGGTACGGTCCGATTCGCCAGTACTGCTCCGGCGGATCGACCAGCTGGTCATCGATCCAACCACTGCCCGGAGTCTGGAGCAACGGGTGGTTCATCACCACGACCAGCACGCCTCCGGAACGAAGCACCCTCGCCGATTCATCAAGGGCTGCGTCGAGGTCGGCGACGTGTTCGAGCACCAATGAGCAGATCACTGCGTCGACACTCGACGTTGCCACGGGGAGCACCTCGATCAGCGCTTGTCCGTAACGACAGCCATCCTGAGCCCTGGCCGACTCGAGCTGGGAGCGGATCACATCCAACCCGACCGCATGACGGCGGCCGTCAGACACGTACCGTCCGACCTGCCCCTCGCCACATCCGAGGTCGAGGACCACACCATCGGCCGGTAGTGCAGCCTGGACGAGTGGGAGGATCTGCTCGTCGTACTCGGCGTCGTTGCCGGCAGAGAACTCCCGGCGCCACCACGCGGCGTGCTGCTCCCACTCGGAGAGCGGCCCATCAGTCATCGCCACCACCGGGATCGCTCGGATGCAGGGCGTCGTGCACCGCGACCGCCACGTCGTCGGGCAGCCAGGAAGCTCCACGCAACTCTTCGAGATCGGTCCTGCGAAGTCGGCGAAGGCCTCCGAACTCCTCGAGCAGCCGCTGTCGCCGCCGTGGCCCGAGGCCCGGCACACCGTCGAGCACGGACTCGGTCATCCGTCGGCCTCGGAGCTGCCGGTGATACGAGACGGCGAAACGGTGGGACTCGTCCCGGATCCGCTGCAACAGGAAGAGCGCCTCGCTCCCCCGCCGGACGTCGACCGGGGTACTCCGGCCCGGCACGAACACCTGCTCGAACTCCTTGGCGAGAGCAGCAACGGGAATCTGCTCGGTGAGCCCCAGTTCGGCCAGCACCCTGACCGCCACCGACAACTGACCTCTGCCACCGTCGACGAGCAGCAACTGTGGGGGGTAGGCGAAGCGCCCGCGCTCAGACGCCGGCCTGGCCGTCTCCTCGAGGTAGTTGGTGAACCGACGCCGCAGGACCTCCTCCATGGCGGCGAAGTCATCGTTGCCCTCGATGCCGCGAAGCTTGAACCTCCGGTACTCAGTTGGCCTGGGGAGACCATCCTCGAGCACGACCAGGGAACCGACGTAGTCAGTTCCCTGCAGGTGACTCATGTCGTAGCACTCGATCCGCAGGGGGGCGTCCGGGAGGCCAAGCGCCTCCTGCAGCTCATTCAGCGCTCGGGCACGGCTGTTGTGGTCGCTGCCGCGACGCAGGCGGTGGCGGGTGAACGCATCAGCAGCGTTCCGCTCCACGGTCGATGCGAGCTGCCGTTTGGATCCCCGTCGGGGAACTCGCAATCGAACCCGACTCCCCCGGGCGGCGCTCAGGTACTCCTCGTAGAGTTCGGAGTCCTCGGGCATGACGGGGACGAGCACCTCCCTCGGGTAACCGACCGCTGGTTCCTCCCCGTAGATCTGCTCGACGACGGCGGCGATCGTCTGGGATGGATCGAGATCCATCACCTTGTCGAGAACGAACCCCAGACGTCCCACGACACGACCCCGGCGAACGAAGAACACCTGCGCTGACGCCTCGAGCGCGTCCTCGGCCACGCCGATCACGTCGACGTCCTCGTCCCGCCCACCGACCATCTGCTGGCGCTCGACGGCGCGCTGCACTGCGGCGAGACGATCCCGGACCCGAGCCGCTGTCTCGAAGTCGAGGGCAGCGGAGGCCGCCGCCATCTGATCGTTGAGTGCCCGGACGACGGGTTCGGTGTCCCCCTCGAGGAACCCGATCAGGTCGGTGACGAGTCGGTCGTACTCCGGTGGGTCCACCGCCCCGACGCATGGTCCGCAGCACTTCTCGATGTGGAACAGCAGGCAAGGTCGGCCCTGACGCTCGTGTCGACGGAACTTCGTGTCCGAGCACGTCCGCAACGGAAAGGTTCGAAGCAGCTCATCGAGTGTCTCCCGGATGGCGTAGGCGTGGGCGTATGGTCCGAAGTAGCGGGTGCCCTTGCGGCGACGACCTCGGATCACCATAGGCCGGGGCCACTCGTCGCTGAGCGTCACAGCGAGGTACGGGTAGGACTTGTCGTCGACCAACCGGACGTTGAAGCGTGGCCGGTGCTGCTTGATGAGGGAGTACTCGAGCATGAGTGCCTCGACCTCATTGGTCACCTGGATCCACTCGACCGTCGCTGCAGCCGCAACCATCTGGGCAGTGCGCACCGGCATGTTGGCCGGCGACTGGAAGTAGTTGGCCAGACGTTGACGCAACGACCGGGCCTTGCCGACGTAGATGACGCGTCCCGCTGGATCAAGGAACTGGTAGCTACCCGGGGCATCCGGGATGCTCCCCGACGGTGGTCGCTCGAGCATCGTCACAGGACGCTACTTCGGCTGTCACCCCAACGGGCTACGATGCTCTGGTCGGCCTGGCATCCGACACCGCACCACTCACTTCACGAGCCACCACAGCGACATCAACTCATCAGGTGTTCTGAAACCGACATCTTCGTGGCGAGGCGACCAGGCTGCCCCCACCGGTCAGACAGAACCCGACAGCGCCTCCCCCGGGCGGCGCCATGGGAGGACCCATCATGCTCCGTCTGCAACGCCCGCTGCCCGAGGAGTACTCGATCGCTTCACCCGACGAACTCGCCGAGCGAATCGGCGCCGCGAAGGCCACCCTCGGCGAACGGCTCTACATCCTCGGCCACCACTACCAGCGTGACGAGGTCATGCGCTGGGCCGATGCTCGGGGTGACTCGTTCCGCCTCTCCGTCCTCGCTCAGGAGCACCCAGAGGCGGAATTCATCGTGTTCTGTGGCGTCCACTTCATGGCCGAGTCCGCCGACATCCTCACCGCCGACCACCAGCAGGTGATCCTGCCCGACCTCAACGCCGGCTGTTCCATGGCCGACATGGCCGACATCGACTCCGTCGAGGAAGCCTGGGAGACCATCGCCGAGCTGACCGACATCGAACGTGTCGTGCCGATCACCTACATGAACTCCGCTGCGAACCTCAAGGCGTTCGTCGGTCGCAACGGCGGAGCCGTCTGCACGTCGACCAACGCCCGGGCGGTGCTCGAATGGGCCCTGCAGGACCCGGACGGGCCTCGGGGGCAGCAGGTCCTGTTCTTCCCTGATCAGCACCTGGGTCGCAACACCGGACACCAGATGGGCTACTCCGAGTCCGACATGCGCGTCTGGAATCCCCACCAGGAACTCGGCGGCCTGAACGAGGCCGACATCAAGGCCGCCACATTCCTGCTGTGGCGCGGCCACTGCTCGGTCCACCAGCGCTTCCGGCCCGAGCACGTCGAGGACTTCCGCAAGCGGCATCCGGACGGCGTCGTCATCGTGCATCCGGAATGCGCCCACGACGTGTGCGAGATCGCTGACCACGTCGGCTCGACGGACTTCATCATCCGCACGGTCGAGGCGCTCCCTGCCGGTTCGGTCGCCGGTGTCGGAACCGAGATCCACTTGGTCCAACGCCTCGACACCGAGACACCTGTCCGCGTCGAATCGCTCGATCCACTCATCTGCCCCTGCTCGACCATGTTCCGAATCGACGCCGCCCACCTGTGTTGGACGCTCGAGGAACTGGTCCGGGGCCGGGTGCCCAATCAGATCACCGTCGAGGAATCCACGGCGCACTGGGCCCGCATCGCCCTCGAACGGATGCTCGCCATCACCTGAGCGGCGCCGGGTCGAACAGGACGGTGCGATCCTCGCTCAGCGTTCGATGCCGAGCAGTGGAGCGAGGAAGGCACCGGTGGAACTCTCGGGCACCTTCGCCACCAGTTCCGGGGTGCCCTCGGCGATCACCAGACCGCCTCCTGCCCCACCGTCCGGACCCAGGTCGATGATCCAGTCGGCGGTCTTGATCACATCGAGGTTGTGCTCGATCACGAGCACCGTGTTGCCTTGGTCCACCAATCGGCTCAACACGGTGAGCAGCTTGCGAATGTCCTCGAAGTGCAACCCCGTGGTCGGCTCGTCGAGCAGATAGATCGTGTGGCCCGTCGAACGCTTGGCAAGTTCAGATGCGAGCTTGACCCGCTGGGCCTCGCCGCCGGACAGGGTGGTGGCCGGCTGGCCGAGTCGGACGTAGCCCAGACCGACATCGACGAGCGTCTGCATGTGACGGGCGATCGTCGGCTGGTTGGAGAAGAACTCGAGTGCGTCCTCGCACGGGAGGTTCAGCACCTCCGAGATGTTCAGCCCCTTGAACGTGATCTCGAGGGTGTCCCGGTTGTAACGGGCCCCCTTGCAGACCTCACACGGGACGTACACGTCCGGCAGGAAGTGCATCTCGATCTTGATGGTGCCGTCACCGGCACACGCCTCGCAGCGGCCGCCCTTGACGTTGAAACTGAAGCGCCCGGGTAGGTACCCGCGTGTCTTGGACTCGGTCGTCTGGGCAAAGAGCTTGCGGATGTGGTCGAACACCCCGGTGTAGGTGGCGGGATTCGATCTCGGCGTCCGACCGATCGGGGACTGATCGATGTCGATCACCTTGTCGAGTTGATCGAGGCCGTCGATTCGCTTGTGCAGGCCCGGCGGCACCTTGGACCCGTAGATGTGCTGCATCAGCGAACGCAGGAGGATGTCGTTGACGAGCGTCGACTTGCCTGACCCCGACACGCCCGTGACCGCCACGAAACAACCGAGAGGGATCTCCACGTCGACCGAGCGCAGGTTGTGTTCGCGCGCTCCCTTGATGACCAGCCAGTCGCCGGCGGGTTCTCGTCGCAGCTCCGGAACCGGGATCGAGCGTTTGCCAGCGAGGTACTGGCCGGTGATCGACTCCTTGTTGCGCAGGAGCGACGCCACAGACCCGCTGTGGACCACTCGGCCGCCGTGTTCGCCCGCACCCGGGCCGATGTCCACCACGTGATCAGCGGCGGAGATGGTGTCCTCGTCGTGTTCGACCACCAGGACGGTGTTGCCCAGGTTGCGGAGATGCTCGAGGGTCTCGATCAGCCGATGGTTGTCGCGCTGATGGAGACCGATCGACGGCTCGTCGAGCACGTAGAGCACGCCGACGAGCCCCGAGCCGATCTGCGAGGCCAATCGGATCCGCTGGGCTTCACCACCGGACAGGGTGGCCGCCGACCGTTCGAGCGACAGGTAGTGGAGGCCGACGTCGCAGAGGAACTTCAGGCGGGAGTTGATCTCCTTCAGGATGCGTTCGGCGATCAGTTGCTGACGCTCGTCGAGGTGCAGCTCGGCGAGACGGGCGGTGGACTCACCGATCGGCAGGGAACACAGCTCGTGGATGTTGAGGTCGTCGACGGTCACGGCGAGGGCGTAGGGATTCAGCCGGGCACCGTTGCACGCAGCGCACGGAACGAGCCGCATGTACCCCTCGGCCGCCTCACGTGCGCCATCTGACTCAGCCTCGGTGTGGCGGCGGCGCAGGTACGGGATGACTCCTTCGTACTGGGCGCTGTAGTTGCGCACCCGGCCGTAGCGGTTGCGGAACCGGACATCGACGCGCTGGTTGACCCCGACGCCATCGAGGAGGAGCTTGCGATGCTTCGCCGACAGCTGCTCCCACGGCAGATCCGGGTCGATGTCGTAGGTCTCGCACACCGAGGACAGGAGGCGCTGGAAGTACTTGGCGTGTCCGGATGCCCACGGAGCGATGGCTCCTCCGGAGATGGACGCCTCCGGATCGGGGACGACGAGTTCCGGGTCGACCTCGAAGGTGGTTCCGAGACCATCACACATGCTGCAGGCGCCATATGGACTGTTGAACGAGAAGTTGCGCGGGGCGAGTTCCTCGAAGCTCTTGCCGTCCGAAGGGCGCGCCAGTCGCTCGGAGAACGTGAGCAACTCCGGTTCGGCCTCGTTCTCGGACCGGGGGACGATCTCGATCTGGGCGATTCCGTCGGCGAGCACCAGGGCCGTCTCCATGGACTCGGTGAGGCGGCGCTCGATCCCCTCACGCAGGACGAGTCGGTCGACCACCACTTCGATGGTGTGCTGCTCGTAACGACCCAGGTCGACCTGCACCGGGAGTTCCAGAACCTCGCCGTCGATGCGCACCCGAGCGAACCCACGAGCGGCGAGGTCGGCGAGCAGTTGTTCGTAAGTCCCCTTCCGGCCACGCACCACCGGGGCGAGCACCTGGAATCGGGTGCCCTCCGGGAGCCCGAGGATCCGATCGACGATCTGCTGTGGGGTCTGGCGGACGAGTCGCTCACCGGTCTCCGGGTCATGGGCGACTCCAACTCGAGCAAAGAGCAACCGCAGGTAGTCGTAGATCTCCGTGACGGTGCCGACCGTCGAGCGGGGGTTGCGCGACGCCGACTTCTGATCGATCGAGATGGCCGGACTCAGCCCCTCGATCACGTCGACATCGGGCTTGTCCATCTGCCCGAGGAACTGCCGGGCGTAGGCCGAGAGCGACTCGACGTACCGGCGCTGACCCTCGGCGTAGATCGTGTCGAACGCCAGGGAGGATTTGCCGGAGCCCGACAACCCGGTGAAGACGATCAGCCGATCCCGGGGAAGGTCCAAGCTGACGTCGCAGAGGTTGTGCTCACGGGCACCCCGGATGACGATGCGATCGCCGGGGTTGGCGGATTGACGGGCCACGGCCGAAGACTACTGCCCGAACAGGTGTTCCTCAGGCCGTCGGCTGCGCTCGGCTCCGGCCGAAACGCTCCGGGAGCAGCGCTGGGCCTACTGCCATACTGGCCCGGTGTCGTCCTCCAGCGGAGCCCTGTTCCGCGTCACGACGTTCGGTGAATCCCACGGCGGCGGTGTCGGCGTGGTTGTCGATGGCTGCCCGTCGCGCCTCGAACTGACCGAGGCCGACATCCAGCCCGACCTCGACCGGCGACGACCGGGCCAGAGCCGACTGGTCACCCAGCGCGACGAGGCCGACGTCGTGGAGATCCTGTCCGGCACGGTGGACGGCGTCACCCTCGGGAGCCCGATCGCCATGCTCGTGCGGAATGCTGACGCCCGCTCCGGTGCCTACGACCACCTCGCCGACGTCTACCGGCCCTCGCACGCCGATTTCACCACCGATGCGAAGTACGGGATCCGGGCCGTGGCCGGCGGCGGGCGTGCGTCGGCACGTGAGACCATCGGCCGAGTGGCCGCAGGCGCAGTGGCGCGCAAACTGCTCGCCGAACGCCACGGCGTGGAGGTGCTCGCCTGGGTCGAGAGCGTCCACGGCATCGTTGCGACCGTCGACCCGGCCGGGGTGACGCTCGCTGAGGTGGAAGCGGACCCGACCCGCTGCCCCGATCCCGAGGCGGCCGCACGGATCACGACAGCAATCGAGCAGGCCCGTCGCAACGGCGACTCGCTCGGTGGCACCGTCCGCTGTGTCGCTCGGGGAGTACCTGCGGGCTGGGGTGAGCCCGTGTTCGACAAACTCGAAGCCGATCTCGCCAAGGCGGTCATGTCGCTACCGGCGACCAAGGGATTCGAGATCGGCACCGGCTTCGCCGCCACGACGATGACCGGTCGAGAGCACAACGACGCCTTCGTGCCAGGGCCCGATGGTCGTCCTCGCACCGCCACCAATCACTCCGGGGGCGTGCAGGGCGGAATCTCCAACGGCGAGGACATCCTGCTGCGAGTGGCGTTCAAGCCGACGGCGACGATCTCTGCGGAACAGGAGACCGTGACCCGGGACAACGAGCCGACGATGCTGGCCGCCAAGGGACGCCACGATCCGTGCGTCCTGCCGCGAGCCGTGCCGCTGGTCGAGGCCGCAGTGCTGTTGGTGCTCGCCGACCACTGGCTGCGCCAAACCGCCATCTCCGCCTGACCCCACCCCTGCGAACTTGTACGTCTGGTTCGTCTCAGACGAACCAGACGTACAACAACCGAACTTGTACCGCTGGTTCGTTTCGGACGAACCAGACGTACAACAACCGAACTTGTACCGCTGGTTCGCTTCAGACGAACCAGGCGTACAACAACCGAACTTGTACCGCTGGTGTCAGGTGCGTAGAGCCAACCGGACCGCATAGGCCCGCTCGAGATCGGCGATCACGGCGGCACCGACGTTGGCAATCTCCTCGTCGAGTACCCGTAGCGTCTGCCATCCAGCGGCGGCTGCTGCGCGATCACGGGCACGATCCTGTGCCATCGAGGACTCGCGGGCGTGCCACGGACGGCCATCGACCTCAAGGATGAGCTTGGCGTCCGGCCATGCCCGGTCGACAAATCCCGGACCTCGCGTCCAACCGGGAACCGGAAATTCCACTGCAGGTCGCGGCAGGCACGACGATCGGATCATCTCATCGACACGACGCTCGAGTCGGCTGCGCGGCACGAATCCCCCGGGAAGTCGCTCATCGAGCACGGTCTGGAGGTTGCGGATGCGGCGTCGACCCCGTCGGTTGACCTGCCTGAGGCACCGTCCGATCTCCCCCACCGTCAACAGCCGCTCCCTGATCATCAGTTCGTCGACCAGCCACGCCAGTCTTCCCATGGAGAGGACCGAAGTGGTGTCCACGACGGCCCTCGCCAGAGTGGTGGTGGGTACTCCATCGATCTCACACCGGTGCTCGTCGACGAGGTCGCAGTGCCGGTGGACCCGGTAGCCGACCTGCGCCGCCCGACCTCCGGGCGGAAGGGACACAACTGGTGCAAAGTCGACGAGTCGACCCAGTCCGTGCAACCAGAACGCAGATTCGTGACTCGCAGTCGCTCCGGATCCGGACTGCAGAACCGCAGCGAGTGCTGCGCCACTCCGGGTGAGCTCCGTTGTGGCGAACAAGTAGACCGACGGGTGGACCCGCTTCAGCAGACCTGACTGCACCCCCCGGTGACGACGCTGTGGGTCCACCCCCAGCGCATCGGCCTGATCGGCGCTGAAGAGTCCGTGTTGTTGGGCAGCGAGGGAGACGAGTGAACCGAGGAAAGGCGACCTCATGATCCCACCCAACCCGCTGGCGACCGGCCCATCAACGGGTGCGACGACCCGAGAATCCGTACAAGAAGCGTTCTTGTACGTCTGGTTCGTCTGAAACGAACCAGACGTACAAGTTCGCCGGGGGCGGGGCGGGGGCGGGGGCGGGGGCGGGGCGGGTCAGGCGGTGCCGGATTGGCGGAGCTCGCGCTGCAATTCCTTGATCTCGTCCCGCAGGCGGGCAGCCTCCTCGAAACGGAGGTCTGTCGCCGCCT
>Ga0194132_10003924_pt1 | contig 25856 bp, 18 predicted proteins | sample TA2KigOf80mmetaG_FD_148612 | JGI IMG/M metagenome (GOLD analysis project Ga0194132, IMG submission 148612) | Freshwater microbial communities from Lake Tanganyika, Tanzania - TA2015054 Kigoma Offshore 80m | ecosystem: Environmental > Aquatic > Freshwater > Lake | place: Tanzania: Lake... | reverse complement strand
TCGCTGGGCCACGGTCAGGTTCGACTGTCTCGGCATGAGCTTGACTCCTTCGGGCTCGGTGACCATAGTCTATCCGCACCGCCCAAAGACTCACACACGCCGATTCCCAGGAACCCTTAGCAATACATACTAACTCTCATATACAGTGACGAATTCGCATATGCAAGGGCCAGTTCTTTTTTCCCTGTGCTTGTTCGCCAAGCTGGCAGCCTGGCAGCTTGTGGCTACGATTTCTCGCCCTCGGCTGCCTTGCCCTTTGCCGGCTTTTTCTCTTCGGCGGGCGGCGGGCCGGCGAGGCCTTTCTCAACTGCTTCCAGCAGACGCTCCATCGCGAAGGGCTTGCGGATGTAATCGACGACGCCCAGGTACTCGGCATAGGCCTTGTGACGGCTGCCCTCGTTGGCCGTGATCATGATGATGGGCGGGGCGTCCGGCTTGTCGCGGAAGTGCTCGAGCACCGGGTAGCCGCCCATGCGCGGCATCATCATGTCGAGGATGACCAGATCCGGCCGCTGATTGTAGATGGCCTGCTTGCCTTGCTGGCCGTCGCGCGCTTGCAAGACCTTGTGACCCAGGTTCTCGAGGACGGCACGAATGCCGTCACTCAGTTCATAGTCGTCGTCCACTATCAAGATGATCTTGCCGGTGCTGTTGCCGCTGCTGGCCATGGTCGTCTCCTTGCACTGATGGTCCCTCTCAGAATAGACTACCAATCGATGGGAGCGCGTACAAGTTGCCGGCGACTCGGTGCCTTGATCTCATCCGGGGCCCTACGGGACAACCGCCGGAGCGCCGCGCGCATGTTGCGGCCGGGGCGGCAAGCGCCAGCGTCTGTGGCGACAACCATTGCGCGCGCATCCGAAGCTCGAGCAAGCAGGCCGATGGCCCGATTCTCCAGCGTCATTTCCTCCTGTACCTCAACGATTGCCAGCTAGCAGAACAGTCGACCGCAGCACAGCGCAAGTCTGCACCCATTGTCGTCAGGGATGCCGAAGAAGCTGCAACGGGACCAGGAAACATGACGCGCGACGCTGTAATGAACCTTTCAACGCGGGCCGCGTCTTTTTCTTACTGTTCCAGCCGGGCCGCGCCGGCTGGTTGTGAGTTTCGGGCCAAACGGGAGCCGTGTCATGGCACGACTGCAAATCAAGCGTGAAGTGCTCGAAAGCACCAGGGAGCGCAGCATCCTCAGCGCCGCGGAGCGCACGGCCGTGGACAAGGTGCTCCGCACCGACGGCAAGGGCCCCGAGGGCAAGGGACAATGCCATGTCAACGTCGGCGAGCTGCCGGTGGCCTTCCTGCGTTCGCTGCTCGACGATCATCGCTTGACCGCCAATCAGCGGGCCGCCGTCATCATGCACGTGCACGGCATGAGCGCCGCCGACGTCGATCGCGACAAGATCTACGACACGCCTGTGGGCACGCCTGTCGAGTTCGGGTCGTCGTTCGCGCTCCTGGGCATGCAGGCGCCCAACTGCGAGATGTTCCTGAACGGCCGCTGGTATCCGGTCGTGATGCACATCAATTTTTTCCAGGACTACGACAAGAAGACGCGTGTGGCGCTGCATGGCGCGATCACCATGTGCGAACGGCATTTTGACATGCATCACGCCGTCTCGCGCGTGCTGTTTCTCGACGACAACGGCGAGCGGCGCTCCCGGAGCGTTCGCGACATTCTCAATCATTTCGGTCTGCGCGCCATCCAGACGCGGCCCGGCGATTTCAATCTCAAGCTGGTCCGCGCCGAGCGACTGGCTCGCGAGGTCGGCAAGCAGGCCCTGATCTTCGGCTCCGTCGTCGTCGCGGAGAAACTGTTCTGGTGGACCGGCTTCGAGACGCGGGCCCTGGGCACGCCGGACCTGCCGCGCAAGGGCGTGATCGAGCCGGAGCTCGAGGTCGTGGAGAATGAGCGCAACTATTACACGCCCTCCGGCCAGGTCTCAGAAAACTCGAGCCGCTTGCCGTTCGTGCGCGTCTTCAGCATGGACTTCAAGTCCTATGTCTACGTGGACGTGGAAGACATGGCCGCCTACGAGTATGAGCAGGAGGCGATGTCCAAGCTGCACTTGCCTGCGGACATGATGCACATCCTGACACGGGTCTTCACGACGCCCGTGGAGAAACTGTTCGGCGACCTGATCCGCGGCAAGCACGGCGGCGTCGTCGTTCTCGCCTGTGGCAGCCCAGGCGTCGGCAAGACGCTCACGGCCGAGGTCTACGCCGAGCAAACGGAACGACCGCTGTATGTTCTCGAGCTGGGTGAGCTGGGCACCAATGTCGCTCTCGTCGAGGAGAACCTGCGCCGCGTCTTCACGCGTGTGGCTCGCTGGAATGCCGTCCTGCAGTTCGATGAATGCGAGATCTTTCTTGCCCATCGCAACAACGATCTGGAGCGCTCGGCCATCGTCGGCTGCTTCCTGCGGCTGCTGGATTACTACCAGGGAATCCTGTTCCTGACGACGAATCGGCCGGATGCGCTCGATCACGCCGTGATGAGCCGCGTGATGCTGAAGTTGATATATCCTGACCTGGACCAACGGGCCCGGGCCGTCATCTGGCGAACGATGTTCGTTGCCGCCGGCCTGAAGCTGACTGAGGATGAGTTCGACGAGTTGGCGGCGGCGAAGGTGAATGGCCGGCAAATCCGCAACCTGACCCGGCTCGCCAAGATCCTGCACCCCGAGGGTTGCCTCGGCCTCGACCAGATGCGGCAAGTGCTCGCGCTGGGTTCGTGACAAGCGTGAACGGCCACAACAGCAGGATGCCGTGCCGGCAGTGAAGGGGGGGCCTCAATGGCTGTGCGCGTGTGCAAAACTCGCAGGCGCAATGCAACCCATCGCCACCTTACCCAGGGTTATTGAGAAGTTACGACGAGTTACCGGCCACATGGGGGTAGGGCGTTGGCCAACGACTTCTTGGCGCATGGAATGCGCCGAGGGGGTATATGTCGGTTTCTGGACGAATTCTGGACGAATCTTTGCCGCGCAGACGCTATCCTACTTGAGCTCATGATCCGCCGGCCGTTTGCCCTTCTCGTAGCCGCCGAAGCTGAACGGACGTGGGCGAAACGTGCCGACGATGTCCACGTTGCTGGCGGCCGGGATGTCGTTGTCCATGAGCAGGGCCCAGTAGCAGGCGTTGACCAGCAGTCGCCGCAGCCCGGGACTCTCGAAGTCGGTCGAAGAGCCCATGGTCGTGGTGAAGACGCGGGCCGGCTTGCCGGTGTCCGTCTTCCTTTGCTTGGTCCAGGCGACGGGGATCATCGGCTCGTTCTTCTTGCCCTTGACCGGCGGGTCGGACGGCTTCATGCCGGCGACCACCTGGCCGAGCACGAGCGGGACGCACTCCTTGGGCAGGCGGACCTCGTAGACATCGGTCGGGCCCCAGATGTCGCCGTCCTTGATGCCCTTCAGGATGGGATGCTCCCCCTGCTCGGGAGCGATGATGCCGCGCGTGCTCTCCTTGCCGTGATGACCCCAGTGGCTGACCCAGGTGTCGCCCAGCACCTTGCGGCCGAAGCCGCCCTTGTTCTGCCAGTCGTAGTCGTGATAGGTCTTGCTCCTGAGCGCGAAGGCATGCGTCGCGGTCCGCAGGGCGACGATCGGCTTCTGCGAATTGACGTAGTCCACGATGTGCTTCATCTGCTCGTCCGGCAGGTTGCGCATGCGTGTGAACAGCACCATCAAATCGGCATCCTTGAGGGCTTCGAGTCCGGGGTTGGTGACGTCCGGGTTGATAAGTCCGGTCTTCGGGTCGATGGCGAACAGGACGGTGCACTTGAAGCCATGGCGTTTGGCGAGGATCTTGCCAAGCTGGGGCAGAGTCTCCTCGGAGCGATACTCCTCGTCGCCGCTGACCAGAACGATGTGCTTGCCCTTGCCCGGCCCCTCGCCCCCCTGGTAGACGACCCAGAGAGGCGAATCCTTGTCGGCCGCGACAGTCGCGACGACGGGGAAGAGCAACACCAAAGCAAGCAACACAAGAGTTCGCATGGTTGATCCTTGCAATTGTTGGGCCGGGTTCAGGATAGGAGTCTGCACGCGAAACCGCAAGCGGGGGGGCAACCGGTTGGGGCACGTGCATCTACGCGAGGTGGTAGAGCATGACGTAGACCATGACGCCGGTGACCGAGACGTACATCCATAGTGGCCAGGTCCAGCGTGCCAGACGGCGATGATGGTCGCGGCGGTTCTTGAGGCCCAGGAAGGTTGTTGCGAGCGCCATGATCGCCACGATCGGGGCAAGGGCGATGTGCGAGATGAGAATGACGAAGTACAGCGGCCGAACCCAGCCCTCGCCCTGGAACGGGACCGAATGGCCCTTCAGGATCACCAGGTGATAGTAGAGGTAAAACGCGAGAAACACCATGGACACAAACAGGGCGGAGAGCATGATTGCCTTGTGCAGGATCTCCCGGCGGCGGCGGATGGCGATGTAGCCGGCGATCAACAAGACGCCGGCCACGCCGTTGAGAACAGCGTTGATCGTCGGATAGATGAGCGGCGGCCTGGTCAACTCGCGGACGCGTGCCGCCAGACGATCGATGCTCTCGGCTGACTTGCCGTCGGCGTAGCCACGCACCCTGCCATCGCCATCGACGACAAACAGGTTAAATGTGTGGCTGATGCTCTTGTCGCGGCTGACATTGTCCTTGGTCTCCACGGAATGCAGAAACGAAGCGCGGACCAGGTCATGGATCGTCTGCCGCGGTCCCGTGAGGAACAGCCAGCGCTCGGCATCGGCCCCGTGCTCGGCGGCGTAGCTTTGCAATTCCTCGGCCGTGTCGTTTTCCGGGTCCAGCGTGAAGCTGACGAGGACGACATTCGGATCACGGGCGAAGGCGTCTTGCAACCGCGCCATGGCCGCCGTGGTCTCGGCACAGCCTTGCGAGCAGCAGCGGAAGAAGAAGTGCGCGACCCAGACCTTGGCCTTGAGGTCGTCCAGCGTGACGGTGCGGCCGCTGCGTTCGGTCAGGGAGAACGGGGCCACGGACGCCGGAAAATCGGAGTAGAGCGATGCTGTCGGCGTCCAGTCGGCGGCGGACAGGATCACGGCGCACAGGGCCAGCAATGTTTGGCGTCCATGCCCACGTAGCTTGTTCCAGAATTGGCAACGCCCAGCCAGGTCCACGCGAAGCCATGGGCCAACCATCCAAGACCAGTTCAACCAATCACTTCTGTTCGGCAGCTTGTTCATTGATGCCAGGCAATGACGATATCGGGCAGGAGCACGAACATCATCATCACGCCAAGGATGAGGACGGGCACGATGAGGAAATAAATGCGCGGCCAGTCAAACTTGACATGCATGAAGATCCAGATGACGAGGGCGGCCTTGATGACGGCCACGATCATGATGATTCCTGCGGCAGCCATGCCTTCAAGAACGCCGTAGACGGCGAACGACAAGATCGTGCAAATCGCCAGCGCCAGGAAGACGTAGATGTACGTCTGGAAATCAGGAGCGGCGTGGGCGTCGCCATTCGCGTGCGGCTCGGACATGGAATCACGCTCCTCAACCACCGCTCGCGGCGTGGCGCCCAATGACGCCAGGCTGCAATCGGTCATTTAAACGAGGTACAGCAGCGGGAACAAGAAGATCCACACAATATCGACAAAGTGCCAGTACAGTCCAGTGTACTCGACCAGGTTCAGATGCTGAACGCCGAACTTGCCCATCCAGGCCATGATGAGAATGACGCCGAAGACCACCAGCCCTCCCAGCACGTGCAGGGCATGGAAACCGGTCATCGCGAAGTAGCACGATGCCCACATGTTGCCGAACGGTATCGAGTGGGAAAGGTGCAAGTCCTCGTCGTGGAACTCCTCAAGGATGCCCGTGACTTCCTTGCTGGCGCCGCTCGGCATGTCGCATTCCTTGACCTTCTTGCTGCCGGCGATGCGCAGATTGATCTCCTTGGGGCTTAGCCTGGGCAGTTCGTCGAGCAGCTTCCGGCACGCTTCCCGGGCCTTTTCCGATGCATGCGCATGCCCTTCGACGATATGCTTGAGCTGCTCCTCGACAGTACGGTAGAAGCGGTAGCCAGTGGGGCCGTCGAGCTTTTCGAAGACACGGCCGGGGAGAATCTGGTGGTCGATCTTTGACTTGTACTCGAACGCCTTGACGACAAGAAACACGCATCCCAGCGCCAGCGTGATGCCCATGTACATGGTCGCCTTGCGGACATCGTTGGTGTGCAGCGACCAGTGGGCGAGCACGACTGTCAAGCTGCTGCAGATCAGCACAAACGTATTAAAGGCGCCGATGGCCTCTACGAGGTGCACGTCCTTGGGGCCGGGCCAAGGCTGGCTTTGCGTCGGCATGCCCATGCGGATGAGCAGGTACGTGCCGATGAGCGCAGTGAAGAACATGATCTCGGTCACGAGGAAGAGCCACATGGCCAGCTTGCCGTTTGGCAATGGCAATCCCATGTGAGCCTGTTTTTCATCGCTGACGGCGTGTTCCATTATCTTGTCCGTTGTCGATGGTTTGTCGATGGGTTGAGGTCAGTTAAGGGCTCGTTGCACCAGCAGCAGGGTAAGGACCGCGGGCAAGTAGACGAGCGACAGGTGCAGGACCCGCCTGGCGCTTGAGGTGGATCGCTGCCGAAGGAAACCGATGGCGCTCCACAGAAAGGCGACGCCAAGAATCTGCGCGGCGAGCATGAAGCCGACGCCGGCCGACGACAGGGCACCCCAGCACAGCGTGGCGGGGATGAGGGCAAACGCATAGGCGGTCATTTGCCGGCCGGTCATGCCGCCGTTAAGATCGGCCACGGGCAGCATCCACAATCTGGCGCGGGCATAGTCGTCGCGATAGATCCAGGCGATGGCCAGGAAGTGGGGCACTTGCCAGAGGAAGAGAATGAGGAAAAGCACGGCCGCCTCCGTGCCCAGTTCGCCACCAGCCGCCGTCCAGCCGATGAGCGGCGGCAAGGCGCCCGGGACCGCACCGACCAGCGTGTTCAGCGTCGTGATCCGCTTCAATGGCGTGTACACAAGGACGTAGCTCACGAACGTGATACCGGCGATCAGCATCGGCAACGGATGGCGGACCAGCAGCATGAGGTAGACAAGGCCGCCGCCACCAAGGCCGGCGCCGAAGAGTAACGCTTCCAGCGGTTGGATGCGCCCGGCGGGCAACGGGCGATTCTCCGTCCGCCGCATCATTGCGTCCGCATGCCGTTCCAGCAATTGATTGAGGACACTGGCCCCTGCCGCCACCAAGGCGGTGCCGATAAGGGTGTGCAGGAAAATCGTCAGGTCGATGGCCGAGCGGCTGCCCAGCAACGCCCCGGCTGCGACGGTGAACAGCACGAGCACAGCAATGCGCGGCTTGGTCAATTCCAGATAGTCGGCGAATCGCGTGCGCGAAGGGCTCAGCGCCACGCAGGACGGCTCTCCAAGGCCGTCCTGAAGACAGCTAGCCTCCACCAGGACCGGTGACTGAAGGAGCGGTGAATCAACGCGCGAGGCAAGACCGATTGTTTCCAGCAGTTTCATGCAGCGCCCTCCAGGTTGCCGGACGCCTGCCATCCCGCCTCGGTCGCCAATTGCCGGTGACTCTTCCACGCGACAATAATCCCGGCCGATAGCACTACGTAACCCATGAGCACGTGCACTGTTCGCAATGCGGCCTGGCCCGCGGAGATCTGCTGCTCCTCCAGTGGCGGCTGATTGACGAACTTGCCGATCCAGGCCTCGACACCAAGAAGGATCTGAATGGCAAGCGCTGCTGCGAGTACCGCCACGGGCACCAGCAGGGCGCGATCCGGTTCCTCCAGGGCCAGTTTCCAGAGCCACGCGACCGCCAGGACTAGCGCAAAGGCGAACAGCAGATGCCCGCGCTGTCCCAGCCCAGAACCGGTATGTCGCAATACGGCGCCCAGAGTGATCTGCGCGAAGATCAGTCCGACGACGCCGATCGCCCAATGTTGTGCTCTGCCATCACCCGTACGCGGTTGCCCTGCGAGCCAGCGTGGCGAAGTCAGCACGGCCAGACTGATTAGCAATCCCAGGACAACCTGTGGAAAGCAACCGTGGAACAACGCCAGTGTCGGCCCCAGAATCGCGTGGTAACGCACGCGGATTCCACCCAGGACACCCTGCAAGATCACGCTGGCCAGTGCCAGCCAGCCCAGCCAGCGCACCGAGCGTCGCGAATCCTTCATGGCAATCCAGACAGCCAGCACGATCACGCAGCAGCCCACGATATAGCCCGCGGCGCGATGGGCATGCTCGACGATGAAGCCGGGGCTTGGCTCCTCCCAGGAGATCAGGAGCAAGTGCCACGGATACGTCGGCCAGATCGGGTCTGCCATGCCGACGCGAAACGTCGTCACCACCGAGCCGAGAAACAGCAGCGCGAACGTGGCCAGCACCGTGAACTGCGCCCAGCGGTGCAGCCAGCGAGAGGTCAACGGTTCGGATTTCGGCGAGATCATGTGACAGTACGAGCAATCAAAAACACAGAGGAACAAGCTGGAAACTGGTTAATGGTGTTGTCCGCTCGGGTGGCTGGGATCGGGAGGATCGGTCTGCTTCAAGTGGTCGATACTCCCGTAGTCGCCGTAATCGTAAGGCCAGCGATGGACGACAGGAATGGTCTCGAAGTTACCGTGTCCCGGCGGCGACGGGGCGACCCATTCCAGAGTATTGCTGTGCCACGGATTGCGCCCGGAGACTTCACCGCGAAACAGACTGTAGAAAAAGTTGTAGATGAAAATGAACTGCGATACGCCGAGGGCAAAGGCGCACAGCGTCATGAATTGATTGAGCGAAACCAGCGGGCTCTCCAGCACGGCATTGGTGATATCCGGTATGCGGCGGCGCAGGCCTGCAACTCCGAGAATGTGCATCGGGAAAAACAGGCCGTTGAGGAAGATGAAAGTCAGCGTGAAGTGCAACTTGCCCAGCGACTCATTCATTAGCCGGCCGAACATTTTCGGGAACCAGTAGTAGATGCCTGCAAAGATGCCCAGCAAGCTGCTGGAGAAGAGCACATAGTGCAAGTGGGCCACAATGAAATAGGTGTCGTGGATGTAGATGTCCACGGGCGTTGCGGCCATGAAGATGCCGGATAGCCCGCCGATGATGAACATGGCAACGAAGGCCAGAGCGAACAGCATCGCCGCCGTGTACTGGACATTGCCGCGATAGACGGTGGCCAGCCAGTTAAATGTCTTGATGGCCGAGGGAAGAGCAATCATGATGGTGGCGATCATGAAGCCGGTGCCCAGGCGTGGGTCCATGCCGCTCTGAAACATGTGATGGCCCCAGACGATGAAGCCCAGGCCGGCGATGCCGGCAATCGAGAGAATCATGGCCCGGTAGCCGAACAGCGCCCGCCGGGCGAAGGTACTGATGATATCGGAAACCATGCCCATCGCCGGCAGGATCATGATGTACACGGCCGGGTGGGAGTAAAACCAGAACAAATGTTGCCAGAGCAGCGGCTGTCCACCGCCCGGCCCGGTTTCCCAGTTGGCGAATTCCAGTCCAGCAGGCGGCAGAAAAAACGTCGTTCCCAGCAGCTTGTCAAGCGATTGCAGGATCAACGCCACGGTCAGGACCGGCAAGGCAAAGGCTTGCAGGATGGCGGTGATGAACAGGGCCCAGATGGTCATGGGCATGCGGTAGAGCGTCATGCCTGGAGAGCGCATGTTGATGATGGTGGTGATGTAGTTGACCGACCCCATCATGGAGGAAACGCCGACGAAGAGCAGCGACAGCAGCCAGAAGATTTGCCCGTGACCGGAGTTCGGCGCCGCCGGCGAATCAAACCCCTGGCCGGCGGGCATGGAGGAACTGGCGAGCGTGGGATACGATGTCCAGCCGGCAGCGGGCGCCCCGCCTTCCGCAAAGAAGCTCACGAGGATCAGGATGAACGCCGGCCACATGAACCAGTACGACAGCATGTTCAGCTTCGGGAACGCCATGTCCGGCGCGCCGATCATCAGCGGAATGGTGAAGTTGCCGAAGGCGCCCGCCAGCAGCGGGATGATGACGAAGAAGATCATGACCGAGGCGTGCATGCTGAACAGCATGTTGTAAAACGACTCCGTCATGCGGCCGCCGTTGGACTCCAGGAACCAGGAGCTGATCCACGGCAATTCGGCGTGCGGCCAGGCCAGTTGCGTTCGCACCAGCAACGCCAGCGCTCCGCCCAGCACCAGGAAAAGCAACGTCGTGAACAGAAACTGAATGCCGATGATCTTGTGATCGGTCGAAAATATGTACTTGTGGATGAAGCTCAGCTCATGGTGCTCATGGGCATGAACTTCACCGACATGCAACTGACTGCTGCTCATCTCTCGTTCCTTCCATCGCAAATCTCAATTGTTTCAGCGCGCCGCTACCTTTTGCTGCGGCTTCGTGGGCGGCGCCTGGCTTTGTTCCACGTGTTCGAGCCACCGGTAGAAGTCGGCCTTGTTTTCATGGACGTAGATGCGGCCGATCATGCGATGGTGGCCCCAGCCGCATAGTTCGGCACAGGCGATTTCCCAGCGGTAGCCCATGTCCGGCTTGCCGGTGGTAAAGTTGAAGGCGTCCTCCCAGCGTTTTGTTTCCTCATTATAGCGCGTGTTGGCCTTCGTCGGCGTGAACCACACTGGAATCGTCCGACCCGGCAAGGCATCCTGCTTGACGCGCATGTGCGGCACGTTGAAGCTGTGGATCACGTCGATGGTGTTGAGCTGGACCAGGATCGTTTGCCCTTTCCAGGTATGAACCTCGTTGACTACGGGCACATCGTCCAGATGCGGGTGCCGTGGTTTCGCGCCATCGAAGCTGGCAAACGACTTGAAATCCGCGATGGTCTTCTCGTTGGTCGTGAAGGTTTGCCAGTTACGGAGGCGTTGCGAGCTGGGGTAGCGGACACGCCATTCGAACTGACGCGCCGAGACGTGGCATTGGATCGGTGTTTTCTCGCCGCCGATCGCCGGCTTGCGCGAGCGGTCCTTGATCTCCAGCCAGGTTGGCACCTGGGCGAAAGCGATGAAAAGCAAGATGAGCGCGGGCACGATGGTCCAGGCCACCTCGACGCGGTGAGCGTCCGGGAACCAGCGGTGCAGCATGGCGTAGAATCCGCCTTGCGCGGCCGGTTCTGTCGGCCGCGGTGTCGTCCCTGGCTGCCCCGCGTACTTGTACATGAAATAGACGAGCAGCGCTTCGGTCAGCACGAAGAAGAAGCCGGTGATGTACAGGATGATGTAGAAAAGAGCATCGACCTGGCCGGAGTGCGTGGACACCCCCTCGGGCAGCCACCATGTCGGCACGAAGGGGGCAACCATAAACATGCCCAGGCACGCCAGCATCACGATGCCGAACAATGCGCTCCACCACTTTCCCACGCGCATCTCCAAGAAACGAAACCTTGAAGGACGGCCTTTTAGGCTGTCCGGACAGGCTCGCCGGCCCGTCCTGCGAATCATCACCTGATATTGATGCCGAACTCCTTTCGTAGCATTTCTGGATAGGGCAACAACCGCACGAAATTGACCACGTCCCAGATCTGCTCGCTCTTCAGGATCGAGCCAAACGCCACCATGCCGGAGCCGTTGATGCCGGAATGGACGCGAAAGTACAGGTCCACGGGTCGGCTGCCGCCGCGGTAATTCCCCGTGGTCAAGTTTGCGGCTCGCACCAGCGTTCCCCAGGAATCGAACTTGAAATTCGCTTGCCGGCCGAAGTCCTTGTGGCACTTCACGCAACTTGCGCCTTTGAGGTTGTTGAGATCGGCCGCCTTGGCCGCCGGAAACGCTTTGGTCAGCAATGCATCTTCCGCCATGAACAGGGCATGGCCTCGATGGACCGACTCCGCTCTTGACTTGGGATCGTCGTCCTTTGGCTCGATGACGATTGCCTTGTCTTGCGCGTCCACCCAATCCTTGCCGAGTTTCGCCACAAAGCTCTCAATGGTGTCCAGCGGCTCGCTGGAGCTGCGCGGCACCAGGGCATTGGCCTCCACCTTGTAGTCGTAGGCGTTCTTCAGCGTCTGAAACTCCGTCTCGCCGCGAATGCTCAGGTGGATCACATAGCTGACCAGCAGTTCCAGGTCCTCGTGGTTCAGCAGACCGAACGACGGCATGGACGTGCCCTCAACTCCCCGTACCAGCGTTCGCATGAGATCATCGCGGCTCGGCTTGCGGATGCCAGCGACCTGGTCGATCGACTGGAACTTGAAAAGCCCCTGGCGGTAATCGCGGGGATGCGGATTGACCCAGCGCGAGGTCGGCCCTCGCCCGTTTCCGGTGACGCCATGGCAGTGCAGGCACTGCACGCGGTACAGAGCGCTTCCCTTCGCAAGCGTCTGCTCATCGAGACGGAGCTTCCTGATGGCCTCCGAGTCGACGCCGGGCCGCGGACGGTTGGGCCGGCTGCCGAAAAACTGGTCGAGATTCGCTTGCAGATTCTTGCGGTCCACGGCAGTCAGCAAGTTGGGATCGCGCAGTTTGCCGGTCTTGACGAGGTTGGCTTTCTCCGCGTCGGCCAAATTCTGATAGAAAGGATTAGGGAGTTCGAGAAGATCCTTGGCCGACATGAGCGGCAGCTGGCCTGGACGATCTGGTTCAGGCCGCTCCGGGCCTAGATTCTCGGCGTCCATCACCAACGGATCGGTGCGGACCAGGTAGCGAATTGCGTCGGAATAGGTGTCGCTGGTGCAACCGCCAAGCAGTATGGACAACGTGACAGCCAGGCAAACCGGCAAGCTCTTGAGAACAACGGGAGCCAATCGCACGAGTGGGTTCCTCCGCCACGCAGTCGCCGCCCGCTAATCGCCGCAGGACGCTGCTAAAATTTTTCTAGGTTCCTGACGGTGGTTGTCAAGCCGGGTCGCCGCCATGGTCCGAGCCCGCAGTGATGGCAGGCAGCCCGGCAACGCAAGTTGACGGAACGATCATGCTTTACAAGTTTGGCCGATTCTTGCAGGTCGTTGGTATGATCGTCGTGCCGTTCGCGATCGCCGGCAATGTTCTTGAGAAGCTGGATCTCAAGGACTTCTTGTTACTCGCTGCCGTCGGCATGGCCATCTTCACCCTCGGCTGGCTCGTGCAACAGTCATCGCGGCCGCAATGATTCACATGAAGATTTCAAGCTGCAGATTGATGAATGCAGACAGCCAGATCGCCGACCGCTTGCAGTTGCGCGCACCCGCGTCAGGCCAGCGGTTAGCAGTCTGCGTTCTTATCCTGCTTCTCGCAACTGTCGCCTCCGCGCAGGACACTCCGCAGCGGCGCGCTGGCTTGCCAGCAGAGAGCAAGGAAACCGCGTTGCGGCTGGCGGCGGCGGATCGATTGGTGCGGCCGGAGCCGGATCCTGAGGAAATCATCGCCGCCGTCGGTAGCGCCGCCGGCCTGGGATTGCCGAATCTGGGCCCCGTCCTTGTCAATGCACAGCGCCAGCAATGGCCCAAAGCTCTGGAGGAGTATCAGCGCATCATTTACGACGAGGGGGACAGGCTCGTTGTCGTGGAGGAAGCGCCGAGCACGGCGACCGTGCGCAGCGTCCAGGCCCGAATGCTCTGCCATCAGCGCATCGCCGCCGCGCCCGCCTGGGTTCGCGCACTTTACAACAAGCGCGTCAAGAACCTGGTGAACAACCTGTTTCGCGATGGTCAAGAAAACCAGAACCTGGAGGCATGGCGGCGCCTTGTTAGCGACCATTTTTGCAGCGACCCAGCCGAGAAAGCGCTGGTGTTGCTCGGCGACATCGCATTCGAGAACGGCGACTTCGCCCGCGCCGGACAATGGTGGGGCCTGCTGGCCGACCTGCCCTCTGCCGTGAATGACCGATCCGGGCGGCTGACTTATCCGGCCGACGACGCCACGCAAGCCCGAGCCCAGGCCCGGCAGATACTGGCGCTGGCTCATGACCGCGACTTTGTTCGCGCTCGAGCAGAATGGCGACATTTCGAGAAACGACATGGCAAGATTCTGGCCAGGTTTGCCGGCAAGCAAGGTCTGCTTGCCGGCATAATCAAGCAAGCAATTGATCAGATCGAGGAAGATCGATCCAGTCAAAGGAACGCCTGGCATAGTTTCGGCTGCGATGCAACGCGCAACCAGCGTGTGCCATTGTCGCTCAACGCGCGTCTCTGGGCCGACGGCGCGGCCTGGCGCGTCCTGCTTGCCAGCGGCAAGAAGGCCGATTCACCGGACGGCGTCGCGGCCCGCGCCGTCACGCAACCGGCCCGTCGTCTGGCCTTTCATCCCGTGATCAGCGGCGACGTCGTTCTGGTCGCCAGCGCGCGATCCGTGTCCGGTTACCATCTGCTCACCGGAGACAAGATCTTTCACTATCACCTGAACGCAAAGCAAGACGGCGCCGCGGATGACGAGTCCGCGCCGGTCGAGCCAGACCACGGCTACACCTTGACGGTGGCGGGCAATCGCCTCTACGTCCGCCTCGGCACGCAGAAAATCAGCCCGCTTGCCGATGGCAACAATGGAAACAGCTACCTGGTCTGCGTGGAGATGATACCCGGCAAGAGGTCTCCCTTGCTGGAAGCGCGCGAAGTCTGGCGCGTCGTTGCCGACAAGGACGGCGCCGCGCAGTTCGAAGGATCGCCGGTAGTCGATGGGCAGCGCGTTTATGCCGCGCTGAGCCGTGTGCAAGGGCGGCGCACGTTCACCGCGCTTGTCTGCCATGATGCCGGAAGCGGCATGGTCCGCTGGAGACAGGAAGTCTGTGAGGCAGATGAGTTCGAGTTGCCTGGCCAGGGACCTCGTTTCCGGCATCACCTCGCGACTCTCGCTGGCCGGTATCTTGTTTATTGCACGCACACCGGCGTGGTGGCAGCGGTTGATGCCAGGACGGGCAAGCCTGCCTGGGCCGTGCGATATCCCAGTCAGGGACTCGAGCGTCCGGACGGCTCGCGCTCGCCGCGCGATCTGTGCCCAGCACTCTTTGCCGCCGGCCGGCTGTTCGTCGCCCCCTCCGACAGCGACCGCATTCTTTGCCTGGATCCAGCGAGCGGTCGCATCCTGTGGGAGCGGCACGGCATCGAGGTCGTGCATCTGCTGGGAGCGGCCGGCGAGAGCTTGTTTTTCACGACGCCCTCCGGCTTGCGCGCCGTCGGCGCCCACCGTGGCACGGACCAGGGCGGCTGGTCGCAACCCGCCGATGGCCGGCTGCCTCCCTTTGGCCGCGGCTTACTTGCCGGTAACTGGGTCTTCTGGCCGACGGCGGACGTGAACTTTCCCATGCGCGTGGTGACTCAAGAAGAAGGAGGACAGGAACACGTCGAGCGCCCCGGCGATCCGGCTCCTGTCTTCGATCCGACGCAACTGCATCGGCTGCGCGCCGGCAACATGGTTTTTGCCAAAGACTGCCTGATCGTCGCCGGCACGGAGGAACTCGTTGGCTATGTGCCGCCGCAGCGCGGTCTCGACAAGCTGCGGCTGCAAGCACGCCAGGCCAGCGCCAACGCACGCACGTTCCTTGCACTCGCCGAGGCGGAGACAGGAGCGGGCCTTCATGACGATGCCCTGAAGCACTACCAGGTTGCGGCAAAAGTGTCGCGTGATCCTGCGGTACGCCGCCGCGCCTTGCTCGGTTGGCACGAACGGCTCATGCACATGGCACAAACAGCGGATCGAAAGCAGGCCACAGCGATCCTGGAACTGGCCGGGGCGAGCAAGTTCCCGGCGGCCAAGCGACTGACGGCACGATTCGCGCTGGCAGAACTCTATCAGTCGGCGGGTGCGCTGCAACGTTCCGTCGCCACCTTGCAAGACGCCCTGCTCGACGACGGCATGCGTAACAGCTCGATCGTCGACTTGTCAGGAATACCGCGGGTCGCCGGAACAATGCTGCGCGAGCGGATTCAGCAATTGATCGACAAGCATGGTTCGCCAGTCTACGCCGCACTTGAAGAACAGGCAGGCAAGCTGGCGCGGTCGGCCGGGAATGACCGCCGCAAGCTGGAGCACCTGGCGCGCTGCTATCCCCATTCGACTCAGGTCAAGCACGCCCTGGCATCGCTTAAACCGGAATCCAGGCCGCTGATTCCACCGGAAGACGGGACAGGCCCAGCCGTGCCGCTCACAGTTGGCTGGGAGCGGCCCGCGTCGGCTATCTGGCGTGTGGAAGCGGCGGGCCAACCGCCGAATCTCATCCTCTTACATGGCGGACAGCTCGCGCTCAGCGATCCTGCCACGGGCAAGCCGCGCTGGCATCGCCCGATCTCTTTCCAACCTGACTGGGCCGGGCAGCACGATAATCGGCTTGTGCTGGCGGGCAGACGCAACATCGAGGTCATGCATGCCCAAGATGGCCGGCTCATCTGGCGGCTGCATGCAGGAGCAACGAGCTGGGGCGATTTCAGCGCATTTCAGATGACGCCATCACAATTGTTGTTCCTGCAAGATGGCCGCCGCTTGATCGCCTTAAGTCTTGACAACGGTGCGGTTGACTGGTCGTGCTTCGCTCCAGGGGCTCAGTCGTTGCCGCTCGATTCCGGCCGCTTTTCGCCGACATACCTGGCCACAGCCCGTCACGTACTGATTCAAGGAATTCGCGGTCAACTCTTGTGCCTTGCAAGCAACGACGGCGAACTGCTGCGCGAGACGCCCACGGTGCCACTCTGGCTGCAGGCCCCGTTGCCGATCAACAACGGGCGCGCGTGTATCACCAACAGCAGGCGGCTCACGCTTGTTGACATGGCGAACGGGAAAGAGGTCTGGCACCACGAACCAGCCTGGCAGACATCGTCGAGCGGCGAGCCGTTGCGCGTCGCCGGCGACGCCCGCACGTTGCTGGTCATCGTGCCGCGCAATTATGGCTACGAAGTAGAACGGCTCGACGCCGCCACTGGCCGGCCATTGTGGGACGACGAGCCGCGTCTGCTGAGCCGCCGCCGGATCGACCTCGCAAGCCTGGCCTTGACGGACGACGCTCTCTACTACGCCGGCGGGAGTAGCTTGACATGCCGGTCCATGGCGACGGGGAAAGTTGTGTGGCAAAAAGAACTGCCAGCTGCCGGTGCATGGCGGCTTCGTTGCACCGGAACGGAAATCGTGGTTGTTCCGGCCGGCCGCGCCGCCAATCCCTGGTTGTGGCTGCCTGCCGGCTCGTTTCTCCTTGGGCTGCCGGCCAGCCGGGCATCGGCAACTTCGTCAATCTTCATCTTCGATCGCCGCGACGGACGGCTGCACCAGACGCTCCGCCAACCAGCCGCCGGAGCGGGCACAGCAATTCATGTCTTTCCACAGACTATCATCACGCTCGCCGGCGAAGTCGCCCGCGGCTGGCGAAATCGCTGAAGGAAACGTGGCGAAAAGGAAGGCGTGCACTCGGCGCCGGGCACGCGTCACTTGGCGAACTTCGGCGGCGGCAGCTTCTCGCCCCTGAGAGCCCGGGCAACCATGTCCGGCTGCTGCAACCCGGCCCACACGCGATCGGCGGCGACCTGCTGCCCGGCCATCAGCCATTGCCCGCGCTCCCCAAGCTTTGGGCTGGAGGCGGCGCCATAGCCTTCCGGCGTCAATGACACCCAGTTGATCATCTCGCCGTCGCCGGGGAACGAGGTCATCGTCAGCAGCAAGCGGCCGCTGGCTTCGTCCCATACGCGCGCAAGTCCATCGTAGCTGCCGGAGGCAAGCAGCTTGTTGTTCGGGCTGATGGCGGCGGCGTAGACATGCGCGCCGACGCTGACAGTCTTCACCAGGGCGCCGGTCGTACCGTTCCAGACGCGCAGCGTGCTGTCGCCGCCGGCAGAGACCAGCTTGCTACCGTCATTGCTGAATCGCAACTCATTGACGGCGACGCCGTGGCCGCCCTGAGCGCGGATGCGGTCGCCCGTTTGCGTGTTCCACCAGTAGAGTGACGTCTCGTAGCCGGAAGAGACGAGTTGCTTGCCGTTGCGACTGAAGGCCAGTGCGATGATGTCCTGCTCCATGCCGCCGAAGGTGAACACGCCCTTGCCGGTGGCGGTCTCGACCAGCTTGACGGTGCGGTCCTTGCTGCACGAGGCCAGGAGTTTTGCATCCGGGCTGAAGGCGACACCGTAAACGAAGTCGGAATGGTCCGGCAGGATGCGCTCCAGCTTGAGTTGCGGCACGTTCCAGATACGGACCGTCTTGTCGAAGCTGGCCGAGGCGAGCAGCTTGCCGTCACGGCTGAAATCGAGATAAGAGATGGAATCGTCGTGACCGGGCAGCGTGGCCAGCAGCTTCCAGTCGCCGACCGAATAGAGCCGCAGGTCGCCCTTGGCGGACGGCTGGCCGCCGGCGACGGCGAGGATCTTGCCGTCCGGGCTGAAGCGGACGTCGTTGACGGCGCCCAGCACATTGGTGAGGACCTTCATCGCCTTGCCCGTCGACAGCTCCCAGATAGCGGCCTGGCCGTAGCTGCCGGTGGCCAGCAGCTTGCTGTCCGGGCTGAAGGCGACGGCCGTCAGCGGCGTCATCGGCCCGACCTTCATCCGCAGTTCGAGCTTGCCGCCGGCCTTCCCGAAGACGCCCGCCGGGACGACGGCGCTGGTCGTCAGCGTCACGTCAAGCTTGCGCGTCTTGGTCGACTTGCGAACGACAACTTCGGTCTTCTCGTCGGGCTTCTTGCCCTCCGCGGCGCCGGCGTCCACCCACTTGCGGATGAGCGCGATCGTCGCCATGTCGAGCGGTTTGGCATCGAGCGGCATCCGCTTTTTCACGTCCTTGGTCTCGAGGACTTGGATGAGCACGCTGGCATCGCCCTTGCCGGGCAGGTAGATGGCCCGCTGGCTGCCCTTGCGAAATGCCTCGTAGGTGTCGAGGGCCAGCCCGCCGGATACCTCTGGCTCGCGGATGTTCTTGGCGCTGTGGCAGACGGTGCAGTGCTTGCGGAACACGGGGCGGATGTCTTGCCAGTAGGTGGGGGCTTGCGCGAGGACGCTGGCGGCGCAGATCGACCAGGCGAAGAGGGCGCCGATGATTATCCGTTGCATGGTCATTCCCCGGCCCGTTTACGTTTCGCGCTCGGATGCCGGCACGCGAACGCGTGTAGCTCACTCATCTTGACGCTGGTATCCGAGCGCGAATCGTAAACAATCAATGATTGAACAGAAACTCGCGCGAATTCAGCAACGCCCACAGCAAATCCTGGACGCCCTCGCGTTCGGTCGGCGCTCGCCGGACCCACGCCAGCGCTCGGCCCAGTTCGTCGGCCCGCGGCGAGCGCGATAGCGTCGCCAGGTACAGCTCCTCGACCATCTCCGGCAGCGGACGCTTCGCCTTCAGTAGCTTCTCGATGCGTCCGGTGGGGGCGGCGATCTTCTTGTTGAGGAAATCGCCGTTCAGAAGGTGCAAGGCCTGGGCGATATTGGGCTGCACCGTGCGCTCGCACTCGCACGTGATGCGCCGCGACGGCCGGCCGAAGACTTCCAGCAGGTACGACTTCACGGCCGCGTCCGGGAGCTGGATCGCTCGCGTGCCCAGCGGCAGACCGGGATACTTCTCCTGCGTCCCACTGGCGAAGTCGATGGCATCGGCAAGCTGCTCCGCGGACAGCCGGCGGATGCCGAATCGCGCGTAGTACAGGTTGGCGGCGTCGGCTTCGTTGCCGGGGGTCGCCAGCGAGCTGAGCTGGTAGGCTCGCGAGTTCATGATTGTCCGCAGCAGATGCTTGAGGCTGAACTTGCTGGCGACGAAATCTTTGGCGAGCATGTCGAGCAACTCCGGATTCGTGGCAGGGTTGGTGACGCGCATGTCGTCGAGCGGCTCGACCAGGCCGCGGCCCATGTAGTAGCCCCAGAAGCGGTTCACGAGGTTGCGGGCAAAGAACGGATTGGACGGCGAAGTCATCCATTCCGCCAGCTTGATGCGGCGATCGAGTGCGTCGTCCATCTTGGGACCGTCGAGCGGATGCGGCGCGACGATGCCGCCCTTGCGCGGATGGCCTTGCTCGCCGGTGGCTCGCAGGAACACCACCTGCTCGCCGCCGAAGAGGCCGAACTCCTGGCTGCCCTTGGTGCCGAGACGCACGAAGAAGGCAGCCATGCCGTAGTAATCGTCCTGGCTCCACTTCTCGAAGGGATGATGATGGCACTTGGCACAGCCGATGCGAACGCCGAGGAAGACCTGCGACGTGGTCTCCGACCATTCAGCCGCGCCGCGCGAGACCATGAAGTAGTTGGCCGGGCCTTCCGTGAAGGTGCTGCCCTGGGCCGTGATGATGTCGCGGACCATCTCGTCGAGTGGTTTACCATCGCGCAGGCTGCCGCGGACCCAGTTGTGGAAGCTCCACATGCCGCGCTCGTTGAGGAACTCGCGGTTGATGCGCAGCAGATCGCCCCACTTGAGCGCCCAGAAATCGACAAACTCCGGCCGGTTCAGCACGCGATCGATGGCCTTCTTGCGTTTGTCCGGCGCTTTGTCCGCCAGAAACGCCTTCACGTCCGCGGCCGTGGGCAACGTGCCGATCGTGTCGAGATGAATGCGGCGGAAAAACTCATCGTCGCTGCACGCCGGCGACGGCGTGATGCCCAGTTCCTTCCACTTGGCCGTCAGCTTGTCATCGACGAAGTTGTTGCGCGGCAGGTCCGGATAGTTTTGCACGCGCGCGTACGGCAGCGTGACCTGGACGACGGACGCCTGCCCGCAGAAGCGGATCATGATGTGCGTCTCGCCCTTGCTCTTGGCGGTGATGCGGCCATTGTTATCCACGGCCGCGACCGACTCGTTGAGTGAGTCATACTGGGCCACGGCGGTTACATCCTCGCTCCTACCGTCCTGCCAGGTCGCCTTCACCAGGATCTGCTGCGTCTCGCCTGGGACCATGACTCGGTGCGCTGGCCAGACTTCCAGGCCGGTTGCCTCCGGGTCCTTGGCGGTCGGCGCCGGGGCGCCGTCTTCCAGCCAGCGCTTGAGGAACTCATACTCGCGCGAACTGTGCTTGAAACGCTCGCCGCCGCCGTGCTCCATCGCCAGGATCGGCTTCTGCAACAGGATGCTCCGCTCCGGATCGGAGAGAACCACGCGCCGCCCTTCCGCGCTCTGCACCAGCTGCGGATAGTCGAAGATCGCATCGTAACCAAGCAGACTGAGCTTGAACCCGCCGCGGCCATGCTGCGAGCCATGACATGCGCCCTGGTTGCAGCCTGCCTTTGTCAAGATCGGAATGATCTCGCGGCTGAAGCTGACCGGGACGTCGGCCGTCGCGTTCTTGACCGTCACCGGGATGGCCGCCGACAAGCCGCCGACCGTCACGGTGACGACCGTCTCGCCATCCTTCACAGGACGCAGCACGCCATCGTCGATTCGGACGATAGCGGCGACGCTGCACGTGAACTTGGCCTCGCGAGCAACATCGCGGCTGGCTGCCACATACTTGCCGAGCACGCCGATGCGCTGCTCCGCGCGCGGCCCGTCGAGCGTCACCTTGGCCGGATGCACCGTCAACGCGACCGGTTGCTGCGCGGCAACGAAACCGGCGGCGTGCAAGCCAACGCAAACGGCCAGGCAGAACGTGAAATGTCGCGACATGGCAACCTCATGTTTCTCGGTTGGCAGGCGGGCAGGAGGGCGTGATCCCCAAGGCAGGATATGAGTCATGGTGGGCGAAAACGGGCATGAAGTCAAGCAGAATTACCACCCCTTGAGGGTCACGGCATCGGCACCATGCGCGTGAACGGCAGGACATACGCTTGCAGCAAGGTCAGCAGCCCGACCAGGGACGCGAGGATGATGCTGTGCCAGATGACCGCCTTGAAGATGTCGGCCTCCTTGCCGATCTGATCGGTGGCGGCGGTGGCCACGCAGATGCTCTGCGCGTCGATCATCTTGCCCATGACGCCGCCGGTGCTGTTCGCCGTGCAGATCAGCACCTGGGCTTGTTCCAATCGCAGGTGGCTGAAGACGTCCGTCTTGAAGATCTCCGAGGCGGTGATCTTTTGCAAGCTGCCGAAGAGGGCATTGCTGCCGGCGTCCGTGCCGGTGAGGAAGACGCCCAGCCAGCCGAGCATGGCCGCGAAGTACGGATACAGCGCCCCCGTCTGTGCGAAGGCGATGCCGAGCGTGGCGTCCATGCCGGCAAAACGCGTCACCCGGCTCAGGCCCATCATGAAGCAGATCGTCGGAATAGGAATCCGCATCTGATAGCAGGTCCGGCGGACGACCGCGTTGATCTGCTGCCGGTTCATGCGCAGCATGACCATGGAAAGCAGGGCGGCGACGAAAACGGCTGTGCCGGGGGCGGTCAGCCAGGCAAAGTTGAACTCCGCCCTCTCCGGGCGCGGCGCCTTGGCGTGGGCGATGGTGAGATTGAAGGCCGCATCGAGCGGCGTGGTGCTGGCCAGGGCGAGAGCGGCCGCCTCCTCGGCGCGCGTCAGGTACAGTCGCGACTCGCGATGGACCTCGTTGTTGAGTCCCGGAATCGGAATGATGTAATTGGTGGCAATCGGTCCAACCATGACCTTGCCGCGGCCCTCCGCCTGCCGCACCAGGCCGGTCAGCATGAGCAGGATGGACATGATCGCGTAGGGCGCCCAGGCCAGGCTGACACTCTTCAAGTTGAGCGGCGCATCCTCGCCGGGATCGTGCGTGATCTTTGGGCCGACCAGGGCCGCCGCCTCCGCCGCGTGCGGATCGGTGACGGCGGGCCGAGTTTCGGGAAGGCGAGGTTCCTGGCGAGCCGTTTGGGCGTCGTGTTTTGCGCTGGTTTGCGGCGCCTTGTCGAAATGCCATTCGGCGGGCGGCTTCCAGTAGCGCAGGAAGATCGCCGTCACAATCAGCGAGAAGATGCCGCCACCGATGTCGGTCATGGGATACAGGATCACGCCAGGCAAGTAGGCGTGGATCGTAGCAAAGGTGAACTGAAAGATCGCGAACGACCCGCCGGAGACGAGCAGCGCCGGCCAGACCTCCCAGGTCTGCTTCCACGAGCACATCACCTTGACCATGTAAAGCGGCACCAGGAACGACAGGAACGGCAGTTGGTGCCCAGCCATGATGCTCAGCGTCTCCGTCGGCAGATCCGTGGCTCCGGTGAGGACGATCAGCGGTGTTCCAAGCCCGCCGTAGGCCACCGGCGAGGTGTTGGCGATGAGGCAAAGCACGGCCGCGAGAAACGGGTTGAAGCCGAGGCCGACCATGATGGCGCCGCAGATGGCCACCGGTGTGCCGCCGCCGGCGGCCCCTTCCAGGAAAGCGCCGAAGGCGAAGCCGATGAGCACCGCCTGGATGCGGGCGTCTCCCGACAGTTCCGCCACGGAACGGCGCACCACGGTGAACTGCCCGGTCTCCACCGTGATGTTGTAAAGCAGCATCGCATTGAAAATGGTCCAGCCGACGGGCAGCAAGCCGAACGCGGCGCCGTCAACGAACGCCCCGATGGCCATGCCGGCCGGCATGCGGTAGATGATGACGGCAATGGCGATCGCTGCGACGGTGCCGGCCAGGCCGGCCTTCGGCGCCGGCCAGCGCCACGGCACCAGGCACCAGAACAGCACCACCACCGGCGCCGCCGCCAGGATCGTGCTCCACAGAGGAGACCAGAAGATCGTACCCTGGAGAGGGTCCAGTTGCTGGAAGTAGGTTGCGATCATTCAGGCCGATTGTAGACGGCCAGGACGTGGATGCAAGGAAGTTCGCGGTTTTCGCGCGGAACGCGCGGGAATGTCACGCCGGGTCACCGTCCGTCGCGCAGGCGGTCACCCAGAAAATTGTCGAGTTCGGAGATGGCGTAGATTTTCTTGACGGTGGTGTCGATGTCGTACTCGACGCGGCGGTAGCGAATGAGGTCGCCGTCGAGGAGAACGTAGCAGGCCCGCCAGTTGCCGTCGCGCGGCTGGCCTACCGAGCCGACATTGACCAGCGTCTTGCGTCCATCCAGGCGATAGAGGTGGTCCACGTCTTCGGGCGAGTGGAACTGATAGATCTCCTCCGGCAGGTTCTCGACGAAGATGCCGGGGACATGCGTGTGTCCCTGGAAGCAGTAGCGCTCGACCAGTGCAAAGATGCGGTCCATCTTGCGCTGGTTGTAGATGTCCTCGGGAAAGACGTACTCGTTGAGGGGATTGCGGGCCGAACCGTGCACGAACAAGAAGCCGTCTTCCTTGAAGGTGCGTGGCCGCTCGGCCAGGAACTCCCAGCGCTGTTCGCGCTTCTGCCGGTTCTCCGGCGAGGATTCCAGCTGCGAGCGCGTCCAGAAGATGGCTTTCTCGGCCGGAGCGTTGAAGCCGTCCGGGTCGAACATGGCGCCCTGGTCATGATTGCCCAGCAGCACCATCTTGCACTTCATGACCTGATCGACGCACTCGCGCGGATTGGGCCCGTAGCCGACGATGTCCCCCAGGCAATAAATCTCGGAGACATTGTGTCTGCCAATGTCGTCAAGGACTGCCTGCAGTGCTTCAAGATTGCTATGGATATCGCTGATTAGCGCTTTCACAGCCCGAGGTCTTTCGAGTATAGGGGAACGGGCACACGTGCCTTGGCGTCCGGATCAATCCATTGCATACACGAAGTTTACTCGCAAATGCGGAACAGTGTCAAGTGGGGCAAAAAACGCGGCCGGCCCGCGGCTCTAATCAATTATGACCCTGCCACGATCGCATCGGTCATCGCCGTGGTCTTCGCCTGTCCTCCCAGGGTCCGGAGTGCGAACTTGCTCCGCCAGTTGCAGAGAAACAACCGGCCATGCCACGGACAATATGATCCGCGCAGACCTGGCAATCCAGTCATTCCATGTTCTAATGGAGATTCAGACAGACGAATTCGTTGCATCGCCACCCCCCTCTGTCCACCCCGGCAACGAATCCGCAATCCATCAGGAGAACGCCCATGTCCGATTGTTTTCCGCAAACGATTTCTGACAAAGACCTTGCAGCTTGCGTCCCCACGGCGCCCCTGCGCTGGCTCTGGCACGGATTCGTTGCCGAGGGTAACCTTACGCTGCTCACCAGCATGTGGAAATCCGGCAAGACCACTTTGGTGTCATTGCTGCTGTCGCGGCGCGTCGCCGGCGGCAAGCTGCTGGGGCAGCCGGTGACGCCCGGCAAAACCGTGGTCATCAGCGAGGAGGATCGCTCGCTGTGGGCCGGCCGCATCGCCCGCCACGGCTTCGGCGGCAACGTCTGCTTCTTTCTCCGCCCGTTCCGGCACATCCCCAGCAAGGAAGAATGGCAGACGCTGATCGACCGCGTCCTGCAGCTCCACGAGAGGGACGGCATCGACCTGGTCGTCATCGACCCGGTGGCCCCGTTCATTCACGATGAGAACCTGGCCCACAGCATGTACGACTTTCTGCACACGTTGTCGAGCCTGACGCAGCGCGGTATGGCCGTCCTGGTGCTGCATCATCCGAAGAAGGGCAAGGTCCAGGCCGGTCAGTCGGCCCGCGGCTCGGGCGCCTTGCTTGGCCACGTCGATATCTCCATCGAGATGCGCCACCCCGGCGGCGACATCTTCACGCGCCGCCGCCGTTTCCTCGCCCTCTCCCGCCACGCCGAGACGCCGCGCCGCCTGCTCCTCGAACTCAACCACGACGGCAACGACTACGCCGCAACCCCCGACGACGACGACTACCAGCCCGGCCTGGACACACTGCTGTTCATCCTCGCCGACGCTCCGCATCGATTGACGCGCAACGAGATCCTGGCCGCCTGGCCCCCCGAGCAGCCGCGCCCCAACCAGGCCACCCTCTGGAAATGGCTTGACCGCGCCGGTAACCGGTCACGGGTCGATATAGCTCGGAATCGTGGTTTCGGGTACTGTTGCGGTTGGCATGGATGCTCCACCGACAGTATCGGCAGAAGTGTTGGCATCGCTGCCGCCTGAAGTCCTTGCTTTGATCAAGTGGCAGGCGGAGCAGATTCGCGTGCTGACCGCGCGCGTGGCGGAACTCGAAGCCAAGCTCGGCAAGAATCCCAGCAACTCGTCG
>Ga0194132_10003920_pt1 | contig 25864 bp, 20 predicted proteins | sample TA2KigOf80mmetaG_FD_148612 | JGI IMG/M metagenome (GOLD analysis project Ga0194132, IMG submission 148612) | Freshwater microbial communities from Lake Tanganyika, Tanzania - TA2015054 Kigoma Offshore 80m | ecosystem: Environmental > Aquatic > Freshwater > Lake | place: Tanzania: Lake... | reverse complement strand
GATCGCGGCCTTCGTGCGGGAACCGCCCTCGACGTGCCGGTCGACGCAGTTGTGGCTGACGTTCAGCTGGCCGCCGACGAACCACTTCGCCCACGGCGCGTTCCAGTCCAACATCCTGTTCCAGTGGCGAAACCAGGCAAGCTCCGCCGCGGCGTGCTTCGCCCAGAACGCCTCGTAGTCGCCGTGCGCTTCGCGGTACGGCGCGTCGTGGCGCACGTGCGCGGCGGCGGTGAAGGCGGGCGGCGGCGAGAAGGTGCGGTTCTCGACGAGGAGCGATTCGATCGGTTGACCATCCGGCTTGGCGTTCGTGCTCATTTGGGTCCTCCGCGCGCAGGCTTCGGATCTCGGTCAGGTGAGAATTGAGCGTTCTTGACTTCGCGGCTCGATTCCCGCCTGATCCGAGGCCCAGGCGGCGACGAGTCGTTCGGCCATCGCGTTCGCCGCCCCGGGCCGGCCCATACGTGATTGGCCCACGGCACCGCGGCGGAGGCGCGCCGCCGGATCGTCCAACAATCGGAGCACGGCGGAGGCGCCTTCGGCGGGCGTCGCGGTCGCGACGAGCGCGTCGCCGAGCAAGCGCGCTTGCAACGCGAGGAAACGCGGCGTGAACTGAGGCCCCGCGCCGGGGAATGCGACGATCGGCTTGCCGAGGCCCGCCGCCTGCTCGCTCGCCGTCCCGGCCATCCCGATCACGACGGTGGCGCGCCGGGCGGCGTCAGCGAATCGGCGCGTGACGCGCACTTCGCCTGCGGGAAGCGTCATGACGTCCGCCGCGATGGGGACACCGGCGGCGGCGGCGAGCGCATCCGGTTCGACCGTCGACGATACCGCCGCGAGCACCCGAACGTCGGGACGCGCCGCGAGGACGATGCGAACCGCCGACGTCATGCGGCGAAAGTTGTCGGGGGCATCCAGGCGGCTGCCCGGCAGCAGCAACACGACAGGGGCGCCCTCGGGCACGGCGACATCGAGGCCGCGATACGTCAGGCAATCCATCATGAGGTTGCCGTAGAAGGAAGCGGCCAGCCCCAGCTCGCGGTAGCGCCGCGCCGTTCGCACGTCGCGCGGCCAGGAACACGACGCCATGCGACGGATCAGCGCGCGCTCGTACGTGAACAGCGGCTCGTTGTATTCGGACTTCGCGGTCGGCAGATAAACGGGCCGCTGCCCGGCCGCGGCCGCGACCCAGAGGCAGAAGACGTCGCCGATCGCGAGGACGTAGTCCGGCGGCGGCGAGGCCTGCCGGACGGCGGCGCGCTGCTCCAGCGTCAGCCGGCTCCAACCGGCGACGAGGTCGCGCAACGCTTCCCGCCAGCCGGTGCGAAACCCGAATCCGGCGGTTGGTAGCGCACGCCGTGGGTTCAGCATCGGAATCGCCGGTGTCGCCGGCTCGTAGCCGTGTCCTAATCCGACGATGGGAAACGCGCGAACGGCGGCGCCGCGCGCGCGCAGCGCCTGGGCGAGTACGTTCCCCATCGCGTCCTCGCCGTATCCATTCGACACGACGAGGACATCGGGCGCCGGCATCATCGCGCGCCGCTCGCCGCGATGGGTGCGGCCGCCGGCGCCTGCCGCGCCGCGAAGACGCCGGCGTAGTACGCGTCCCACATCAGGTGCACGTAGCAGCCGTTGCAGATCGCGATCCGCGCTTTGCGTTGCAGGCCGCGGGCCGGGCGCGGCGCGTCCGGCTGCAGCGGCGGCTCCGCCCAGCGGAGCAGACGCCAGGCCATCCGCGTGAACAGGCCGCTGCGGAAGACGACCCACTTCAACGGCAGAAGCAGAGGATGGATCTCCAGAAAGAACCCGAGCCACGCCGGCTCGCCGTGCTTGCGCCAGAAGTACACGGCGCCGCGCCCCGATTCCGTCTGCTTACGCAGCGCCGACGTCAAATTCTCCACGTGGTGGTGCCAGGTTACGGCCCGCGGCTCCCACAAGAATCGGACGCCGATCTCGCGCAGCCGCATCGCGAGCTCGATATCTTCCCATCCGTAGCCGGTGAACGTCTCGTCGAAGCCGCCGATCGCGCGAAACGCCGCCGCGTCGATCGAGAAGTTGCGCGTGATGACGTGGACGGGGTTCAGATCGCGGACCTTCCGCACCGTGAGATCCGGCAGCAGCTCCTTCGCTTCCATGAACGGCCCGACGCGCGACGCTGGATGCGTGTAGCTCGGTCCTTGGACGCCGAGCTTTCCGCCGTTCTCGAAGTGGCCCGCGTGCATACGAAGCACCGGCGGATCTGCGAACACGTCCGCGTCGACGAACAAGATGACTTCGAAGCGGGCGGCGTTCGCGCCGGTATTGCGCGCGCGTGATCGCCCGCCGTTCGCCTGCCGGATGACGCGGACCGGAAACGCGGCCGACGCTGCCGCCAGGACGTCCGGCGTGGCGTCCGTGGAGCCGTCGTCAACGACGATGACCTCGTACGCGTCGCGCGGGTAATCCTGCGCGGCGAGGTGACGCAGTGTCTCGCCGAGCACTGAGGCGCTGTTGTAGGTGGGCAGGACGACGCTTATGCGGATCAAGTACGATCTCCCGGCGCCGGGGCGAACAACGACGCGTAGAGGAACCAGTACGCGAGCAAGAAGTGAAACGCCTGCAACGTGCCGTCGACGAGCTGCTGGCCGAACAGACCCGCGACCGTCGCGGCGATGCCGCCGCGTAGGCAAGCCGCGTGCGACGGTTCATGACGGGCACGGCGCAGCGGAAAGACGAACATCGCGCCGAGGAACGCGATCGACGCGACCGTCGCCGGGATTCCGCACTCGGCGGCGGAGTTGAGGAAGTAGTTGTGCGCGAACGGCGGATAACGATCGATGTCGCCCGGCTTTCGATAGGCGTCGAACGCGTAGCCGAACGTGCCGATGCCGAACCCGACGAGCGGGCGATCCTCGATCATCTCGATCGCCCTCGTCCACGTTTGCATGCGGCTGGCATTCGCTTCGAAGCTCGCGATCGACGCGAGGCGGTCGGTCAATGTTCGCTGCGTCGCCAGCGCCGCGCCGCCCACGACGAGGGCGGCCAGGACCAACACCACGCCGCTGCGCGCGCGTTCGCGCGCCCACAATGAGACGATCGGCAGCAACGCAACTAGCCCAAGCAGCCAGCCGAGCCAAGCGCCGCGGCTCGCGGTCGCCGCGAGCCCGGCGACTATCGGGATCTGCGCCCACGCGCCGATCGCGCGCCATCGCCGCTGCGGCGCGGCGAAGAATAGAGTCAAGCCGAGCAGGGACGCGATCAATAAGGAGGTTCCGGCCGCGTTGAATCCGAGCGCGGGCAGTTGTCCGCGACCGACGGGGCTCTCGAAGTAGGAGAGGACGACGTACAGGCCGGCGGCCGCGCCGCCGAGAGTCCACCATCCGAGCAGGGCAGGGAGGTCGGCGGGGCGCTCGCGAACCGTCAGCAACCATGGGCCGATGCCGATCGCGGCACTCAGTCCTAACAGCAGCGCGCCGCCGATGGCCACGGCCGGGAACGGCGAAACGACCGCCGAGACGGCGACGAGCGCGAACCAGACGAACATCAGGCGATCGAGGGGAAGCGGTTCCCACCAGCGAGCGCCCCGGCGCACTTCCGCGATCCAGCAAGCCAGGACGACCGGCATCGCGAGGGCGACGTATCCGCCGCTGAGCAAGAGGGCGGCCGCGAAGATCGCGCCGCGGCGTCCGGCGGCCCAGCGGTTCGCTACCGCTGCCACTCCTCCTTGAGAACTTGGAGATAGCGGCGGTTCAACACGCCCCGCAGCAAGAGGTGTGTGGTCCATTTCCGTCCTTTTGTCTTGCCGTTTTGGATGATCCCGGCGATGTTCTTCTCGTTGATCCTGCCGCCGGCGGTCATCACGAACGCCAGCAGCGCGTGTAGCGGCGTCATCTGCGTCATCAGCCGCGTGGCGAGCCCGGGGTGTTTGCGAACGAACCGCACGGCCATGCGAGCCCGTTCCTCTTCCTTCCGCAGCAGCGCCGGCAGCTCGCTGTGGCGCGGCAGCGGCTGATAGTGGAACGCCAGCGCCTCCCGCACGAAAACCCGGCGCAAGCCCAACCGCTGCAGCCGGATCCCAAGGTCCATGTCTTCCCATCCGTAGAAGCGGAACCCTTCGTCGAACCCCCCCGCCTGGAGCAGGTCGGCCCGTCGCACCGACGCGTTCGCGGTGTCGAGGAAGGCCGTCGATAGATCACGCATCACCGGCGACCGGCTCAGAGTCGCTTCCAAGTGCTCGGTCAACAGCAGCGGGCCGCGCCCGACCGCGCGCCCATTGGCCTCGTGCACGCGCGCGTGCGCTTCCAGGAAGGCCGGTACGGGGAAGACATCGCTGTCGAGGAAGACGACGATATCCCCGGCGGCGGCGGCGATGCCGGCGTTGCGCGCCGCCGCCCGGCCGCGATTCTCGGGCTGGCGCAGCGTACGGGCGCGAATCCGCGACGCGAAGGATGCCACGAGGTCGGCGGTCGGGCCGCGCCCGCCGTCGTCGACGACGATGACCTCGAATCGTTCCGCTGCCAGCGTCTGCCGCGTCAAGCACGTCAAGCAGACGGCGAGCTCCTCGTCGCGCTCGAACGTCGGGATCACTACCGAAAAGAACGAGGCCTGACCCGCCTCGCGTCCCGGGGACGCTGCGCTCACGCGCTGGCCTCCGTCGGGTTCGGGGTGGCGCCGACGATCAGCTGCGCCTGCGCCAGGCGCCAGAAAGCGTCTTGCCGGCGCAGCAATTCCGCGTACGTCCCTTCCTCGATGACGTTGCCCTCGTGCATCACGAGGATTCGGTCGGCACCGCGCACGGTGCTGAGGCGATGGGCGATGAGGATCGCGGTACGCCCTTCCGTCAGCCGGTCGACGGCTTCTTGGACCAGCGCCTCGGACGCCGTATCCAGCGACGACGTCGCTTCGTCGAGCAGGATGATCTTCGGGGCCAACAATAGCGCGCGCGCGATCGCGATGCGCTGGCGCTGTCCCCCCGACAGGTTCAAGCCGGCTTCGGCGAGCGACGTATCGTACCCGTTTGGCATCGTCGCGATGAAGTCGTCGGCGTTCGCGGCCCGTGCCGCGGCACGCACGTCTTCGAACGACGCGTCCGGTCGACCATAGGCGATGTTCTCGCGAACCGTGCCCGCGAACAGGACCGTTTCCTGCGGCACGTAGGCGATCTGCCGGCGCAGCGATCCTGTGCGCACCGTGGTTACGTCCGCGCCGGCGATGCGTACCGTGCCCTCGCTGGGATCGTAGAAGCGCAGCAACAGGCTCAGGATCGAGCTCTTGCCGGCGCCGCTGGGACCGACGAGCGCGACGTGCTCGCCCGGCCGAATCCGGAACGAGACGTCGCGCAGCGCCCAAACGTTCGGCTCGTACGACAGCCCAACGCGATCGAAGACGATCTCGGCCGGGGCCGCCGGCAGGTCGCGGGCGCCGGGCGGATCGGCGGCGACGGGAACGTTTACGATCTCCTCGATGCGTGCGAGGGCGCCGTTCGCCTGGCGTACGTTGCCGTAGATCCGCGCCAAGTTCGCCCCCGGCTCGATCGCCATGGCGACGTAGGCGACGAACGAGATGAGCCCCCCGGCGGTCATCAAGTTGGACTTGACGAGCTGGCCGCCGATCCAGAAGAAGAGGATCAAGCCAAGCGCCGTCGCGAGGCTGACGACCGAAATCTCGACAGCGATGTGACGGCTCATCTTCCTCTGCTCGGCGAGCAACCGCCGGTTCTCGTGGTCGAAGCGGTCGCGCTCGCGCCGCTCCTGGACGAACGCGCGCACGACGCGGGCGCCCCCGACCGCGTCACGCAGGTGTGTGGCCAGCATCGCCAGCGAGCGCTGCGATCGCACGGACGCGGCTTGGATCTGGCCGCCGAAGACTTTCGCGACGAGTGCGGTCGCCGGCACGAGCACGAACATCGCCGCGGCTAGCCGCCACTGCAATATGAAGAGCATCACGACCGTGCCGAGCACCGTCGCCAGGGTGCCGATGAGGTCGACGAGGCCGACGAGCAGGTGCGTGTGGATGAGCTGCGTGTCTTGGAACGATCGGGAGCTGATCTCGCCGCTGTGCCATTGGTTGGCGCGATGCACCGGCCAGCGCAGCACGCGATCGAAGATACGCGCGCGCAGCCCCGCCGTCGCGGCGTGCGCGAACGCGGAGTTTGCGTAGATCTGCCCGTACTGGAACAGCGCGCGCAGGAGGAACAACGCGACCATCCAACCGCCGGCGCGTCCCAACGTATCGAGTTCGCCCGATTTTATCAGCGCGTCGACCGTGCGGCCGAAGAACAGCGGTACGGCCAGCCCGGATCCCGTCACGAACAAAACGCAGAACACAGCCGACGACAGCGTGCGCCAATGTGGCCGGACGGCTTCGACGAGGACGGGACTAAACTTCACGCCGCGAGCTCCAACACGCGCCGCGCCACGGTGAGCGCGCTGCCGGGTTCGTGCCGGTAGTACGTCGCGAGGTCGCGCCGCATCAAAGCGAGCCGCTCCGCGTCCGCCAACATCGCGACGACGCGATCGGCCACCGCGGGCTCCAGATCGTCGCCGATGTACTCCTCGACGAGGCGGCGCCCCGTTTCCTTGTTCGGGATCGCGAGCACACGTGGATTCGCGAAATAACGGCGAATCGCCGCCGTCTTCAGCGCTGGACCGAGCAGCGGCGCGCGGAAGAGCCATTCCTTCAATCCTTCCAGCGGGATCAACGTTGGGTCATAGAGCGGCAGCCAGAGCAACGTCGGCGTGCCGAGCATCGCCAATTCGACGACGCCGGTACCGGGCGGGGCGATCGCGAGCGCGGCGCCACGAAAAGCCGCGATCCGTTCGGCGTCGCCGCGGAGGATGGGGCGCGCCGTCGACAGATAGCGCGCGACCATGGCGTCGCGCACGAACGGCGAAACCGCGAACGCGACGCGCGCGGCCGGCAACCGTGCCTCGATCGCGTCGGCCAGCCGCAGCATGATCGCGGACAACGTCGGAAAGATTCCGGGGCGAGAACCCGGCAGCAGAACGACATGCGGGCGGCCGTCCGCTGGCGGCGCCGAGACGGTCGGCCCATAGGCGGCCAGCGCGTCGACCCGCAGGTCGCCGGCGGCGGTGACCTGCGCCGCCGGCACACCCATGGCGACGAGGCGCGACGCGAGCTGCGGCGTGTTCGTGAGGACGGCCGCGAAGCGTCCGTGCCGCCCCGCGATCAGCGGGCGCTCGACGTAGGCGACGGCGGGGCTGCCAGCGCGGCTCGCGAATCGCGACGCGTACCACAAGTCCCCGCCGAGGTGGACGACGCAGTTCGCGCGCACGGCACCGAGGCCGGCGGCGAGGCGCAAGCACGCGCCAGGGGTGAGGATCTCGTCGAACAGGCCACTTCGCCGCGCCAACGCTGCCTCTTGACCCGTCGCGTATTGGCAAGGGGGCAGGGCCAAGCGCACGCGGACCCCACCGTGAAGGCGGCGCAGCGCCGCCGCGGTCGGGAACGCCCATCCCCAAACTTCGCCGGGTCCGTTCGAAACGATCAGGACGTCCACACTGCCATTATACGGGCGCGTTCGTGCGCGCCCGCCCACGGCGCGGGCGCATCGATCCCCCCCCGCGGCCGCGCCATGGGGTAAGGTTAGGGAGACCGTGACCGCAGCACGAGCCTTCGCGCTCTTCCGATTCGTCGTGTTCGCCGCGCTTCTCGCATGGATCTCGCCGTGGGCGCGCGCCCAAACGCCCCCGCCGCCGGCGAGCCCGCGGTCAGCGGCGGCAACCGAGAACGCACCCGTCGCGCTCGAAGCCGACCGCATCGTCTTCGACGTTAGCACGAATCGTCTCGTCGCGACCGGCCGCGTCCGCGCGCGCTCGAACGCGTTCGCGCTGTGGGCCGACGAGGTGATCTACGAAGCGGAGCGCGAGGAGGTCGTCGCCACCGGCAACGTCATCCTCGAAGAGGAGGGCCGCCGGCTGGCGGCCGCCGCCGTACGCTACGATCTCCGGCGCCGCCTCGTGACCGCGACGGACCAGCGCGGCGTGCAAGAGCAGATCTATCTCCGGGCGCAAACGGTTGAGGCGACGCGCGACGTGATTCGCGCGATGGACGCGCTGATCACGCTATGCGACCCTGATTCGCCGCTATACCGGGTGGTGGCGCGACGGGCCACCGTTACGCCCGACGGATTTCTCGTGACGGAGGACGCGAGCTTCTATTTGGGCGAGGTGCGGTTGTTCACGCTGCCGCACTGGCGGTTCCCCATCCGAGCGCCGGAGGAGGGGCTGCTGCGCCCATCGGCTGGCGTCGGTTCGAACTCGGGGCCGTGGGTCGCGGTGACGTACCGGTACCCCGTCGGCACGTTTCGCGGCCAAGCCACGATCCGTTACAACGCGAACCTCGGCTTCGAGTTCACCCATCAGCTCACGTACCCGCAGCCGGGTTGGGCGCTATCGCTCAACGCCGGCACGTTTCGCGACTCCGAGAATCGGGAGTACGACGCGTTGGAGCTGGAAGCGATCACGGATGCCACGCGCTTGCAGGGGACGGTCCTCTCCCATCGGCTGACGCTGCGCGCCGGCGACTATCGCGATCGCACGACGAATAGCCGGGGGTTGAAAGTCGAGGCCGTCGCCGCGCTGTGGTCCGAGTCGTTCCAGTTGTCGGACCTCTTGTCCGCGTCCTTCCAGGCGTCGCTGCGGGTCGCCCGCTACGAGGACCGCACCTTCGCGGTGCCGATCCTCCAGCCGACGCTGCACTACCGCGTCGACGACCGATCGTATATCACGCTCTCCCACTCTTACATCGACAACTTCGGCAGCACGCCTTTCGTCTTCGACTCGAAAGCGCGCGAGAGCATCACGACGTTCTCCTATACATGGACGGATCGCCCGTTCAGGTACCGCCTCGGCGTGCAGTACGACTTCGTGCCGCGCAACGTCAAGCTGGTCGCCGGCGTCTGGGCCGACTACGGTAACTGGACGGCGTCCGTCTACGGCACGTTCAACACCACGCGATCGCGGTTCGAGGACCTCGACTTCGCCGCGACGCTGCGCTGCGACTGCGCGTCGGTCAGCTTCACCTACCGCATGGTCCGCGGCGAGATCTGGCTGAATTTCGTTCCCTTCCCGTCGCCGCGGCTGCCTGCGCACGTTCCGCAGCCGCCGAGTCCGCCGCTGGATCCACCCTCACCCGCGCCTTAGCCGCGCGCGGCACTGAACCTGCTACCATGGTCCAGACGCCCTGGCGGCGGCCGAAAGCCGCTGCCCGGGCCACTTCATGGAGCGGGGTTGGCGCGGTGGCCGTTCGATCTAGGATCTTCCGGGAATACGACATTCGCGGCGTCGTCGGTCAGGAGATCGACGCCGACGCGGCGGCGACCATCGCGCGCGCGTTCGCCAGCTCCCTGAACGGGGCGGCGGAACGGGACGTCGTCGTCGGGCGCGACAATCGGCTGTCTTCGCCGATGCTTCGCGACGCGGTCACGGGCGCGCTCGTCGAGTCCGGCTGCCGCGTCACCGACGTTGGCGTCGTCATCTCTCCCTTGCTCTACTTCGCGCGCGTCCACCTCGGCATCGACGCCGGCATCATGATCACGGCGAGCCACAATCCGCCGCAGTACAACGGCATGAAGCTCGCCCGCGGATTCGGGACGCTCCACGGCGCAGAGATCCAGGAAATCCGGCGCTTGGCGGAGGCGAGGGCACGGACGTCCGGCGACGGCTCCCTCGTCATTCGCGACTTCGCGCCTGCCTATCGGCAGATGCTGCGCGAGAAGATCCAGCTCGCGCGCAAGCTGCGCGTCGTCGTCGACTGTGCGAACGGCACGGCGAGCGAGATCGCGCCGCAGGCGCTACGCGATCTCGGCGTCGACGTCATCCCGCTGTATTGCGAGAGCGATCCGACGTTTCCCAACCACCATCCCGATCCCGTCGATCCGGAAAACCTGACGGACCTCATCGACGTCGTGCGTCAAGAAGGGGCAGACCTCGGCATCGGATTCGACGGCGACGGGGATCGTATCGGCGCGGTCGACGACCAGGGAAACGTGGCCTGGGGAGACCAGCTGATGATCCTCTACTGGCGCGAGATCCTCGCGAAGTACCCGGGCGCGCCAGCGATCATCGAAGTCAAGTGCTCGCAAGCGCTCGTCGAGGAGGTCACGCGCCTCGGCGGTCGTCCCGTCTTCTACAAGACGGGCCACTCATTGATCAAAGCGAAGATGAAGGAGATGGGCGCGCCGTTCGCGGGCGAGATGTCCGGCCACATGTTCTTCGCCGACGAATACTTCGGGTACGATGACGCCGTCTACGCGGCCGCCCGCCTGCTGCGCATCGTGGCGCAGGCGGATCGTCCGATGTCGGCGCTGCTCGCCGACGTGCCTCGATACTATGCGACGCCGGAGACGCGTGTCGCCTGCCCGGACGATCGGAAGTTCGAGGTCGTCGCGACGCTCATCGAGCACTTCAAGGCGGGCCACGAGGTGATCGACATCGACGGGGCACGCGTGTCGTTCGGCGACGGCTGGGGCCTCGTGCGCGCCAGCAATACGCAGCCCGTCATTGTCGTTCGTGCGGAGGGGACCACGCCGGCGGCGCGCGATCGGATTCAAGCCGTATTGGAAGCGGCGTTGGCGCCGTACCCGGAGGTCGGCCAGGTCCGGTGGGGGCGCCCACGGCTAGTGGGCGATCGGACGACCGTGGTCGGTGCTGGGAAGATGGGGGACGGATGAGGATCTTGACCCGGATGGCATGCGTGCTCGCGCTGGCGCATGCGTGCCTGCTGGTCGTCGGGCCTCCGGCCGTGGCGGCGCAGAACAACAACGCGGGCGGCGGCGATGGAGACCGGCTCGTTCGCTCCGCGTTCGTCATGCTGCTCGGCAATCCGCCGGCGCTGCACATGGAGGTTGTTCACGACCTTTACGAGAACGTGTACGCGCGGATCTCCCTCTACGCGCAGAAGGCGAAGATCTCCGGGATGGCGGTCGACGAGCTGTGGGTGAAGCTCGTCGGCGTCACCTTCGACGGCGCCGCGCTGCGTCGCGGACAGATCAAGGCCACGGAGACGCGGCAGAGCTACCTTCATGGATCGGTCGCCATCTCGAGCATTGAGACGTACCTGGCGTCGAACAAGGACGTAAAGGAGATCAAGCTCGAATTCGACCGCGGCGACATCGCCGGCGACGCGCTCATCAACATCGGCGGCGTCTATCTGCGCACGCGCATGCGCACGTTCTTCGAGGCGGCGGGCACGCCGGAGGTGTACATCCGCGTGCGTAATCTGTGGGTCAACGGACTGCCCGTGCCGCAACCGCTCGTCGAGATGCTCGAGCGCCGGATCAATCCGCTGTTGGACATTCGCCAGTGGCCGATGCGGTTCCAGATGGCGGGAACGCGGATCACGCCGACGAGCGTCATCCTCAGCACCCAGAAGGATCTGGCGGCACCCTGCGGCTTCTGCGTGACGCCGGAGAACCCATGAACCCATTCGCCGAGCGCCTGTCGGAAGGCGTGCTGTTAAGCGATGGGGCGATGGGAACGCTCCTCTACGCTCGCGGAGTCTCGCAAGATCAGTGCTTCGAGCTGCAGTCGGTGGCGCGACGCGACCTCGTGCTCGCCGTGCACCTCGAGTACATCCAAGCCGGCGCCGACCTCATCGAGACGAATACGTACGCCGCGAATCGACTCAAGCTCGCGCGCTTCGGTCTCGCGGATCGCGTCGGCGAGCTCAACCGCGCCAGCGCAAAGCTCGCGAAGGAAGCGCGTGACGTCTCGGGCACGCCGGTCTTCATCGGCGGCGCGATCGGCCCGCTCGGCAAGCCGCTGGCGCCCTACGGTCTCGTCTCGGTCCCCGAGGCGACGGCGATCTTCCGGGAGCAGATCGACGGCCTCGTCGAGGGGGGCGCCGACTTTCTCGTCTTGGAGACCTTCTCCGATCTCGACGAGATGCGGCTGGCGGTCGGCGTCGCGAAGTCCTGCACGGATCTGCCGATCGTCGCGCACATGACGTTCAACGAGGACGGGCACACCTTGCGCGGGCACACGCCGACGGAGGTCGCACGGGCGCTGGCAGCACTCGGGGTCGCCGCGCTCGGCGCGAACTGCAGCGTCGGGCCGTTACCGATGGTCGACGTCGTCGCCCAGATGGTCGCGGCGGTGACGGTGCCCGTTTCCGCGATGCCGAACGCCGGATTTCCGCGCCGCGTCGAGGGCCGCATGTTGTACACGGCGTCCCCGCACCACCTCGCCGAGCAAGCCGGGCGCATGGCCGCGCTCGGGGCGCGCATCCTCGGCGGCTGCTGCGGCACCACGCCGGAGCACATCGCGGCGATGGCGGTCACGTTGCGAGATCGCCGGCCGTCGGAAGCGGCGGCGCGCCCACCGGCGAGGCCGCGGGCCGCGTCGCCGGTCGAGACCGTGGCCTACGAGCCTACGGCGTTGAGCCGGAAGATCGGCACCTCGTTCGTGATCAGCGTCGAGATCGATCCGCCGAAGGGCACCGACGCCACGAAGGACTTGTTGGGCGCCGAGATGCTGCAAGCCTGCGGCGCCGACGCGATCAACGTCGGCGATAGCCCGCTCGGCCGCGTCCGCATGAGTGCGACGTCGATGTGCGTGCAGATCCAGCAGCGCCTCGACCTCGAGACGATCATCCATTTCACGACGCGCGACCGGAACCTCATGGCGTTGCAGGCCGATCTCATCGGGCTGCACGCGTTAGGCATCCGCAACGTGCTCGCGCTGACCGGCGATCCGCCGCGCGGCGGCGACTATGGGGAGGCGACGACGGTCTACGACACCGACTCGATCGGCCTGATTCGGATCCTGCGGCGCCTCAACGAGGGAACCGACCTCGCGGGCAAGCCGATCGGACGCCCGGCGTCCTTCTGCGTCGCTTGCGCGTTCGACATGAACCCGCAAACGCTCGACCGCGAGATGCGGCGCCTCGAGCAGAAGATCGCCGCCGGCGCCGACTTCATCATGACGCAGCCGATCTTCGAGCCGGAGGTGCTCGACCGGTTCTTGCAGCGGTTCGGCGCGCCGCCGAAGCCGATGCTGCTCGGCGTGCTGCCGCTGCACTCGTCGCGGCACGCGGAGTTTCTGCACCATGAAGTGCCGGGGATCAACATTCCGGAGTGGGCCCGTGATCGGATGCGCGACGCCGGCAATAACGGCCGCGAGGAGGGTCTGCGGCTGAGCGCCGAGTTGCTTGACGCCGTCGCCGATCGGATCACCGGCGTCTACCTGATGCCGTCGTTCGGTCGTTACGAAGTCAGCGCCGAGCTCGTGAAGCGGCTGCGCGCTCGTCGCCCCACGCTGACGCGGCCGCGCGTCTAGGCGCGCCGCGTGCGCCGCGAGGTCGGGCGGAAATCGGCGGCGCGGGCCAGAGTACCCGACTTAGGAGGTCACACCAAGCCATGATTCTCGCGCGAGCGCCGTTCCGGATCTCGTTGGGAGGCGGCGGTACCGATCTGCCGTCGTACTATCGACGTCATGGCGGTTTCATCCTCAGCGGCGCCATCGACCGTTACGTGTACATCTCGCTCAACCAGCCGGCCGCCGACGACGAGATCGTCCTCAAGTACTCCCGGTCGGAGCGCGTTCGCCGCGTCGACGAGATCCAGCACGACCTGGTCCGGCCGGCGCTGGAGCTGATGCGGGTTCACGGCAATGTCGAGATCAGCTCGATGGCCGATATCCGAGACGGCACCGGGATGGGGTCGTCGGGATCGTTCCTCGTGTCGTTGTTGACGGCACTGCACGAGATGAAGCGCGAGCGCGTCGGAACGGCCCAGATCGCCGAGGAAGCCTGCCACATCGAGCTGGAGATCGCCCGGCATCCGGTCGGCAAACAGGATCACTACATGGCGGCATTCGGCGGCCTCACCTGTCTGGACATTCGCCAGGACGGTACGGTCTACGTCGACACGCCGGAGATCTCGCTGACGACCGTCGAGGAGCTGCGCAGCCACCTGTTGCTGTACTTCACGGGCATCTCGCGCAACTGGCGGATGATCCTCGATCAGCAAGCGGAGGACACGGAGCGCGAGGACCCGACGGTCATCGATAGCCTGCATCGCATCAAGGACATCGGCTACAAGATCCGCGAGACGCTGGAGATCGGCGACATCGAACGGTTCGGGCGGTGCCTAGACGAGCATTGGCAAGCGAAGAAGCGCCGCTCCGGCGACATCAGCAACCCGCGCGTCGACCGCTGCTACGAGAAGGCCATGGAGTGCGGCGCCTACGGCGGCAAGCTGATCGGCCCCGGCGGCGACGGCTTCCTGATGTTGTGTTGTCCCGGCCGGGCCCGGCACGCCGTCCGCGAGGAGATGCGGGCCGAGGGGCTGCGGGAGATGCGATTCGATTGGGATTTCCAGGGCGCCAAGGTTCTCCTCAACATCTAGCGTGAAGCGACGGTGGCGATGAAACCGGCCGGCTTGGCAACGCTCACGCGGCTCGGCGCGATCCGGGTGCTGCTGCCGCACGCCGACTACCGGGTCCTCCTCGTCCTGCTCGATCTGTGCGCGGTCAACGCGGCGCTGGCCGTCGCGTTGACGCTGCCGGGCGCGTTCGGAATCCCCGTGCACGTGCTGGGCGAAAACCTGAATTGGTTCGTCGTGTTGAGCTTGCTCTGGCTTCCCGTGGCCACGTCCTTCGACGCGTACCGTTCGTGGGTCATCGGGCAGATGCCGGCGGTGACGCGCGCCGTGGTCGTCGCTTCGCTCACCGTGAGCGCCGTCTGCTTGTCCTTGCTGCTGATCACGTCGCCGTTGCCGTCGTCGCGCGACGCGCTGCTTCTCTTGCCGGTCTTGATGGTCGCCTTGACGGTCGCGGCGCGCTGGATCGCGCACGCCGCGTTTCGACAACCGATTTTCCATCGGCGGGCGCTGCTGCTCGGCGGCGGGCGCGCCCAGGAAGAGGTGGCGGCGCTGTTGGTCCGCGCCGGCGGCGGCACTTTCCGCGTGCTCGGCCGCGTCGACGCGTCGACCGGCGCGGCCGACGAACGCGATGACGGGGAGGAGTACGCGTACCCGCTGCTCGGCTCCCCGGACGCCCTCGCCGAGATCATCGAGCGCTTGCGCCTGAACGCGATCCTCGTATACGGCGGGTGGCCGATCGACGGCCAGCTGCTGGCGACGCTGAGCGAGGCGCGCGCGCAGGGGGTCGAAATCCAGTTCGCGGAGGCGATCTTCGAGGACCTGACGGGACGCGTATTCGTCGCGCGCGTCGGCGGGCGATGGCGCGTGGCGATGCCGATCGAGCCGTCGTCGTTTCGGGGCTTGTACCCGCTCGCGAAGCGCGCGCTCGATCTCGTGGCGTCGACGCTGGGATTGTGCGGGCTGGCGTTGCTGGCGCCGTGGATCGCGCTGGCGATCCGGCTCGACTCGCCGGGCCCGGTCCTCTACTCGCAGCTGCGCGTCGGCCACCGCGGGCGCTTTTTCCGCACCTACAAATTCCGTTCGATGCGGGACGCCGCCGAGCCGGAAGGGGCGGTATGGGCAGAGATCAACGATCCGCGCATCACGCGCGTCGGCCGGTTCCTGCGCCGCTCGCACATCGACGAGCTCCCGCAGTTGTGGAACGTGCTGCGCGGGGAAATGAGCGTGGTAGGACCCCGGCCGGAACGACCGGAGTTCGTGGCGCGGTTGTCGCGCGAGTGTCCGTTCTTTCGTGTTCGTCACATCGTCCGCCCGGGCATGGCCGGGTGGGCGCTCGTCCGTCAAGGGTACGGCGCGTCCCGAGAGGACTCGCTGCTGAAGCTCCAGCTCGACCTATACTACATAAAGAATCAATCGCTCTGGTTCGATCTGGTGATCCTGTTGAAGACCGTCTTCGACGCGATCCTCATGCGCGGCCGCTGAGCGAACGGAATAGGGGGCCGCAAGTGACCATCGCCGTCATTCCCGTCGCGGGCATCGGCACACGCCTCAGGCCGCACACGCACACCGTACCGAAAGCGTTGATCCCCGTGGCCGGCAAGCCGATCCTCGGCCACATCCTCGATCAGGTCATCGGGGCAGGCGTCGACGACGTCGTCCTCGTCGTCGGCTACCTCGGCGAGAAGATCGAGTCCTGGGTGCGGGAGAACTATCGGATCCGCGCCCGGTTCGTCCGCCAGGAGCAGGCGCTGGGCAACGGGCACGCGATCTACGTCGCCCGCGAGCACCTCGGCGACCAGCCGGTTTTGATCATCCTCGGCGACACGATCTTCCGCGGCGACTTCCGCGCCATCCTCGGCAGCGACGACTCCTTGATCGGCATCCGCGCCGTCGACGATCCGCGCCGTTTCGGCGTCGTCAACGTCGATGCCAACGGCCTGGTTCGCAAGTTCGTCGAGAAGCCGTCCGTCCCGGAGAGCAATCTCGCGATCGTCGGCGTGTACTACCTGACGAACGGGGCGCTGCTGCGGCGATGCCTGGAGCGGCTCGTCGACGAGAACCACGCGTCGCTCGGCGAGTACTGGCTCGTCGACGCGCTGCAGTTCTACGTCGACGCCGGGGAACGCGTCCGTACGTTCCCCGGCGAGGAGTGGTACGACTGCGGCACGGCGCAGGCGCTCCTGGACGCGAACCGGGCTCTGTTGAACGTCTTGCAGCCGCCGTTCGGCGAGGTGCCGGGATCCTTGATCCATCCGCCGGTAGCGATCGCGCCGTCGGCGGTCATCGAGGCGTCGATCATCGGGCCGCATGTGGCGATCGCGGACGGCGCGCGGATCATCGGCTCGGTGATCCGTGACTCGATCATCAACCGAAACGCGATCGTCGAGCACGCCGTCTTGCACGGGTCCTTGATCGGCGAGAACGCGCTTCTGGAAGGGCGGGCGACGCGGGTCAACCTCGGCGACGATTCGGAGATCGTCGTTGGCGCGTAGGAGCTCCCCGTCGCGATCGCCGGTGTGACCGCGCCCGCGTTCGACATCGCGGTCATCGGCGGCGGAATCGTCGGCTTGGCGTCCGCGCGCGCGCTCCTCCAGCGCCGCCCGCAACTTCGCCTCGTGCTCCTCGAGAAAGAGCGGACCCTCGGCGCTCACCAGACGGGACACAACAGCGGCGTACTGCACAGCGGCATCTACTATCGCCCGGGATCGCTGCGGGCCCGCCTGTGCGTCGAAGGCCGCGATGAGATGGTCGCGTTCTGCAAATCGAACGGGATCCGCCATGAAGAATGCGGCAAGCTCATCCTGGCTACGCGCGAAGAAGAGCTGCCGCGTCTGGATGCGCTGTACGAGCGCGGCGTGGCGAACGGTCTCACGGGCATACGCCGCCTCGGCCCGCCCGAGATCGCCGACGTCGAGCCGCACGCCCGCGGCCTGGCCGCCGTCCACACGCCGACCACGGGCATCGTCGACTACGGCGGCGTCGTGCGGGCCCTGGCACGCGAGATCGCCGATCTCGGCGGCGAGATTCGCACGAACGGTCGTGTTTGGGACATACGGCGGGGCGGCGCGACGACGACGATCGAGACCGAGCAGGGCCCGATCACCGTGCGCGCGTTCGTCAACTGCGCCGGTCTGTATAGCGACCTGGTGGCGCGTATGGCGGGCGCCGAACCGGACGTGCAGATCATCCCGTTCCGCGGCGAGTATTACTTGCTGCGTCCGTCGGCGCGGCGCTTGGTCCGCGGCCTGATCTACCCGGTGCCCGATCCGTCCTTGCCGTTCCTCGGTGTGCACCTCACGCGAATGGTCGGCGGCGACGTCGAGGCCGGCCCCAACGCCGTGTTCGCGTTCGCGCGGGAAGGCTACTCCGTCTGGAACGTCCAGGCGGCGGAGATCATCGGTTCGCTGCGCTACCGTGGATTGTGGCGGCTGGCGGCCCGCTGGTGGCGGACCGCGGCCTACGAGTACTACCGATCCTTCTCGAAGGCGGAATTCGTGCGTTCGCTTCAGCGCCTCGTCCCCGATCTTCGGCCCGAGGACGTCTTTCGTCACGGGGCCGGCGTGCGTGCGCAGGCCGTGACGAGGACCGGCGAGCTGTTCGACGACTTCTACGTCCTCCCGCAAGATGGCGCGATCCACCTCCTCAACGCGCCGTCGCCGGCGGCGACCGCATCGCTGGCGATCGGACGGCACGTCGCCGAGCTGTCAGCGGACGCATTCTCGCTGTAGGCGGGGCACCGTATAATGAGCGCACCGCGGCGCGCCGGAACATCGTGCGCCGCGGGGACGTTCTAGGAAATGGCCGCGCTTGCGGGCGCGTTGGCGCCGGAAGCGACGGCGATGTTACGAAGGGGGCGAACGGTTTCGACTGAGCAGGAAGACGTCGGGTCGCGCGCCGAGGTCCAGGAGCCTCGTAAAACAGCCTGGAACGGCATAACTGCCAACAACGCTCTGCCCGTCGCGGCCTAAACACCCGCGTCCGCTTGCCCGGCTTCGCTGACGAGCCGGGGCCAAGCGTCATCAGCCAGCTGCTCCGCGCGGCCGCGCCTCGGGCCGGGCGGCTAAGCCGACAGGGGCTGGCGCCGTGATCACCCAGTCGTCGGGGGGATTCGGAGCGAGATCAAAGCGGCGGCTACGCGTGTAGAAGCCTGACCCTCATCTGCTTAGGACGCGGGTTCGATTCCCGCCGCCTCCACCATCCAATCCCCCAGACCCGATCTTGGAATCGGCTCACCGCCGGATGGCCTCGCCTGAACCGACGGGTACCCTGTCGCTAGGCCAGTCCGCCGGAGGGTCTCGATGGAGCAGGACCGCCTCCTTCATTCCGAAGGCTACCGTTCTAAGACCGCGCGCATGGTGTTCGATCGCGCGCCGATGTCGGTGAATTGGGAATTGACCCGCGCCTGCGACCTTGCGTGCCGGCATTGCCGAGCCGAGGCGATGGATTGCCGGCATCCGGAAGAGCTCTCGGCGACCGAGATTCTCGACGTGTTGGATGGCGCGTCGGCGTTCGGCAGACCGCTGCCGCACGTCGTGTTCACCGGCGGCGATCCGCTCAATCGGGAGGACCTCTTCGAGGTGCTGCCCGGTAGCCGGGCGCTCGGATATGGCGTGTCGCTCGCGCCGTCCGGGACGCCGCTGCTGACGCGGGACGCCATCGACCGGCTCGCGGGAGCCGGCATCCAAACCACCTCGCTGAGCCGGGACGGATCGAGAGCCGGCCGGCACGATTCGCTGCGCGACGTGCCCGGGTGCTTGGCCCGCAGGATCGCGGCGGCGCAAGACGTTCGCGCGGCCGGCATTCCCTTGCAGATCAACACGCTCGTCACCGAGGAGACGGCCGGCGACCTGCGGGCGGTTTACGATCTCGTGGCGACCTTTGGCATTACGCGCTAGAGTTTGTTTTTCTTGATCGACACAGGCCCCGGCCTTGGCCTTCGGGAGGTTCCGCCCGCTCGCGCCGATCGGATTTTCCAGTGGCTGTTCGATCTCGGACGCAACGTGCCGTGCGCGATCAAGACGACCGAGGCGACGCGCTATCGCCGCATCGCGGTCAACCGGCTCCGCCAGGCCGAGTTGTCGGAGGAGCAGATCGCCGGTACGCCAGAAGGCCGCAGGTTCGGGATTCGCGACGGCAACGGCATCCTGTTCATCTCCCATACGGGAGACGTCTATCCGGCGCGGTTCCTGCCGATCGTCGCCGGCAACCTCCGCTCGACGCCGCTCGTCCACCTCCATCGCGAGGGTGACGTGTTCCGGCGCCTGCGCGACGTTCACCTTCTGAAGGGGAAGTGCGCGCCTGCGAGTACACCGATCTCTGTGGCGGCTTGCGTGCGCGCGCCTACGCGAGAACGGCCGACGAGATCGCCAGCGACCCGCTGTGCCCGTACGTTCCCTCCGCGTCGCAAGCGGCGATCTCTTGATGCGGCGGGTGGCCCCCGCGGATTTCGCGCTACTATGATCGGGAGACGGCGAGCGGCCGCCTCCCGATCATGAACAGCCAACCCCACTTCGACCGTCGATCCGTCGCCCTGGCCTCCGCGATCTTCTTCGCGGTCGGCCTAGTCGTTTTCGGCCTCGTGGTTCTGGCTGTGCGCCTGCAAGCGTTGCTCGTGTGGCTCCTTCTTGCGATCGTCCTCGCGACCGGCCTGGATCCGGTGGTGCGGCGGCTGGAGGGACGGACGGGTCTTCGCGGGCGCCGGCTGCAACGATCGCAGGCGGTGGCGCTCGTGTTCGTCGCCGCGGTTTTGCTGACAGCAGGCGTCGTCACCATGATCGGCGCCCCGGTGGCACAGCAGGTCACCGCGTTCTATGGGTACTCCGCCCGCTACGTGGCGATGACCGAGGAACGCTGGCAGTCGGTGCGCGAGTTCGCGCCTTGGTTGCCGGACCTTGCCGGACTCGGCACGCGCGCGCGTGCCTGGCTTCAGGAGGATGGCCGCGGCGGCGCGCTCGTGACCCGTTACGGACTGGACATCCTCGGCAAGCTCAGCGGCCTGGTCACCGTGCTGCTGTTCACGCTGTTCTTGCTCCTGCAGCCGCCACGCTTGCACCGGCTGCTCGACGGGGCGATTCCGACGACGCGCCGGCGCGCCGTGCGTCGTGCGTTCGCTGACGTCGGCGAGAAGCTGCAGCAGTGGCTGCGGGCACAGTTCCTGCTCAGCATGACCGTCGGCGTCGCGACGTTCGTGGGCCTGCTCATCGTCGGGATGCCGTTCCCGCACTTGTTCGCGGTCATCGCGGCGATCGGCGAGGTCTTTCCGATCGTCGGCCCGATCGTCTCGGCGATCCCGGCGGTTCTCGTCGGGTTCGCGTTGTCGACCGAGAAGGGCCTGGCGATGGTCGTACTCGCGGTCGTGATCCAGATGCTGGAGAACTACGTGCTCGTGCCGGTGATCATGCGCCGCATCGTCGGCGTTCCGCCGCTCCTAACGATCGTCGGATTGATCGCCGGATTCGAGCTCTACGGCGTCCTCGGCGCGGTTCTGGCGGTCCCCGTCGCGGTCACCCTGGGCATCCTCGTGCCGCAGCTCGTCGCGGCCCTGACCGCGCCCGAGTCGACCGACGCGAACGCCGAAGCGCCCACCTCGCGACCGTAGACGAAGCGGACCGAGCCGCGGGCGCGCCGCGGCGACGAGGGCTCACCTCGCCGGCGTCGAAGACATCCAGACGAAACGGCACCGGAGGAACATCGTCATGCCCGCCTACGCGATCGCCGAGATGAACTGGCGCGACTTCGAGGAAGAGACCAAGAAAACCGATCTCTGTCTGGTGCCGACCGGCGCGGTCGAGACGTACGGACCCCACCTGCCGTTGGGATCCGACGGCTGGCTCGCGGGGCATCTGGCGCGGGCCGTCGCCGATCGCGTCTCGTGCTTCGTCGCGCCGTTGGTCCCGGTCGGCGTCTCGCCGACCCTCGCGGAGTTTCCGGGGACATTGACGGTCACCACCGACGCGTTGCGTGCCTATCTGACCGGGATCGTCGCGTCGCTGCATCGCGGCGGCATCCGCCGCATCCTGTTCCTCAACGGTCATGCCGGCAACGTCCCGGTCATCAACGATCTCGTGGCGCGGCTGCGATCGGAGCACCCCTCGGCGCGATACGCGCAGATCGACTGCTGGCGGTTCCTCGCCCCGATCGCCAAGCCTCTGTCGAAGAGCACGTTCCCGGAAGGGCACGCCGGCGAGACGGGCACGAGCGTTCTGCGCGCGATCGCCCCGCAATGGGTGAGGTCTGGTCGTGACGTGCGCAATCCGCCCGAGATCAACGATTTTTCGGACATCCTGCAATATGAGAGCTACCGCGCCCGGGCGCCCGAGGGCGTGCTTGGAGACTCGAAGCCGGGAAACGCGGACGCCGGCATACGCATCTTGGAGACCGCGGTCGCGCGCGTCGTGTCGTTTCTGGCGAGCCCGAATTTCGCTTGATCACCGTCCGGCGGGCCCAGCGCGACCCGGGCCGATCCGTCAGGAGGAATGGAATATCGCTACGATCCGCTATCGCTGCATCTGGACGCCGTTCGACGATGAGATGCGGGACGCAATGCTCCGACCGACCCCCGGCCCCGTCTACTACGACGGACCTGAGGGCGAGGCGTTCGAGCGGGAGGTGGCGGCCTATGTCGGCATGGGGCATGGCGTCGCGGTGTCTTCCGGGTCGGCGGCGCTTCTGATCGCGCTGCTCGCGCTCGGCATCGGCTCGGGCGATGAGGTCATCTGCCCGGCGAACGCCTACATCGCGGTTCCGGAGAGCGTCATCCACACGGGGGCGGCGCCGAAATACGCCGACGTCTTGGAAGCCACGGCGAATGTCGACCTTACGACGATCAAGCCGCACCTGACCGCCCGGACGAAGGCGATCATCGTCATCCACAACTACGGCCATCCCGTGGACATGGACCCGATCCAGTCTTTGGCCAAGTCGCGCGGCATCGCGATCGTCGAGGACGCGGCCCACGCGCTCGGCGGATCGTACAAGGGGCGGCGCCTGGGCAGCTTGTCCGACATCAGCTTCGCGAGCTTCGCGCGCAAGTGCGTCAGCGTCGCGGGGCAGGGCGGCATGAGCTTCACGAGCAATCCGGAGTGGGCGACGGCGATGCACCAATACCGCCGCCACGGGTGGAACCCGGCCGATGCGTACCGCAGCACGGTCGGGCGGATCGGCTACAACTTTACGCTCAACGAGAGCAACGCCGCCGTCGGCCGCGTCTCATTGCGACGGCTCGACGCCCACAATGCGGCGCGGGCCGCCAACGCCGCCTACTACACGGGCGCGATCGGCGCCCGCAGACTGCCGCTGCGGCCGCTGGATGTCATGCCCTGGGCGAAGTCCGGTTGGTTGCATTACGTCGTGCGCGCGCCGCGGCGCGACGCGCTGGTCGAAGCGCTCGAGCGCGAGGGGATCGAGGCGTCCGTCCACTACCGCGACCCCGTCTATCGACTGCCCGTCTTCCTCGAGCGCACCGGCGAGGATCCGGGACCGCGGCCGGTCACCGATCAACTTGCGCGCCAGATCGTGTCCCTGCCCTCGCACCCGGACATGGGGGAGCGGGACCTGGACGCTGTCCTGGACGCGATCGCGGCGTTTTATCGCGGATGACGGAGGCGGAAATCCAGGCGGTTCTCGAGGCGACCGGCGTGATCCGCCGCGGTCACTTCCGATTGACGTCGGGCAAGCACTCGGACGTCTTCCTCCTGTGCACGATGGTGGCGCAGCACCCGAGACACCTCGAACGGCTGGCGGCGGAGATGGCGGCGCCGTTCCGCGGCGCCGGCGTCGAAGTCGTCGTCGGCCCGGCGATGGGCGGCATCTTGTTTGCCTATGAAGTTGCCCGGACCCTGGGGGCGCGCGCAATCTTCACCGAAAAGTCCGACGGGGGCATGGCGCTTCGACGCGGATTCGCGATCGCGCCCGGCGAACGTGTGCTCGTCGTCGAGGACGCCATCAGCACCGCCGGCTCCGTGCGTAACGTGCTGGCGGCGATCGCCCCGATGCGGCCGACGATCGTCGGTGTCAGTGCGCTCGTCGACCGTTCCGGCGGACGTGCCGATCCTGGTGCTCCCGTGCGCGCGGCGTTGCGGCTGGACGTCGGCATGTGGGATCCGCAGGCGTGCCCATTGTGTCGCGCCGGCGTTCCGCTGACGGAACCCAAGGCCTGAGGCGAAATCATGTCCGATGTCAGTGTGATCATCATCGGCGGCGGCGTGGCGGGACTCGCTTGCGCGATGCGCTTGCAGGAAGCGGGCGTCGAACCGCTGATCATCGAAGCGAGCTATCAGGTCGGCGGGCGCGTACGGACGGACGCCGTCGAAGGGTTTCTCCTCGATCGCGGGTTCCAGGTGCTGCTGACCGCCTATCCGGAAGCGCGGCGCGTGCTCAACCTCGCGGCGCTTGGCCTGCGGCCGTTCTACCCTGGCGCGCTGATCCGCAAGGACGGACGATTCATGCGGCTCGGCGATCCCTGGCGCCGTCCCTGGGACACCTTCGCCACGTTGTCGTCGCGCGCGGGCACGCTTTGGGACAAGCTGCGGATCGCGCAGCTGCGCGCCGAGTGGGCGACGGCCGACGTGGACGCCATCTTCTCGAGGCCGGAAACGACGACCGCCGACGCGCTGCGCAAGTCCGGCCTCAGCGAACAGATCATGGGCTCGTTCTTTCGGCCGTTTCTCAGAGGAATCTTCCTCGACCCGGAGCTCGCGACGTCGAGCCACATGCTCGCGTTCGTCATGCGGATGTTCGTCGACGGTAGCGCCGCCCTGCCGGCCCGCGGCATCGGGGCGATTCCGGATCAAATCGCGCTGACGCTGCGACCGGGCGCGATCCGAACGAACGCGCGCGTGACCGCGCTGCGCGCCAGCGGCGCCGAGACGCTCGTGCACTTGTCCCACGGGGAGGTCCTGGCGGCATCCTCGGTCGTGGTCGCGACCGAGGCGCCGGAAGCGCTCCTGCTCACCGATGTGGACTTCGGCATCGCCGCGCACGGCGTGACTTGTGTGTACTTCGCGGCCGAGGCGGCCCCGATCGAGGAGCCGATCCTCGTGCTGGACGGCGACGGCGGCGGGCTCGTGAACAACCTCTGTGTCCCTTCCGCGGTTTCCCGGTCCTACGCGCCGGCCGGTGCCCACCTCGTGTCGGCGAGCGTCGTCGGCGTTCCGTCGCTCCCCGACGGGGTGCTCGAGGCGACGATTCGCGAGCAGATGACGCGGTGGTTCGGACAGGCGGCGGAGCACTGGCGTCACCTGCGCACGTATCGAATTCCCTATGCGCTGCCGGCGCAGGATCCGCCCTTGATCCCCGGCAAGCCGGTGCGGGTTCGTCGCGGGTTGTACCTGTGCGGCGATCACCGCGAGACGTCGACGCTGAACGGCGCCCTCGTCTCCGGTCGCCGTGCCGCGGAGACGTTGTTGGAAGATCAGCGCGGCTAGCCATACCGTCGCCGACGCCGGTGCTGCCGCGTCCACCTCGTCACGTCGCGCTGTTCGTCACGTGCCTCGTCGATCAGTTCCGGCCCGACGTTGGGGACGCGACACTGTCGATCCTCGAACGGTTGGGCCTGCGCGTTTCGTTCCCAGAGGCGCAAACCTGCCCTTGCCGTCGACGTACGGATCGACATAGCTCCACACGAGATCGCTAATCGAGCGAAACACGGGCTTCCGGCCGTGCAACCCGATGTCGCGGGAGCGTCCGATCGTACCCCACAGACCCCGGACGCGATAGAGAAACAGCACGTGATCGAGCCGGTCCTGCGATTCGAGGTCCAGCACCATCGGCGGGTGGCCCTGTTGCTCCAGGATGGTGGCCGCCGCCAGCACCGCTTCCAGACAATGTGCCTTGCCGTGCTGGACGACCCGCGAAACGTCCGCAGCGTCTCTCCGTCGCGCTCCGAGTTGTAGGGCAAGCGTCGCAGATAACGCTGCACGCGCCGGGACGTTCAGCATGCAAGGACCACGGCGCGCTCGCGCGTGGTGAAGCGCGCTGCGCCGTTCGCATAGGCGATCACAAGATCAGGATAGCGCCGAGGCGCTGGGATGGCGTCGGATTCATGGATACGACGACTGCATCACGTCCGCTAGAATGAAAAGATCGTCACAAGGAGAATCCGCACGGCTGGCCGAACCTAAACGCCGCGGGTTCTCGTTCTATCCGGTGGACGCCTTGGCCGTGCGGCGTCGGCGTTCTTCGTTCTCAGCGCATGCGTGGGCGCGCGCAATCGCAGTAACCATCGGAGGTCGCATGGTCCGCCCCATCGCGATGTGGCTGGCGCTGGTCTTCGTTGCGGCCCTCGCGGCATCGCCAGCCGTCGCGCAGCCCGCCCCTCGCATTCTCGTTCAGCATCAAGACGCCCGCGGCGTCCCCTCCGCGGTGATGCGCGGCGATACCTTGTTCGCGCCCCTGGATGGACTTCTGCGCCCCTACGGCGCGAGCGCACGCTGGGATCCCGCCGCGCGTGCGGCCGAGATCAGCGGCGGGCGCGGCATCCGCGTCACGCTGCGGGCGGGCGAGCCGCGCATGATCGTCAACGGGGAGTCGTACGCGCTGCCAGCG
>Ga0194132_10003918_pt1 | contig 25868 bp, 22 predicted proteins | sample TA2KigOf80mmetaG_FD_148612 | JGI IMG/M metagenome (GOLD analysis project Ga0194132, IMG submission 148612) | Freshwater microbial communities from Lake Tanganyika, Tanzania - TA2015054 Kigoma Offshore 80m | ecosystem: Environmental > Aquatic > Freshwater > Lake | place: Tanzania: Lake... | reverse complement strand
GGCGAGCCCTGCAACCCGGCAACTAGCTGCTCGGTGGCCGGCTGCGAGGTTCCCTGCGACAGCGGCGACATTGCGGTGTCGAGAATATCCGCGCCCGCTTCAATGGCCATCATGTAATTCATCGGCGCGAGCCCAGCGGTGCAGTGCGAATGAAGATGCAGCGGCAAATTGATTCGCGTTTTGATCTTTTTGATAATCTCGTAGGCCGCATACGGCGCCAACAGGCCGCCCATATCTTTCAGGCAGATGATCTGCACGCCCATGTCGGCCAACTTTTCGGCGACCTTGAGAAAATAATCGGCGTTGTGCACCGGGCTGATGGTGTAGCAAACCGTGCCTTCCACCAGCTTGCCGGTCTTGAGCGCCGTCTCGATGGCGGTTTTCATGTTGCGCACGTCGTTCATGGCGTCGAAGATGCGAAACACATCGATGCCGTTGGCGGCGGCTTTTTGAACAAAAGCCTGGACGATGTCGTCGGGGTAGTTCTTGTAGCCCACCACGTTTTGACCGCGCAGGAGCATTTGAAAGCGCGTTTTCGGGATCGCCGCGCGCAGTTTGCGCAGCCGCTCCCAGGGGCATTCTTTTAAGTAGCGGAGCGTCGCATCGAAGGTCGCGCCGCCCCAGGTCTCCAGCGACCAGTAGCCGATATCGTCGAGCTTGGCGGCAATCGGCAGCATGTCTTCGGTGCGCATGCGCGTCGCCAAAAGACACTGGTGCGCGTCGCGCAGCACGGTTTCCATGATCTCGATTTTTTTGGCCATCGTCGATTCGCTCCTGTTTCGGGGCCGCTAATCGTAAAGGTCGCTCTGCTTATCCTCCAAACGCTCTTTCTCTTTGGCGTCGATCACCCACATGTCATTGACCTTTTTCAGCTTGCTCTGGTCATAAAAATATTCCGAACGTTCCAGCCCGTCCTCAAACTCGTGCATCTTAATCGCGTCCCAGGGACAGATTTTCTTGTCCAGGCGATCCTCCGATTCGGTGCCGATCAGTTGCAGCTGGATGCGCTTGGGCACGTTATCGGGCTCAATCGGTTTGCGGTTCTTGTCAAAGAAACGGTTATTGTACTCGAAATAGATTTCGCCGGTTTCTTTGTGCTGCTGCACCTTGGTCAAGTCGTCGCTGTAACACATCTGGCAGCCGATGCACTTGTCATTGTCGACAAACACCCGATAGGGCTTGTAGCCGCCGCCGGGCAGCTCTTCGTAAAGCAGGTTAATGCAGTTGTCCACCGGGCAGTGCGCCTCGCAAATTGGCGAGCCGGCGCAGCTCGAGCAGTTTTCGTTCATCACGGCGAGCAATGCCGTGCCCTTGCGTGCTTTTTTCGCTTCAGCCATTGGCCTCTGTCCTCGCTTTTCGAAATCGTCCCTTAAGTGCCCAGAGAATTGCAATGGTTAACAACACCCACCAAAACCGAATCAAGCCGATGCGGCCCCACTCAAGCCAGTGCACGAAATTGGGTGAGCGCGCGATCAACTGGCGCAGAATCTGTTGCGCCCCGGCGTAGTCCCGCTCGTGCTCCAGCACCCGCGCCATCCCCTGCAGCGCGCCCTGATCCTGCGGACTCAATTTGAGCGCCTGGTCGAAATCGCGCCGCGCCTCGGGCCACTTTTCTTGCTCGACAAAAATCCAGCCGCGATTGTTCAGCGCGGCGCCAAATTGCGGCTTGATCTCGAGCGCTTTGTTGAGACTGGCAATCGCTTGATCCAGTTGGCCCTTGTGCTTCAGCGCGGCGGCCAGATTGGTATGCGCGTCGGGCAACGAGGGCTGCAGCTCAACAACTTTAGCGTATTCCTTGATGGCGCTGTCTACGTCGTTGCGAACTTCCAATTGAATCCACGCGAGCAGGGTGCGCGCCTCGACGTGGCTCGGGTTTATTTCAATTGCCCGCTTCACCGCGATGGCTGCGCCGTCCGGATTGCGCAGCCGCAGCTGGGCCATCGCTAGGAACGATTGCAGATCGGCTTCGTTTGGGTACTTTTTTGTCAGCTCTTCAAGCGCCGTTTTGGCCTGAGCGGCGTTGCCCTCGCGCAACAACTTGCGCGCCTCTGACCAGCGCACATCGCCCTGCAAGAGCGTGTTTACCTCGGCCGCAAGACTGCAAGAAGCCCCCAAGAGGACGGCCCAAAGCGCCAGCCAACCTCTTATCATCTACTACTTCCACATCTCGTTGGGGATTTCGTTTTCCTTGCCTTCTTCGATGAGCTTGTCGTGCTTGAAAGCTTCCTTGAGTCCAAGCCAGGTGAAAAAAACCACGAGGATGAGCATCGCGACAATCGGAATGTTGTCGGGCTTGGTAACGATTTCGAGAAAGTTGTGCCAACCGCTAGGTTCTTCCATAAAAGTTAAGCACCCGTAATGTAAGGATTTTCGAGAAAGTTATGCGAATTCCTGGAGGAAGTCAACGTGATCCTAAGACTCACCACAGAGGCACCGAGAACACAGAGTCCGGACCTCCGTGCCCTCGGTGTCTCGCTGGTGGACTGCTTTGCTTAATGGTGCGAATGGCCGCGGCCGTGCTCGCTGTGGCGGAACATGAGCGACTTAATCACCACCGGCACCGCCTTGGCGTCCGGCAGTTCCTGGCCGATGTCGATGAAATCGAAGTCTTTCAGATCGATGCCGTCTATGGAGATAATCCCTGCGCCGGGAATCAGCTCACGCTCGACGATGTTGCCCATGAGCTTGGCGATGTCGGCGTCGAATACCATCACCAGCGGTTGACCGTTGTCAATGTGGCCTTTCATGGCGCTGGTCAACCCTTCCGCCAAAGTGCGAATGAGCGGATAGGAAGGACCGAGTTCCCAGCGAATCGCCAGTGCCACCGCACGCTCTACATCTTGAGCATCGAAGCGCTGCAGCGCGCGTTCGACCGATTGTTTGACCTCGGCAACCGTGATCGATTCTTTCTGTTCGAACTGCGGCGTCACCACTTGCAAATTGCGCAGCGGCAGCATTTCCGGATGGGACAGATATATCGTATTGCCGCTCACTTGCACGGTGTATTGCGAGGCGCCGATGACGGTGGCGCGAATCCGCACATCTGCCGGGCGCAGCGGAATGCCGCCGCCACCCAATTGATTGGCGCGGGCGCGAATCTTTTTGCCGAGCGGCACGCCAAGATCTCCCAAGTTGCGCTTTTCGTAGCCGTAAATAAATTCCGACACACCGCCGGAAAACATCAACGCGTGGATTGGTTCTTTAAATTCCAGCCGCGGCGTCACCAACATGCCCTCGACTTCTGGCGAGAGCTTGCCTCGCTCCAGGACTTCAAAAAGCGCGTCGCACAGTTTTTGCGAAAACTTTTCTTTCTGGTCGTCGGTCATTTTTACACCGAGCGCCAACCCGTCGATGCCCGCCTGTTTGGCAATCTTCACAGCCGTGTCTTCCAAGCGGGTGATCACGCTATTTTCATCCATGGCGATCAGCCGCGCGCCAACTTCCACCGCGCAGGTGTCGATCACTTTGCCGCCTTGGACGATGGCCACTTTGCTGGTGCCGCCGCCGATGTCGACGTTCATCACTGTAAAGTCGCCACCTTCATGATAGGTCATGTGCACCGCACCCGAGCCGTAGGCTGCCAGGATCGATTCTAGATTGTGCCCCGCTGTGGCGCAGATAAATTTGCCCGCTTCGGCGGAAAAAAGCGCGGCAATCGCTTCGGCGTTTTTCTTTTTCACCGCTTCGCCGGTGACAATGATGGCTCCGGTGTCGATATCTTCCGGCGTCATGCCGGCGTCGCGATAGGCCTGGTGAATGAAATCGCCGAGCTTATTGGTGTCGATGGTGGTCTTGTCAACGTAAGGGGTCAGCAAAATCGGCGACTCGTGAATGATTTCCCGATTGACCACGACAAACCGGCTGGACAACGCCACGCCTTGGCGGCGCAAGGTCAAACGCGAGAAGATCAGGTGCGAAGTCGAAGAGCCTATATCTATGCCAACCGAGTTGAGCGTGATGCGCTCGGAACGCCACATCGGATGGTTTTCATCCATCATTTCTTCTTCATCGAAATCCTCATCGTGGCCGTCGTGAAGTCGTAAGTTTTCTGGCTCTAGGTTTTCCATCTATCTGCGGTCCTTTCTCGGCGCGTACTACAATCACGTTTGCATAACATAACGGCCCCCTGTTGCCAATCGAGGCGACGGTTCCAGCCGTTCATGCGGTTCCGGTCGTTGGACATTGCCCCCAAAACGGCGATAAGATGGCTGAGATTGACAACTTTATGGGACAGGAAGAATACCAAGAACTCTCCTCGTTCCTGAGGCGCTTCATCCGGCGCTTCAAGTTCATCCAGGGCATCGAGGGACTGTGCCTGACGGTCATCTGTGCGTTGCTCCTGTTCGCCCTGGGCCCGGGTGTCCAGGAAATCAAGAATTTTCTCCCCTACGCCCCGCTCGTTTACAGCATACTGACCGTCATCGTGCTGCTAGTGGCCATGGGTTGGACGCTTTTGCGGCTGCTTCGCGGCTTCAGTGCTGAAGGCGCGGCGGTTTATATCGAAAAGAAGCAGCCCAAGCTGCGCAATAACTTGATCAACTCGCTGCAGCTCTACCCCCAGGTTGCGCAAAACCGAGAGGGCCCCGGCTTTTCCTCGACCATGGTGCTGGCGCTCCTGCGCTCGACGCGTAAACAGATCGCCACGCTGCAAGTTGACGACCTACTCGACAAGCGGCGGCTCAATTCTAGCCTGCGCCTGTTGGGCATCGTTTTTGTGCCGGTGTTAGCGATGGTGCTGTTCAATCCATCTTGGGTCGGCGACACTTTCAGTTTGCTCACCCGCCCATTGGATCACATCCCGCCATCGAAAACTGAGCTGGACGTCAATCCCAAGGGACTCCGCGTTGTGCGCGGCGCACCGGTGACGATTCAAGTTGCTACAGCCGGCGCCATTCCTAAAACCGTCGACCTGATTGTCTGGAGCCAAACCGACGACAAGGGTCAGCCGAATGTGCCGGAAAAGCTGACCATGGAAAATTTGGGCGACGGCAAATTCAATTCATCCCTCGCCCGCTTGGAAAAAACCCTGCGATACCGCGCCGTCACCGGCGAATTCACCTCGCCCACATACAGCGCCGAAGCCATCGATCCGCCAGAGATTGGCAACCTGCAAGCGACGATTCACCCGCCCGACTATTCCGGCCTGCCATCGTCCGTCAGTCCCGGCGGCAACGTCGAAGGCCTGAAAGGCTCGGCGATTCGCCTCGACGCCGATACAACCAAAGGGGTGACCAAAGCCGATCTCGTCACCGACGATGGCAAACGGCTGCCGCTCAAAATCGACGGTAAAAAAATCCAGGCCAACTTCATCCTGTTCGGCGCGCAGCAATATCGCATCGAAATCGAAGACACCCACGGGTTTAAGAACGCGCCCATCACCTACGAGCTGCGTGTCAAACCGGACGGCTTTCCAACCATCGAATTGCTGAAACCGACCGAAGACATGGAAATCAACGGCGACGAGGTGATCGTGCTCGACTACAGCGCCCGCGACGATTTCGGCATCGGCGAAATCAACTTGGTCGCCAAGGTCGGCGACCGCGAGGACAAGACAAGGCTGCACAAGGACGAAACCAAGCGGTTGATCCTGCGCGATCAGTTCAAATGGGACCTAGGCAAGCTGGCACTGCGTGAGGACGAAGATGCTGTCGTCACCTTGCAGATTCTCGACAACGATACCATTTCAGGCCCCAAGATCGGCATCAGCCGCGCGCTGCGCCTGCGCCTGAAGAATCTCAAAGGCGAGCACAAGCAAGTCGCTGAGATGATCAAGGACTTGAATACCCGCATGGTCGACCTGTTGGGCGATCACTTGGAGCGGCCGCTGCCCAATGACAAGAACGCACCGCAGATGAAAGACGCCGATCAAAAATTTGACAAAAATTTGGCCGACGCTCTCAAACGGGTCGAAGACGTCCTGGCGCGCACGCAGAAAGATCGCATGTCGGATTTCGCGACGTATACCGATCTCGAAGCGCTAAAGCGCAATATGGAATTTACCAAGAACGACCTGTTACAGCGCCAGCAGCAGGCCACGTCGGAGGAAGACCAGCTCAAAGCCCACGACGAGATAGCTTCCGAGCTCGAGCGTATGTCGCTGTTGTCCGAAGATATTAGCAAGCGGTTGAAGGCCCAGGAAACCGCTTCGGCAGCCCAGGACCTCGCGCGCAGCCAAGAGCGCTTGATGGACTCGCTCGAAAAGCTCCAGAGCGGCGACAAAAATCTCGACGCAATCATGAAGCAGATCTCCGCGCTGCAAAAGACCCTCGCCGCACTGCAGCAGGCGCTGTCGCAAATGGCACAGCAGATGCCCGATGACTTTATGAACGCCGACCAGATGCGGGGGCTGGGTTTTGACGAAATGCAGTCACAGTTGGACGCTATTCGGAAAAAACTCCAGCAGGGCGACATCGAAGGGGCGCGCCAACTGGCGCGCGAGCTCTTCAACCAGATGGCGCAGATGGTAGCATCGTTGCAGAATATGCAGCGCCAGCAAATGGCCTCGAGTATGGGGCGCATGCAAGGTGAGATGCAGCGGCAGCAAAACGAACTGCAACAATTGGCACAGGAGCAGCAGGAGATATTGCTCGACACCGAGCGGCTCAACTCGGCAGCCCTGCGCGAGCGCGACAACGCGCTCAAGGGCAAGCTCGACGCTTTCCTCGACAAAGCGATCAAGGAGCTCGGCGCGCTTACCAATTTGTTCCCCGACCGCGAAGGCCCCGACAGCCCGGACCTCTTGACCAACCTGGACGACGCCACGATGAATGCGCTCTTGAAAAATCAAATCGCCAAGCTGCTCAACCGCGATTTCCCGGGCTACGGTGAGGGCGAGAAGATGACCCGCGGCGAGCTCGGCAAGAAGCGCAGCGCAGCCCAAGAACCGCGCGCGCGCCGTGCCGAAAACAGCCTAAGCGAGATCCGAAAGGAACTCGACCAGCTTCTCGCGGAACCGGCGCAGGCGTTGAATGACGCCGACCGCAAACGGTTGCGCGATCTGGCGCAGCGCCAGGACGCGCTCCGCCAGCGCACCGACGATTTACACGAGCGGTTGGAGTCGCTCTTCCAACTCTTCCCGTCGCTCGATCCGAAAATCCTCCAGAACATCGGCGAAGCGGGCAAATCGATGGCCGGCGCCAAAGACCGCTTGGGCCAGCTCGATCCGCGCGGCGCGGTGCCGCCGGAACAGAGCGCGCTCGAACGCTTGTCGCAGTCGCAGCAGCAAATGCAATCGGCGATGCAGCAAATGGCCCAGCGCGGCCAGATGGGCAACATGCCGGTGACGCGGCTATTCCGCCAAGGCGGCCGTTTCTTGCCCTTTGGCAACATGACGTCGCTGCCCGGCATGCCGCAATTTCCTGACTTTGACATCCAGAGCGGCTTTACCGGCATGGACACGGAAAGGTTCCGCCTGCCCGGCAAAGAAGACTACAAAGCGCCGCGCAACTTCCGTGAAGAAATTCTGGAATCCCTCAAACAAGGCGTGCCGCCACAGATGAAAGAACAGATCGAACGCTATTTCAAAAACCTCTCCGAGTAGGCCGCCTTGAACTATCCGAGATTTCGAACTCTGCGACCTTGGCGTCTTTGCGAGAGACAGTCCGATGGGCGCGGTTTACGGGCTGTCTTAGTTGCCATTATTTATTTTTTCCTCGTCCTGCCGGTGCGCGCCGCCGAAGTCGATCCGGCGCTCAAGGAAGCCGAAGACTTGCTCGACGCTTGGAAGATCACCCAGGCCGAAGAACTTGCGGCACGTTTAATCCGCGACAACGCCAAGTCCGCCACTGCCCACGACATCGACGCCCGCGTCAAATTCTATCAAGGACGCTACGCCGAAGCGTTAACCGCCAGCGACCGCGGTTTGGCCATCGACTCGACCGATAAACGGCGCCAGGCTTGGAAGCTCTTCAGCCAAATCACCGTCGACGTGCTGAAAAATCTCAGGAAATACGAAAGCCCTCACTTCGCGCTTTATGTCGATGACCGGCGCGACGGCATCCTCGCCCAGTACGCGCTCGACGTCTTGGAGAAAAGCTACGAAGCCGTCGGCGCCGAGCTGGGCTACTATCCCAAAGAAAAAGTTCGCGTCGAAATTGCGCCCGATGCCACCGCATTCAATGCGATCTCGACGCTGTCCCTGCGCGACATCGAAGAGACCGGCGCCGTGGGCATCTGCAAATTTAACAAGCTCATGATCATCTCGCCGCGCGCCTTGAGCTTTGGCTACCGCTGGGCCGACTCGCTGAGCCACGAATATTTGCACTACGTCATTGTCGCCTTGTCGAACAACCAAGCGCCGATCTGGCTGCACGAAGGCATGGCGCGCTTCTACGAGACCCGCTGGCGGAAACCGGCGCCAACCAAAGACGCGACGGAAGATTACTTGACGCCGGCCAATCAAACGCTGCTCGTGCAGGCACTGGAAAAAGACCAGTTCGTTGGCTTCAAGAAAATGGAGCCGTCGCTGATTCATCTGGAGAACCCCGAGCAAGTCCAGCTCGCCTATGCGGAGGCCGCCTCGGCCGTGGAGTTTATCAATCAGAGCAAAGGCAAGGCCGGCATGCGCGAATTGATGGGCGCGCTGGTCAACAACCCGACACCCGAAGCGATCGAGAAAGTCTACGGCATTTCGTCTAGCAGCTTCGAAAGCCGCTGGAAAAGCTTTCTCAAAGGCAAAGGGCTCAAAGGCATCGAAGGCAGCCGGGTGCGCCGCTTGAAAGTCAAAAAAGACGGCAAGGAAGACGAGGACGTCGTCGAGCTGAGAGAAATTCAATCGGCCGTGGCGCGCAACCGCACCCACTTGGCCGACGAGCTTTTGAACAGGGGACGCACCGTCGCCGCCGCCAATGAGTATCAACGCGCCTTGCAAGCCAGCCCCAACTCGCCGGTGATCATGAACAAGCTTGGTCGCGTTTACATTCAGATGAACCGCTTCGACGAAGCGCTGCCGCTTTTGAAAAAAGTTTTGGATGTCGACCCCGACAACGCCAACACCTATGTGCAGCTCGGCCGCATCCACCATGCTAACAAGCAATTCACAGAGGCCCGCCGAGTGCTGGAGGAAGCGATCCAGATCAATCCTTACAATCCATTGATCTACCGTCTGTTGATCGACGCCTATGCAGCTACGGGCGAGGCGGACAAAGGCAAACAAGCCAAAGCGGCGCTCGACAAATTGGGCGGAAGTTAAGAAGGAAACGATGGAGTCCAACGAAATCCAACAGCACGAAATCGCCGAGATCGAAGAGTTCGCCGACAAGCGCGAAACCATGCTCAGCGAGATTCGCAAAGTCATCGTCGGCCAAGATCGCGTCATCGAAGAAGTGCTGATCGCTCTATTTGCCCGCGGCCATTGTTTGCTCGTCGGCGTACCGGGATTGGCCAAAACTCTATTGATCAGCACGCTCGCCGAAATTCTCGATCTGGAATTTAACCGGATTCAGTTCACACCCGACCTGATGCCATCCGACATCACCGGCACCGATATTCTTCAAGAAGACCCGCACAGCGGCAAGCGGCAGTTTCAATTTCTCAAAGGACCGATCTTCACCAACATCTTGCTTGCCGACGAAATCAACCGAACGCCGCCGAAGACCCAAGCGGCGCTGTTACAATCGATGCAGGAATACAAGATCACCGCGAGCGGTCGCACCTATCCGCTGGATCTACCGTTCTTTGTGCTTGCAACGCAAAACCCCATCGAGCAGGAAGGCACCTATCCGCTGCCGGAAGCCCAGCTCGACCGCTTCATGTTGAATATCGAAATTCGCTATCCCGACTTCGATGACGAGGTCGAGATCGTCATGCAGACCACGTCGAACGTCAAACCGGAGCCGCGCAAGATATTGGACGGACCCAAGATCCTGCGTTATCAAGAACTGGTGCGCAAGGTGCCGGTATCGCCGTTCGTCGTATCCTACGCCGTTGCGCTCACCCAACGCTCGCGCCCGGGCGGCGCCGAAACACCGCAGTTTGTCAAAGACTACGTCGAGTGGGGCGCCGGCCCGCGCGCCTCGCAATATCTGATTCTCGGCGCCAAAGCGCGCACGATTTTGCAAGGCCGCTACGCGGTTTCCATCGAAGACATCCAAGCGCTGGCGCCATCGGTCTTGCGCCACCGCATCGTGCCCAACTACAAAGCCCAGGGCGAAGGGCATACATCCCTCGATATCATCAATAAGCTGCTCGCCGAAGTGAAATCGCCGATGGACGGCACACATGCGCGCTAGGCGCACCTGTGTGCGGTTTTGGGTTCCGAGTTTCGCGTTTAACGTTCTAACCCGATCCAAGTGTGACCGTTAGGCGCCCGATTCGGAATGGCGTGCACGGCGCGCCCTACGCAAAGACCACCTTGGTCTTGATCCCGCTCGCATTCCTCGGATAGCATCGCTAACAACAAATCGCCTGGAGAACCCATTATGAGACTCAAAGACCAAACTGCCCTCATCATCGGCGGTGCCCGCGGCATCGGCGAAACCATCGCCCACACCTTTTCACGCGAAGGCGCCAGTATCGTTCTCGTCGATCTGCCCAAGATGCAAAAAGAACTGGACGGCGTGGTCCAATCGCTTACTCAAGAAGGCGGCAAGGCGTTGTCCCTCGCCGCCGATTGTAGCGACGACAGGCAAGTCAACCATCTGGTCGAGGAAACCGTGCGCCGCTGCGGCAAGATCGATGTCTTAATCAACAGCGCCGGCTTTCGCGGCCCATTGGTTCCAGTAACCGAGATCACCGAACAAGAATTTGATGACGTGGTTCTCTATAATTTGAAATTGGTTTTTCTCTGCTGCCGCGCTGTCTTAAAGCAAATGGTCAAGCAAAAAGGCGGCAGCATCGTCAGCATCTCCGGCACCGCTGGCCGCGAAGGCATGGCGATGCGCGGCTCACTGTGCGCCGCCAAGTGGGGCGTGGTAGGCCTCACGCAGACCATCGCCAAAGAATACGGCCCCCACGGCGTTCGCGCCAACATCATTTGCCCCGGCGGCATGGACGAACCCGAGCTGCGCGAAATGTACGCCGAACGCGCCAAGAACATGGGCATGTCCGTCGAGGCCCACGAAAAACAGATTCTCTCGCTCACGCCGCTGCGCAAATACGCCAAGCACGAAGAAGTTGCCAACGCCGCGTTGTTTTTGGCGTCGAGCGACTCGTCCCACACAACTGGGGAATGTTTGAATGTGTCGGGCGGGCGGTTGATGAGTTAATTAATTTAGTAAGTCGCCTCGATTTGCCGTCATCCTGAGCGCAAGCGAAGGATCTGCTTTTGCGCACGATCGTACAGCAGGTCATGACAAGAATCAGATCCGCGAAGCTTGCGGCACGGCCGCTCCTTCCACTCTGATCGCCTCAACTGTTTTTCTGCTAAACAACGCCAGCCCCGACGCCAACAACACGAGACTCATCACCACCATAAAGCCGTCATAGCTGCCGGTGCGGTCGTAGACCAAACTCGCTACCATAGGACCGGCGGCAGAGCCGATCTGGTGGACGATGAAGCTCATGCCGAGGATCATGCCGGCGCGGCGCGGGCCGACCAATTCGTAGAAAAGCACGTTGCCCACTGCAACGGTGCCAAACGTCGGGCCGATCGCTAGAGCGACGACGGCGTAGTACACGTAGACGTTGCTGATATCGAGCGACATCAACAAAGTGCCAACGCCGCGGGTGAGATAGCTCAAACCCAAAATGCGCGCCCGCCCATAGCGATCCGACAACCAGCCGAAAAGCAAAGCCGACACCACCGCCCCGGCGCCAAACACGCTCACCGCCGTCGCTCCGGTCGCCGCGTCGAAGCCTTTGCTCATCGTCAACGCAACCAGATGGGCGATCTGAAAAAACGCCACGCCGCAGGAAAAGCGCACGGCGAACAAAACCAGCATCGAGCGGTTGCGCAAATACGGCATCCCGGCGCGCCACGGGACGCGCTCGCCGCGTTGCGCCTGCGCTCCCGCGGGATCGTGCGCGCCAATCCAAGCCAGCGGCCACGCGACGACGAACAACAAAGCGCCAACCGCCAGCGCTGCCGTGCGCCAGCCGTAGGAGTAGATGAGAAAATAGATGATCGGCGCGAACACCAACGGGCTCGACGGCGGCGCGGTTTGAATCACCGCTACGGCAAGGCCACGATTGTCAGCGAAGTGTTTGGAGACCAACAACGACATGATCACCAGACTGCAGGCGCCCATCGCCATGCCAACGCAGACCCCATAGGTGAGCGACATCTGCCACAGATTCTGCGATAGCCCCATGCCGGCAAAGCCCGTGCCCATCAGTGCGATGCCGATCAAAATCACCGGCCGCGACCCACGATCGTCGGCGAGCTTGCCGAACAAAAGAGCGCCGACCGCCCAACCAAGCATAGCGACCATGTAGGGCACCGTAACCAGTGAACGCGTAAGGCCGAACTCTTTTTCAATGGACGGTAGAAATAAGCTAAAAGTGCTCATGCCGATCGAAGTCATAGTGGCCACGGCCGTGCAGAGGAGCAGGATCGACATGCGTGACAATTCCATAGTGCGTCAACTATGCCAGCAGCGGGCGCGGCGGGCAATCGCAAGCCGACAATTGCGCGAGCGGCTCTGTTCGTACTAGCCCGAATTATTCATGCGACGGGGAAAACCCATGACACTGTGTCGATCGAAGTGGAACTCTGGAGGAGCGAAGGCATCAGCGCAAATCGTTCGGTTTAATGCGCCGATGCTGGGCATCTCTTCGACCTTTTCACTGCGATTCGCAGAGCAGGGCGAGCGCCGGTCGCCCCCCTACGAGGCGGCGTCGAAGCGGATATCTGTTGCCTTCGCTCCGGAAGAGTTTCACTTCGATCGCGCCGCAGCGATGAATAATCCGGGCTAGATTGCGGCCCGAGAAATTCTTACATGAGTAACAAAATCACTTTTGGCGTGCGCATCCCCAACTCCGGTCCGCTGGCCTCGGCCCAATCCATGCTCCAGGTGGCGCAGGAAGCCGAAGCATTGGGCTTCGATTCCATCTGGGTGCACGACCATCTGACTTGGTCCGACGAAATTCATCGCACGCATATCTCTTCAGGCTCCGACGACTCGCACAGCGGCAACCCCAGTCCGGATTTCTTCGAGGCAATGACATCTCTCGCCTTTATCGCTGGCCAAGTGCACAGAGTTCGCCTCGGCATCGCCTGCGTCGTCGTCCCGTGCCGCAATCCCCTGCTCGCCGCCAAACAGGTCGCCACGCTCGACGTTCTGTGCGGCGGCCGCCTCGAAATCGGCGTCGGCATCGGCTCACCGTCGACAATCAAATCGCGAGAATACGAGGTTCTGGGAATCAACCGCAAACAGTGGCAAAATTTTAGATAGTTTAGATGAGTTTGATTCTGCGTCTCCAATAGAAAGGTTTTCTTCTGAGGTGAGCGATCGCCACTACCAAAAGAATGTCGTCTCTAATCTGATAAAGCGCCAAGTTGGTAAAGGTGATACCGCTAGAAACATAACCCCGAGCAAAGGATTCGCTATCATGACGGAAGACTCCAAGAACTTGGACTAAAAGTAGAACTAACACCTATGGCTGCGATGGCCTGAAGACCCTCTCCCCCAGCCGTATTTTCGAAGGAGGACACGGAGTCGGAAGTATTTTTTGTCTCTTACCTTCTTGCTCTTCGTGTCCTTCGTGGTGAATATTTCCTTTCCGAGTTTTGCGCTTTTTGCGTCTTTCGCGGCCATTCTCCAAACTAATTGAACGTCAAAATACCTCGCCCCAAGATCCGCCCGTGTTCCAGGTCATCCACCGCTTCGTTGATCTGCTCCAATTTATAGCGGTTGGTGATCAGCTCGTTCAATTTCAGTTTTCCTTCACGAAACCAGCGCAAGAAAATCGGGAAATCGCGGTCCGGTTTGCAGTCGCCACCGCTGGTGCGGCGAAACGAGCGGTTGCCGATGAACAGGCTCGTATCGATCATGGCCTTTGCATCAGGCGGCGTAATCCCCACCAGCAACGCGGTGCCGCCTAAATTCAAACCGGAGTATCCAGGCCGCACCGAGCGGAGAATCTGCTCCTGAGTCAGCGGCAGACCGATGGCGTCGATCGCGTAGTCCGTGCCGCCGGCGGTGAGCTTTTTGATCTCTTCGACAGCGTCACATTCTTTTGCATTGACCGTGTGCGTCGCCCCCATACGCTGGGCAAATGCCAATTTCTTTTCATCGATATCGACAACGATAATCGGATAGGCGTCGGTCACCGCGGCTGCGGAGATCGCACATAGACCGATGCCGCCCGCGCCAAAGATCGCCACCGACTCGCCGGGGCGCATCTGCAACGTGTTAATGATCGCGCCAGCGCCGGTCATGACCGCGCAGCCGACGATGGAGGTAACGTCGGTCGGCAAATCTTTTGGCATCGGCAATACCACCCGTTCCTGGGCAACCGCATACTCAGCCCAGGTGGCGGCGGAGTGCATCACCGTCTTATCTTTCCAGCGCGCCAGATACTGCGTGCGCTCATTCAGCGCGTGCGTCACCATCGGCTGATTGGTCTTGGCGCTGTCGCGATCGACCCAGGTTGTAATCACGTGATCGCCTTCTTTGACATGGGTCACGTCACGGCCTTTGGCGACCACAACCCCGGTGGATTCGTGTCCCAACAACGCCGGCAAGCTCTGCCCCTTGCGCGCCGGCCGCTGCATGGTGTGCAGCTGCGAATGGCACACGCCGCTGGAGAATAACTTGACCAAGACCTGATCCGGTCCCGGGTCGGCAAACTCGACCTCATCGACAACCAGTGGCTTTTTCGGCTCAATGTAAATCGCCGCGCGGCCTTTGGTGCTCATGCGTGCAGCCCTCCATTCTGAAGAACCATTTTCCGATGCGGTATGCCAGCTTCGTCAAACACCGGCCCCTGACATTTGAATCCCATTTTCTCGTAGAAACCTATCACAGGAACTTGCGCGTTCAAGAAAATCGTTTTCGGTTGTTTTCTTTTGGCGATGGCAACGGCGCGCTTAAGCAGCTGTGCACCGACACCGAGCCCACGATAGCTTTTCAATACCGCCATGCGGCCGATTTTTGCGCGGCCATTGTGAAAAACTATTCGTGCTGTGCCTAAAGCCTTGTTCCCGTCGCAAGCCAACAGATGAATCGCCCGTTTGTCGTCATCATCCAGCTCGATCTCGGGCGCGACACCTTGCTCTTTGACAAACACGCGTACTCGGATCGCAAAGGCTCGATGGATATCCTTATCAATTACGATGCGCCGAATTCGCACAGCCATAAGCTACTTCGAAGCCAATACCGACTTGATAAAGCCACTCTGGTCCAACTCACGCACGAATCGAGCATCGACGAAATCCTCTGGCTTGGCGCCCTTGGCTTTGGGATATTGCTTTTCCACCTCCTGCAACAACGCAGGCACACCTGCCGGATAGGGCGGAAAGTTAAAAACGCTCTTAATCGTTGATTCGTAGGTTTCTTCGAGCACCTCTTTGTCTTCGGTGCGAAAATATTTGCCCATGGTTTTCATGGCAAACGCTTTGTCCTTCGAGCCGCGCGCTGCGCCTTCAATGTAAGCGCGCAGGAACCGGCGCACCGTGTCTTCGTTCGACTTGATGTAGCGGCGCGTCGTCACGACGCCGTTGACGTGGTACTCGACATCGAGCTTGGTCAAGTCGGCCAGGTCGCGCAGCTTGACCTTGCGCGCCTGCAGCGTTGCCGGCGGGCTGATCGCCGCCGCATGAACCTTTCCGCCGACCATCGCACCGATGGTCTCCGACGGTCCGCCGGTTTGAATGATCGTTACGTCGCGTTCCGGATCGAGGCCGGCGCGGCGCAGAGCGATCCGCGAAGCGAGATCGGATTGGGTGCCAAAGCGCGTGACACCGAAAACCTTCCCTTTCAAATCTTCCATGCGGGTGATGCTCGGCTGACCATAAATCCACCAGTTAAACTTCTTTGAAATGGTAGCGACGATCACCGTATCGGTGCCGGAGAGATTGACCTGCACCGGGCCGGCGCCACCGGCTTGAATGATCGGCATTTCCCCGGAGAGCATGACTTGCAGCGCCAGCGAGCTACCGGGAATGCTCACCACCTCGACGGCAAGGCCGTGCTTCTCGTAGTAGCCCGCTTCCTTGGCAAACCAGATCGACATCTGCGCCGCCGATGCCGAGCCACCGCCGGTGCGCAGACGATCGAGCGTTTTCTCCTGCGCGCCGAGCAAAAGTGGCGCACTCAGCGCAACGACCCCTAGACAACAAAGTAAGAACCGACGCAGCATGGTTAGGTCTCCGTTCAGCTAGGAGTCTATGCTATACCACAGAAACCGTTGAATTTGCCTAGACATTTCACTTCGCCCTGAAGTAAAAGCGGTCAGATGGATTCAATGCTGGGCGTGCCATTTTCGCCTTTCCCAAGGGAGAGAATAAAGTGGAAACCCGATTTTCCGAACTTCGCCGGCTTCGTGCGCTTCGTGGTGCAATTCTCAGCAACGAAGAAATCCACCGCCTGAAAGCCGAAGACCTAGGTTGGAAAAAGAGTGGTGGTCTTAGTGCAGATCGTGAAAAGACCTTTTCGCGCTGCGTGACACCGCCGCCAACATGAGCCGCCGCTAAATCAACGCAGCGTTTCGCCTACGGAGTATTAATCCGCAGGCGACCAAAGGAGCTGATCCTCCCTTAGGAAACCCCATTTGATGGCGCCCGCAGCAAGCTGCTGGGGATATGGGATTCGAATACCTAAACCGCGCCCTCTTTCTTGGCGGCTGCGATCTCGGCGTCGTTCCAGCCGACGATGGACTTCAAAATCTCATCGGTGTGTTCACCTAATGACGGCGAGGGCCAAATCTCAGTGGGAGAATCGGAAAGCTTGATGGGATTGCCGACCGTCAAGAACTTACCGCGCTTGGGATGATCGACTTCGACCACCGTGCCGGTTTCGCGCAGCGCTTTTTCTTCGGCGATCTCACGCATGTCGAGGATCGGGCCGCACGGCACATCGTACTTGTTCAGTTCATTCATGACCGTGAGCTTGTCCAGCGTCATCGTCCATTGTTCGATGATCTCGAAACATTTATCGAGCTTGGGCAAACGCTTCTCCGGTGTCGCCCATTCGGGATCGCTGATCAGCTCCGGTCGACCGCACAGTTTCATTAGCGGCTCCCAGCCCACCGGTTGAATGATGACGTAAATGTAGTCATTGGGACCGCCGCCCTTGGTGCGCACCGCCCAACCCGGCTGTCCCCCGCCGGAGGCGTTGCCGGCGCGCGGCACCGCGTCGCTGAACTGGCCGTTGGGATACTGCGGATATTCCATCAGCGGCCCGGCGGCAAGCCGCTGTTGGTCGCGCAGTTTGACGCGGCACAAATTCAAGACCGTGTCTTGCATCGCGCAGGTCACGCGCTGGCCTTTGCCGGTTTTTTCGCGCTGAAACAGGGCCGCAAGAATACCCGCGACAAGATGAATGCCGGTGCCCGAGTCGCCAATCTGCGCGCCGGTGACGATCGGCGGCCCTTCTTCGAAACCGGTGGTGCTCGCCGCACCGCCAGTGCACTGGGCGATGTTCTCGTACACTTTGCAATCTTCATAGGGACCGGGGCCGAAACCTTTGACCGAAGCGTAGATCAAACGCGGATTCAACTCGTGGATCGCTTCCCAGGTAAAACCCTGGCGATCGAGCGCGCCGGGCGCAAAGTTCTCGACCATGACATCGCAAGCTTCGATCAACTTGCGAAACGCATCTTTGCCTTTTTCGTTTTTGGTATTGATCGTAATACTGCGCTTGTTGCAGTTGAGCATGGTGAAATACAAGCTGTCGACGTTGGGCTTATCGCACAACTGACCGCGCGTAATATCACCGCGCCCGGGCAGCTCGACTTTAATAACGTCAGCGCCCATGAACGCCAAGATCTGCGTGCAAGTCGGCCCCGACTGCACATGCGTCATATCGAGAATGCGAACTCCATCTAACGCTTTACCCATTGATTCCGTGTCTCCTTGGAGAATCGGATAAGCCTCGCGCAAAGGCGCAAAGAACGCACAGGCAAACCCGTTTCCGGCCTTTGCGCCTTTGCGCGAGGTAATTCCGAGTCTCTTATTTGTACATCGTCTGCGCCTTGGTGCCCGGCGCGTACTCGTTGATGTCGACCCAAATATTCACTATCGCGCACTGCCCGCCGGCGACGCGCTCGCGGGCTTTTTCCAGCGCCGGGCGGATTTGGCTCGGCTCGCGCACGGCGATGCCCCAGCCGCCGAAGCATTCGGCGAATTTTTCGAAGTCGACGTCGCCCAATTTATTGCCGACGCCGCCGCGCTCTGGGCCGTACTTGCCGATCTGGCCGCAGCGAATCTGGTTCATCGCCGAATTATTGCCGATCACCGCCATGTACGGCAGCTTAAAACGCTGGGCAGTTTCCATGTCCCAGGCGGTCATGCCGAATGACCCATCGCCGTAGTAGCACAACACTTCTTTTTGCGGATGGACGAACTTGGTCGCCATCGAGAACGAAGTGCCGACGCCAAGCGTGCCGAGCGGTCCGGGGTCCATCCAGTTGCCGGCTTTGCGCGGCTCGACAGCCGTCGCCGTAATCGTCACGACGTCGCCGCCGTCGCCGATGTAGACCGTGTTGTCGGTGAGAAACTCGTTAATCTCGTAGGCGACGCGATAGGGATTGATCGGCATCGACTCCGATTTAAACGCCGGCAAAAGTTTTTCATAGGCTTTCACCTCGCCGGCGCGCAGTTCTTTCATCCACTCGGCGCGCTGGCCGTTGCCCTTCGAGGCGCGGCCGCTGGCCGCTTGCTCGACGGCCTTGAGAATCGCACCGGGGTCGCCGACCAGGCCGAGTGAAATATCGCGGTTCTTGCCGACGTTGCGATAGTCGAGATCGATCTGCACCACAGTCGCGTCGGCGCGCAGCCGGCGCCCGTAGCCCAAACGGAAATCGAACGGGCAGCCGACAATCAAGATGACATCCGCTTTGTCGAAGGCGGCGCGGCGCGTGCGGTTGAAGCCGTGCGGATCGCCCGGCGCGAAGATGCCGCGGCCGGAACCGTTCATGTAGCCGGGAATATTCAAAGCGCGGCAGAACTCCACCGCCGCGTCATGGCCGCGCGCGGTCCAGACTTGCGTGCCGAAGAGCGCGCAGGGTCTTTCTGAATTGACCAGAATGTCGGCCAGCTTTTCGATATCTTTCGGATCGCCCACCGATTTGGTCGAGGCACGATAGCTGCCTGGCTGCGGAATGCGCGCCCGCTCCAGCGGCACCTTGGCGTCGAGCACGTCGCGGGGAATCTCCAAATAGCTCGGCCCCGGCGCGCCGTTGACCGCTTCGCGAAACGCCATCGAGACCATGTCGGCGATGCGCTCGGTGTGTGGCACGCTGGCGGCGAACTTGGTAATCGGCGACATGATGTCGACATGGGGCAGGTCCTGCAGCGAGCCCATCTTGTGCTGCGACAGCGCCCCCTGGCCGCCGATCATCAAAAGCGGACTCTCGGCGCGATACGCATTGGCGATACCGGTCATCGCATTGGTCGTCCCCGGCCCAGCCGTGGTTACGACGCAGCCGGTCTTGCCGCTCTGACGCGAATAGCCGTCTGCGGCATGGGCCGCGACTTGCTCGTGGCGCACGTCGATAATTTTGATGCCCTCGTCGAGACAGCCGTCGTAAATGTCGATGATGTGACCGCCGCACAAAGTCCAGATGACTTCGACGCCTTCGTTCTTGAGTGCCTTGGCGACCAGATGTCCCCCCGAAATCACCGGACCCGTCGCTTCTTTTTTGCCCTCACCGCCCGCTGTGGCCATGTTTTTTCTCCTCAGAAAAACGTTGCGTTTACCATACCGAATACCACCCCAAGCCTCAAGCCGACTTCGCTGCCAGCGGCTCCTGCGTCGCTGCCGATCATTGCGGTTGAGATTTCCCGCGCTGAAGTGTTACAAGAGCGTCAAATCCAGTTCGCAGAAAACTTCTCATCGTGAACGGTCTCGTACCAATCAAGCGCTGTCTCTTTCGATTCGTTTTGTTCGCCTTGCTTGCCTGGGCGGCAAACCCATCGGCCGCTTTTGCCGCTGAGACTCTGCGCCTCGGTTATTCCGGTTCGACGCCAACGCAGCTCGCCGGCGCGCTGGCCATCGAACACAAACTGTTCGACATCTACGGCGTGCACGTTGAGCTGACGCAATCGGCGGGCACCACGATGATTCGCGCTTTGGACGCAAAAAGCCTGGATGTTGCCATCGTTGGCGGTGGTCAGGCGCTGAGCGCTTATCTCAAAGGCTTGGAGATGCGGATTATCGGCGGGCTGGTGAATATGGCGCCGTATCAATTGTGGGCCAAGCCGGAGATTACTCAGGTTAAAGATCTCAAGGGCAAAATGATCGCCAACACACCGCCGGGGACGTCGCTCAACTTGGCCGCCGCGATATTGATGCAGCGGCTTGGCTTCGACGCCCAGCGCGATGTGAAATTGATCGCCTTCGGGCGCATCGGGCTGATTTCACAGTCGCTGTTTACCGGCGTGGTCGACGCGGCGCTCCTCTCGGCGCCGGAGAATCTCGAAGCCCGCAAAATGGGCATGCGCATGCTCGTCGATCTAACGACCACACGAGTGGCTTGCCCTTTCACATCGGTGGTGACGACCCGCGCCGTGCTGGAGAAATCGCCTGCGGCGCTGGAGCGTTTTCTCAAAGGCATCATGCACGGCGTTAAACTCGTGCTCACCCAGCCGGACTTGGCAAAGAAGACCATCGGTCGTAACCTGCGCTTGACCGATGCCGAGGCCATCGATGAGGTCTATCAGCGCCTGGTCACAACCTACGAGCGCATGCCGATGGTCCCTAGAGAATCGATCGAGACAGTCGTCAAGTTGTCGCCTACGCCGCCGAGCCGCAACCCGTTCGGGGTGTTGGATATGAGTCTCCTCGAACGCATCGATAGAGAAGGTTTCACGCGATCACTGTACCCAAAATAGGAGGTGGTTATGGCCGATATCAGAGGTGTTGGCAAAAAAATAACCTATAGCGAAGACAATCCGATCAGCAAAGAAATCGAAGCGCTGCGCCATAGCCGCGACAATACCAAGCGGCCGCCCAAGGACGCCGAAGAGCGAGACCGCTTGGCGCGCTGGCTCGCCCACCGCGGCCGCGACGAGCTCGAAGTCACCGTCGGCACCGCGTGCTACGCCATGGCGCATTTCGAGATGGATTGTGAATGGCGCTACTTCCTCGCCGAACACGCCGGCACGGAAGCCGGCCACGGCTGGGGCTACATTCGGCAGGCCAACGCCATCGACCCGAGCCGCGATCATTCCAAGCCCGATCCGGAATTCGAGAAACAATATGGCTTGACGCCGCGCACCGAACATCACGCGATCATGAAGCGCGATTTTCTGAGCTATCTTTTCTCCGGCAATTTATGGCCCTACGGCCACGTCACCGCGGCGAGTATTCAGAGCATTCAAATCACCACGCCCAAGCTGCTCGACTTCGAAGAAAAGGTCGTCCACTTGGAAGAGCGCAGCCACCACGACGCGATCCTGCAAAAACTGCACGACTACGTTTGGGAGCAAATTGAAATCTGGGGCGAAGGCCCGATCCGCAAGCGCATCGGTGAGATCGAAAGAATTGCCCTCAATAGCCGCCCGCGCACGGTCTTCGATCCGCCGCGCCGTGAGTTCCTGCGCAAGTATTACGATGTGCCAGTGGAAAACGTGCGGCTATTTCCGGCCTGGAGAGAGTATCTCTATTTGAACGTGCTGGGCTTCCCGCCCGAGCCGGTGTACATCGAAAACTGGCCGAAGGAAGTGCCGCAGCCCAAAGCGGCCTGACGACGATTCAGAAAAAACCACGAAACACACGAAAAAAGGACCTAACCTTTCGTGTGTTTCGTGTGTTTTGTGGTTGAGTTTCCGGTCTGTCTCTGCGTCCTTTGCGCCTTTGCGCGAGACAATCCGAACCTTCAGGGCAACTCCGGATCGTTCTTCAAACCCGCCAGCGTTTCTTTCAGCAGCGCCCAATTGACCAGCTGCTCGTGGGGCACGCTGGCGGGGACTTCGCCGATGCTGATCGCGTTGCGCACGCCCGGTTCACTCGTCGAACCATCGCTGGGCCACATATCCCCTTAGGCTTTGCCGGCAAGTTCGAGATTTGCCAAACCGACGAATTGCTTCAGCAGCGGCAGCCCCTTCGAAGCGCCGATCATCGCCGAACCCAAGCCAGTGGAGTAAGGAATTTCTTTGGTCGCCAGCGAGGGGACGATCACGCGCGAGTCCAAGACCACCTGCTGCAAGTTGAGACCTTCCTTGCGCAAGAAACCGCGCTTCATCGCCACATACAGCGGAAACCAGGCAACGCTCTTGGTCGGCGTGCCAAAATAAATCGGCCGTGCTTCCTGCACCGGCGTCGTCCGCGGCGGCGGTCTATGGGACACCGGCATCATGCACGCGCCCTACAAACAACAATGGGTGCCGATTCCAGGAGAAGATCCCGCCGATCTCGTAGGGAAAATTTTCCGCCCCGGCGTGGACGACCCAAGGGTCTGCTGGCCCACCGTCGACCCCTACCGCGGCCACAGCCACACTTGCCAAGATCTCGGCGTTTATACGAATCAGGTGAGTCAAACCGTCGACAACGCCGTGCTCTGGACATCGGCGCCGGGCATCTTTGGCTACAACCATCACATGGGGCTATTCATCAAAGTCTTCGACGCCGCCGACTGCATCGATCCCACAGACATTAGCAAAGACGTGCGCATCTGTCCCGACGGCCGCTGCCGCTTCAATGGCAGCGAGCATGTGCCGTTTACTTATTGGGCATGGGTCGATCCCGCTCTCGATGGCAGCGCGCTCGACGGCGACGGCGCGAAGAATGGCCGTGTGAGTTTTCGCGGGTTCACCGACGTGGCGGGCAAGATCGATCTGACTTGCACGGCAGCCAACGACCACTGCGTGCCCTATTCGCTGGAGAACGCGCCAGTGGGTTGGGCGGCTTGGGAAACGCCGTCAAACGATGGCCATTGGCCCGAGCGCTACAAAGACCACGACGTTTCGCCGGCTGGCGAGTGGTGGATCAAACTGCCAAATTGAGCGAACTATCTAGTATTGAAGCGAGGGCTGCCGAGCGCGGCCCTCGCTTTCGCATCACAACACCGCGGGGTCACTCCGAGTATGATTTGTATAACTCTTCGATTTGCTGCTTTACGTCGCTGATTCTTTTCGAAAGCTCTAGAATCTGCGGCAAATTGTTGCGCTGCGACTCCAAGGTTAGCTCTTCGTTGTATTTTTGCAGCGCCGCCTCGCTTTTCATGATCTCGGCTTCGATTTTCGCGATGCGCGCCTTCTCTTTGCGCGAGGCCTTTTCCGCTTCTCGCTTCTCGTTGTGATTGCCACGCGTGGTCGGTTTTTTGGGCGCGCTCCTATTGCCTGCCTCATCTTGCTCATTCTGCCAGCCGATCTTCTCGAGGAATTCATCATAGTCGGCGTCGTAAACATCGGCTTTACCGCGTTGAAACACGATCAACTTCGTCGCCAGCGCGCGCAGGATCCGCTCGTTGTGGGTAACCATGAGAAACGCGCCGGGAAATTCTTGCAGACTTTCGATCAGCGCGTCGATCGATTCCATATCGAGATGGTTGTTGGGCTCGTCGAGAAACAACAGGTTCGACGGATGGGCCAAAATTTTCCCAAGCAGCGTGCGGCTTTTTTCGCCGCCCGACAGCACCGCGGTCTTTTTCAGCGCCAGATCGCCGCTGAACATCATGGTGCCGCAAATATTGCGCACTTGAGTGCGCGTCAGGCCAAGATTGGCCTGTTGTATTTCTTCTTCGATGGTTAGTTTAGGATCGAGCCGTAGAATGTTCGTCTGGCCGAAATAACCCAGTTTCACGTCAGGATGTTTCCGCAGCTCGCCCGCAAGCGGCTGCAGCTCGCCGGAAAGAACATTGAGCAGCGTCGATTTACCTTTGCCGTTGTTACCGATGACGCCGATGCGGTCGCGGGCGTTCACCGTAAAGTTGAGCTCCTCAAACAATAAATTGTCCGGAGCATAACCAAAGGCGAGACCGCGCACCTCCAGCAGCGTCTTGGCGGCAAAGGGCGAATAGCGAAACTCGAAGTCTAGCGATTCGATCTCCGCCAGCTCATCGAGTTTGGGCAACCGTTCGAGCATCTTGATGCGCGACTGGACCAGCTTGGCCTTCGAGGCCTGGGCGCGAAAACGATTGATGAACGCCTCAGCTTGCGCTCGCTTCTTTTCCTCGTTGGCGCGGGTCTTCTCGTGGATTTCGTCTTCGAGCAATATTTGCTCGTACGCCTTTTCCGTCGCGCCCTCGAACTTGCGAATCTTCTGTCGGTGAATGACTGCCGTATGAGTCGTCACGCTGTCCATGAAATCGCGATCGTGGGAAATCAGGATCAATTCGCCTTTGAAGTTTCTGAGAAAGCGCGCAATCCAGCGCACCGAGGTAATGTCGAGATAGTTGGTCGGCTCATCCAGCAACAAAAGATTGGGCTCGGAGAGCAGCAGCTTGGCGAGATTGATGCGAATCTGAAAGCCGCCGGAAAACTCCCGCGGCGACCGCGCCAAATCCTCCTGCGAGAAACCGAGGCCAAACAAAATCGCTTCGGCTTTGTAGATGGAATGGATCTCTTCTTGCGGCAAGCCCAACGCAGCCTCGTCCAAAACCGTCGACTGGTCAAAGTGCAAATGCTGTTCGAGATGCCCGATGCGATAGTTGCGCGGAATCGTGATGGCGCCCGAGTCCGGCTCCTCCTGGCCGAGGATCAATCGAAAAAGCGTCGTCTTACCAAAACCGTTTCGCCCCACCAAGCCGAGACGCTCACCGGCGTTCATCTGCAGGGTAACATCGCTAAACAACTCACGGGCAAAGTAAGACTTAGAAAGGCCGTTGATTTTGATCACAATGGCTTTTTTGTCTAGAGGATAAAGCCGCGCTAATCAAGCGGCGAGCCTAGATTGTACGCAGCCTGGGAGAGCGACGTCGCGATCGACGAATTTCTCGCCAACACGAGTCTTGGCCGCGCACTAGCCACTGGCTGGCATGTCCGGATGGCGTTCCAGCGCCGCTGGGGTCACGTCAGCGAGTTCCACGGACTGCCTGAAAGCGTTGGAGAACAAGATCCCACAGCTCCCGTGGTAGCGGTGACCCTCGCTCGGATGAAGCTTCCACAAGTCCCGCGCTTCATTCGTTGGGGCAGGCCGGTCGAAGAACTTGTCCGACACCACTCAGGCACAACCTTGGCGATAGCGGCAATTAGGCTGCCTCGCACGGTCTCTACCTTTTCAGTGTGGACCTCTCAGCAGGAAATGGTCGACATGGTCCGTGGGCGTAGCTCCGTGCCTCGACCTGCACGTCACGCTGCGGCAATGGCCGAGCGCCTGCGCAAGGACTTTCACTTCGAGTTCACGACCCTTCGATTCAGGCCAATCGCAGAGTACGGGGAATGGGAGGGGCGTCGAAAGTCTCCTTCATGTACGCAGTGAGCAACTCGACCAACTCTGGAATATCACCGCGTTCCGCTGAGCGGACGATGAATGAAGCAACGCTCACCACAGCACCTCGTATTCGTAAAATTTACTTGCGATCTTCAAGCTTTCTCACTGCAGCCTAATCCCGCCGCCTGGCCCATAACTCCGCTCTAAGCCTACGAGGGTTTCAAAACCTGTAGCGTTTTGAGGAAGTTTTAGTGTATTGGGATTCGCCCATTGGGCGAGTTTTTTCTAGAGTTTTATCTGGTTAGTGTTTTATTTTTCAGACATGTCATCCGATCGAATCCAAACCCAACGGCGCCGCCGTCGTTTGCGCGAAGAGCTGCGGGCGCTGAGCTTTGAGCCGCTGCGGCACTGTGGTGGAGCGGTTGGGCCGCTGCGGTCGAGCCAATTGCGCCTGTG
>Ga0194132_10003917_pt1 | contig 25870 bp, 28 predicted proteins | sample TA2KigOf80mmetaG_FD_148612 | JGI IMG/M metagenome (GOLD analysis project Ga0194132, IMG submission 148612) | Freshwater microbial communities from Lake Tanganyika, Tanzania - TA2015054 Kigoma Offshore 80m | ecosystem: Environmental > Aquatic > Freshwater > Lake | place: Tanzania: Lake... | reverse complement strand
CATGTAATAACCTATGATTTTTATTATTTATTTCTTACTATTTAGTTTTGTGGTCGTAGTAACGACTAAACCGCCAAACTAAAAATAGTATAAGCTAATAGATAAATAAGAAAAAAGATACGCTACAATGTTAAAAATTAGAATTCAACCAGTAACTGGTTTTGGTAAGACTGCTGTTTTTGCTGGTATTCGTTTAATGCACTATGACCTTTTTTCAAAGAATGCTTCGTGCACATTTAACCTTTATGAGGAAGATGGTGATTACTTTACAACAAAAGTTGTTAATCTGACACCTGAAGAATTGGAAGATTGGGGAACCGACGATCTATTTCTAATCGATACAATCCTTACAAAAGAAGATTTTGTTCGTGATACAACTTGGGTAGCCCCAACTACTACGCTACCGCTGCCTCCAACTACTACGACTACCGAAGCTACGACTACCGCAGCTACGACTACCGAAGCTACGACTACCGAAGCTACGACTACCGCAGCTACGACTACTACCACGACCGAAGCTCCTGAAGAGTAATCTAAATTCTTATGAAGATTAAGGACCCTAAATCTTTAGGGTCTTTTTTTCTTTTATTAAAACCTTAATGCAAAACTGAGTATAAAATCTAAAAAGCTTTTACATAATATGCAATCACAAACAATCAAGCTATTTGAGTTTTACAATTTGGATGTTGAACTTAACGGACGCGTTAACCAACAGACTGGCGAGAAACTTGCAATAGGGATTCTTGAAGAGAAATTATCCCTGGTTCCAAAGTACTGGTTAAACCAATTAGCAAACACAGTCAAGGCAGAGATTACTCTACTTGATGCTCAAAGAGATGAGCTAGTTAAAAAATATGGAACTGAGAACGAAGACGGTGGAGTTTCTTTAACGCCAGTACTGGTTGAAGAAGACGATAGCGGTGTAGAAATTCGTAGACCAAATCCGGCGTTTTTACAATTCAATCAGGAATTTAGTGAGCTACTTAATCAAGAAAAAGAGGTTAGCTATGCTCCGACCAAGCTCAGCGACTTAGCGAATATTGAAACTTCAAATAATTACCCGACTCTTTTTAAATTTATTGAAGCATAAATCTACCACTATATGCAAACGAATGCCAGCACTATGCTGGCATTTTTTGTTAGACTGAAAACACAAATAGATAACTCTATATGATACTTAACGCGAGACAGAACTCATTTATGGTACAGCTACCTGCAGATTTCTTTAATCAAGAAGTCCAAAAGAAGTATGAAAAGTACTATCGTAGCCTATTGTTACCATATAATAACTTGGATGATTTTATGGTGTCAACCATTCAGGGCATTAATTTTCCAGGCTTTAAGAGTCAGCTGGCGACTCAAGTCAATCCATTGGGTAAAATCCAAGAAAGACAGAGTTCAAAGCCACTAGAAGACCAATTTGAAAGAAGTTTAACTCTGACCTTTAAGTTGTCAGATGCTTTTCTAAACTATTTTATCTTTTTGGATAATTCACTTAATTATCTAAGCCCATTAAATGTTACTAAAGAAAATACACAGAATAGCTTAGGATTAGCTCAATCACAGGCGGTTATTAATAATAGCCATCCATTCTTTAAGCCAATCAGATTAACTTTACTAAATAATGAGGGTTATGCAGTTGCGTCAATTGTGATGAATCGGCCAATGTTGACAAGCCTAAGTGAAATGAAATTATCATACAGCTCAAATACGCCGCAGTTTCAAACGTTTACTGCAACCTTTACATATTATAACTTTGAGTTAGACTTGGATTTTAGTTAAGTATTCTGGTCTGTCCAGTCACTCTTTAGAACACCCCCGTTGGGATCTTTGTGTGCAACTAATATCTTATCCATCACATTAGCCCGATTCCTCGTAGATGATTTTTCAAAGCTTGGGAAGTATGTCTCAACATTAACTGACAAATTCACATTTAGCTTATTATTGTCAGAATAGGTAAACTTATAGCTCTTTTCAATTGATTCGCTTTCTGGAAACTGAATTTGTGCCGGAATACGAACGCCCTTATATTGAAAATAGACAACTCGATTTGAATAATTTAGGTCAAGTAGGTCTTCTGCCACCTTAAATGCCTTATTTAAATTGTCAACGATTACTTTAATATCAAATTTGACCTGCATTGGTAGCGAATAGAGCAGTGCACTCTTTGGAACATAGGTAATTTCACCATTTGCGGAAATGCCATCTTCTGCAAAATTTCCTCGAACAAATTTATTAGTAATGTCGCCAGCTTTTACCTGAAAACTGCTTAGCGTAACAATGCCTCTGGGTACAATATCATATGTACCTTCTGCCACTGGAACTCTACAGCTATCCGGTAGCCCAATATAAAAATCCTTTAAAAAGCCCTCATCGGTACCATAGTTATAAAAGAAAGGCACTGAGTAACTTTGTATAATATTATTACTGGTTAAATCGATTTGAGTTTCACCATTTAGCAGATCTAGGATAGCGATCGTTAAATTTCTAAGAAAGATATCGTCTGTGTTGAGATTCTTCATATAATCTATTTATCGACAAATAAAATTTGCAATTGGAATAGAGAACGGGCTAAACGGCTTCCAGCGAGCTTTAAATCCCATGCTTTCAGTGTAACCTAGTGCAGCTCTAAGAATTGAATTGCTCTTATATCTAGGATCGTTATTTAGATCAAGGTCCACATAGTTTACCAGGACCTTGCCCTCCTCTTTTAAAAACCTTGCGCTATTGACAGACGACGTAACTTCAAACCACAGTCTGGTAAAGCTATCCACAATAATTGGAACTGAACTTTTATTATAAAGAACATGGGCTCCACTATTTCCATAGTGAATGACGATAACTGTCGCCAATATAGTTTCAGTTGTTGTGTTGTGAGAATCAGACCCAACATAAATCTTTACATCACGATTAGCACTAATTTGATCCTTAACGTAGCTTCCCAAGTCTGAAACAATAGTGTGATCACCTAATTTTCTGAATACTCCCAACATACAAGTTTATACTTATTTTTACAGTATAGTTTAATAAAAACGCCAGGCAATAACCCTGGCGTTTTCAGTGGAGGTGAGGGGAGTCGAACCCCTGTCCGCTTGGCCTTTCAATAGACTCTCGTTCACACGCATAGTCACATTATTCTAATATGACGAACTATCTAGCTATGGGTCAGCTAGTCAACCATGCTGGTCCAGTTAAGGATGAACCGACTCCTGGTTGATAGTCTTCTGTTCCTAGGTTCCTATCTACCCGCCTTGGTCAGGCCGCTATTGCGTACTCAACCTCGGTTGCGGGAGCACCAACGAAGCCGTTGATCACATCCCAAATAGAAGTGTTGCCACTTATCAGTTTGATACGTTTTTACGAGTCTTAGCATCATCCTCGGCGTGCGAGCATACTGGAATAACCCGCGTCAATTCCAATCACCCCCATATAGTAGCTATTATACTAATTCTATTTATAGTAAGTTTGCGGTTCGTATTCTTTTTCCACAGGCTGATAAATAATAAAAAAGGAGCCCATTAATGGCAGAATTGTCTAGTCAAAATTCGAACTATAAATTATTTACAAGTCTTCGAATTAATATCCGCGATATTTTATCGGAATCTTTGCAGTTCCTACAGGAACGTTTTAAGCAGAGTAAATCGATCTTTACGGCAGCCTCGCCATATGGTCAATTGCTGATTGTTTTTGAAAACATAAGTCAGCTCATCTTCTATTATATTGAAGACGCAATAACTGAATTAAACTTAAATGAAGCTTCTAGGGCGAGCTCAATCTATTCATTAGCTGCAATTGCTGGTCACAATCCAAGTAGAGCGATTGGAGCGACTGCTCAGATAAGAGTTATTAGAAAACCTAACCTAAATGCCGATGAATTACCGGCATCGAAAGCAATCATCAATAATTTATTTAGATTAAAGTGCGTTCAAAACGGCTTAACATATGTTGTTGAATTACCACAAGACGAAGTTCGTCTTTCTCTAACTGGCGACCCAAGTCTAACTATTTTTAGTATTAGACAGGGAATCGTTGAAACTCAAACATTTACTGCAAAAGGTAAAAAGTTCGATTCTTTTCAAATGGGCTTTACCAATAACTTCTATATTGATAATTTTATTGTCAACGTTTACGTTAATGGAGAAAAGTGGACAAAATATGAATCACTATTAGATATTCCAAGAAAAGCAAAGGGCTTTATCTGCAAAACTGGTATTACAAATGGAATTGATCTATTTTTCGGTAATGGAAACTTTGGCCTAATTCCAGAGGTTGGTTCAGAAATTATTGTTGAGTACTTGTCAACGGATGGTTCAGCTGGTAACATTAAAGTCGACGATCCAAGCCAAATCCAATTTATTTTTGAAGATACTGGCTTTTCTCCAACCGGCGAAGAAATCAACATGAATGACTACTTTGATATTTTCACAATCAGCCCTCCAAACTTTGGAGTTGATCCAGAAAGTATTGAGTTGACTAAGTTAATTGCGCCAAAGGCATCAAAGAATTTTGCGCTAGTCAACACTGATAATTATGAAGTATTGCTTAGAAAAATGCAGATGTTCTCAACGATTAAGGTCTATTTGCCTCAAGATGCAAATGGAACTATTCTGGATTCAAGAATGATCAACTTATTCTTAGTACCTGATGTTCGCAAGCTATTTAAGAGCGGAGAAGACTATTTTAATCTGCCTGTTTCAAAATTCAAATTGAGCGATTTTCAAAAGAATGAATTGCTTAAGTATATTGAAAGGTCAGGTACAAAGCTGATCTCGACAGACATTCAAATAGTTGATCCAAAAATTTCAAAATATGTGATATTTGTGAGTATCATCGCGTTTGATGATATTGCACTCGAAATAGTTAAATCAGACATTACCGACGCACTAGGCAAATATTTCATTTCTCTAAAGAGACAGGACAGGGTACCAAAAAGTGATTTAATTAAAATAATTGAAGAGATAAATGGCGTCGACTCAGTAAATATTAGTATTCTTGGAGAAAAGAATGAACTTTCGCTAGCTAAGGATCCAAAGGCATCTGCTATTGGTCTCGACGAATTTAATGATATTATTATTGAACTGGATGAGTTTCCGGTAATTCGAGGCGGCTGGAAAGACAGTAAAGGTAATACCTATGCGGACGGATTATCTGATGATAAACTCGGAGCACTAAATATTCAAATTAAAAAACGAGTACCTCGTAAGAGCATAACCTCATATAATATAATTTAAGGACATGGTCAGAAACTCAATATATTGGACGGCGTATAATAGAAAAGATAAGCGCAAGCATCTAGGCTATTACTATAAAGGTAATATTCTAAAAAAGACACTATCTAACCAAATGTTTGGTGCCACCCCAATACTTGACGGAGTTCTAAGTCGACTTGAACGTTTCATATATGAGCACATTGAAGCAGTTAAGCAGATTAAGATTTTCGCAAATCCGGCATTGGACAAAAACGAAAATCGCTTAAACTAATTTATGGCTGGACAATTTTTTAGTAAAGAAAAAAAGGCTCAAATAAAAAGTGAACTTGAAGATCTCTTAAGTTCCTATGCTGGGAACCCAACTGACCAACACAATGATATAGTTGACGATCAGTTGCATGAAATCCGACAGGCGCCGCCGATTGATTTTGCGGAAATGAATCGCAATTTTGAATCACAGGCCAAATCAATAACTGATTCATTATTTAAATTCTATGTGGATCTTGGAGTTATTGATCGACATGAATATTTTAAGCATAAGCAGGCTCTAGATAATGCCAATATCTCAAATATCTTTTTTCAGTTAAACACAATTAAGATGGCAATCGAAAAGATTGCAGAGGAAATTAATCAAGGAAACGCCCATCCGAGGCTATTTGAAGTATTTGGTCAATTACAGGATAAGCTATCAGCAGTGGTTAAGACACAGGCAAATTATCTCCTATTTTTAGAAGATACTTACAAGAAAGCAAAACAGGAAATTCAATTAAAAGAAGGCGGCGATACTCCACAATTGGGAGCAGCTACTACCAAATCCAGTGAATATTTTTTAACTGCTGGCACAAAAAATCTAGTAAAAGCAATTGATGTTGAACCATTGGAACTTGACGAAAGTGAAGTTAGACACCTAACCCACCCAGCAAAAAAGATCCAAGTCATGCAGGAAAGAGGCTTAGCTGATCTCATTACTGCCGAGAGCGACGATGAAGAAGATACGTTCGCAGAAGACATCAATGACCTAATATGAAAGACTTTATAACAAATAGCGGAGGTTCCAGTCGAATTAAAGTTTCCAATCTGGATGAAGAGACTGGTTCAAACGCAATTTGGACCTCTGACAAAATCACAAAATTACTTGAGGATTTTGAAAATGGATTGATTGATATTAAATCAATTAAGAATTCTCCATTTAAAGACAATGATCTTGCTTGGAAAAAGGCAAATATCGTATTCGAGTACACGCCAGCTGAAATAGAAGAAATTACTCGATGTAAAGCGGATCCGATTTATTTTGCAAATAAGTACTGTCAGGTAATGACAGAAAACGGCATAGATATTATTCAGCTAAGGGATTATCAAGAAGAAATCATTGATTCATTTAAGGCTAATCGTTTTAATGTGCTAATGGCATCTAGACAAATCGGTAAAACCATAATGTCCGGATTATTCATTGCATGGTTTTTAATATTTCATTCAGATAAAAATGTATTAGCGGTTGCAAACGTTGCATCAACAACAAAGGAAGTAGTCGATAAGATTAAATCAATCTTTGAAAACTTGCCATTCTTTTTAAAGCCCGGTTGTATTTCAAATAACGTATTGTCATTAAAATTCGATAATGGTTGTCGATTAATTGGTCGAACTACAACCAAAAATACAGGTATTGGTTTTACAATTCACCTCTTGTACATTGATGAATTTGCTCACATCAATGGAGCATATCTTGCCTTCTTCTATCGAGCGATATATCCGACAATTTCGTCAATGACTAATTCAAAGGTAATCATTACCTCAACACCAAATGGAATGAACCGATTTTATGAAATTTACATGGATGCGATTGATGGTAAAAATTCATACACGCCATTACGAGTAGACTGGTGGCAAGTTCCAGGTAGAGATGACGATTGGAAGAAAATGACCATTGCAAACCTTGGTTCAGAAGAAGACTTTAATCAGGAATATGGTCTCCAATTCTTTTCATCCGACAAACTATTACTATCATCAAAAGACCTTAAGCGAATATTCAATATCAGAACTCAGTATGAAGAACCAGAGTGGTGCCAGGATCCCTCTTTAGGTGATTTATTTAATGAATTTAGTGCACATCCAAACTTTGCAAAGCTCACACCAGCTGATATTAGAAATGACGGTAACTACTATATACTATCAGTTGATACGGCAGACGGAGTAGGTAAAGATTATTCAGTAATCAACATATTTAAGTTTACTCCATTGCCTATTAAACTGCTATTCGGAGTTAAAGAATTTATTAAAGATGAAACTGATATTTTTGGGCTAATTCAAGTAGCTATCTTTCGAACGAATACTAAAGACATTAACCAGTTTTGTAATGCTCTTGAAAAATTGACTTACTCGATCTTTAATCCAGAAAAAGTTAGGCTTTTAATTGAGCTTAATCATAAAGGAGAATATGTACTTGACAGAATAACAAATACTCCAGAATATTGGCCTGGTCAATTAATTCATTCTAAGCACACAGAAGCAATGAAAGGCTATAAGCCTGGACTCAAATTGACTATTACGAATAAGGCTAAGTATTGTGAACGATATAAGTTCATTGCTAGTACGAATAGGATCTTACCAAACGAATTTAAAACAATTCACGAGCTTGGTTCTTTTGGTAAGTCATCTAACGGTTCATATCGAAGCCAAAGCGGCAATGACGATTTAGCTATAACTTGTGTAAATACTTCAGCTTTTTTTGAATCTCCTAATTTTTGGGAAATTGCAAACGAGGAACTTGATAGAGTCGACCCGTCTTTTTTAAGAGAAGTTAGAGAAAAGATTTTAGATCAAGCGTACTTACCTGTTCACTCTGGGTTTGATTTTGATGAATTTCGTAAACTAAATTCAACTCCGGATATTAGCCGATCTAAACCTAAGACGGTATTAGATCCTGATTCAATTTCTGAGTATAAAAAAATGTTGGGATATTTTTACGGAAATTCATAAATACCGCTCATGAAAGTTGATTTAATGAACGATAAAGTTAAAATTTTTAATACATTACTGCTTGGTGTAGAAACCGCAATAGACCAAAAATCCGCAAGGCTTTTTATAAAACAGTTAGTTGTGCTTGGTAATAAACTTGAGGTAGTTGCTGAGCGAACTGATTGGCTTGAGGTTTTGAAGAAAGCTCAAGACTTTTTTGAAAGTATCGAAGACTATGAAAAATGCGCCAAATGTAAGGCTTTGTCTGAATATCTTAAAAATAATGAATTAGGTATAGATGCCGACCAGACCCAAAAAACAAACAACTAGGCGTACTTCAAAATCATTGGAATTAACGCACGCCGATCTTCGGCATGTTGTTTTAAATGAGAGTCAAAAATACTATTTTGATACTATATTAAATAGCGAAATATCATTCTGTTTTGGGCCAGCTGGTACTAGTAAAACTTTCACTGCCTGTTATGCAGCTCTTAGACTCTATCTTAATGGCAGTATTTTAAAAATTATCCTATCTAAACCCATTCAGGAATCTGGAGAAAAGCTTGGATTTTTGCCTGGCGAAATTAAGGATAAAATTGATCCATTTATGGAAAGTTATCGTTCCAATATGGCAAAATTAATACATGACCAAAATATTGTTGACTGGCTGGAGGCAACTGGTGTTATCGAGTTTAGACCATTAGCCTATATGAGAGGAGCAACTTTTGACAATGCATTTATGATATTGGATGAAGCCCAAAATGCTGACTTTAAGCAGTTAATGCTGTTTTTAACTAGACTTGGAAAATATTCTAAAGTTCTTATCTGTGGAGACGTTAGTCAATATGACATCTCTAAAAATAAAGTAGCTTTACCAGATTTTATTAAGCTTGTAAGCGGAATTCTTGGAGTTGGGGTTCATCAATTTAAGGATTCCGATATTGTCCGAAATAAAATTTTGGTTGAAATTACCGAGAGATATGAACAATGGAAAAATGAGAATCCAAATCATATATTTCTTAGGTAAATTAATTAAATGAGCACGTACGACCAACTAAACCGCCAATTAAACGATGAGATGCAGACGCTCGCTGAGAAGATCAAGAGCGGTGACTATTTAGAAAGAGATAGAAATAGACTAGCATCTATAATGTATCCCAAATTAAAGTACTTCATTTGGAAGTTCTTTAACAGTACTGACCCTACTGAAGAAGTCTTGCACAATACTTTGTACAAGATCTTTAAAAACATTGAGTCGTATAGTGATAAATTTAGGTTTACAACCTGGATTTACACTATTGCTAAAAACGAATCGCTATTGCATCAGCACAAATTAAAGACACAGTTTGCTGTTAGACTAGATGATATTGAAAATAAAGTAGATCGACCTGATGATTCAGGCTTTGTTCTAGAGAAAGAGATCTATATCGAGTCATTATATGTTGAAACTCTTAGAATGATGACAACTTTACCAGATTGTATTGAAAAATCGATTCTGATCGATAAGGAGCTTCACCACATGAAAGGTAATGACCTGGCTGAGAAATACAACATGAATCTAAATACGGTTAAGACCAAGATTAGAAAGGCTAGAAAGATGCTTAGAGACAATGTTTTGGAAAAGAACCCAGAGTTCAAAGACCGACTAAAAGAATTTCTATAACAGATGATAGGTTACTTATTAGATTTTATAAATCCAGCTTCTTTTTGGAAAAATACGGTTTCGTGTTATCGTGATCTCGTAAACTACTCATTCTATCGTGGACTAATTAAAAAGCTTGATCGAGAAGGTCTTCTTAAGGAAAAAGGCATGCGCACAGACTGGCTAAAACGAGTCTATTTTGTAATAAACTTACAACCTGAGACCCTCCTAGCCAGTCAGGATATTGATTTATTGGAACGTAGCCGAGTTGCTGAAGCAATTGCCGAGCGAAATCAAATCTTTATGAGAGACGGTCTGCTGGAAATTATTCAAGCTGACTATCTACGAATTAAAACATCCGACTATTATGCTTATTTAATCTGGGTTAAATATCGATGGAATTCGTCAATTGCTACCTGGTTAAATAGTTTAATTTGGTTAGCTGGCATAATTATACTCTGTGTTAACTATCGACTGTTTATACAGTGGGGTTTTCAGTTGAAAGCCTGGTACATGCAGATAAATAATTAAAAAATTTTTAAGATGCAATTCATTGAAAAATACTTTAAACTAATCGCGCTCGGCTTTCTTTTTATCCTATTCATTCAACAGTGTAGCGTATCAAGAAAAGCAGACAAGGCTTATAAACAAGCAAAAGTTGCGGCTGATGTAACTGATTCGTTAGTAAAGGCTGGCCCAGTCACTGCAGCTGAAGTTAAGCATATTAGTCAACAGATAATGTTTGAATTTTTGATTTACGAAGAAGACGTTGACAAAGGCAGGACAAGTTTATCCGATATTAAAAATAAGATAGAGAGTAAATGACAATTGACCGTGATAAAGCCGCAAATGTCTTTATTATTGGAACATTTGTTACTCTTTATTTATTAGTTTCAATAATATCGACAATTCACGTAATCGATTTTTTCAGTATGTCCAATCCCAAGTGGTTGGCGATAAGTCTAGCAATTGCATTTGAATTAGGCGCAGCAGCATCTTTAGCATCAATTGTTGCTTTAGAAAAAATGAATCGGACAATAGTTTGGCTATTATTCATTACTCTTACTGCAATGCAGGCAATGGGCAATACCTATTATGCATACATTCATCTTGAAAATTTTCATGGCTGGATAGACCTCTTTGGTTTAAATGAAGAAGAGCTTATCTACCAGAAAAGAATATTGTCAATTGTGTCCGGTGCAATTTTACCAATTGTCGCACTAGGATTTATCAAATCTCTAGTTGATTACATAAAACCTGAGTCGAAAGTTCTCCAAAAAACTCAGATAGATAATAATACAGAGACGGCCAAACCGTTAAAAAAGATAAATACAGACGAGATTTTATCTAGGGGAGGCCGGATCTAAAAAAGGAGCCGGCACAGATGTACATAAAATATAATGATGACCCAGTTAAAAGACGCGTAAATTCTGCATTTGGTAGTTTATGCGATGGTGATTCGATTAAGAATACGCTCAAATTAGTTAATGGCTGTTTCTCAATATTTGACAGAGAACAGCTACTTGCTTCATTTTGTGATTTAAAAAATATGACTTTTCCAGTTGACGGATTTTCGCTATTGGATTTAACAGTTTGTGCCAATTCGACTGAGACCCTATTTAATAATAACCTGCAAACAATTGCACAAGTTAATGAAGAATATCCGCTCGACGAAGATAAGGCTTATGTTAGAGGAATTTTGCTAGTTATTCAATATCCAGCAAATAATTCAATCTATGCTACTTCGTATAACAGCACAATAACCCTAGTTGACAGATCAACAACTGGTACTTTTGCAATACCAGTAGGAGAAGCGTTTAGCCATTTCTCAAATGCAGATGCATCAACTGCAACAAAGATTCTAAATAAAATGACGATAACTAACCCCAATGATTATAGCATTAGGGTTAAAGGCTTACTTATCTCATCAAAAACAAATCCAGAGCCAAATAGTTTTTGCTAATGGGGCCAATTTTAACATATAGTCAACGCCAAAATGCAATGTCGGGTTTGCCTTTTTATGGAAAGGGAGACTTTAATTTTGTTGCATCACGAGGTAATTTTACACCAGGTATTGCAATCAAAATTTTACCACTGGCCGACTTATCTAAGCCAAATACTGATGTTCAACCCTCAGATTTTGATCTAGAAATAAAGGAACTAACTTCTAAATTTAAAGTCGGCGGTCGAATTAAAGGAGTTAAGGTAAATTCTGTACATACTGACAAAAACCCGAAGCCAATAGTTGGCCGCTTCGATTCATTCAGAGTAGATAAAAATACAAAGACGATCAGAGCATTTATAACAGATCCAGATACTCTAGAAAAGTATGAAGTTTATCCAGAAAGTCTAATTAGATTAAACGAGTCAGTTCAGCACAATACCGCTAAAGCAAAAACTTTTTTGGAATTTTTAATATAAAATTTTAAAAAAGTTAATATTATGAGCGATACACAGGGACACATCCCAGAAGATGCTCAGTCCTTTCTTGAACAAACTGATAAAGCTTACGGCAAAAATTCAATGGAGCCAGAAAAACTGCCAACTTCACTGGGACAAGCTGTCATCACCGAAAAATCGACTGAGTCCACTATTTCTGGAGCAAACGATTCATTTTGGAAGAACCTTCCAATCACAAACGTTCCGTCTGGTGGCATTTTTTATCCGGACGATACTGAAATTACCGTGCGCGCCGCAACGGTTGGCGAGATTCGACACTGGTCTACGATTGATGAGACTGATGCATTAGATATTGACGACAAATTAAACTTTATCCTTGAGAAATGCGTTCGCATTAAAACAAAAAACACAGCTTCGTGGTTATCATGGAGAGATATTTGTGAAGTTGACCGACTGTACATAATCTTTGCGATCCATGAGCAAACTTTCCCAAATAAAGAAAATGTACTCTGGACCAAATTTGAATGCTCTGAAACTTGCGCAGATGATTCAAAATACTCAACTGAAGTTAGAACAACGAGCTCGCTAATGCAGGCATTTGATATGAATCCAGAATTTGCAAAATATTTTAAAGATTCATATAAGTGTTTTGAGGTTGAATCTACTAAACTAAATGAAACCTTTTATCTTTATGCTCCAACCTTGGGCGCAATTGAGAGAATTAGAACTAAAATAATTGCTGATCGTAAAAAAGGAAAAACCATTGACCGATCTTTCATTAAATTATTGCCATATCTAGTTCAGGACTTTAGCACATTTAATGATGACGAATTTAACAAGCTAAAGAATGAATCCTTAACTTGGCCCATTAACAAATTTTCATTTATTGATAGGTTTGCAAATCTTTTTCAAGAGAGCAAGGCAACCTCCGTTAATCTAATTTGTCCAAAGTGCGGATCCAAAATGACATCGCCTCTTTTTTTGGGATCAAGCTTCACTATCAAAAGTCTTTTCCTTATTTCAGGTAGACTTGATGAACTTGTTTGAGGCGAACAGGGTTTTATCAGTGAAGCTTAATCAGTCATTCGACAGCCTCTATCGATTACCATTTTATGAGTATTCAATCTATAAGCAGCTTGTAGTAAAAGAAGTTGAATCGGCTGGAGATGGCTCAACTAGCTCAATATCACAAGAAGTTTTTGAAATAAGCAGGGATCGATCAACTGGATCGGCTCCAACTGCTCAGAGCTGATAAATAATCTTAGTAAATAATGATTGATCGATGCCAGCAGATTTAAAGAAAGGTTCCAAAGGAAAAGCCGTAAAAGAGCTTCAGACTTTTTTGAATATGGATGAAGCATCGAGAAATGGAAACTTTGGTGATGGTACCGTTGCGGCACTAAACTCTTGGAAAAAGAGCGTAGGATTACCTGAAGATGGAATCGTTGATTCACAAACTCGTATTGCAATTGCCTATCAAAACGTTGTAAAAGTATCACTTGCTGAAGCAATTGATATTGATGAGACAGACTATGCTGGCATTGAAAAATATGCAGAAATGAATAATATCATAAGATCTGCTGCTGAGTCTTCGCCTGAGAAAACTGCAAATACTATTACTCAAACTACTAGTGAAAATTTGCTTGAAGGATTAACTGCACCATTACCAAAGGCAATTGTAAGCACACCTGCCGAAAATACTGAAATTAACGATTTTATGGCAGCTTTAGCTGGACTAGATAATTCAATTAAGCCAGCTACCCCAGCTCCAATATCAAATGCTACAACTCAAATTATTAATAATAATGCAGTTACTACGGCAAATTCAATATATGAACAGGCTAATCAAACAGCCTCGGCGACATCAACTGTTATTTCAAATGTTGAATCTAATCTAACTACGAATGCCTCAACTGCAATTAATAATCAAAATGCCGTTATCCAAAAATTGAATAATCTAACTGAGTATCTAAATCCTGCTACGATTAATACTGTGCAGACAAACAATACTCAAATAAAAGAGGCAGCCGCTAGACTCGAATCAGCAAACATTTCAAAATTAACTGAATCAACTACTGCTTCTGAGAAAACACAAACAGCTGAAACATCTAGAGTAGAGTCATCTGAATTAATTAGCCAAGCATCGACAAATCAAATTATTAGACCAGAGAATCCAGTTGTACAGTCAGTTGATTTAATGGCATCACAAATGTCAACATCAATTCAAAATTTGGGAACAGACTTAAATAAAACTGTATCAACAATCAAAAACGGAGATCAAATTAATACGTCTAATGTTACTCAGGTTGATCAAAGCTCGATATACAGTATGAATAAACCAGAAACATCAATGACTGAATCAGTTGCTAAGGCTGAGGATCAGGCGGTTAAAAACTATAGTAATCACATGAACGATGTAATGTTAAATGCAATATACGAATTATTGGCCTCTGGCATTAAAGTTAAAATATCAACATAATGGAAAAATATATTCCTCAAATAAAGGAAATCCTTAATCAATATAACGAAATTTCGGCTGACCTTGACAACATTAAGGCGAGAATTGATACTCTTGAAATTTTAAGAAACAATTCACTTATGAAGATCGAGCAAAATAGAGATAAGGAACGTCGTCTAATAGATAAAATAGAGAGAGAAACTGGCGAGCCGGTTGACTTTAAAAAAATACTAGATCTAATTCAAAATGAAACTTACTGAAATTCTGTCAAGTAATCTTAAGTGGGTTGTTATTGCAGTATTTGGGATATTTATCTTAATGGCACTTAAACAGTGTTCTGACAAAGATACTCTCAAGCAACAGCTCGCGATTCTTGCACAGAAAGAAAAAACTGCTCAAAATAATCTAACGGTGCTACAGGACACCATGGAATATTGGCAAGACGAAGCAGGTAACTTTAAATCCGAGATCAGCATTTTGACTGGTGACAAAAAGACAATTCAAGAAAGCCTATCTAAGTACAAGAAAAAATATGAAGATGTCCTTGGTGATAGAGCAAAGGACCAAGAAATGATAGCCTATCTTGAAAATCAGATAAAATTTAAAGACCAAATTATTTCAGGAATTGGAGCTCCGGAAAGTATAGCATCTTTATCATCAGATTCATCAATTACAATTAATATTGATAAGCAATATGGTGATGGTAACTATTATAAGATTTTAGGAGAAATTACGACTAAAATTAAAGACAATAAAATAGAAGATGGAAAAGTTGAGATAAATCCGGAATTCGGAATATCTCTAGCTCTTGCAATGTCAAAGGATAAAGAGGGTATATTTCACATTAACTCTAACACAAAATTTCCAGCACAAGTGCAAATGTCCGGAATTAATATGATAGAAAGACAATTAAATCAAAAGTATTCAGGATATTTAGGTATTGGAATACACGGTGGATATGGTTTATCTATGCAGCAGCAACCGACATTTTTTCCATATATTGGAATTGGCTTAAGCTATACTCCGTCATGGTTAACATTTAAATTAGGCAAAAAGTACAAATGATTTCAACATTCGTCACATTATCCGACTATTGTGTGTTAGAGTTTATGGCGCACCCGCTTGGTGATCCATCACCAGAGCGTATTACTTCTACTTTCTATAAGTTGAATAATACTACTATGGACCTAATTCAGATCTATAATGACGATGGTGATTTGGCAAAAACTCACAACATTAAAGATATTACAGTTGCGCCAATTGGCGGGTCTAGACTTGCTCTGTTAGATAGCGATATTTCCCCAGAATATCAAGACTATGATATATCTCTGTCTCAGAGCGACATCAATCAAGACTCCTCGGCAAATTTAGTATTTGATACAGTTCGGTTTCACTTTGCCTCAGGTTTTAATTTTGAGGAAGTTGGCTCTGTAATCGTTGGCGTAAAGCACAAACTAAATGATTTAAGAAATTTTATCTTTTCAAATATTGTACTAGACTCAATAACCGCTGAAGCTATTTTATCACTGAACGTTAGGCCATTATACCTAGGCGATTCCATATATGATAAGTATATTGATATTAAAGTTCCATCAATTAAATACCTTAATGCTGACTTTGATGAGCATGACCAAGACTCATTTGAGTATTTAGCAACTGGCGGAATCGGTTTTATTAAGAATTCTCCAGTCACGGTCTTTTTACAAGAAGCAAATTCTGAAGTAATTTACGGCACAAATAATATTGAGTACGCTGGCTACGTTGTTACTCAAAGCCATGAAACAGCGATTTCTCAAACTAATGAGTTTGATGATCTAGGCGCAGTTATTAGGGAAGCGACAGACGGAGATTATATCGAATATTACGCTACATGGAATGGTGCGTTTCCAGACGATTTAATTTCAATATTAAATCGCCGTGGTTCAAATCAAAACTGGATCCTAATTCACCAATTACAAGTATATGAACAAGTCGGAACAGCATACATTCCAGCTGGAAACCTAGTAATATATCAAGAAGATAATTTCGGCGAACCGTTGGCATATAGGCCAATTCTTAAAAACGCAGCAGTTGCAGTATCGATGTCAATAGACTATACACTTCGTCTTTTTAATAAAATGACAAGCGAAAACATTATTCGAACTGGCTCTATGACAATATTTAATCCGAATAAGTATGGAAAATCATTAACAAAGATTGAATTAGTTGGAGGTCCTCAATCTAATATTGTTTACAATAAAATTCAACAAACCACATTTGACGCGTCCGGTGCATTCAATGTTTTTCTAGGAAACACAAATAGTCAAATTCAAATCCAAGAAAGAAAGGTTGCAGCTCCAGTTTTCTTCCATAAATCAAATATTGCGCTCAGCTCAAGAAATGCACTTATTACTACAACTGAGTTGGGAAATGAAGTAGTTTACGGTCAAGGAAAAATGATACTACCGATTGATCCAACTGATAACTTCATTAGATTTAACATCTATAAAAAGGTTGCTACTTCAACCGCACCAGTTCCAATGTCATTAAATTTGAATTCGTCTTTTAAACTTTCATTTGGTAAAAACGCAGTAGCTGAATTTACAAATATGAAAGACGCAGCTTATGAAAATTTACAGTTTGGTCAAATCGCATTTAAAATTGGCAAGCAATCGGCTCTTAAAATTCTTGATGATAACGACGATCTATTCATTATCACAATAATTTCAGAAGATGGAACTGAATCAATGCTCTATACTGGAAAGTGGAGATCTTCTACAGACTATCAATCAATTATTAATAATGAAATAGCTGAGGCTTCTACTATAATAGAATTGGCAAATAATGCTGAATTAATTAAATCATTAACTGATAAAGTTTCTCAGCTTGAAGTAGATCTTGATAGATGGAGAAGGATAGCAGCTTTTCAATCATTTAGGGTAGGAACTGTCAAAGTTGAACCGAAGGCAGATATTAATGCAATTAGTGCAGCACCAGTTGTATCTAAGCCAGTTGACACTTCAACACTGGCTACTGTTTCCGCAATTAAGTCATCAGGCAGCTCTACAAATATACCAAGATCAGCAATTGTAAGAAATAACTTAGGCTCAAATCCCAATGACATGCCAAATCAATCTGGCACGCCGATGTTATAAGATATGCAAGAGATTGAGTATAAATAAAACATAGCCAGTCGACAGATAAATAACAAAAAAAGAAGGACTATTAATGAACGGCCTTATCCAAGAACTAGTAACCGAGCTTAACTCTAATACGGGTGTTAAAGATGCAATTACCACAAAAATGGTAGTAGAGTCAATTAATAACTCAATTTTATTGGGAGTATCTCCAGCGGAGGTATTCGAAAACGCTCTGAATACATTAACTCAGCTAGCTGAATCAACATCAAACAAATCTTTAAAAAGAGTTGTTACTAAATTCAAAAGACTCGCTAATACCCCAGCTAAAAAATTAAAGGACATGTCAGCCTCAGCTGATCTAGCGACAAAAATTAAGACGCTAAAAGAGAGTGCTTTGTCAAATGATCCAGTATTTAAGCATACGCTGGTTGTTCTAGAAAGCGGCTTATCTACTCAGCCTGAATTTAGAATGATTTCTCATTTTATCTCAGGCCTAACTAAATATTCGTACGATTTGGCCGTTGCTGAAGTACTTACTCAAGTAAATTCTCATCTTGAAGCAAACCGTTCTAAATTCGAGATTATGAATGCTGTGTATGAAATGCGTCAAGCTAGCCCAATTATTTACAAAGAAGCATGTTCAGTTCTAGAAGAGTGCTTATTAGAAAATACAATTTCTTCTGACTCATTAAAGATGAAGCTTCGTGGAAAAGTCAATATGCCTATCGTTAATCGTTTAATTAATACACTAAGCATGGTTGAAGCCCGCTTAGCTGGAACATTTAATATTGGTATAGGTAATGGTGATGCTCAAGTAAATTCAGTAGTTCTACCATACCTAGCTATTTCTGATAACGAGGTAATGACAGTTATTGATAATAGCTTTGTCAAATTATCTAGTGAAGAACCGCCTACTCAAATTGAATCAAGAAAAGTTTTAGAAGATTATCCTGACTTTTTTGAATTATATGAAGCAGTTAATGCTCTCGGTTTTTCTCACAAGGGAAACACATACTCTGCTAAGTTAAAGACAATGACTATTGGATTTGAACTTCATGAGAATAATTTACAGTTTACAGTAAACGAAAAAGTAATTGAAGACGCTAGTTTAGCAAATGTATCTGAAATCTTTTTAATGGAATCAGTAGAAACTCGTACTAATGTCACAAAACTTCTTTCCTCTTTAGAAAATATCGCCCACCTAAATTTTGCAAAAAGACTAGTTAACGAAAGACTTGGAAATGACGCATACGTATTCACAGTAAACGAATCAATCTTTGTATTTGAAAAACTTGGACAAACCCGAAACATTAAGAAGATGGAAGGTTCAAGCTTTCATAACTATGTAATGGAGAAATTTCATTATGATGTTACTGAACTATACTCGATTCAACTTGAAGAAAATGCAGAATTCAATAAAAATGTAGATTCTGAAAAAGCCTCTATCGAAAAGAATATTGAAAAACTAGAAAAATCAATTAGTTCAATCGACGAAGCATTAGCTGGTTCCGATATGGCAGGAGAATATGCTGACAAATTAAACGAATTAAAGCACGCTTTAGAAAAGAATATAAATTCACTAAAAAGCCAATATATTACGCTCGACCGGTCTAAAAAAAAGGCCTAAGAGAATCTGAAGAATTTTTAATTTTAACTGGTAAAAAATTTAATGTTGGAACTAGAGTAAAATTAAAGAACGGAGCCTTTGGACAAATCATAGCAGTTAACCAGAATACATATTTAATATTAACAGATGACGGTACCTCCAAGGAAGTACCGTTTTCTTTTGTTAAAAAGTCAGCTGATCAAATTAAGTTTAATTCAAAACTAAAGCACCTGGTACTAAAAGATTTTTAACCAGAAATGAACCGGATTGGCAGGTTAGTAGTATAATAGCTTAAATTATATCGCTGATAACCCATGTCAAATGTTTTGTCTTCATACGAAGAAGCTTTAGCTTCAGGTGATTTACGAACATTTAAGAAGAAAACTAAATACCATGAGTATGAATTTGTAGTTCGTTCCGAAGACGAAATTAAATTTAATGTTTCTCAGAATATTTCAATTAAACCAACTGGCGGAGAATACTTCAAGCCTCTTTTTACTTCTAACTTTTCAGAAGACGGGTCAATATTAACACTAAACGATCTTAACCAAGAAGATGTTTGGCTGGACGCCGGCGGACATATTGGGATCTTTGCAACTAGATTATTAACCCAATTTCCAAAGGTAAAGATGGTTTATAGCTATGAGCCATTTCATAATAATGTCGATTTTGCACAGCGAAATATAAAGCTAAATGGAGTAGATGATCGTTGTAAAATTATTGAAAAGGCGCTGGTGCATGATGATCAAAAATCAGTTGACTTCTTTTTATCACAAGATTCTGGAAAGCACTCAGTTCATCCAATAAAGGGTAGAGCAACAACTACCGTAGAAGCTATTAACATTAATGATGCGCTAAAGGGAGTAACTGCAATCAAAATGGATATTGAGGGCATGGAATATGATATGGTCAAGGCTATAACCGATTGGTCTAATATTAGACTAGCCATTATCGAATATCATTTTCATTATTCTTGGTTAACTGGCCAAGACCGAGAAAACAAATTTGCAGAAATGATGGAAATATTCAATGCAAATTTCGATAGAGTATTTGTAAACAAAAATGCCGCATCAGGTAAGCACTTTATTACCCACTTTGCTGGCTTTAAAAATATCTAATCTAATGAAGAAAATCCTGTACGCCTACTTTGGTAAACTTGGAATATTTACTGAAGATGTGCCAGGCCATTCATTTTATCAAATTGGTTTACTGGACGCAATTAGAGATATTGAAGGCGATTGTAAGATTGACTTCTATTCATATTTACCGACTGCCAATGATATTGTGATTTTTCCAGATGGAGAGATTGGCCAGTTAAATATCAAATACTTTAGCGAACTTATTGACCAGTATGATATTACTTTTCAAGAGACACTTGATCGAATTATGGCTCGTGAATATAATGCGATATATTTAAAGGCTAGATTTAGAAATTTATCAACATTAACAAAAGGCCTATTTGATGCTAGAGAGTTTGAAGATTTGATAAAGGTTGCCGTTGCAATGCAGGTTCCAGTACATGTACTTGACACAGACTTGTCTCTACCAGAATCGTTTGTTAATTTAAAACCGTATTCATTTACCAGAAGAATTCCATCGGTTAACATGCCTGGAATAGGTAAAAGATTCGCGTATGACTGTTTAGCGATTAACTCTGAAAAAATTCTTAAAACAAAGAGAAGTACTGACGTATTATATTATGGCAATCTAGATTTTAAGAATTATAAAGCAGGCCATGCTAAGAATCCAATCATCTATGACCTATTAGCTGCACTTGATGGTCATTCGATGTTTGATGGAAGTCAATTTTTAGTAACACATGCTGGCAAGCCAGTTGATGGAATTAGCGTCTATAATCACATTAACCGAGCAAATCGACTAGAGATTTGGAACTCATTTGCAAATTCTCTAGCAAGTATTAATATCAGTAAGGATTTGTATATCGAAAGCGGTTTTTTGCCAGCTAGAGCATATGAAGCTGCTATGTTTGGGACAGTAACTATTTCATATAATGACAAAACTTTGCATCCGGCAATGAGCTTTATTAATGTAGAGCAGGCAATTGAACAGCTTACATACTTAGCAGAAGCCTCGCCAGCTGACTATTTGTCAATATATTCATATCAGGTCGAGCAACTAATAAATAAAGGAAAGGCTAATGAATAAATAACTAAAAATGGTTTTTATTCATGAAATATGTGCTAACTGCACAAGATTACGGGTTTACTAATGAGAATTCTTCTAAGCCATTATTGGATTTAGTACAGGCAATCCCTCAAACAATCTGGGAATCTTTAGATTCAATACAGCTATCATTTCAAGAAGCAACAGCAGCCTCTCATCAATATCAGCAAGTTTTATTGGAATCATTTGATGAAATTGAAGATATTAACGAGTCGCAGCATATTTTATTCTTTGCAAACATCTCTGAAGTTGGATTAATTTCTAGCGAAGCGTATCGCAAGGCCGTAAACGAGGCAATGGCCGTTTATGAAAGTCTTTGGTCTTCAGTTAAGAACTTTATTAGTGCACTTACTGAGGGCGGTTCAGTTATTGGAATCATTCACTTAATTCTTGATATTATCGGTCTGGTTCCTGGTAGTTGGGTAGGTTTTCCTATCGATGTTGTTGCAAACCTACTAAATGCGATAATTTATGGAATTAGAGGAATGTGGTTCTTGGCAATATTATCAGCCATTGCCGCTATTCCTGCAAACTACCTATTTAAGGGTCTTAAGCTGATGTTTACTCCATTTGCAAAGATTTTAGATAAACTTGGAATAGCCGTATTTAAAGCAGATAGTGCCGCTATTAAAATTGCATCTTCTGAATTAAAAGCTGCAGCTGGTGTAGACAAAGCGTCAACCTTAGCAAACGGTCTTAGCGGTTTTATCGGATTTATAAAAGGCAGTCTAGTTACTATTTTAAAAGCAGTCGGTTCATTAATTGGAAAGGTTGTTAGCATTGCAACATTCGGTACAGTTAAAGCAGATAAATTTGTCAAATTCATTGAAACAAATATTGAAGTACCGCTAATGAAAGCGGTCAAAGGCTCAGAAGAAGCGGTCATTGCACTAAAATCAGGAGATGATGTACTCTCGGCTTCGACTAAGACTGACGTAAAGGCAGTTGCCGCCGCAAAAGGAGTGCCTACTGCAGACATCGATGGTCTAGTAAATAAGTTTAATAAACTTGCAGCCGGCGACGGTGATCTAGTTGCAAAAGCGACTAATAGCCGAGCATTTAAAGAAATGGTTGAAGCTGGAGCACCTAAGGCTGCTCAAGAGGCTTATGTAAATGCAGCTGTTGCCAGAATGTCATTTACTGATGCAATTACCGCAACCGATAAAATATTAGCAAATCCGCAAGCAGTCAGAGTTCTTCGATCAGCCGGTTGGGTAACTGATCCAGCTATGGTAAAGAATGCAATTAACGCCGGCGATGATGCGGTCATTGGCAAATTATTTAAAGAAATAACCGAGGATCCTCTTGTACTAAAAACTCTAAGCGAAGGAGAGGCAACTGTGCTAAGAGTATATTCTAAATATCCCAAAGATTTCATTAAGCACGGACGGCACTTTGATGACTATTTAACGACTTTAACTAAGATAGGTAAACGTTTTGCATACCGTGAAAAAATCGGCCGTCGTCTATTGTTATTTGTAATTAGGCAGACAGCAAAATATATTATGAATCATAAATGTTATGAAGAATGGAAAAAAGCTATTTCTGGAGTTGACTCAACTGAAGAACTTGCGGCTCTTGGAGCAACTCAAGTATTAAAGGAGTCAGAAGACACTGCAACTAGAGAAAAAGTTAAAGCACAAATCCTAAAGGAATATCAAATTGAAGAATCTAGTCTAAATGCTGCAGGTAAAGCTGAGCTAAATGCATTAGTTGATGAAGCAATGAATAAAGCAGCTGAGAGTAAAGATGATTGTGGACTAGGTTCAGATGCAACAAACGCTGTAACTGGTTCAAATATGTTAAATCCAGGGCTTTATGATGAGAATAATATGTTTGGAGAAAAGGAATTAACTGATACTGATTATCAAAAACTAATCGGTACACAAAAAGAAGTTCTTAACTATCTAGGACTAGATGCAAATATTGATCCCTTGCCAGATATGACAAATTCTGATCCAATTGTTGAAATGTATTTTTCTGACGTCTATGATGCTGATGCAAAAATGATGTATATGAATATTAAAGACGAATCTAATCTTGAAAAAGTTGCACAGAGCCTAAGAAAATCTGGAAAGATAAAGTCAAATGACGAAATGAAGAGGTTAGTGCAAAAAGTACAGGAAGCTTGGGACAAAGGACTTGAGCCAAGCGAAGTTACTCAAGCCCTGCCTGAAGCGAAAACTGACACGGCTAAAATGAATGAGTCTGTGCGAATAAATAAAAATAATCAGTTCATGACATTTGAACAATTTAAAAACTTTAAAAATTGAAATGAAACTATTTAAGTCATTTGATGAATTCGTAAATGAATCGTTTGTTACAGAAGCAAGGGATTCTTTCAAAATAAAACAAGGCAAAGCTGACCCAAATTTGGGGGAGGTTGCCTCATTTAAGTTTACGCTTAGGGAATTTGATCCACAGGCAAGCCTTTCGCAAATTTCAATTGAATCAGCTCTTGCTCGTCCAGAGTTTAAAAAATTTGCAGACGATGCGACGTTAATCGCTTTCATACATGTCACAAAAGAAAGAGATTCTAGGGCTTTAACACCAAGAGATCTACTTAAAGGGGCAATAATCTTTAAAAAATTAGAAGGATTTGATAAGACTAAGGTATCACCAGTAGTTAAAATTGGAAATTTTGAAGTATTTGATTCTAACTCAGCCGCTCAAATGAAAGCTGGTGACAAAACAGCTGAAGAAATCAAGAAAAATGTTGAAGAGATTAAAAAGGATCCGGAACTTATTGTGATTAAGCCTGAAGAAAAAACTAATGCTAATCCTGAATACGTAGATGTTGAAAAGATTGAAGCTGATGCAGACGTTATCACATTTCTAAAGTCTAAATTATTAAATAGCGGAGATACTGTTAAGTTTAGCAAAAACTCAAAGAAAATTGTCGAAATTAAAGCGACTCAAACTCTAGTTAGTAAATTTAAAAGAGCTGATAAAAAAACTGATTCCGTTGCTGCTGCGAAAATAAAATCATCAGGAATTGATGGAATTTATGGCGGCGGAACTTCTGAAGGATTAGGTAAATTAACAAGTGACGGAAACCTAAAGGAAAGTATCACTAATGAATTAATTACTGATATTGCAAAATGGTGCAAACTAAATGGTTTAGATAAACCCGCCGTTGAAAAAATATTCAACGAAACTAAAATTGAGGTTAAGCCAAAACCAGATATAACAGATGTAGCTGGCCCTAAATACTACTTTGTAAACAAGGGATGGACCTACTCAGAGCAAAACGATCCACATAAAAAGTAACAAAATCTAATTCGTAATGAAAATATTAGACATTTCAAAATACGCATTAATGCTTGAAAATAGGGCATTTGTCTCCGAAACTGCGGCCGACACTGCGGCCGCAACGGTGACCGCAACGATGGCCGCAAAAACGGCCATCGTTAAGGCTGCAGCTAAATCTCTAGCAACTCCGGTAGAGACAGATACTCCTGGTTTAAAAGCTATTAAAGCAATAATTAACGATCCAACTGCTAAAAAAGCAGAATATGATTCAATCATTAATCAGCTAGAGCCATTCATTTTAAGCACCGATGCAAACCTTAATACCAGGCCTTTAAAATTTAAAGATGGAACAATTGACTATGAAGTCAGTGTAAATCGCCAAAAAGATCCAAACGGAAACTTTGCAGTATGGTTTGACGAAGATGGTACTAAAATTTTAATCCAGGGTCTTGATATGAATTACCTAGCTATTCAATTCCGTAAAGGCGTTGAAGGTTCTTCAATCTTTGGACTTACCTTTGGAACTGACGAAGATAAACTAGCGGCACTCGCTGGAGCAATTCATAAAACTGCTGCCGAAAATAATGCTGATCCAAAAGCTGTATTTGATGCATTAAATACTACATACACAGCATTATACCGGGAAGGAATGTACGAAGCCCTGGACGGAGAGTTCTCCGGAAGCCCCGATGCTTTTGCTAGAGCGCTGTACGGACAAGAACTTACAGATGGTGATATTCGTACAGCATTAGGCGTTGACTTTTTACAATCATTAGTCTTTGACGTTGCGCTTGGCATGGTAACATTTGGAGCATTCTCAGCTGCAAGAGGCCTATTGACTGGAGCTAGAGCAATTAGAGCAGCTGGTGCAGTTAATAAAATTACCGGTGCGAGTAAAGCATTTAGATCAGGCCTTGCTGGCAATGCAACCGGTGTTGGAATTCCAGGAAGCGCAAACGTCGGCGCTCTATCGGCTGGTGCAGTTAACAGACCTCTAGCACAAAGCGGATTTTCAGCAATTACCGCTGCTGGTAATACAGCCAG
>Ga0194132_10003914_pt1 | contig 25888 bp, 16 predicted proteins | sample TA2KigOf80mmetaG_FD_148612 | JGI IMG/M metagenome (GOLD analysis project Ga0194132, IMG submission 148612) | Freshwater microbial communities from Lake Tanganyika, Tanzania - TA2015054 Kigoma Offshore 80m | ecosystem: Environmental > Aquatic > Freshwater > Lake | place: Tanzania: Lake... | reverse complement strand
CCGCGCCGGTGCCCGCCGGCAAGCGCGCCCCGACCGTGAGCGTGTGCGGCGCGAACTCCGTGTCGCCGCGCCCGGCGCGCCCGCCCCGCGCGCCGGCGTCCCTCGCCCCCGCGACGCGCGGCGCGCCCGTGCTACTTGCCCCGCCGAAAGGTTCCGCGATGTCCGATCCGAACGCGCTCGCCCACGCGCTGGCGATGACCCAACAGAGCCTCGCCGCGCTCCAGCGCATGCAGGAGCAAACGGCCGCGCTGCACAAGCAGTTCCTCGACGGGCAAGAGGCCGCGCAGCGCACCCTCCAAACGCTGGTGGAACAGCAACAGGCGCTGCTGGTCTCCGGCATCGGCACCGGCGCGCCCGTCGCGCTCGCGCCGCCCGTCGCGCCCCCTGCGCCCAAACCGGCGCAAGAGCCATCAGTTGGCTCACGCCCCCCGCTCGCCGCGCCGCCCGCGACAACGATTCTTCCCGCGGGCATCCTCGCCGCGGCGCTCGCGCCGCCCGCGCCCGTTGCGCCGCCGGTACCCAAGCCTGCGCCCAAACCTACGCAAGAGGTATCAGCGGAAGCAACAGTTGGCTCACGCCCCCCGCTCGCCGCGCCCGCCAAAGCGCCGGAGCGCGACCGCGTCTCGGCGACGCTGCTGGCGGTGGTGTCGGAGAAGACGGGCTACCCGGTGGACAGCCTCGACCTGTCGCTGTCGCTGGACTCGGACTTGGGGGTGGACTCGATCAAGCGGGTGGAGATCCTGTCGGCGCTTCAGGAGAAGCTGCCGGACGCGCCGGTGGTGAAGCCGGAGCACCTCGGCGCGCTCCACACCCTCAAGGACGTCGCCGACTTCCTCGCCGGCGGCGCGCCGGCCACGACCAAGATTCCGCTCCTCGACGTGAACGAGAACCTGCTGACGAAGCCGGTCACGCCGCAGATGGAGATCGCGCCGGCGGCGACCGATTCGCCGGTGCCGGACACGGAGCAGCTTTCCGGCAAGGCCCCGCCGCATCTGACCGATTCGGCCGCGGCCGCGCTGAAGGGGAGCCGCGGGGCGATCCCGAAGCCGGCCCCGCGCGCGCCGGCCGAAACCCTGCGCCAGCCGGTCGGCCCGTTCGGGGACCGCGTGGACCGGAGCATCCTGCAACTGGTCGATCTCGACCTGACCGCGCCCCGCCCGCGGGTGCCGCTCGCGCCGGGGGCCGAGGTCTGGGTGGTGGGCGACGGCGACGACCCGCTGACCGGCGCGGTCGCGGAGCAGTTGAAGGCGAAGGGGTTCGCGCCGCGCGCGTTCGCGTGGGCCGGCGCGGACGGGGCGAAGCCCCCCGCGGGGCCGCTCGTTGGGTTGGTGCTGTTGGCCCCGGTCGCGCCCGGCCCGGAATCGGGCCTGAACCGGCGCGCGTTCGACTGGCTCAAGCTCGCGGCCCCGAAACTGCGCCACGCCGGGCGCGCCGGCGGCGCGGTGTTCACCACGGTCGCGCGCCTCGACGGCGCGTTCGGCCTCGGCGAACTGGCCCCGGACGCCGACCCCACCGCGGGCGGCCTCGCGGGGCTGGCGAAGACCGCGCTGCGCGAGTGGCCCGAAGTGACCTGCAAGGCGCTCGACCTGTCGCCGGCCGTGACCGATCCCGCGGCCGGGGCCGCGGCCGTCGTGGACGAGGTGCTGTCCACCGGCCCGGTCGAAATCGGGATCGCCGCGAACCACCGCTGCGTGCTCGAACTGGCGCGCACCGCGCGCCGCCCCAACGCGCAGCTCATCAACTTGGGCACGCGCGACGTGGTTCTCGTCACCGGCGGCGCGCGCGGGGTCACGGCCGAGGTCGCGGTCGCGCTCGCCGAAACGTACTGCCCCACGCTGGTCCTCACCGGGCGCACGCCCGCGCCGACCGCGGAGCCGGAGTACCTCGCCGGCGTCACCGGCGAGACCGAGATGAAGGCCGCCATCGCCGCGGCGCTCGGGGCCGACGCCAACCCGCGGGCCATCGGCGACCTGTACAAGAAGGTGCTCGCGCAGCGCGAGGTGCGGCGCACGCTCGAGCGCGCGCAACAGGCCGGGGCGAAGGTCGCGTACTTCTCCGTCGACATCACGGACGAGCGGGCCGTCGCCGACCTGTTGCACAAGGTCCGCGTCAAGCACGGCCCGGTCACGGCCGTCGTTCACGGCGCGGGCGTGCTGGCCGACAAACGCATCGAGGACCTGACCGGCGAACAGTTCGACCACGTGTACGCCACGAAGGTGGACGGCCTGCGCACGCTCCTCGACCTGATCGGTAACGACGACCTCAAGGCGCTGGTGCTGTTCAGCTCGACGACGGCGCGGCTCGGGCGCGTGGGGCAACTGGCCTACGCCTGCGCCAACGAGGTGCTGAACAAGACCGCGCAGGTCGAGGCCCGTCGCCGGGCCGGTGCCCGCGTCGTCTCCATCAACTGGGGGCCGTGGGACGGCGGCATGGTGACGGGCGGGCTGCGCAAGCTGTTCGAGGCCGAGGGCGTGGGCGTGATCCCGCTGCTCGAGGGCGCGACGTTCCTCATTCAGGAACTGAACGCGGCCGGGCGCGCGGTCGAAGTGGTGGCGCTCGCGAAGCCGCCGGCGCGCGGCGCGGGCGGGTCCGGGGTGGTGCCCAAGCCCGGCAGCGGCGCGACCCCGCCCCCGGCCGCGCTCCCGGCCCCGGTCATGTCGCCCCCGAACCCGCTCCCGTCCGCCGACCTGACCGTCGCGTTCGAGCGCGTCGTGGACGTCGCCACGCACCCGGTCCTGCGGTCGCACGTCCTCGACGGCCTCGCGGTGCTGCCGGTGGCGCTGCACCTCGAGTGGCTCGCGCACGCCGCCCTGCACGGCAGCCCCGGCCTCCAGTTCCACGGGTTCAACGACCTGCGCGTGACCGCCGGGCTGAAGGTGGACGCGGGCGAACCGGTGCCCGTGCGCGCGCTCGCCGGCAAGCCCGTGAAGCAAGACAAGCTCTTCCTCGTGCCGGTCGAACTGCGCGGCAAGCGCAAGGACGGGCGCGAGGTGGTGTTCTCGCGCGCCGAGATCGTGCTGGCGCAGGCTCTCCCCAAAGCGCCGCCGGCCGACGCGCCGCCGCAGGTGACCCCGGTACACTACGACCCGGCCCGCGCGTACGCCGAGTACCTGTTCCACGGCCCGGACCTACAGGGGATCGCGGAGCTGGTGGGCCGCGGGTCGCGCGCGTTCGTGGCCGGCGCGTACCCCGCGCCGCCCCCGGCCGACTGGTTCGAGTTCCCGCTCCGCTCGGCGTGGATCGCGGACCCGCTCGCGCTCGACACCGCGTTCCAAGTGATGATCCTGTGGACGCAGGGCGAGCACGGCACCGGGTCGCTGCCGAGCTTCGTGGGCCGGTACCGGCAGTTCCGCAAGGGCTACCCGGCCGACCCCATCACCGTGGTCGCGCGCGTCACCCGCGACGACGCCCGGTTCGCCCGCGCCGACATCGACTTCCTCGCCCCGGACGGCGCGGTCATCGCCCAGATGCAGGACTACGAGTGCGTGATGGAAGCGAGCCTCAACGACTCGTTCCGCAAGAACCAGCTCGTGGGGAAGTAGGGGACAGGGGACAGGGGACAGGGGACAGGAGACAGACAGGACAGAAAAACAGGGGATGGGATCATGGGAGTCCAATGCGCGAAAGAGCTAATCGTTTACCAGAAGGCGTATCAACTCGCGATGGACATCTACCGGCTCACAAAGCAGTTCCCAGCGGAGGAGCGATTCGCGCTGGTGAGCCAGATCCGGCGCTCGTCGCGTTCCGTCTGCCTCAACCTCCGCGAGGCGTGGGCCAAACGGCGTTATGAGGGCCATTTCATCAGCAAACTCATGGACTGCGACGGCGAGAGCAACGAGACGGACTCTTCCCTCGACTTCGCAAGGGACTGCGGATTCATCCCCCCCGACGAGCACGCGCGCCTTGTCGCCCTCAACTCCGAAGTCCGCCGGATGCTCGGCACGATGCTGTCCAACCCCGCTCCGTTCCTCCTCAAACCCAACTGACATGCCCTGCCTTCTGTCCCCTGTTTCTTGTCCCCTGTCCCCTGTTCCCCTGTTCCCTGTTCCCTGTCCTCTGCTATGACCGACCGCATCGCAATCGTATCAATGGCCGGGCGGTTCCCCGGGTCCGGGGCGGACCTCGCGCGGTTCTGGGACCGCGTCGCGGGCGCGGCCGATTGCTCGCGCGACGTGCCCGCGGGGCGCTGGCACCTGCCCGCGGAGCGCTGTACCGACCCGCGGATCGCCAACCCCGATACGGTGTACTCCGCGCGCGGCTACTACCTCGACCCGTTCGAGCCGGACCTCACGGATCTCGCCCTTGATAGCGGCCTGATTGCCCAACTCGACCCGCTCGTTCACCTCATTCTGGATGTCGGCAACCGGGCGTGGCGCGGCGCGCGGACCGCGAGCGTGGACCGCGCGCGCGTCGGCGTTGTGCTGGGCAACATCTGCCTCCCCACCGACGGCGCGAACGCGCTCTGCCGCGAAGTGCTCGGCCGTGGGGCAGGCTTCCAGCCTGTCCATCCCTTGAACCGCTACGTCGCGGGGTTGCCCGCGGGGTTGCTCGCGCGCGGGCTGAACCTCGGCGGCGGCAGTTTCACTCTGGACGCGGCCTGCGCGTCGAGCCTGTACGCGCTCAAGCTGGCGTGCGACGAACTGCTCGCTGGCCGCGCCGACGCGATGCTCGCGGGCGGCGCGTCGCGCCCCGATTGCCAGTACACCCAGATGGGGTTCTCGCAGCTCCGCGCGCTGGCCCCCAGCGGGCGCTGTTCGCCGTTCGACGCCGCCGCGGACGGCCTCGTTGTCGGCGAGGGCGCGGGCGTCTTCGTCCTCAAGCGCTTGGCCGACGCGCTGAAACACGGCGACACGATCCACGCGACCATCGCGGGCGTCGGGCTGTCGAACGACATGCACGGCAACCTGCTCGCGCCGGCGAAGGAGGGCCAGCTGCGCGCGATGCGCGCGGCCTACGCCCGGGCCGGCTGGCAACCGCACGACGCGGACCTGATCGAGTGCCACGCGACCGGCACGCCGGTGGGCGACGCCGTCGAGTTCGACAGCCTGCGCGAGCTTTGGGGAAATAGCGGATGGGCACCGGGGCAGTGCGCCATCGGCTCGGTGAAGTCCACCGTGGGCCACCTGCTGACGGGCGCGGGCGCGGCGGCGCTGGCGAAGGTGCTGCTCGCGATGAAGGCGGAACAGCTCGCGCCGCAAGCGAACTTCGCGCGCCCCGCCGACGGGTTGCGGTACGCGGAAGGGCCGTTCAAAGTGCTGAGCCGCCCGGAGCGCTGGAGCCGGCGCGCGGCGACCACCCCGCGCCGCGCCGCGGTCAGCGGGTTCGGGTTCGGCGGCGTCAACGCGCACCTGCTGGTCGAAGAGTGGACCGGCATCCCGCCGAAGAAGGCCGCGCAGCCGCCCGCGAGCGTGCCGAAGCTCGTGACCGCGGCGCAGACCCGCGACGGCGCGACCGCCGACCGCGCGGCGCGCGGCGCGGAGCCGGTCGCGGTGGTGGGTGTGGCGGCGCACGTCGGTCCGTGGGCCGACGCCCGCGCGCTGCAAGAGCACCTGTTGAACGGCGCGCCCGCGGTGCCGCGCCCGAAGGTCAACGGCTGGGCGCGCGCCGCCGCGCCGTGCCCGCCGGGGTTCACCATCGACGAACTGCACGTCCCCATCGACCGCTTCCGCGTGCCGCCGAAGGAACTCGAAGAGACGCTGCCGCAACAGCTCCTCATGCTGCAAGTGGCCGCGACCGCGCTCGACGATTCGCTACGCGAACACGGGGCTGACGCCCCACGCTCGCCCGATTCGCCCACAACCGGCACCTTCATCGGCCTCGGCCTCGACCTGAACACGACGAACTTTCACCTGCGCTGGGCGGCGCTGGCTGCGGGCGCGGACGGCGATGACGCAAGCCCCCCGCTGAGCGCGAACCGCACGATGGGCGCGCTAGGCAGCATCGCGGCCAGTCGTATCGCGCGGACGTTCCACTTCGGCGGGCCGAGTCACACGGTTTGCAGCGAGGAAGGCTCCGCGGCGCGGGCCGTCGAACTGGGCGTGCGCGCGCTACAGGCGCGCGAACTGGATCGCGCGCTCGCCGGCGGCGTCGATCTGGCCGCCGACCCGCGGCTGGTGCTGCCCGCCGGATCGCCGGTCCCGGGCGAAGGCGCGGTCGCCTTCGTACTGAAGCGACTCAGCGACGCGGAGCGCGACGGCGACCGCGTGTACGCGATCATCCGCGGTGTCGGCGTGGCGTCGAGCGACGACGAGGCGCTGCGCCGCGCGACCACCGACGCGGGCGCGCCGGCCGAAGGCGCGGTGCCGTTCGACGCGGCAGCCGACGTGGGCGACACCGGGTTCGCGTCCGGCGCGGTGTCGCTGCTGAAGGCGTGCCTCGCGCTGCATCATGAGGTGCTGCCCGGCGCGAACCCGCAGTATTGGCTGCACAACCGCGCGAACGGGCCGCGGCGCGCGACCGTGGGTTCGCGCGGCGCGGACGGCTCGCACTTCGCGTTCGTGCTGGAGGAACCGCCCGCGCGCCCGCGCCCGGCGGAACTGGCGCAACCCCTCGGCGCGCGCGCGGAAGCGGCGTTCGTGATCGACGGCGCGCGCCCGCAGGAACTGCTCGCCGGGGTGAAGAAGCTGTACGCGCTCGCGGCGGGGCGGCGCGGCGCGAACGTCGAGGCGCTGGCGCGCGAATGGGTCCGCACGGCCCCGCCGGACGCGGGCCGCGCGCGCGCGGCGGCGTGCGTCGCGCGCTCCGCCGACGAACTGCTCGAACAGCTCGCGTTCGTCGCGGAGTCGCTCCGCTCCGCGCCGGACACGCCGCTCGCGGCCAGCGCGAAACCGGCCCTGCGCGACCGCGTGTTCTACAACCCGGAACCGCTCGGCCCGCGCGCGAAGGTCGCGCTCGTGTTCCCCGGGTCCGGCAACCAGTTCGACGGCATGGGCCGCGACCTGTCCGCACAGTGGCCCGACGTGCTGCGCCGGCAGCACGCCGAGAGCGCGCGGCTCCGCGACCAGTTCGCCCCGCAGTTCTTCTGGGCGAACCGCACCGCGGACGCCACCGCCCGCGACCTGATGTTCGGTCAAGTCACAACCGGCGCGCTCGTCAGTGACATCGTGTTGTCACTCGGTGCGCGGTGCGACGCGATGGTCGGCCTGAGCCTCGGCGAATCGGCCGGGCTGTTCGGGGTGCGCGTGTGGAAATCGCGCGACGAGATGTACGCCCGCATGGAGCGCGCGACGCTGTTCGCGACGGACCTCGCCCCGCCGTACGACGCGGCCCGCACGTTCTACGGCGACTTGGTCGATTGGGTCAGCGGGATCGTTGCCGCTTCGCCGGACGACGTGGCCGCGGCGCTGCGGCCGAGGTTGCTCGCGTACCCGCTCATCGTGAACACACCGACCGAGTGCGTCATCGGCGGTCGCCGCGCCGACGTGTTGCAACTGGCGAGCGCGCTCGGCAAGCCGGTTCACCTGCTCGAAGGGGTGACGCTCGCGCACTGTGAGGCCGGGCGGCCGGTGGAGGTGCCGTACCGCGAGCTGCACACGCTGCCGGTGTCGCCGCCCGCGGGCGTGACGATCTACAGCGGGGCGTGGGGCAAGAGCTACAAGCCCACGGAAAAACAGTGCGCCGAGTCGATCACGGCCGGACTGGTCGGCCCCATCGACGTGCCGCGCGTCATCGAAGCCGCCTATCGCGACGGCGTGCGCGCGTTCATCGAAGTTGGGCCGGGGAACTCGTGTACGCGCATGATCGGGGCGATTCTGGGCGACCGCCCGCACCTCGCGCGCGCCGCGCACGCGGCCAAGCAGGACGCGGTTTCGCAAGTGCTGCGGCTGGTCGCGCACCTCGCGGCCGAGCGCGTGCCCGTCGACCTCGCGGCGCTGTACGGCACCGAGACGAAGTGCGTGGCGCACCGCGCGCCGGCCGCGCCGACGCGCACGGTCGCGATCCCGGTGGGCGCGCCGCCCCGCGCCGCCCCGCAGGTAGCGGTCGAAGTGCCCGCCCCCGCGCCGTCGCGCGTCGAACCACAAGCGCCCGCGGTGCCGGTTGTAGAGCCTTCCGTTTCCGCGCCGGTCGTCGTCGCGCCCGCGCCGTCGTTCGTCGAGACCGCGGCCAACGTGCAGGTGCTGAACATGCAGGCGCAAGAAGTGTTCCTGCGCATCAACGGCAAGCTCATGGACGCCGCCGCCGGCGTGCTGCGGTTCCAGACGGCGCTGCTGGGCGCGTGGATGGGGCAACCTACCGCCCTCGCCCTCGCAGAACCCCCCCCCCCAACCCCCCTCCCTGAAGGGAGGGGGGAGGAAGAACCCTCGCGCGCCGCGGACGCACTCGTTGCGCCGATGCCTTTCTCCCCCTCCCTTCAGGGAGGGGGGTGGTGGGGGGGGGCTGCGGACCCTCCGCGCGCCCTTACCTACGAGCAGTGCTGCGCGTTCGCCGCGGGCAAGATCGCCGACGCGCTGGGGCCGATGTTCGCCGAGGTGGACACGTTCCCCACGCGCGTGCGGTTGCCCGACGGCCCGCTCCAACTGGTGGATCGCATCACGCTCATTGAGGGCGAACCGAAGAGCATGACCAGCGGGCGCGTCGTCACCGAGCACACGGTTCACGCGGATCGCTGGTACTTGCAGGCGCACCGCATTCCGACCGCGGTGTGCGTCGAAGCGGGGCAAGCCGACCTGTTCCTTTCGGGTTATCTCGGCATCGATTTCCAGACGCGCGGCCTCGCCGTGTACCGGCTTCTGGACGCGGTGGTGGCGTTCCATCGCGGGCTGCCGCGCGTCGGCGAGACCATCGTCTACGACATCCACATCGACAAGTTCGTGAACATGGCCGGGGCGTGGCTGTTCCACTTCTGGTTCGACGGCACGGTGAACGGCGAACCGCTGATTACGATGCGGAACGGCGTGGCCGGGTTCTTCACGGCGGAGGCGCTCGCGGCCGGTCAGGGCATCGTGCAGACGACGCTCGACAAGCAGCGGTTGCCGGGCAAGATGCCCGCGGACTGGCGCGACCTCGTGCCGCAATCGGTCTGCGCGCTGACCGCGAAGCAGGTGGTCGCGCTCCGGGCCGGCGACCTCGTGACTGCGTTCGGGCCGACCTTCGCCCGCGCGAACCTGCGCGCGCCGGCCACCATCCCCGGCGGGATGCTGCGCCTCGTGGACCGCGTGCCCCTCATCGACCCCGACGGCGGGCGGTTCGGCACCGGGTTCGTCCGCGCCGAGTTCGACATTCACCCCGACGACTGGTTCCTGACGTGCCACTTCGTCGACGATCAGGTGATGCCCGGCACGCTCATGTACGAGTGCTGCCTGCACACGCTGCGCGTGCTGCTCATGCGCCTCGGCTGGGTGGGCGAGGCCGACGAAGTGGTTCACGAGCCGGTGCCGGGCGTGAACAGCCGGCTCAAGTGCCGCGGGCAGGTGATCGCGACCACGAAGACCGTGACCTACGAAGTGACCGTGAAGGAACTGGGCTACGGCCCGGCCCCGTACTGCATCGCCGACGCGCTGATGTACGCCGATGGGAAGCCCATCGTCGAGATCGGCAACATGAGTCTGCGCATGAGCGGGCTGACGCGCGAGAAGTTGGAACAGGTGTGGGGGCAAAGGCAACCTAACCCCCCGGCCCCCTTCCCTAAGAGGGAAGGGGGAGAAGCAGACTCTTCTCTTCCTCCCCCTTCCCTCTTAGGGAAGGGGGCCGGGGGGTTAGGTTCTGCCCCCCTCTACGATTCCGCCAAGATCATGGCGTACTCGAACGGCAAGCCCTCCGAAGCCTTCGGCGCGCCGTACAAGGTGTTCGACAGCGGGCGTGTGATCGCGCGGCTGCCGGGGCCGCCGTACCAGTTCCTCGATTGCGTCACCGCGGTCACGGGCGAGCCGTTCGTGCTGAAGGCCGGGGCCGCGTGTACTGCGGAGTACGCGGTGCCGCCCGCCGCGTGGTACTTCGGCGCGAATCGGTGCGAGAACATGCCGTTCTCCGTCCTGTTGGAGATAGCCCTTCAGCCGTGCGGGTGGCTCGCCGCCTACTGCGGGTCGGCGCTGACCAGCGCCGAAGACCTGAGCTTCCGCAACCTCGGCGGCAAGGGCACGCAGTTCCGTGCCGTCACGCCCGACAGCGGCACGCTTTCGACCACCGTGAAGATGACCAGCGTGTCGAACTCCGCGGGTATGATTATCCAGCACTACGACATGCTGGTGCGCGACGCGCGCGGCGACGTGTACAAGGGGACGACGTACTTCGGGTTCTTCACGAAGCCGGCGCTGGCGAACCAGATCGGCATTCGCGACGCGAAAGTTCCGTGGCCGACGGACGCGGAACTGGCCCGCGCGCAGAGCGACACGCTGCCGCACGACGCACCGTTCCCCGCGCCGATGCTGCGGATGGTGGACCGCGTGACCGCGTACGTCCCCGACGGTGGGGCGAAGGGCTTGGGACTCGTGGTCGGCAGCATCGACGTGGACCCGGACTTCTGGTTCTTCAAGGCGCACTTCTACCAAGACCCCGTTTGGCCCGGCTCCCTCGGTTTGGAGTCCTTTTTGCAACTGCTGAAGTACGCGGCGTGGCGGCGCTGGGGCGAACCGGCGGAACCGTGGCACACGGTGGCCCGGAACGAGCTACACTCGTGGGTGTACCGCGGGCAGGTACTGCCGAAAGACCGCGCGGTGACCGTGGTGCTGGAAGTGACGGCGGCCGACGACGCGGCCCGCCGGCTCCGGGCCAACGGGTTCCTCACGGTGGACGGGCGGGTCATCTACCAGATGACCGACTTCTCACTAGAGTAGCCGCTGCGACTCGCCGCCCCTTTGTGCCACGCCTCTCGGAACCGCCACGGAGTAGCGGGCGATATGAAGTACAATCGGGTTCACCTCGAATCGTTCGGCTACGAACTCCCCCCGGTGGTGGTTTCAACCGCCGAACTGGAGTCGCGGCTCGCGCCCATTTACAAGGCGCTGAAAATGGCCCCGGGGCAGTTGGAACTGCTGACCGGGATCAACGAGCGCCGCTGGTGGGAGCCGAACTACCCCATTTCGCTGGGGGCCGCCGCCGCCGCGAAGAAGGCGCTCGCCGCCGCCGACGTGAGCGCCGACGAGATCGACGTCCTCATCTACGCCGGGGTGTGCCGCGAGCAGTTCGAACCGGCCACCGCGTGCGCCGTCGCCCACGAACTGAAGATCAACCCGAACGCCGCCGTCTTCGACCTGTCGAACGCCTGCCTCGGCGTCCTCAACGGCATCGTCGAGGTCGCGAACAAGATCGAACTGGGACAGGCGAAGGCCGGCTTGGTCGTCTCCGCGGAGACGGCGCGTGAGATCAACGAGAACATGATCGACCAGATGGTGCGGACCAACTCGGTCGAGCTGTTCCGCGAGAGCGTGGCGACGCTGACCGGCGGGTCCGGGGCGGTCGCGGTGCTGGTGGTGAGCGAGGAGCTGTCGCGCGAGAAGCGCCGCAAGTTGCTCGGCGGGGTGACGCAGAACGCGCCGCAACACAACGGCCTGTGCCGCTGGGGGCTTCAGTCGATCCTGCCGGCCGCGGCCGGGCGCGTGTTCGGTCCCGGCGCGGCGGCCCTCATGCAGCGCGGCGTCGAGGGCGCGGGCGCGCTGATGCAAAAGGGCGTCGATTTCGGCATGCGCCACGTCATGATCCCGTTCATGGAAACGCACGCCGGCGAGGTGCTCAAGTACGGCGTCGAACTCGGCCTGCGCACGTGGCAGAGCTTCCTCACCAAGTTCGGGTGGCGCGGCGACCACTTCGACAAGGTGATCTGCCACCAAGTGGGCGCGGGCCACCGCGAGGCCGTGCTGAAGGCCATCGGCGTGCCGCCGGAAAAGGACTTCAGCACGTTCGAGTACCTCGGCAACATCGGCACCGTGTCCCTGCCGATCACCGCGGCGATTGCGGAGGAACGCGAGTTCCTCCAACCGGGCGACCGCGTCGGCTTCCTCGGCATCGGCAGCGGCCTCAACTGCCTCATGCTCGGCTTGGAGTGGTAACACAACCTTCATGAGCCACACCCCCGATTCGCCCCCGCCCCTTCGCACCAACCGCCTGCCGTCCGACGACGACGCCCCGCCGTTCCCCAACCCGGCCCCGGACCTGTTCCCGTTCAAACCGCGGGTCGCGGCGCGGCGCGGGCTGCGCATGAGCTACCTCGACGAGGGCCGCGGCGACACCGTAGTAATGCTGCACGGCAACCCGACGTGGGGCTTCTACTACCGCAACCTCGTGCTCTCGCTGCGCGAGTCGTACCGGTGCATCGTCCCCGATCACATCGGCTGCGGCCTCTCCGATAAGCCCCCGCTGGGCCAGTACGACTACGCGCTCAAGAGCCGCATCGACGACCTCGAATGGCTGCTCGACGAGCGCGGGCTGACCAAAGACCTGACGCTGGTGCTGCACGACTGGGGCGGCATGATCGGGATGGGGTTCGCCGAGCGGCACCCCGACCGCGTGAAAAGAATTGTCGCGAGCAACACCGGCGCGTTCCCGCTGCCGGCGTCGAAGAAGCTGCCGCGGTCGCTGTGGTGGGGCCGCAACACGGCCCTCGGCGCGTGGCTCATCACCAAGCGGAACTGGTTCTGCAAGAAGGCGGCGCAGTGGTGCGCGACGCGCAAGCCGCTCCCGCCGGACGTGCGGGCCGCGTACCTCGCGCCCTACGACACGCCCGCGCACCGGGTCGCGGTGCTGAAGTTCGTGCAGACGATCCCGCTGAAGCCGACCGACGAGGGCTACGACATCGTGAGTGACACCGCGGCGTCGCTCGCGAAGTTCCGGGCCACGCCGACGCTGCTCTTGTGGGGGATGAAGGACTTCGTGTTCGACCGGCACTTCTTCGAGGAGTGGAAGCGGCACTTCCCGCACGCGGAGGCCCACACGTGGCCCGACTGCGGGCACTACCTCTTGGAAGACGCCGGCGAACTCGCCATCATGCGCGTGTGGGAGTTCCTGCAACGGTACCCCATCAACCCTGAGTAACCTCTTCGTTAGCCGCGAGCCGCAGGCGAGCGCGGCCGTTCGCGCTCGCCTGCGGCTCGCGGCTAACAAGACGTTCCCATGCCCCCTTCCCTCAACGTCGCTTCGCACCTCGCGCGGATGGCGCGCGAGCACCCGGCGCGGGTGGCGATCTACGCGCCGCGCGGGCGCGTGAACCCCGACGGCGACACCCCGCACCGCGCGAGAACCTTCGCCGAACTGAACGCCGACGCCGACGCCGTCGCGCACGGGCTGCACGCCGCGAGCGTCACGCGCGGGACGCGGGCCGCGCTCATGGTGCCGCCGTCGCCGGACTTCTTCGCGCTCACGTTCGCGCTGTTCAAGGTCGGCGCGGTCCCGGTGCTCATCGACCCCGGCATGGGCGTGAAGAACCTCGGCAAGTGCCTCGCGGAGGCGGAGCCGGAAGCGTTCGTCGGGATCGCGAAGGCGCACGCCGCGCGGCGCGTGTTGGGCTGGGCGAAGCGCACCGTGCGCACCACCGTGAACGCGGGCCGCTGGCGGTTCTTCTGCACCACGTCGCTCGCGCGCCTGCGCGCCGCTGGCCGCGCGCGCGGCCCCTACGCGATCCCCGAACCCGGCGCGGACGAACCTGCCGCGATCCTCTTCACAAGCGGCAGCACGGGCGTGGCGAAGGGCGTCGTGTACACGCACGGCATCTTCGCGGCGCAGGTGGAGATGCTGAAGGCGACCTACGGCATCGCGCCGGGCGAAGTCGACCTGTGTACGTTCCCGCTGTTCGCGCTGTTCGGCCCGGCGCTGGGCATGACGTGCGTGATCCCCGACATGAACGCCGCGCGCCCGGCGCAACTCGACCCGCGCAAGGCCGCGGCGCAGATCCGGCAGTTCGGCGTTACCAACATGTTCGGCTCGCCCGCGGTCATTCGACGGCTGGGAGAGTTGTTGCCACTCGTGGCTTCGCGAGCGGATTCGCCTCTCATCACCCTCAAGCGCGTCATCTCCGCCGGCGCGCCGGCTTCGGCATCGTCCCTCGCGCGGTTCGTCGGGCTAATTCCTGACAGCGCGGAAGTGTTCACGCCGTATGGAGCCACTGAAGCGCTGCCGGTGGCGAACATCGGCAGTCGCGAGATTCTGAGCGAGACGCGCGCGCTGACCGAGCAGGGCAAGGGCGTGTGCGTCGGGCGACCGGTCGCGGGGATGGAGGTGCGCGTCATCCGCATCAGCGACGAGCCGATTGCCGAGTGGGACGACGCGCTTCTCGCGCCGCCGGGCGAGGTGGGCGAGTTCGTCGTTCGCGGGCCGGTGGTGACGCGACAATACTACAACCGGCCCGAGGCGACCAAACTGGCGAAGATTCGCGACCCGAAGACGGGTGAGGTGTTTCATCGCATGGGCGACGTCGGGTATCTTGACGAGCGCGGCCGGCTCTGGTTCTGCGGCCGGAAGTCGCACCGCGTCGTCACCCCGCACGGCACGCTGTTCACCGACATGGTCGAACCGATCTTCAACGTAAACAGGTTGCACGAGCGAACGGCACTTGTTGGCGTGAAGCGAAACGGAGTGACGTACCCGGTCCTGTGTGTCGAAGTCGGTCCGGGGCTGAGCGGAATCCCTGACGAGGGGGCCGATTTCGAAACCGTTGCGGCGCGGTTCGAGCACACGCGGTTGATTCGGACGTTCTTGCTCCATCGTGGGACGTTCCCCGTGGACGTGCGGCACAACTCGAAGATCTTCCGCGAGAAGCTGGCGGTGTGGGCCGACAAGCAACTCGGCCCGAAGTGGAACCCGGAGGCGAAGCCATAGGCTCTTCTGTAGCCGGCCTCTGTGAGGCCGGAGCTATGCGAGTGGGGTAGCTACCGGGGACAGCGATTGAGTTCTGTAGCCGGCCTCACTGAGGCCGGAGCTACGAGAGGGGTACAGCTACCGGCCTCACAGAGGCCGGCTACAGAATAACCAAGGGCGGGCGCATGAAAGCAGTGGTGACCGGCGGCGGCGGGTTCCTCGGCGGGGCGGTCGTGCGACTGCTCCGCGCGCGGGGCGACTCCGTGCGCTCGTTCACCCGCTCGCGGTACCCGTGGCTCGATGAACTGGGCGTCGAACAGAGCCTCGGCGACCTCGCGAAACTCCAAGACGTCGAGCGCGCCCTCGAAGGGTGCGACGTGGTGTTCCACGTCGCGGCGAAGGCCGGGGTGTGGGGCCGGTACGACGACTTCTTCAACACCAACGTGACCGGCACGCAGAACGTCCTCGCGGCGTGCAAGAAGCACGGCGTCCGCCGGCTCGTGTACACGTCCACGCCGAGCGTCGTTCACGCGGGCAAGGACGTGGAAGGCGCGAACGAGTCGCTGCCGTACCCCAAGCACTTCGAGGCCGCGTACTCCGCGACGAAGGCGAAGGCGGAAAAGGCAGTGCTGGCCGCGAACGGCCCGGACCTCGCCACCGTCTCGCTGCGCCCGCACCTGATCTTCGGGCCGGGCGACCCGCACCTCGTCCCGCGCGTCATCGCCGCGGCGCGGGCCGGGAAGCTGAAGCGCATCGGCACCAACAACCCGAAGGTTGATGTCACCTACGTCGACAACGCGGCGCAGGCGCACCTCGACGCGGCCGACCGGCTCGACATCGGCACCGCGCCCGCGGGCAAGGCGTACTTCATCTCCAACGGCGAACCCGTGGAGCTGTGGCCGTTCATCGACCGCGTGCTGACCGAAGCCGGCGCGCCGCCGGTCACGAAGACGGTGTCGGCGTGGAAGGCCCGGCTCGCCGGGCGCGTGCTCGAATGGGCCTACCGCTGGCTGCCGTTCCTGTCGGGCGAGCCGCCGATGACGCGGTTCGTCGCGAGTCAGCTTTCGACCTCGCACTGGTACGACATCAGCGCCGCCCGCCGCGACCTCGGCTACGTGCCGACCGTTGGCGTCGAAGAGGGCTTGAAGCGCCTCGGCGAGCGCCTGCGTGCGGGCTGAGGCGCGTCACGGCTTCGCGCCGCCGGCCTCCTCGTCGCCGTCCCAAATCTCCGACTCGTCCCACTCGTCGGTTTCGTTCGGTTCTTCGGGCGGCAGGCCGCCCTGCTCCTGCATCTGGTGCTTGTGGGCGATGGCGTCCTTCGCGGACGCGCCGTGCCGGTGCCGCCGGTCGCCGTCGGAGTGCCGGAACGCGCCCGTCAGCGGGTCCGCGTACTTCTTCTTGTTGGCCTTATCGGGCTTCTTGTCGCGCGCCATGTGATGTGGCCCGAATGGTGGAAGGTTGCTCGCACGGACACGCCCGCGCCGCGCGGGGTTCACCCCACGCCCCATTTCTTGCGCTTGCGCGGGCCGAAGAACGTCGGGCCGGGCGGGGGCGGGACCGCGGCGCGGGCGGCGTCGGTTGTGGCGCGGCGGCGCTGAAGCTCCAGCTTCAGGCTGTCGAGCCCTTTTCGCATCGCCCAGTTGTGGTTCGCGCGGAACAGCGGCTTGAACAGGAACGACAGGTACTTCAACAGCGCCTTGTCCGCGACGATCACCCACGTGTAAACGACGTCGGTGAACGCGCCGTTTTGCGTCAGCTCCCAAACGCCGGTGCCGCGGAAGTCGCCCTCGGCCGCGAGCGCGAGGCGCGCCGGCGGCGTCTTCTCGGTCGTGGTCATGTTCCACGCGAGTACGTAGGGCAGCCAGCCCTTCGACGTAAGCCGGTACGCGCTGTTCACGCCGCTCGCGTCCGCCGGTCGCAGCTGCTCGACCTTGAGCCAAACCGACGGCCACCAGCGCACGAGGTCGCACGTGTCCTCCAAGACGGCGAACACGTCCTCGCGCGCGGCCTCGACGCGCCAGCGCGTCACGAACTCGTAGCGGTTCGCGGCCACGGCGCGCCTCACTTCTTCGGTTCGCCCCACGCCTTCTTCATCAGCTCGAACCCGACCGGGTCGTGCTTCTCCAACTCGGCCTTCGTGTACGGGGCGAAGTCGTTCTTGCCGAAGTACGCCTCGCTCAGTTCGGCGAAGTACTCGGCCGGGTTGGTGGCGGCGTAGGCCTTCTTCTTCCCTCCGCTGACGTACTCGACGCTGTCGTACAGTTTGCGTTCCATCGCCTGCTTGTAGGCCGTTTGCAGCGGCTCGTACTTCTCGCCGAGCGTGAGGTGGTGGTGGGCGTGGGCCAGTTCGTGCAGCACCATCCACGGTTGCGCGCGCTTCGACCAGTCGACGAAGTTCTTGATGTTGTTGATCTCGACGCCGCCGGCCTTTTCGGGGTTGTAGCCGTTGTCCTTGAGCCAGCCCTTCGAGACGTGGAACTCCGCGGCCCCGTTCGGCTTGGCCCGCCACTCGATCCAAAACCGCACCTTCTTCAGCCCCGCGAGGTGCTTCTCCGGCACGACGGCAGACAGTTTCTTGAGCTGCGCGTCCAACTCCGCGAACGCGGCCTTCGCCTCGTCAGCGTGCTTCTCGACCTCCGGGTTCACGAGCACCGTGAACCCCTGAATCTCGCGCGCCTTGTAGTTCGCGGTCGGCTCGAACGCCCGCGCCTGTGGCGCGGTGAAAAGGATAATGAACGCGAGAGCGAGAAGTCGTGTCATGGCGATGTGCATAGAGTGGGGTAGAAGATGACAAGATAGCGAATCGGTGTGTCCGATAGCCAGACGGAATGCCACCGTGCAAATACTTCAAGCGACGAAGCAACCCGTGTGGGCAGTCGCGTTCTCGCCAGACGGGCGCACGCTCGCGGCTGGTGGCGGAAAAGCCGACGCTCGAGTGTGGAATCTCGCAAAAACGGGACGGCCACACAAACTAATGGCGTTCAATTCTATCGCGATCGCTTTCAGTCGCAACGACCGTCTCGTGATGTCGTGTTGGGGCGGGGACCCGCGCATCCTCCAGTGGCCCGGTGGAGAGCAACTCTGCACCGCGAAGACTTGGCCCGTGTACGCTTCGTATTCGGTCGCAATCACTGCGGACGAACACATCATCCACGGCACTCACCAGAAGTTGGCATGTTGGGATCTGGCAACCGGTGAGCAGTTGTGGGAAGGGAATCCCGGAGCGTACTGGACTCGGCTGGCCGCTGGTCCGGGCGACCGACTCGCTGTAGTCACCGACTTTCGCAACCTTCAGCTTTGGGACCGCGTTCGGGGGTTGCGAACGACATCGAAGGAATTGACCAGCGAAGGTGGTGTTCTCGCACTCGCCTTCTCGCCAGATGGCCGCACACTCGTGCTCTCATCCGCCTTCAATTTGCATCTGTGGGACGTTGAGACTTGGACCGAATGCAAGCGGTTGAACCTCTCTGTGCCTTGTACCCACCTTGCGTATCACCCGAGCGGAGACATGATCCTCGGCAGCACACACTCCACGCTGCGGCTTTGGGACTCAGACCTCAGCCGCGAGATTCGAGTTTATGACTTTGGGTTGAGCACAGCGCTCGACCTAAAGTTCGCCCCAGACGGACTCCGCGCCGCGGCCGGTGGACCGAACGGACAGGTTCTTCTTTGGGACATTGACTGACTGTTCCGGCTACCAGTGCATGACGTAGCCGCCGTCGACGTTGATCGTCTGGCCGGTCACGTTTGCGGCCCGCGCGCTGGCGAGGAACACCGCCATTGCCGCCACGTCTTCCGGCGTCTGCCATCGGTTCAGCGGCACCAACTTCTTGATCTTCTCCGCCGTCCATGCGTCGTAATCGACGCGCGCCTCCGGCGGTTGGCGGTCGGCCCACGCCTGCCACACCGAGCGGTTCAGCGGCGTCTTCACCATGCCCGGGTTCAGGCAGTTCACGCGCACGCCGAACGGCGCGAGGTCTTTCGCCGCGCACTGCGCGAAGTTGATGAGGCCCGCTTTCGAGGCGCTGTACGGCGGGTCGGTCTGCGAGCCGATCTGCCCGGCGACCGAGGCGAGGAACAGCACCGTGCCCCTGCCGCGGGTGGCGAGCCGCGGGGCGAAGGCGTGCGCCACGGTCGCGGCCCCGGTCAGGTTCACCCGCAGCACGCGGTCCCAGTCGGCCGGGTCCAGTTCCCAGAACGGGAACCCGAACTTGCCGGACCCGATGCCGACCGCGAACACCAAGTGATCGACCGCGCCGAAGTGCGCCCACGTCTCGGCGGCGGCGGCGCGCACGGCCGCGGCGTCGGTCACGTCCACCTGCCACCCGCGGCCGTCCAGTTCGTCCGCGGCGGAGTGAACGTCCGGCGACACGTCCCACACCCCGACGCGACAGCCCTCTTCGGCGAACGCCGACGCGGTGGCGCGCCCCAACCCGCGCGCCCCGCCGACCACGAGCGCGACACTTCCGGCCAATCCGAGATTCACGGCAGTTCCTCGTTGGGGGTACACTTGGTCTTCCCACGAGGATACCGCAATGCCCGCCGCGCCCAAATCTGCGTTCTCGGTTCTCGCGGCCACTTTGCCCGGCGAAGCCGACATCCTCGCGACAGTTATTGCCGATTTGAGCGATCACAACGCTAAACTGGTGTACGCCGACTGGCTGGAAGACCGCGACGACCCGCGCGGCCCGTTCCTGCGGAAGTTCGTCACCGCGCACCGCGACTGGAAGGCATTGCCGGCGCTGAAGGGCGTGCCGAAGGCGTGGCGGGAGCTGATCGGTCTCGAACTGGTGAAGCGGGTTCAACAAAGCCCGCTGGTGATGCGCGAGGCGAAGATTCTCGCGCTCGCGCGGCCCGCCATCGAGTTCAACTCGGTGCGCGCGGCGGAGAAGTCGATCCCCGTCGGCGCGAGCAAGCTCGGCGGCGGGGCGGACCTGCCGCCGGACGTGGAGTGGCCGTGCCGGTGGGACATCCCGCTCGCGTTCCTCGGGCAGTTCAACCTCGCGGAGTTGCACGCCAGCCCGGTCGCGCGCGACCTGCCCGCGACCGGCCTGTTCTCGGTGTTCACGGTGTACGACGGGGACGACGGCAACGACGACTTCCCCAAAGGCAGTTGGCGGTTCTTGTACTTCCCCGATACGGGGAAGTTGAAGCGGCACCCGGCACCGGACCTGTTGTTCCCGTCGTGCCGCGTGTCGTACTCGGAAATCCTCACGCTGCCGTCCGAAGATTCGCCGTGGCGCGCCGCTCTCGGCATCGGCCCGAAGCACCTCGGCTACGAGTGCTACCGCGACTTACACTTGGGGTTGGGCGGCGGCGACCACCTGCTCGGCTACCCGTGCCCCATCCAAGGCGACGTGCTCGGCAAGAAGGACGTGCGGCACCTGCTGACGATCAGCGGCGCGCAGGCGACGGGTTGGGAGTGGGGCGACGGCGGGCAACTGTACTTCACCATCGACGAGAAGGACTTGCAGCAGGGGAAGTTTGACCGCGTGCGGCTGGAAGTGGACTGCGCGTGACGCGCGGCAGTCGCGCCGTGTTCGTAGTGCCCCGCTTCAGCGGGTCGCGGCGCGAGCGACCTTCGCGGTCGCACACCGAGCGATGACCCGCTGAAGCGGGTCACTACGAACACGGGCGGACGTTCCCGCACTTGCCCTTACTTCAGCTTGGTGGTGCCTTCGCCGGAGATGGGGCCACTGAGCGTCATTTCGGCCTTCACGTCGTCCATCTTCACGGTGCCGGCCAGCTCGATCTTCCCGGCGAACGTCTCCTTCACGTTCACCCCGGTCTTCAGCGACTTCCACGTGGTGATCTTCAGGTCCATCTTCACGTCCACGTTCGGCTCGCCGTCGTCCTTCATCTTGCCGGTGATCTTCGCCTCGGACTGAACCACGGCCACCGGCTCGCCGTTCAGGTCTTCCACCTTCACGAACTTCTGGTTCACCTTCCCCTTCACGTCGGTGAACGAGTTGCCGAGCAGCTTGTTCAGGGCCGCGGCGTCCACGGTCCATGTGTGCCCGACCTTCACCTTGTCTTTGGGGTACAGGTCGTCGTCGTTCTCGATCCCGTTGCGCGAGTCGAGCTCCTTCTTCTGCTTGTCGCTGGGCTTGGTGTCCACGAGCGCGTGCTTCCACTTCTTGCCGTCGCGCTCGCTGATGATGGTTTCCTTCTCCAGCGCGGTCGGCTCGGTCATCGGCGGGGTCTTGTTGCCGTCGATGGTGGCGCTCACGTCGGCGCGCTCCTTGATCACCTTCGTCTGGCACTTGGTAACGTTCCGCCCGTCCACGGCCAGCACCTTCGCCTCTTCCTCGCTCGTCACGACGAGGTCGAGCTTCATGGTGATGGTCTGGCCGGCGACCTTCATGGTCGTGTCGGCGTTGGTGATCTTGAGCGTGCCCTTGCCGACGAACACCTGCCCCTTCTCGGGGGCCGGGCCGCGCAGGTCGTAGGCGTCGTCGTCCGCGCCGGTGGTGTTGAGGGCCGCGGCGAGTACCGCGACCGCGCCGAGCGCCCACTTGTACTTGAGCATGACGTCTCCCGAAATGAGTTGCAGCCCCGCTATCTTCCGGGTTCGCCCGCCGAAGGGCAACGTCAAGTCGCGGAACTTGCGGCGCGCACCAGCGCCAGCGCGACGCGCATCGAGTCGAACGCGCACTCGTCGTCCGGCACGTCGGCGGGCACCCGCCACTCGATACCCGCGACGCCGTCGAGCGGTTTCGCGCGATCCGCGTCCACCGCGTCCGCGGCGAAGTACAGGTCGACGACCGGGTACGACACCTCGCGGTAGTGGTACAGGTTCGGGAACGAGACGAGGAACCGCACGTTCGCGACCTCCAGCCCCACCTCCTCGCGCACCTCGCGGCGCATGCCCTCCTCGGCCGATTCGCCGAAGTCGATGAACCCGCCGGGCACGCCGAACTTGCCCGCGGCCGGGTCCTTCGCGCGGCGGATCAGCAGCACGCGCCCGGCGGGGTCGAACACGACCGCCGCCGCCGCGACCGTGGGGTTAAAGTAGAACGTGAGGCCGCACGCGGCGCAGCGCAGCGGCGTGTGGCCGCGCGCGTCGGCGGCGCGCGGGGCGGCGCACCGCGGGCAGAAGCGGAACAGTTCGCTGGGGCGCATAGGGGGGGAACCGCACGCGGGCGACGGTCTTCTGTAGCCGGGGTCTGTGACCCCGGAAGCTCAACGGCGCGCGAAGCTCCGGCCTAACAGAGGCCGGCTACAATTAGGCGACGGTTGGCAATTGTACGCGCGGCGCTACTGCTTGCCGTCCTTCTTGCCGGGGCCGCCGCCGTCCTTCTTGCCGCCCCAGCCGCCGGGCCACATGCCGCCACCGCCCGGCCCGAACGGGCGACCGCCGGCGCCGCCGAACCCGCCGAAGCCCCCGTACTGCCCGGCGCTCTTGCCCGCGGCCTCGGCCGCGCGCCGGTCGTTCAGCCGGTCGCACACGTCGGACAGCTTCCAGTAGGTCATCAGCATCAGGTCGCGGCCGAACGGGGGCGGGCCGTCGCCGCGCGGGGGCTGCGGCCCGGCCTGCGGCTTGACGTACGCGCTGAGTTCCTCGGCGGACTCTTCGAGCACCTTGCGCGCCGGCTGGTGCCCGCCGCGCTCGGCCAGTACCCACGCGAGGCGGAACCGGGCCAGCGCGAGGTCCAGCGGGGCGCTCGCGGGACGCGCCACCGACTCGGTCGAGGTGAGCGCCGCGACCGCGTCGCGGTAGGCGGCTTCCGCGCCGGGCAGGTCGCCGCGCTGCTCGCGCGTGTACCCGATGCGGAACAGCCCGGTGCCAGCGAGCCACGGGTTCGCGCGCGCCAGTTCCCCGACGCGCCGCACCGGCGCGTCGGAGTCGTCGAACGCCTCGGGCGGCGCGACCGCGTAGGCCATCACCAACTCGGCCCGCATCTCGGCGCCGTCGGGCGCGTGCGCCACGAGCGGTTCGAGCAATCCGACCGCGCGGCGGAACGCGGCCACCGCTTGTTGCGGCCGGTCGAGCATCACGTGCGCCTCGCACACGCGGCGCGACGCCTTCGCCGCTTCGAACTGGAGCCGAACGGTCGGCTGCTTCTGCTCCGCGAGCTTGTCGTAGAAGGTCAGAACGGCTTCGAGGATCGCGGCCTTGTCCGAGGCCGACTCCGCCGCGGGGCCGCCGACCTTCGCCCCGCCCGGCGGCGGATTCGGCCCGGTGCCGCCCGGCCCACGGCCCATCGTCGGCGGCGGGAGCGGGACCCCGAACCCCTGCCGCCCGGTGCCGCCGGCCGCCTCGAACACCTTCTCGAACGCTTCCAGCGACAGGTTCAAGTTCGCTTCGAGTTTGAGCGAGAGCTGCTGCGCGTCCGCGGTCGCGCGGTCGGCGTCGGCCTTCGCCGCTTCGATCGTCCGGCGCGCGTCTTCGGAATCTTTGCGGCGCTCCTCGGCGCGGGCGTAGCCCACCCACCCCGCGACCGCGGCCAGCGACACCGCCAGCAGCGTGCTGAGCGCGAGCGATGCCACCGCCGGGTTGCGCCGGCACCAGCGCCAGCCGCGCGAAACGAGCGTCGAGCGCCGGGCCTTGATCGGGCGGTCGTCGAGGAACGCTTGCAGGTCGTCGGCGAGGTCGCGCGTGGTCGCGTACCGCGCGGCGGGCTCGCGGGCCATCGCCTTCAGCACGATGGTTTCGAGGTCGCGCGGGATGCCCGGGTTCCGCGCGCGCGGCGGCTCCGGGTCCGTGTCCGACACGAGCTTCACGATCTGCGCCGGGCTGTCCGCGGAGTACGGCGGCGCGAGCGTGAGCAGTTCGTACAGGGTCGCGCCGAGGCCGTACACGTCGCTGCGCGCGTCCGCGTGCCCGGCGAGGCACTCCGGCGGCAAGTACTGCAGAGTGCCGAGAATGTCGCCGGTCGCGGTGAGGCCGTCGGTGTTGGTCAGTTTGGCGAGGCCGAAGTCGGCGACCCACACGGTTTCGCCGTCGAGGATCAGGTTCGCGGGCTTCACGTCGCGGTGCAGCACGCCCTGCTTGTGCGCGTAGTGCAGCGCGCCCGCCGCCTGAATGCCGATCTGGGCGACGAAGTTCCAGTCGCCGTAGCCCGGCGCGGCGGCGCTCGGGCCGTCGCCGGCCGGCGCGCCGTCGTTGCCGCTGCCGCCCAGCGGTTCCGTGTCGGGGTCGTTGCCGACGCGCGTGCGGCTCGCCGCGACCCCGGTGCGCCCTTCGCTCTTGCGCCACTGCCACACGAGCGCGTGAAGCCCGCGCCCGGGGATGAGCTGCATCACGTAGTACGGCAGCCCGTCCTGCTCGCCCACGCCGAACACCGGCACGATGTTGGTGTGGTGCAACTTCGCCGCGGCCTGCGCCTCGCGCACGAACCGTTCGCGGCGGGTCTTGTCCAGTTGGGCGTGCCGCGCGAGCACCTTGAGCGCGACCGGGCGGCCCAGCGATTCCTGCACGGCCTCGAACACGATGCCCATCCCGCCGCGGCCCAACTCGCGCACGATGCGGAAGTCGCCGAGGCGGTCCGGCAGCGACGGCGCGGCGGCCGGCGTGCGGAACCGCTTCAGCATCTCCATCTGCGCGACCGCGGGCAGCAGTTCCTTCAGCTCCGCGGCGTGGGCCGGGTGCGCCGCGGCGTACGCGCTCACCGACGGGTGCTCGCCGCGCCGCAAGCGGTCGGCGAACTCTTCGGCCAGCACGTCCACCGGGTCGCGGTCGTCGGTAAGCATGGTTCCGCCCAAATGTGTCGCCGGTGGCGACGCCGCTGGTCGTGGGGCAAGGTGTGTCAGCCACCGAAGCCCGGCAGCGTCTCCAGAATCTGCTTCAGCCGCGCCAGCGCGCGGACGTAGCGCTTGCTGGCCGCGGCCGGTTGGATGCCGAGGATCGTCGCGGTGTCCGTGTTGCTCAGTTCCTCGAAGTGCCGCAGGGCGAGCACCTCGCGGTCGAGCGGGTCCATCTGGGTCAGCGCCTCTTCGAGGCGCGAGAACGATTCGGTGCGCGCGGCGGCGTTGCTGGGGCTGGTGCCGTCGCCGAGCAGGCACGCGGCCAAGCACGCCGAGTCCGCGCCCGGCGGGCCGCGGTGAATCGGCACCTCGTTGCCCACGTCGCGCTTCTGGGCCAAGTGCTCGCGGTGAACGTCGGCGAGGCGCTGGCCCACCACGAGCCGCAGCCACCCGAAGAACGACTGGTCCGGCTTATCGAAATAGTGGTCGATGCGTTTCACCGCGTCGATGTACGCCTCCTGCAACACGTCCGACGGGGACACGCGCCCGGCGAGGCGGTGGTCGAGGCGCAACTGCACCATGCGGCGCAGCTTGTCGCGGTGCCGCGCGAACAGTTCCGCGAGCGCCGGCTGGTCGCCCCCGCGGACGCGGTCGAGCAACTGAACGATGTCCGCCTCGCCCTCGGCCGGCATGGGTCGCTCTCGTCGGGGTTCACTGTGTAGCCGGCCTCAGCGAGGCCGGAGCGACACGCGCGCTGTGCGGCACCGGCCTCACCGAGGCCGGCTACAGGAGACACCCTCAGCATAAACGAAACGAGTGGGAAAGTGGCGACGGGGCGCGCCGGGTCGATGAAAAAGGGGTGAGGCCGGTCGCGGCGCGGCCCGCCGGTGCGTTTAATGAGCGCAGGGCACGCGCCGCACTTTCCCGGTCGCCCCCTCTCCACGCTGCGGAGGAACGATCATGTTCTGGGTTCGTAAGGTGTTCGCGCCGGTCGCGCTCGTGTTCGGCATCGTCGGCACGACCGCGCTCGTGATGGCCGACGGGCAGCCCCCGTTCGGCAAGGGCGGGTTCCAGCCGCCGTTCGGTAAGGGCGGTCAGCCCGGCGACAAAAAGGGCGAGAAGAAAGACGGGCAACCGGGCGACAAGAAGGTCGAAGAGAAGAAGGGTGGCCAACCGGGGCAACCCGGCGATAAGAAGGGCGGCCCGCGCCCGGACGCGGCCGTCGACGCGTGGGTGAAGGTGCTGATCGAAAAGATCACCGACCCGCACGATACGGTGCGCGAGAGCGCCCGCGGGGCGCTCGTGGGCGTCGGCCCGGCGGCGCTGCCCGCGCTGCAGCGGCTCGCGGACGGCGACGATAGCGCGAAGGCGGTCGCGGCCCGCAAGCTCATCGGCGCGATTCAGGGGCAAGGGCGCGGGCCGGGGCAACCGGGCCAACCCGGTCAGCCGGGGCGCGGTCCCGGTGGGCCCGGCATGG
>Ga0194132_10003912_pt1 | contig 25893 bp, 20 predicted proteins | sample TA2KigOf80mmetaG_FD_148612 | JGI IMG/M metagenome (GOLD analysis project Ga0194132, IMG submission 148612) | Freshwater microbial communities from Lake Tanganyika, Tanzania - TA2015054 Kigoma Offshore 80m | ecosystem: Environmental > Aquatic > Freshwater > Lake | place: Tanzania: Lake... | reverse complement strand
ACCGGCCGCAGCGCCAGTGGGGACGCCGCGCCCGGTGCCGACGTCGACGACGCCTCCACGGCGAGACAACCTCGCCAAGGCCAAAGAAATCTTCACTTACATCATCTCGACGCTCCCAGGGGCCGCCGGTGTTGCCGTCCTCGGCCTTCTCTTCTTCTGCTGCGGCGGTTGCGGCATGTACTTCAGCCTTACCGCACAGAAAGCGCCCACAAAACACACCATCGACGACCTCGAAGAAGACAGCAAGGACCCGAACTCCTCCTGGATGGAAATTTCCAACGGCCAGTTTTTCTGGCCGGAAAAGGTCACCGACCAGACGAAGAACACCAAAACCGGACAGGTCACAGACAATTGGCACTATGTTCCGCTCGTCAGCAAATCCGTCATCGGTGAATGGGATGTAGAGTTCGTGAACAGAGGACGTGATTCAAGATACTCTTATGCCAAAGCCCGCGTATTCTTGAAGATCTCACCCGAGCAGTTGCAAAAAGAGTTTCCCGAGGCCGAGAAACAGACGGTGACCAAAAAGAGCCCGGTCAAGGGAACCGTAGGCCGATTCACAAGCATCTCGGACAAGGTCATGGAGGGCATCAAGGCCAACGCCAAGGACCAGAAGGCCGAGCGAATGATCCTCATCAACTACGGCGAGGAGGGAGGATCGAGCGGAGTCGGCGTCTGCATGGCCATCTTCCTCTGGCTCTTCGCCCTCCCTTTCTTCGCCCCGCTCGCCTGGTTCCTGTTCCAGCAACTGAAAGCGAGGCAACAAGCGGCGTCGACTCCGACGTAACCGTCGTCGTTTGGCGCCCGCATGACGGCGAGCGATCGCGCGTGATATTGCGGGCGCGAAACGACGAACGGCTTGACCTGCGACTCCAAGGGATTCCCCCTGTGCCTGCTTCGTTTCAGCGGCTATCATGCCTGGTACAGTCGTCTCTGGCGAGGTTTCCTACGTGAGCCACAAATTCCAGGTCCATCTCCGCGGCATCATCGAACTTTTGTCGCAGCACCTCTATAGCGGCCCGCACGTATTCGTGCGTGAGTTGCTGCAGAACGGTGTCGATGCAATTCAAGCACGCACACAACATGAACCGCAGTTTGTCGGCGAAATCACGCTCGAGATCGTTCCTGGCAAGAAGGGGTCAATGCCCACTTTGATCTTCACCGATAACGGCATCGGCCTGACCGAAGCGGAGATTCACGAATTCCTCGCCACCATCGGCCAGAGCTCGAAGCGCGGCGAGTTTCAGCCGCCGGGCGGGTTTATCGGCCAGTTCGGCGTCGGACTGCTCGCCTGCTTCATCGTCAGCAACGAAGTCGTCGTCGTCACGCGCTCGGCAAAGGATCGTTCCCAGCCGGCCCTCGAATGGCGCGGTAAGCAGGATGGGACCTACGCGGTCAAGTCGCTCGATCACGATCTCCCAGCGGGGACGCAGGTGTATCTGACCTGCAAAGAGGGCTCGGAAGAGTTTTTTCAGCCCGACCGGGTCCGCCAGCTCGTACGGTATTTCGGCGGCATGCTCCCTGTACCGATCCGCTTCATCGAAAGCCAATCGAGCCAAGTCCTCAACGGCGACGGGCCGCCCTGGGCTAAGAAGTTTCGCAGCAAGGCGCACGAACGCAAGGCCCTGCTTGAGTTCGGCAAGGAACTTTTCGACGCCAACTTCTTTGACGTGATCCCGCTGCATTCGGATGCCGGCGGCGTCGACGGCGTCGCTTTCGTCTTGCCCTACTCGCCGAGCCTGGCGCACAAGCGAACGCATCGCGTGTATCTGAAGAACATGCTGCTCTCCGAGTCGGCCGAGGGGCTGCTGCCCGACTGGGCGTTCTTCGTCAAATGCGTCGTCAATGCGCAATCGCTGCGCCCGACGGCGTCGCGCGAAGGCTTCTACGAGGACGAAGCGCTCGCCGCCGCCCGTGAGAGCCTCGGCCAGTGTTTGCGCGACTACCTCGTCGCTCTGTCCGAGGATGAGCCGGAACGCCTGCACAAGCTGATCGCGCTGCACCACTTGTCGATGAAGGCGCTGGCGGTGCAGGACGACGATTTCTTCCGGTTGATCATCGACTTCTTGCCGTTCGAGACGACGCTCGGATTGATGACGCTCAAGGAGTATCGCCAGGAGAATCCCGTGCTGCGCTTTGTGCCAAACCACGATCAGTATCGGCAAATCGCCGGCGTGGCGGCGGCTCAAGGCGAAGGCATCATCGACGGCGGCTACGTTTACGACGCCGACCTTTTGGCACGCTATGGCGAGTTGTTTCCGGAGACGCGCGTTGAGGAGGTCGACGCCGCCGGCTACGCCCAGACGTTTGAGGAATTGACGCTAGAAGAACAGGAAGAGACGTTCGCCCTGATTCGCGCCGCCGACCTGGCACTGCGGCCGTATCGATGCTCGGCCGACATCAAGAAGTTTCTCCCGGCCGAGATGCCGGCGCTGTACCATTCGAGCAAGGAGGGAGAATTCCTGCGTTCAGTGGAGCGATCGAAAGAGATCGCCGACGACTTGTGGTCGGGCGTCTTAAACAACCTGACGAGCAAGTCGCCTGGCGGCACATTCGCTCAGCTCTTCTTCAACTTCCGCAACGCCTTGATCCGCAAGCTGGCGAAGCTGAAGGACTCCAAGCTGCTCAAGCGAGCGGTGCAGATGCTATACGTTCAAGCACTGTTAATGGGGCATCATCCGCTGCAAGGCAATGAACTGGCCCTGCTGACGGAAGGATTGTCCGACCTGATCGAGGAATGCGTGGCGCGGAATCCCGAACCGGAGCGATGACGATGCGAGAGATCGATCCCACTCGCCGCAAGTTCTTGGGCTGTGCCGCCGGTTGGATTGGCATCGGTGGACTCTATCCCTCGCTTCTTTCAGCCGCGCAATTAGGCGATGCCCAAGTCGTCGCCCCGGCGCGCACGCATCATTCCGCCAAGGCGCAGCGGCTTGTTTTCGTCTTCCTCACCGGCGGGTTCTCGCATGTCGATACGTTCGACTACAAGCCGAGCCTGCGTCGCGATCATGGCCGAGCCGTTCCCGCGGTGCATCTGCGCGGGACCGATCAATTGCCGCTCCTGGGCTCGCCGTTTCGCTTTCGGCAACAGGGGCAGGCGGGCCACTGGGTCAGCGAGATCTTCCCGCATTTGGCAGGCGTCGCGGACGATCTGTGCATCATCCGTTCGCTGCACACCGACATCATCGAGCATTTTCAGGCGGTGCTGGCGATGCACACCGGATCGTCAACCGTTCCCATGCCGAGCATTGGCGCATGGCTGAGCTATGGCCTGGGAACGCGAAATCCGAACCTGCCGGCGTTCGTGGTATTGGCGGAGCATCTGCCCTATGCGGGGACGCAGAATTGGGACAGCCATTTTCTGCCGCCGGTGCATCAGGGCGTGCGCGTCGTGCCGGGCCCTGATCCGATTGCGAACCTGCGCTCGCCGGCGCGGAGCCTGAGCCTGCACGATCTCGAACTGGAGATGCTGCGCGAAATGAACAATCGCCACGCTGACGCCCGGCCCGATGACGCCAATCTGCGCGCCCGGTCCAACACGTTCGAAGTGGCGCGTGGCATGATGCGCGAAGCGCCCGAAGCACTCGACCTGTCGCGCGAAACCGACGCCACGCTTGGCATGTATGGCCTCGCACGCAGCGATCAGCGATCGTTCGCCTATCAGTGCGTGTTGGCCCGGCGATTGATCGAACGCGGAGTGCGCGTCGTTGAGTTGATCGACACCGGCGCTGCGGACAACTGGGACGCGCATGGCGACATGCAGCAGCACCGAGGCAAGGCCGCTCGCGTCGATCGCCCCTTGGCTGCCTTGATTCGCGATATGAAACGCACCGGGCTCTTGGACGATACGCTCATCGCCATCTGCACGGAGTTTGGCCGCACGCCGTGGTCCGATGGAGGCAACATGCGAGGCCGCAACCACTTCACGCGCGCGTTCACGTGCTTGCTCGTCGGCGCCGGCGTCAAGCCGGGCATCGGATATGGCGAAACCGACGAGCACGGCGCGTCGATCGTTCGTGACCCGTGCCACGTTCACGACTACCACGCCACTATCCTGCACTTGATGGGCATCGATCACACGCGGCTCACCTATCGCTTCGCCGGCCGCGACTTCCGCCTGACCGACGTCCACGGCCGCGTGGTGCGTGAGATTCTCATCTAACCCGACTAACTCAAGACGCCACGGAAGGCTCGGAAAACACGGCAGGCTTCAAAATTGCAGGAAAGAATGTGCTCGATGCCCGAGCCTCTTTTCCTTCATGTAAGCGACGTCCTGCGGCCACATTCCGTGGTTTCCGTTTCTTCCGTAGTGCTCTGTCTCAGCTAATATGTCGGGTTGTAGGACGGCTCTCCTGAGCCGTCCGTGTTTCGCTGGACGGCAAAGGAGAGCCGTCCTACGGGAACGGCTTCCCGTCTTATTTAGCTGTGACAAAGGAGTAGTGAATAGTCCGGGGTAATGGATCTCGGATAGCACTGTCGCTTGGCTACGGATGAATCACCTTCGGGCCCATTCCGCTCTTTCGACTCTACGGAGTGACGTCGGCGAACAGGGAAAGACGCAGGTGAAGCGTCTACACGCTCGTTTCCTTCCAATCGCCAAGGAGGAAGCGGACGAGGAAAAAGATGCCTCGCACCAGGATATCGGCGCTCATGGCGAGCCAGCATCCGTAGAGACGGTAGTCGAAGCCGCTGATGCCGCCGAAGTCCCACGACCAGCCGGCGATGCTGCCGGCGAGGGTGATGTCGCCGAAGGCGAGGTAGTAGGCCAGCGGGATGCGGACGACGAAGAAGCCGATCCAGGTGAAGAGCACCGGGACGCGCGTGTCGCCGGCGCCGCGCAGAGCGTTGGTGAACACGATGGTGGCGGCCAACGGGGGCATGGCGAAAGCGATCAAACGCAGCACGTCGACGCCGGCGTCGATGATCGCCGCTTGCTCGGGCTTCGGGCAGAACAGGCGGAACATCTCCGGCGCGAAGGTGAAGAAGATCGCCCCCATGAGCGTCATGACGCCGCAGCCCAGCGCGAACGCCATCCAGCCGGCGCGCTCCGCATGTTCGGGCCGCTTCGCGCCGAGGTTTTGGCCTACGAGCGTCATCGCGGCCGTGCCGAACGCGGCGCCGGAGAGATAGCCGAGCGCCTCCCAGACGAGCGCGATGCCGTGCGCGCTCGACTCCTCATCGCCGAACTGGTTGACGATGCTCAAGAACCAGAACTGGCCGGCGACCACCGACAAACTGTCAAACCCCGCGGGGACGCTGATCCACAAGAGCCGATAGAGCAGATCGAAACGCGGCACGAACAGGCCCCAGGCAAGGGACAGTCCGAATCGACCGCGAACCAGCGTGACAATGACGACGATAGCGCCGAGCACGTGGCTTACGGCCGTGCCCAGAGCGATGCCGATGAAGCCGAGGTGAACGCCGTCGCCGAATCCGCCGGAGAAGCCCCAGGCGAGCGGGACGTTGACGATGGCAACGCCGACCATGACCCACAAGCCGGTCCGCGTGTCGCCGGCGCCCACCAAGCAAGCGATGCCGGCGACTTCGATCGTTTGAAACACGAGCAGACCGAACAAGATTAGCGCATAATCGGCGGCGTAGTCGGCAGCGCGGCCCTCGAGGTTGAGCACGTGCACCATCCAGCGCACGCCGCCCAGGAACGCCCACGCGGTGGCCGCGAGACCCAAAATCACTGCGAGAAGGAGCGACTGGTGCGTCGCCTCGACGGCGAGTTGATGATCCTCGGCCCCGACGGCTCGCGCGACCAGGGCCGTGCTGCCGACGGTGACGAGCACGTTGTAGCAGGTGATGAACCAAGCGAGATAATGGGCCGTGGTCTGAGCGGCCTGGATCCGCGTCGCTTCGGGACTGTCGAGGTGTCCGGCGAGCCAGCGATCGGAGAGAAGCACGATGAACGACAGCCCTTGCTGGGCGAGCGCCGGCCAGGCGAGAGAGAGCACGAGTTGCCAAGTAGGAATGGGCAAGGCGGAGGCCGGCTCGTCGGTGGCTTGCGGGTCCATCGTCGCGTTGGTCAAAGGAGCGTAAGGGGAGTCTTGAGATGTTGTAACGAATTGTGCCGCGCGGGGACACGCGAATGGCCTGGAACCCAGGGGTTCACTGCGCTTACCACTGGACTCCTCACGTCGTCACGCATCAACGTCACGCTCAGTCCTTTTCCTTCTTCGGCATCGGTGCGATCAAAGCGCGCCACGCCGCCAGGGCGCCAATGCGTTCGTCGCGCGACCAGGACGGGTCGTACGGAATCTTGGCTCCATCCTGGCCCCATAGACGAAGCAAGTTCCAGTGGCTCAGGGTGCGGATCGGCAGCAGATTGTTGTTCAATCCGTCGACCAAGTGCTGATGCGTAATCGCTTTTTCTGCCTCCGCGGCCGACACGCCGTGGAACAGCTCCATGATCTTCGTCGAAACTACTGAATTGTGGGCTTTGCTGAGCACCTTGACCATCTCGTAGTCCTGCTCGCGATTCCATGACAGCCATTGCACGATCGAGTACATGCAAAGCCCGCGGATGGCCAAGGGAGTGCGGTCGCGCGTGAAGTCGTCGTAGACGCGAGGCAGATCGTCGATGGCGGCCGAGCAGCGCATGGCGTGACGCCAACGAGCATAGGTGTCGAGCGACGGAATCTTGCCGCCGATCGTCTCCTTGTCGGCGTTCTTCTGGACGCTTTGATAGATCTCGGCAAGCGCCACGTCAACTTTCTTCGATTCGAGCGCTTTGGCAAGCTCCAAGTGAGCGGCGATGGCCTTATCGCGGCCCGGCTTGTCCTTGGGGTCTTTCAACTCCGGGGCGCCCTTCAACCAACCGGGCCGGCTGGCCTTGGAGGGAACCTCAAGCGTGCCGGCGCGGCTTTGCCATTGCAACATGCCTTGTTGAAATTCGCTCACCACCCGCGAACGCTCGCCGAAGCGAACATTGGCGGACCCTTCCAAGGCGAAGATATTGACGATGGCGATCGGACCCTTGCGCAGCGGGTCCTTCTTGTTCTCAAAAAACGCATCCTCGATGTCGAGGAAACCCAGCCGCTCGACGACGACCGCGGCATCGCTGCCGTTAAGCGTGATGTCGATGAACTCTTCCTTTGCCTGCGTCGGATCATCGAATCGCACGCGCACCAGCGCGTCGTTGCCGTTGGCGTTTTTGTTGCGCAGTGCAATTCGGCCCCGCTCGAGCGTCACGTCACAATCGATTTTTTTGGCCGGCACGTGCAAGATCACTCGGCTTTCGAGCGTGGCGCCGTCGAGCGTGACTTCCGGGAGATTGCCCCAGAGAGTCAGCTCCACCTCGCGGTTCAGTTGCACGACCGATTTGCTGCCGGAGAAGGCGACGAGAGGCACTCCGGAGTTGACCTTGGCATTCTTGCCGCTGATGCGTTCCCAGTCCGCCTTTGTCTTTCGCATGAGCACGTTGGGCTCTTTCGAATCGACGTAAACGCCGGTCGGCTCTTGAGCGGGATTGGCTTTGTCGTACGGGACGACCGGGGTCTCTTTGATCTCAACGGGAACGATCTTGATGCCCGAGCCGCCCGGGTCTTTCTTCTCGGGCGTTTTTTCCTCTTTCTTTTTCGTCGTGTCTATCTTTTCCGGTTGCTTCTTTTGGTCGACCGGTTTCTTGCCGGGATCGTTGTCCTTCTTGGTCTCTGGAGTTTTCGGAGGATCTTTGGTTTCGTTCTTGGTGATCTGCTCGAGTTGCTTGTTTTCGGTGGGCGGCGGCGTGAGAAGCTGCCAAAGCGCGACGGCCAACAGGCACACGGCGAGCACACTGCCACCGATGATCAGAAACAGGTTCTGATTGACGCCACCGCCCGCCGGAGTAATGCCGAGCCGAGCGGCTTCTTCTTCGGTCGGCTCGATCTCGCTGGAGAGATCCTGCTCGTCGGTGTGCGTCGGTTTGGGCGGCTTGCGAAACGGGATTGATTCGGGTCCCTTGACGAGTTGATACATGCGCTGCTTGGAGTTGGGGGGCACGAGGGCCGGCTCACCGAAGACGAGAGTCAATATTTGATGGCATGCTGCCACCTCGGCCAGGTGCACATCAGAAGCCAGGCAGATTTGCTCAAGCTCTTTGGCCTGCTCGCCGGTGACCTCATTGTCGAGATACTCGGCAATCGTGTTCGGGTCGATGCCTCCGGGGCCAGACGGCGGCGGCGCGGTCAACCGACGCTTGTGCGTCACCTGCTTGATGCGATCCGTCAACTCGCGGGCCTTCTCGCTGTCGGCCACCTTGGCGCCGATCTCGGACGCCTGGGCCGGCTCCAACATGTCATCCAAGTACGATAACAACGTTCGCAGCGTCAATTGCATGGCAGATTTCTCACAGTAGACATCGAGCCCTACCTATATAGGTGGCGATTCGCGGGCGTCTTCGTACACTATTTTGACGAAAAATTTGTAGGGACAAGCTGCTAGCTTGTCCCGTTTCGCTTGTGAGGAGCCAAAATCGACCGTGCACGGGGGGACAAGCTGGCAGCTTGTCCCTACGACCCAAATCTATTTCCGCCGCGGATTTCTGTCTTGTATCTTTCGGGCGCGGTCCGTATCGTCCCAGACCGTCGATTTTGGAGAAATTGCCTATGTTCACCCGAATCAGCATGGTAATTGTGACGACGCTCGCTTTTGGCCCGAACGTCGGCCTGGCCCAATTGCACTTCGAGCAACCGGCCGTCAGCCTCGGCGAACTGCGCGGCGGACCGAGCTACAGCCATCGCTTCGCTTTCGTCAATGAATCGAACGCGATTATCGAGATCATCGATGTCCGCCTCGGCTGCGGATGTTTGCAGCCGGTCATCGACAAACGATCGATTCAGCCCGGTGAAAAGGGAGTTCTTCTCATGAATCTACGGACGCTCGGTCAAGCCGCCGGGCCTCGTTCCTGGCAAGCCCATGTGCGTTACCGGTGCGGCAGCGCCACTCACGAAACGGCGTTGACCGTCGCCGCGACGTTGCGCAACGAGATTACTGTCGAGCCATCAATCGTCGCGCTCACCGTGGAAACGACGCTGCGGCAAGAAATCACGATCACGAACCATCGACCGAGACCGCTGCGCGTGACGGCGGTTGTTGCGTCCGCGGCGGCGATTCGCGTCCTGGGAACAACGGAACGCAATGGCGTAACGAAGATCGCTTTCGAAGTCAGCCGAGACGATCTGAAGACGCAGCGAAAAGAAGAAACGCTCTTCATCGAGACCGACGATCCGGATTATCGGCAGATGCAGATTCCAATCACGCTGACACGAGCCGAGCGCGCTGAAGTGCGCGCGACGCCGGAGCGCGTTGTGGTGACCGGCGCCGGTTCGCAGCTGGTTCGGTTACGGTCGACCGTCGACAAGGTCGTGCGTATCGAGCGAGCCGACTGCGACGATTCAGCCATTCGCTGTACGTGGGCCGCTGGACCGGGTGACGACGCGACCTTGCGGATCAGCATGGATCCGGCCAAGATGACTAGCGCCACAGTGACGGTGCGTGTTCATCTCGCATCGCCGGCCGGTAACGTGATGACCATCCCGGTCGTTCTTCGCCGTGAGTGATGAAGTACACCGGCTTCTAGGAGGCGGGGCTAAACGTTGACGGGTCCACCTGATATGATCTGTCATCACAATCGCATTCCCATCGGAGGGCTCTTTTGATGGACAAACTCTTCACCTTTCTCCTCGCGACACTTTTCCTCGCATTTTCTCCAACGCTCTGCGCCCAGGACAAACGCCCGCTCAAATGGGGCATCGATCTCGCCGGCGGCCTTCCTTACTTCTTCGGCGCTCCCGACAACCCCGACACCTACATCGGCTTCGAAGTCGATCTCATCGATGCCCTGGCCAAGGAGCTGCGCCGCGAAATCAATCCCGAAAACAAGGCATTCGACAAGCTGATTCAGTTCGTCGATCGCGGCGACGTCGACTTCGCGATGAACGGCCTGGAGATAACGCCCGACAATCTACAGAATGCTCGATTCACTCGCCCGTACTTTATCTACCGGCTCCAACTCGTGTCGCGTGCCAAAGACGCTCGCTTCACGACGCTCAAGGAATGCGCCGAGCAAGGCTTGAAGGTAGGCACGCTGGGCGGTTCCGCCGCAGTGAAGGTCTTGAAGGCCCATCTTGAGGACAGCCAAATCAAGCCGTACGAAGAACAGGATCAAGTATTCGACGACCTTTCCGCGAAAGTCGTGGACGCCGTCCTCGTCGATGTACCGATTGCCCTCTACTACGTTGTGGGCGACGATCACATCGAGCATCGCAAGAAGAAGTACACCGGGAAGTTTCAGATGGTCGGGCCGTCCTTTGCCGAGGGTTTTTACGGCATCGCGATCAAAAAAGAAAACGATTCGCTGGCAACGGAGCTGGACGGAGCCCTGGGCCGGGTGATCGAATCGGGGAAGCTCAAAGAAATCCTGGAGAAATGGCATCTTTGGTCGCCGGAGCAGTATCGGCTCTACTCGCCGATTCGAACGGCGGAGGCGTCGTCGGGATCGCTTTCGTTCGTCGACTATTTTCGATTGCTGCTCAAAGGCGCCGGGATGACGGTATTCCTGTCGGTTGCCGGCATGGCGCTCGCCGTTGCGCTCGGCTTACCCATCGCGCTGGCGCGGCTCTACGGCCCGCTCCCCTTGCGTTGGCTGGCGATCGGGTACATCGAGTTCTTTCGCGGCGTCCCGGTCTTGCTGTTGCTCTACTTCCTCTACTTCGGACTGCCGTCGCTCGTCGATATCAAGCTCGACGCCCACGTCGTCGCCATCCTCGGCTTCGGCCTGAACTACGCGGCTTATGAAGCGGAGATCTATCGCAACGGCATCCAGTCGATTCCGATTGGGCAGTGGGAGGCAGGCGCGTCGCTCGGAATGTCGCCGTTCTTGACGTTTCGCAGGATCATCTTCCCGCAATCGATCCGCGTGATCTTGCCGCCGATGACGAACGACTTTATCGCCTTGTTCAAGGACACGAGCCTGGTGAGCGTGATCGCGGTAATCGAACTGACGAAGCAATACCAGATACTCACGAACAGCTACGATCAGCACCTGGCGATCGGTCTGACCACGGCGGCTCTCTATCTGGTGATGTCGGTGCCGCTTGGCTACTTGTCGCGTTACCTGGAGCAACGCTGGAGCAAATCGTAGGGTGCGCGAAACGCACCGATGAGACCAGCACGGATGGTGCGTTTCACGCACCCAACGTAGCAAACCTATTAGAGCCGTGAGCGTAAGCGACCGGATCCGCAAGGGAGCAACCATGTCCTGGCCTATCGTACTTCGCAATGTCACCAAACGCTTCGGCGAGCGCACGATTCTCGACAATATCTCGCTGTCGATTCCGCCGGGAGAGACCGTGGCGTTGATCGGCCCGTCGGGTGGCGGAAAATCGACGCTGTTGCGCTGCCTGAACGGTTTGAACACGTTTGACGCGGGCGATATCGAGATTGGCCCGCATCGCCTGGCGCCCGACGCACGAAACAGTTCCGATGATCTGCAAACCGTTCGCCGATCGTTCGGCATGATCTTCCAGGACTTTCAGCTCTTTCCACACATGAGCGTGCGCGAGAACGTCGTCGAGGCGCCGACGCGCGTGCTCGGACTACCGCCTAAAGATGCCGATGAGCGAGCGACACGCTTGCTCCAGCGTGTCGGCATGGCGGCGCATGCCGATGCCTATCCGCAACAGCTCTCCGGCGGGCAGAAGCAGCGCGTCGCCATCGCACGAGCGCTCGCCATGGAACCGGTCGGCCTGTTGTGCGATGAGATCACCAGCGCCCTCGACCCCGAGTTGAAGAACGAGGTGCTCAGCGTTCTCGAAGATCTAAAGCGCGACGGGCTCACGCTGATCCTCGTCACGCACGAGATCGGTTTCGCCCGCCGCGCCGCCGACCGGGTGGTGATGCTTTGTGACGGCAAGATACTCGAAGAGGGCCCCCCCGCGCAAGTTCTGGATCAACCGAAATCGGAACGGCTCGGCCTGTTCCTTCGGCGCGTCATGGCCTAGCCGGTATAATTGCTTCGATGCGAGCCGCACGTTCTGTCATCATCGAACCCGCTCACGCGAACCGGACGCTGGTGCAAGTCGTCCAGTCGGCGTTTCGATTGCCGCGCAAGAAGGCGCTGGCGGCGCTGCGGGAACGGCGCGTTCGGTTGTGCGGCGGCGTCTGCGTCGATCCCGATCGCCGTGTCAAGGTCGGGCAGCACCTCCAGTTAAGCGCGCCGCCAACTCCGAACTCCGCGGTCGAAGTCGACGCCACGGGCATCGTCGTGCGCTATGTCGATGACGCGATTGTCGTCGTCGAGAAGCCGGCGGGGCTGACGACGGTGCGCCATGCCGCGGAAGCGGAGGGGTTCGGCAAGCGAGCGAAGAAATTTCTGCCGGCGACGCTCGTGGACCTTTTGCCCGGCGTCTTGGCCCGCATGGGTGAGCGCACGAAAGGGCGCGTGCGGGCAGTTCATCGCATCGACAAGGAAACCAGCGGCCTCGTCGTCCTGGCGCGAACACCGGAAGCGGAGAGCGAGTTGGGCAAACAATTTCGCGCCCACACGATCGGACGCAGATATCTTGCCTTGGTGCGCGGCCAAGCCAAAGACGCCCGGATCGAGTCCCAATTCTTGGCTGATCGCGGCGATGGCCGACGCGGCAGCCAGCTTTCCTCCCCTCGCCCCGGGGGAGAGGGGTCGGCGGGGAGGGGACAGCACGCCGTCACGCATGTCCGCGTCATCAAAGCGCTCGGCGCTTTCACCCTCGTCGAATGCGAGCTCGAAACGGGACGCACGCATCAGGTGCGCATCCACCTCGGCGAAACGGGCACTCCCCTCTGCGGCGAACGCGTCTACGATCGGCCCTTGCATGGCAAGCCGCTGCCCGACACCAGCGGCGCCGATCGGCCGCTGCTGCACGCGGCGTTTCTGGCGTTCGACCATCCTGTGACGGGAAAGCACATGGAATGGCACGCGACGATGCCGAAGGATATGGAGGATTTCTTGCAACACTAGCCCGCAGCGCCAGCAAGGTCTTGCGTAAGCCCTTGCTGGCGCTGCGGGCTAGTGTTGCAAGCGCTCTCGCCACGCTGCGAGCTGCTTGGCAACCTCCGCTGGCGCCGTGGAGCCGTAGCTCTGAAACGCCGCCAGCGCATTGCCGACGCCGAGCACGCCGCGCACCTTGGCGCTCAGGCCCGGTTGGATCGCATCGAAAGTGTCGCTGGGCAGATCGATGAGCCGGCAGCGGCGCTCTTCGCATTGGCGGATCAGCTTGCCGACCGCTTCATGGGCCGAACGCAGCGGGATGCCTTGCTTGACGAAGAACTCCATGAGCGTGGTGGCGTCGAGGTAGCCGTCCTCGATGCGGGCCGCGATCGTGTCGCGCCGGAAATGCGTGTCGCGCACCAGGGCCGCCGCCAATTCGAGGCACGCCGACACGGTGTCGAACGCATCGAAAATCGCCTCTTTGTCTTCTTGCAGATCGCGGTTGTATGCCAGCGGCAAACCCTTGACGAGCATCAGCAACTGTTGCAGCGACGCGACGACGCGCGCCGACTTGCCGCGAATCAATTCCAGCACGTCCGGGTTCTTCTTGTGCGGCATGATGCTCGACCCGGTGCAGAACGCGTCGGGCAATTCGAGGAAGCTGAACTCCGTCGTCGACCAGAGAATCCACTCCTCGGCCCAGCCGGCCAGGTGGAGCGCGATCAGTGACAGATCGAAAACGAATTCGAGTACGAAATCGCGATCGCTGGAGACGTCGAGGCTATTGGCCGCGATTGAGTCGAACCCCAGCTGAGCGCGAACGAACTCGCGATCGATCGGCAGCGACGTGCCCGCCAGCGCCGCCGTCCCCAGCGACAACACGTTGACGCGCTTGCGGCAATCGGCGAGGCGCTCGCGGTCGCGCTGATACTTCTCGACGTAGGCCAGGAGATAATGCGACGCCAGCACGGGTTGCGCGCGTTGGAAGTGCGTGTAGCCAGGTATGACGAGGTCCCGATGGCGCTCAGCGTTGTCGAGCAGGGAGCGCTGTAACTCAGCGAGGCACACGTCGAGGATGTCGATCCCCGAGCGCGTCCAGAGCTTGACGTCGGTGATGACCTGATCGTTACGGCTGCGGCCGGTGTGGAGCTTACGGCCCACGTCGCCGAGCCGTTCGATGAGAGCACGCTCGATGTGGGTGTGGATGTCTTCGAGGGCGATGGAGTAGGCCATCTCGCCCCGTTCGATTTCGCCCTGGATGTCATTGAGGGCGCCGACGATCATGTCGGCTTCATCTTGTGAGATGAGGCCGACATGGGCGAGCATGCGGGCGTGGGCCTGGCTGGCAAGGATATCCTCGCGGTACAGGCGCCCGTCGAAGCTAATCGACTCGGTGAAGCGTTCGACGCGGTCATCGGTGCCGCCGGAAAAGCGCCCACCCCAGGTTTTTTGCGTGGCCACAATAGGTCCTCAACTCTTGGCCGGTACGAGCGATGCGGCCCAAGCGGCGTCCTCGGGACTGAGCGGCGGCGACGGTTTCCCGCGGTAAATACGGTCTTTGTAGTAAGCCCGATCGTACACCGTATGCAAAATCGACTGAAAATCCATCGTGATTGAACCGAGCGGAGTCGGCAACGGAATGGGTATGGGCGGAAGCGTGTCGCGAAGGCGAATCGGCCAGCGATTCACCTCCGGTCGATCCTCGTACCGATTCACGAGAACGTAATTGTCGCTTGCCGGGGGTGGTTCGAGGGGCATCCGCTCGCCACCGCGCAACAAGTCGATTTCCACGTAACTCGCCCAACTCGCCAGAATCTGGCTCCGTTTGTAGATGAACTGCCGGCGAAAGGGCCCCGGCTTCTTGTTGGCAGGGCTTAACACCTCGATGATCGCGACCACGCGATCCTGTCCATCGACAACTTCCAGGTAAGGCTGCTTTTCGAGCTCAGCAACGGGCACGCGCACCATCACCGGACTTGTCAGCACACTGCCTCCGTTGCCGTTCTCGGCACCCATGCCCGACGACGCAACCGCGACGTCTGCGTTTCCCAAATACTCTTCGCCGCTATCACGCGGATCATAAACATGGACGTGTTCTTCGATCTTCACGATAAAGTTCGGACTAACGAGCGCCGCCAGAGCGTCGCCTAGCGCAGGCACGAATCGATCGTGAAAATCCTGCCACACGTCGGGCTGCTCTAGGTACGGATTCATGCCGGGAAACGGCGAAGGCATAGGTCACCTCAAGGGCTATCCGCCGTCATTATAACGTGGAAGACGTCGTCAGTCGTCATCGTCGCGGGCGTTTCTTGGGGGGAGGCCGGTCGTCGTCATCATCGTCGTATTTCTTCGGTTTCTTCTTGCGATCGCGTTCGTCGTCGGCATCTCGGGAAGCCGCGCCGCCTTCGGGTTCTTCATAGAAGCCGTCCATGAACGCCATGCACAAGGATATGACGAAGAAGTAGAGCATGAAGAGCGAACTCGTGCTGCTCCAACCCAGTGTGTAAACGGTCATACCGGTTTTGATCGTGCCGACGACGACTGTGAGCGCATTTCGCCCGGCGGGATCCAATACAACTGCTTCGATTGGCGCAACCACGCGATCGACGACCGTCATCTGGGCAGCCCGGTAGATAAAAACTTGATAGACGAAGTGGACCAGCAAGAACAGAATCATGAATAAGCCGCCGGCAACACAAGGCCATCGGCCCCAGGATTGGCTCATGAAGAGCCCCACCGAGCCCGCAAGGATGAGCAGGCAGCAGAACGCATTGCCGCTGAGCGCCGCAAAGGCCTCGACTTTGGCCATCGGCGCCTCTTGCTGAACGAGTTTGTCGAACTCCGGCCCGACCTGCCGTCCATTGATAACGATGTTGGAGTCGCTCATCATGGTGATCACGCCGAAGACGGCGACCACCGGCGGAATGATCGCTGTGACTAAGTTGAACACAGCCAACACGATGAAGAATCCCGATGTCGAGCGTTTCATGGCGGGTGATTCCGTAGGTGTTGTTACCCGTAATCGTTTACCGCCCGCGTGGTGCTAAACGAAGAAATCGAACTACAACCCCAACTCCTTCAGTTGCTTCGCGTCGACCGGAGCGGGGGCGCCAGTCATCAGATCGCGGGCCTTCTGGTTCTTCGGAAAGGCGATCACGTCGCGGATGTTGGTGGTGCGGGCCAGCATCATGGCGAAGCGGTCCAGACCCAGGGCGATGCCGCCGTGCGGAGGCGCGCCGAACTTCAAGGCGTCGAGCAAAAAGCCGAAGCGAGCCTTGGCTTGCTCGTCCGTCATGCCGAGGACTTTGAACAAGCGCGACTGCACGTCGGGGTTGTGGATGCGGATGCTGCCGCCGCCGCACTCGTAGCCGTTGATGACCAGATCGTACGCCTTGGCCTTGACGCTGCCCGGGTCGCTTTCGAGCCTGGGCAGGTCCCCGTCGAGCGGGGCGGTGAATGGGTGATGGTTGGCCGCCCAGCGTTTTTCTTCGTCGTCCCAGATGAACGACGGGAAGTCGATGACCCAGGCGATTTTGTAATCCAGAGCATTCGGATCGTAAAGCTTGAGCACGCCGGCCAAATGCTGGCGCAGCGTGCCGAGCCCGGCGCAGACGATGTCGGCCTTGTCGGCGACGAAAAGCAGCAAGTCACCGGCCTTGGCGCCAAGCCGTTGGCGCAATTGTACTTGAATCGGAGGCGCGAGAAACTTCTCGATGCCGCCAGCAAACTTCTCAGCCTCGACTTTGACCCAGGCGCAGCCCTTGCCCCCCGCCCGTTTAACGATTTCGGCCAACTCGTCGAGTTGCTTGCGCGAGAACTTGTCCGCGGCTGCGTTCACGTTGATCGCTCGCACTGCGCCACCTGTCTCCAAGGCGCCCTTGAACGCCTGGAACTCGGTCTGGGCCGCGATGTCGCCGACGTCGACGATCTCCAGCCCGTAGCGCAGGTCCGGCTTGTCGCTGCCGTACCTCAACATCACATCGGAGTACGTCAAACGCGGGAACGGCGTCGGGAGCGTGACGCCGACGCAGCGCCGAAACACTTCGGCAGTCAGGTTTTCGATGACGCCAAACACGTCGTCCATCTCAACGAACGACATCTCCAGGTCAAGCTGTGTGAACTCCGGCTGGCGGTCGGCGCGCAAGTCCTCGTCGCGCAGACAACGCGCGATCTGGAAATACTTGTCGTAACCCGCCACCATCAGAATCTGCTTATACAGCTGCGGCGACTGAGGCAACGCGTACCACTGCCCCAGCGACACGCGGCTCGGCACGAGATAGTCGCGGGCGCCCTCCGGCGTGCTCTTGCCCAGGAGCGGCGTCTCGATCTCAAAGAAGCCCTGCGCGTCCAGGTTGTCGCGGATGACCTTGTTCAAGCGATGCCGCATCGCCAGCGTGCGGTGCAACGTCGGCCGGCGCAAGTCGAGATAGCGATATTGCAGCCGCAAGTCTTCGTTGGCGAGTTCCGGTTCGCCGAATGTCTGGCCTTCTTGCGGAACGGAAAAGAGTTCGAACGGCGGCGTCGGGCAGCGATTGAGGACCGTCACGTTCTCGGCAAGCACCTCGATGGCGCCGGTCGCGAGCTTTGGGTTGTGCTTTTTCTCCGAACCGATCATCCGTTCACGCACTCTACCTTGGATGGAGAGCACCCACTCGCTGCGCGCCTCGGCGGCGATTTTGAAGAATTCCGGTCGATCGGATTCGACGACGATCTGTGTGATGCCGTAGCGATCGCGGAGATCGATGAACACCTGATCGGGATACATGCGGAAGGTATTGACCCAGCCATTGAGCGTGACCGATTGGCCGATGTGGGTTTCGCGTAGTTCGCCGCAGAAATGCGTTCGTTGCCAGGATGCCATGGGGTTTTCCATCGTGCCGTGGGGGACGTTTTCAACGTGCCATGAGTCGTCGAGGCACGTTGGAAACGTGCCCCACGGAAATGCGACACGCGCAAGCGGTGTCGCGTTCACGGTTTGATATAAAATCGGTGTCGCAGGCGAGCGGCCGGCGTTAACCGGCTGGTGACATGGCCCGTGTCTCGCATTATGCACCAGCCGGTTGACGCCGGCCGTTCGCTTAATTTACGTTAGGAGAATCGCATGGACCGGACAACCGTTGCACTGGCCCGCAAGGAAGAAAGCATCGGCAAAAAAGTGCGCCTGCAAGGCTGGGTCCGCACTCGCCGCGACTCCAAAGGCGGCTTTAGCTTCCTCGAACTCAACGACGGCTCCTGCTTCGGCAATGTCCAGATCGTCGCCGACGCCAATCTCTCCAACTACGAATCCGAAGTCAAGAAGCTCGCCGTCGGTTGCTCGGTTACAGTCGAGGGCGAAGTGCTCAAGTCGCCGGCCAAAGGGCAAGCGACCGAGGTCAAGGCGTCGAGCGTCATCGTCCATGGCTGGTGCGATGCCGAGACGTATCCGATTCAGAAAAAAGGTGCGTCGTTCGAGTTTCTACGCACCGTTGCCCACTTGCGGACGCGTACGAACACCTTCGGCGCCGTCGCACGTGTGCGCAACTGCGTGTCGAACTCGATTCACCAGTTCTTTCAGGAGCAAGGGTTTCTCTACATTCACGCGCCGATCATCACGGCCAGCGATTGCGAAGGCGCGGGCGAGATGTTTCGCGTTACCACCATCGATCCGGCCAAGCCGCCGCTCCTGGACGGCAAAGTCGACTATTCCCACGACTTCTACGGCAAGCCGACCTACCTCACCGTCAGCGGCCAACTCCAGGGCGAGATCTTCGCATGCGGTATGGGCAAAGTCTACACCTTTGGGCCGACGTTTCGAGCCGAGAATTCGAACACGGCACGCCACCTCTCCGAGTTCTGGATGATCGAACCGGAAATGGCGTTTTACGATCTGTACGACAACATGACGCTGGCCGAGGCGTTTATCAAACGCTTAATTGCCGATGCGCTGGCGAAGTGCCCCGAGGATATGGCGTTTTTTGCAGAGCGCATCGACAAGGAATGCCTGAAGCGAGCTGAATCGGTGCTCAAGACGAGTTTCTTGCGCGTCACCTACACGGAGGCGATCGATATCTTGCTCAAATCAGGCAAGACGTTTGAGTATCCGGTGAAGTGGGGCATGGACCTGCAATCGGAACACGAGCGGTTTCTAACCGAGCAGCATTTCAAGAACACCGTCATCCTGCACGATTACCCGCGCACGCTCAAGCCGTTCTACATGCGCGTCAACGACGATGGCAAAACGGTTCGAGCCATGGACGTGCTCGTCCCCGGCGTAGGCGAAATCATCGGCGGCAGCCAACGCGAAGAACGTCTCGCCGTCTTAGAGGAACGCATGCGCGAGACCGGCCTCGACCCAACGCACTATTGGTGGTACCTCGACCTGCGCCGCTACGGAACCGTTCCGCACTCCGGCTTCGGTCTCGGCCTGGAGCGCGTGCTGCTTTTCCTCACTGGCATGGCCAACATCCGCGACGTCATCCCGTTCCCGCGAACGCCGAAGAGTGCGGAGTTCTGATCCACGAAGGGCACAAAGGACACCAAGGCGAAAGTGCTTTGACACTTTCTCTTCGTGTTCTTGGTGCCCTTCCTGGATAAATTCTACTTTGGCGATTGCGCGGCTTGGCCTTGTTTGGCGGGGCCTTTGTGGTTGCCCGGAAGATAGGTGAACCAGTGCCCGAGGCCGCCGATAAAGATGGCGGCGGCAACGATCGCTGCAGTGCCCCAGGTCGCGAAGTAGATCGTAAACTGCGTCTTGGGCAGGTGCTTGAACACAAGCGTATACAAGTAGAACGGAAACACCGCATCCTTGAACGTCAGCGATGTCTCGTCCGGCGCCAGCATCATCAGAGCAATGAACTGCCCGAGAAACGCAATGCCTAAGCCGGCGCCGATCTGAATCGTCGTAAAAAGGGCCCGCTGAAACGGCGTCAGGGGCAACCAGCGCCCGGCGGCAAACGTCGCTCCTACCACAACCAAGACGCCGACGAGCATGATCCAGAACCACAGCGGCGTTTCACTGATCGCCCAACCCGTCGCGCTGATGGTGTCCTGCGGCGCATTCGCCGGCACTGGATCAGGCACCGTTTCCGCCTTTTTGCCGCTTTCCTCGAGCGACTTGCAGTAGCCGCACGCCTTGCACCAGCCGAGACCGTGGGGATCCACGAGCGGCTTTTTGCAGCGCGGACAGGGGTCGACCGGTACTGGCGTCCCCGGTGTGGAAACAAGCTGTGCCATGGTGTCGATCCTCGAATTTCCGAGCCTGATGCGCAAGCAAAGGTCCATGTCCTCCTTCGCTGACGCTTCAAGCTCTGAGAGTCCTTCGGTTAGCCGAACAGCAGTTGAATGGAATAGGGGGGCGACTTCACGTATTGGCAGCCGACCTCGAACATGCCCGGCATCTCTGTGCTCGGCTTGCAGCTGCGGACTTCGATGTCCACCCAGGGAACCATCTCATCCGCGAGAACCGGATGCAGGGCCAAGACGGCGCCGATTTCGACTTCGTGAAATAGCGCCAGCCGCATGCCGCCCAGAGAACGATCAATCACGCTGCCCAGTGCCGGATCGGATTTGTCCTCTGGCGGCGCCACGTGAACTTCGATGGTGTTGCCCTGTCGGCGCGTGGCGCCCCGCTGATCTTTCGACTTGGGTGCTGCCGCCTCCACCGGCGATTTTGCAGGCTCCGTCGTGACCGTCGGCTCTGCACACTCTACCGCGGCCGGGCGAGGCGTGAAAAAATAGAAAATCGCCAGTACCGCCAAAAACACAAGGGCTGGCAGCCAGACGTACACGTGCGGCAATTGCATCAAGTAATTGAGTGCGGCCACGGCAGTTCCCTTTCCACGCACGACCTTCTTGCGATTTTGCTCCTAGCGCAAACCTAGCACGGGATTGCCGATTATGCAAATTGCGGGCCTCCGAGGCGGCGAATTGCCGTGTTCCGGGAAGCCCTGGGGTGAGGTACTCCGAACTCCAGGGTTCGGAGCACCTCACCCTGGGACTTCCAACGTCGGCCCCATCGTTTCCATAGGATGACGGCATGAAAAAGGTGCTTCTGATCATAGGCGACGCCGTCGAACTGCTCGATACGATGTACCCGTATTTCCGCGTGCAGGAGGCGGGCCATCAAATCGTCGTCGCCGGGCCCGAAAAACGCCGTTACCACATGGTCCAGCACGAACGCCCCGCCGACTGGGACATCACCCAGGAGACCGCAGGCTACCACCTGGCGTCCGACATCGCCTTTCGCGACATCCGGCCCGAGGAGTACGCCGGCATCATCCTGTCAGGCGGGCGAGCCCCGGAGTACCTCCGCTACGACGCCGACCTGCTTCGCGCCGTTCGCTGGCTGTGCGAGAATAGCCGAACGGTCGGCTCGGTGTGCCACGGCATTGAGATTCTTGCAACCGCGGGCGTCATCAAGGGAAAGAAGATCACGACAGTCGCCAAGTGCCGATTCGACGCCGAAATCGTGGGCGCCGTCTATGTCGACGAACCGGTCGTGGTTGACGGCAACATCATCACCGCCCGCACCTGGCACGACAACCACCTTTGGATGCGCGCGTTCATGACTCATCTCGACCACTAGCCCGCAGCGCCAGCAAGCGTCGCCCGCCGCCCTTGCTGGCGGTGCGGGCTAGTGGCGCGGGTTCTTCTTGGCGCGGGGCAAGTAGCAGACACGTACAGAGCGGTCATCGCTTGCGGTGACGGCAAAGCGCCGGTCGGCGGTGAAGGCGACGGCGTTGATCCCGCCTTCGTGGTGATGGTAGCGCCGCAATTCGTCGCCGGTGGAAAGCTCCCAGAGGCGAACCTCTTTGTCGTAGGCGCCGGAGAGCATGCGCTTGCCGTCGCGCGAGACCGCCAGCGCGACGATGCCGTTCTTGTGCCCGGTAAACTCGCGCTGGACCGTCCCCGTCTTAAGGTCCCATAACCGGATGATGTCGTCTCGGCCCGCAGAAATCGCATGATCGTTACCGGTAAAGGCAACGGCATGAACGGCGCCGCGATGACCCACCAGGCGTTTGAGCACGGCGCCGGACTTGGCGTCGCGCAGGCACACCGTGGCGTCGCGAAACCCGCCGCCGCTCAGCACCGTTTTGCCATCGGGCGAAAGCGCCATACACAGCACGATGTCATTGTGCCCCTCCCAGACTGCCTCTACTTTGGCCGACTTGACGTCGATGACGTGAATCCTGTGATCATAGGCAGCTGCTAGCAATTTCGTGCCGTCGGCGGTGAACTGCAGAGCCCGCACGCTCTCGGGTAACGTGGCGAGCACGCGCGGCGCCGATTCGGCTTGCAGACTCCACAGGCGTACCGTCGTGTCCTGGCTGCCGGACGAGAACGACATGCCATCGGGGGCCACGGCGAGAGCCCAAACTTGTTTCTCGTGCCCTGTGAATCGCTTGAGCAGCTTGCCGTCGTTCAGGTCCCACAGCCCGATCGTCTTGTCTTCGCTCGCGGAGAGCGCTTGGCGATCGCCCGGCACCAGCGTCAGGCCAATCACCCCTTTTTCATGCCCAGTGAGGCAGAACCGCTGCGCCTTCGTCTCAATGTCCGCCAACAAGTCAAGCACGCGCCGACGCATCTCTTCATCGAGGCTGTTCTGCTTGCGGCGCAGAAACGGGATGGCGGATTCGCCGATCTTGCGTAGTGCAGCAGTTGAGGTCTCGCGGTCGCGGAATAGGTCGCTGCCCAGATCGTCGACATAGCGCTGAATGACCTTGGGATCGGGGTCGTCATCATCGTCGGGCCCTTGCGCCACAACGGATGTGGACACGACGATTGCCGTGAGCACAATCGCAAATCGTTGTGTCATCGAGAGTCACCTCGTGCCGCGAGCGGCTTCATTTCGCCAGGTCCTGGCGCTTGCTGGCGATCAGCGCAAGCAGAGCCTTCTGCGGATCGGCGAACTTTTTGATCCCCTCGGCCATCAGCACGTCTTCCAGCTTTTGCAGATCGACGAGCCGTTCGATTTCACCGAGAACTTCGGCTGACGGCATCTGATCGACCTGCCGTGAGAATGCGACCAAGCTGGCTTCAACGGCGTCGTTCGTCGCGGGCGGATTTGTCTCGATATCCGAGCCGGCGAACGCTTCCACATACTTCCATGCCTTGTCGCTCGGCTTCTTCGTGCCGGTGCTGGCGAAAATCATCTCCTGCTTGAGTGGCAAGCGCTTGTCGGCCCAGAATTGTTGGTTCATCTGCCAAATCTTCTTGGCATTGACGATGCCGACCAGACCCTGCGCCGCTGGCGAAAGTTGCGGCACGTGTTGCTCGGTATAGACATCGACGCGGCTGACGAAGATGCTGTAGACCGATTTGAACGTGGCGAGCGTCGAACGTCTTTGCGCCCCGCGCCAGACGCCGTCGCGGGCCGCGGCGTATTGCTTGGGCGTGAAGATGAGCGTGACATTGAGCGTGACGCCGGCTGAGGCAAGGTCCTCGACTGCCGCCAGGCCGGCGGGCGTTGCGGGAATCTTGATCATTCTGTTGGTGTGGCCGGCACTCCACTTCTTGCCGAGTTCGATGTAGCGTTTCGTGCGTTCGGCGGTCGGCAACGCGAGCGCGGGGTCTTCCAGAAGCGGATCGAGTTCGAAGCTCACGTAGCCATCGTCGCCCTTGGTAGCATCCCAGACCGGCTGGAACACGCGCTGGGCCTGGCGCACGAGCTGATCGGTGAGTTGCCAGGCGATGTCTTCATCCTTGAGCCCGTCGCGCATGAGGCGGAGTAGGTCCTGATCGAACCGGCCCGTCTTGATCAGGTCGGCGATAATGATCGGGTTGGACGTCGCTCCGGTCGCTCCAAGAGCGCGATTGCGCTGCACCAGATCAGGATCGATGGAGTCAAGCCACAGCTTGGTCCCTGTCGCGATTAATGATTGAAGCGGACTGGCCATCGAGGACGTTCCTCACAGTTGATGAATCACGGCGGCGCAGCCGGGTAAGCCTTCGCCGCATTGATGTGTATTCTAACGGCGCAGCGGCGCGGAGTACACGCGATCTTGACGAGTGTGACGTCTACGATCTAGCCGGCGGGAGCGCACTTGTGTCGCAAGCGCAGCCAGATGGCCGGGACGAGAATCGCGATCGCCAACGCATACGCCGTCGCGTCGTTCGGATATGGCGCCGAGACGTAGCGCGACACGGGCGGACGACGCAGCGTATCCTGATTCGCCGAGCGCGAGAAGTACACGTCGGCCGGCGCGAGCTTGTACGCCCACTGATCCTCGAACTCGGTCAGGAACCATTCCGCGGGTCCCGTGTTCGCAGGCAACTTCAACTGTTCGAGAATTTTCGCACGATCCGCCGCCGACACCTTGCCCGCCCAGACGACTTGCCCGCTCCACGGCGCCTCCTTCGTCGCCTCGCCCTGATAACGAGCCTCGGCCAGGAAGTAAATTCGCAGCGTCCGCCGCGACGCCCCCGCCTTTTCAGCCGACCCCTTGTAGTCCGGCTCGCGATACGGGAACAAAGGCCGATCGGTTTTGAAGCTCATGCGCAAAGCCGACGCGGTCACCGTTTTCTTCTCCCGTTCGTCCTTGTTCTTGGCGACTTTCAGAGCCGTAATCTTCCAACCCTGAGCGATGTACGGCTTGGCTCAGGCTTCGATCTCCGGCGAATAGGCGTAGCCGTTGTCCTTGAGCCATTTGACAAGGGCGGCGCTTGAATCGGTTTCGAGCACGGCGGCGTGGAAGCCGGCGACGACCTTCTCCTCCAGCACCTTGACCCATGCCAGCCCCGGCGCGCCGGTATGTTGCCGCGGCGCCGCGGAGCTGCAGCCACAGCCGACGCCGAGGCTGCGCGGCATGTCGATGACCTCCGGTTTTGTCAGGTCGTGCAGATACGGAAAGGTCTCGTTGCCCGATTCGCTCAACTCCGGCTGCGTCGGCGACGGGATGAGAAATCCAAAGTCGTCGGCATCGCCCTTGAACGACGCCCGCCGAATGAAGTGCTGCGTCTTGTTGGCCGCATCCCACAAGATGATGACGCTCTGATCGGCGTTGACAAGGTGCACGCCCAGCCGCGGCGCGGGACAGCAAGCTTCAGCGGCTGCGGAAAGCAGGTATGCCAAAACACTGGCGGCGAAGAGCGACAGAACGGCAGCGAGGTGGCGGAACATGGTTGCGACTCCTTTCGCACGTTGGGACGATCAAATGAGATTGTTGTTATAACAGAATGCCCTGGCTTGGCTCAATCGGAATTGAGTAGAATGAACTAATCCACTGAGGGAGAATGTCATTGGTACGTCGGATTTGGCGCAGCGATCGTTGGCGATTTATGACGAACGCCTCAAGGCGGGGCTCGAAAAAACGCACCGCGACTATTTCGTGGCTATTGAGCCGGAGTCCGGAGACTATTTCCTGGGCCGTACCTGGAGCGAAGCGTCTTCCGCGGCTAAGAAGATTTATCCAAACCGGCGGACGTACACAGTACGAGTCGGGCACGAGACAGCGATCCACATTGGAGCAGGCAACACGTGACTGGATTTGTCGATAGCTCGGGCCATGCAATATTGACGATTCGGTTGAAGCACCCAGGTACTGGCACGGAACCATCGGTGGATGCATGGATTGATACGGGGATTACCGGAGAGCTTGTTTTGCCGATGCAGATGATTGCACCGATGGGATTGCCGCTTGGGCCAGCGGTGCCTGCGACGCTGGCCGACGGATCGGTCGTCCAACGCGACGCCTATAGCAGTTCGGTCGATCGGTTCGGGAAATGGACAAACATCGAAGTCGTCGCAAATCAGGGCACGTTTCCACTTCTGGGAGTCGGCCTGCTGCTTGGTCACCACTTGGATATCGATTACTCGGGCAGGACTCTCTCCCTCACCTAGATGGCCATTTTACAAGTCCCTGAGCAGTTGTCCGTTGGGTGGCGACGGTAGGGGCGAGGTGTGTAGAGGAAGCGGTCGAAACGCTGGGGATCTCGGCCAAACCACGCTCGACCGAATCGTTGCT
>Ga0194132_10003911_pt1 | contig 25904 bp, 13 predicted proteins | sample TA2KigOf80mmetaG_FD_148612 | JGI IMG/M metagenome (GOLD analysis project Ga0194132, IMG submission 148612) | Freshwater microbial communities from Lake Tanganyika, Tanzania - TA2015054 Kigoma Offshore 80m | ecosystem: Environmental > Aquatic > Freshwater > Lake | place: Tanzania: Lake... | reverse complement strand
CCTGCCGACCTCCACGTTTGAGCCGCCTCCAGCGAAAAGATGATCACGCAAGAGTTTACACACAGAATACGCTACCTTCTAGCCCTCTCGCGGATCGTTGTAAAATAACGCGGGGCGGGTTTGACCCCGCCCCGCGTACCAAGCGTACTTACGGGTCCCGTCCATCCCTTCGGTAGCTCGGCAGCCTTAACCGTTCCCCCCTCGGAACGGAAAAAGCCCAACTGGAACGAACCCCGACGCGCACAAAAACTGCGAGTCGGTCGTCCGCTCGGCCCGCCCCTCGCGGGGCACACTTTGCGGACAACACATTCGTAGCTCACGCCCGCGGGCCGGTCAAACAACTGGAGGTAAAAAATACAAAATCGCGCCGCTTCGCAACCGATACGAGCCGGAGAGTCCAGTTGGCGCGAGGATGCGCAGGATGCGCGCCCGGCAAGATCAGCAGAATAGGAAACGCAAACGGCCGCGCCAAAATTGACGCGGCCGTGGTGGTTCGTGTTCTGGTCGCGTGATTAGGGCTTGTTGCTCCGGGAGCGCGTGGCGGTGACGGCCCCGGCCTTGTCCCAGTCGGTCGGGATCGGGCGGCGCGATTCTTCGTCGGCGTAGTGCCAGTGGCGCAGGGCGTCTTCGCCCGCGATCCACGAAAACGCCGCCGTGCGGCCGTTCACCTTTGTGGGGAAGTCCACCTCGCCGGCCTCGTCGTCCACGAGGGCCACGCCCAACCCGTTCAGCTCGGTAACAGCGGCCGCCCACGCCTTCTCGGTCGCGGCGATTTCGTCGGCGATATGGTAGCGGCGCTGGCGCTCTTGCCAGACGAGGTCGTGGCGCTGCCGGTCGAGGCGTTCCAACTCGGGCGTCAGCCGGTTCAGGGCGTGCCGCGAGTGGACGATGTCGGTCACGATGCTCTTGACCAGCGGTAACATCTGGCGGGCCGTGGTGAGGTCCAGCGTGACCTCCTTCTTCCGCGGCTTGCCCGCCGAGTTACCGGCCCGGTTGGGCGTGTTGCTCATGGTGGCTCCCGGTGTGGAGGGGGCTACGGTCGCCCCTCTGTCCCCATTCTAGGAGCGCCCGCGACGGATGAACGTGTCACGGACGCAGAATTGTGACAGAAGGTTCGCCGCGGCCCTCCCCCCGTAAGTTTGTTCGATGGTCCCGGTCGCAGATTCGGTTCGCGGTGTTGGATAAGGGGTGATACCCCGCGTTCCGTGGAAATAGAAGGTCAGTCGGGGCCGAAGTTGCGCCGGAATCGCCGCGCCGCGGGCGACCTCGCGGGCTGGGCAAAATCGGCACCGAAATCGGCCGCGTGGCCCTCCCGAGTTCCGGTGCCGGCCGGGGCGCACGACTATTCCGGCGCGCGACCGTTTTGTTTCGCGCTCCGGGCCAAAAACCGTGTTGTCGGCGCTCAACTATGGTGTATCACGACTTACGGAGCGTCACTCGCCCCACCTGAGCTACCCCTTGCGCCCGGAGTGCCGTCCCCATGTTCGAGAACCTCCTCGCCCGGGTCCGCCGCGCTCGCACGGCTCCGCGTTCCGCCGCACGCGGCCCGGCCACCCGGCTCGCCGTCGAAGCACTCGAAACGCGCGAGGTGCCGGCCGCCGTGTTCGGCGTCACCTCAACGAACGTCCTCGTACAGTTCGAGAGCAGCAATCCGAGTGTGCTGACCCAGACGACGTCGATCACTGGGTTGCAGAACACCGACGAGCGGGTGCTGGGCATCGACTTCCGGCCGCGCACCGGCGAACTGTACGCCGTCACCGCCCGAGCCGGGGCGACTGCGCCGGCCGACCTGCGGACGTACACGATTAAGACCTCAACCGGCGTCGCCACGTTCGTCGGTACGACCAACGGCCTGACGAACGCCACCGAGGTCGAAACCGGGATCGACTTCAACCCCGTCGTCGACCGCATCCGCTTTGTGCAGTCGAACAACGAGAACGGCCGACTGGACCCGGCCAACGGGGGGCTGACGGGTAACGACACCAATCTCACGTTCACCGCGCCCGCGACCGGACCGACCGTTGCCATCGCCTACGACCGCAACTTCGTTCGCGCGTTCGGCAACAACACGCCGACCACGCTTTACGGAATCGATACCGGGGCCGCGATGCTCGTCGCCGTGGGCGGCATCAACGGGGCCACAACCGGCGGGCCGAACGGCGGCGTGACCGACGCCGTCGGTGCGCTCGGCGTGGCCCCCGACGCGGGCGCGTTCGTCGGGTTCGACATCGGCCGGAGCAGCGCGAACAACAACCTCGGCCTCGCGCTGGCGACGTTCACCGTCAGCAACGTGACCGGCCTCTACAGCATCGACCTCGGCACCGGGGCGGCCACCCTCGTCGGCAACGTCACCGACGGCAACATCAACCTCGTCGACATCGCCATCGCCCCGCCGGGCACGACGCTCGTGGTCGGCTCCGGGCCGGGCGCGGTCGGCGACGTGCGCGTGTTGAACGCCTCCACCGGCGCGGTGCGCGGCACGCTCACCCCGTTCGAGAACTACGCCGGCGGTGTGAGCGTTGCGAGCGGCGACATTACCGGCGACTCCATCGCCGAGGTCATCGTCTTGGCGAACGCCCCGGTGGGCGGGCACGTCAAGGTGTTCGACGGCGCGACCGGTACACTGATCCGCAGCTTCCTCGCCTACGCCGGCACAGGGTTCAACGCCAGCGTCGCGTTCGGCGACGTGGACGGCGACGGCCGCGGCGACATCATCACTGTGTCGCACGGGAACAACGCCAACGTCCGCGCGTTCAGCGGCGTGAACAACGGGCTGGTGGCGAACTTCTTCGCCTTCGAAGGGTTCACAGGATCGTCGTCGCTGGCCGCCGGCGACTTCAACGGCGACGGCCGCGACGACGTGGTCGTCGCGGCGGCACTCAACGGTCACGTCAAGGTGTTTAGCGGGGCGGTGCCCATTCGGAGCTTCATCGCGTTCCAAGGCTTCTTCGGGCCGACCAACGTCGCGTCCGGCGACTTCAACGGCGACGGTCGCGACGACCTCGTGATCGCCAGCGGGCAGGGCACGCGTGGGCACGTGCGCTCGTTCCTCAGTGACGGCACCCCCATCGCCAGCTTCTTCGCCTTTACCGGCACGTCGGGCGCGTTCGTGGCAGTCGGCAACACGACCGGCAACAACACGCCAGAGATTCTGGTCACGCCGGGCTTCGGCGCACAGGCCGACGTGTTCACCTACAACGCCAACGGCATCTTGGTGGGCTTGCAGTTCGCGGCGTTCCCCAACTACATCGGCGGCGCGTCCATCGCTTCCGGCCGCGGGTAAGACGTGCCACACCGGGCTGCGCCTTCGCGGACGCGCGCGAAGGCGCTCTTTCCCCTCTCCTCTCTCGAGCAATTCCTGAGTACCTTGTGGGCTATCCTCCCACAGGGTCACTGCCATGACTCGCTTAGTGGCACTCGCGGTGTTTGCGGTCGGGTTCGGCGTCTTCGGGCCGGCGCGCGCGGACGAGGCCGACGCCGTGAAGCTCATCGAGGGCGGCGGCGGGAAGGTCGTGCGTCAGGGCAAGATCGTCGTGGGCGTCATTCTGCCGGCCAAATTCGGCGAGCCCGAAGTGATGGCGCTGAGCAACTTCAAGAACTTGCTGGCGCTGACCGCGGCCGGGCCGGGCGCGACCGACGCGGCCATGAAGGACATCGCCGCCAACAAGAAGCTCGTTCAACTCATCCTCGACGCCCGCGCCGTTACCGACGCGGGGCTGAAAGACCTCGCCGCCCTCGCCGCGCTCAAACAGATCGTCCTCAGCGACGCCACCAACATCACCGCGACCGGGCTGCGGGAGTTTTCCGGCCACAAGAACCTGAACCAGCTCGCCTACTCCGCTGTCAAACTCACGGACGCCGACGTTCAGGCCGTCGCCACCATCCCGAAGCTCACGGCGGTCACGCTGATCGGGGCGAAGCCGGAACTGACGGACGCGGGGCCGAAGGCGCTGGCCCGGCTCACCGACCTGACCGCGCTCAGCCTGACCGTCGGGCCGGGCGTGAGCGACGCCGGGGTGAAGGAACTGGCCGGGCTGACCAAGCTCACGTCGCTGACTCTGGCCCGCGCCACGAAGGTGACGGACGCCGGTATCAAAGACCTCGCGCCGCTCAAGAAGCTCACGACCTTGAGCCTCGACGCCGAGAGCGCGACCGACGCCGGGCTGAAGGAACTGGCCGGGTTCACGGGCCTCACCACGCTGGCGTTCGCCAGCGCCCACGCCACTGGCACCGGCCTGAAGGACCTCGCGGGGCTGAAGAACCTCCAGAAGCTGTACATCGGGTGCCCGAAGCTCACCAACGACGGGCTCAAAGACGTGGCCGCGTTCAAGAACCTCTCGCTGCTTCAGGTGTACGGCGCGACCGGCGTGACCGACGCCGGGGTCAAGGAGTTGGCCCAACTCGCGAAGCTCACCAACCTCGACCTCGCGTACACCGGCATCACCGATTCGGGGCTGAAGGAGCTCGCGGTGCTCAAGTCGCTCACCGGCCTCGTCGTGACCGGAACGAAGGTCACGGACGCCGGCCTCAAAGAGTTAGCAACTGCGCTCCCGAAGTGCAAAGTCGCGAAATAGCGACTTGCGGCGCGGCCCGCCCTCGTCTAACTTCAGTTTGTCCCCCTCAAATCCGACGCAGAAATTACCCGGAAGGATGCCGGTCATGCGCCGCCCCGCGGCGGAGTTCGCCCGCAACGCCCTTCATTGGCTGTACCCGGACGTGTGCCTCGTGTGCGGGGCCGGATTCGGCGCGCCGCGGAACGGCATGTGCGAATCGTGTCGGCACGCGGTCACGACCGACCCGTTCCCGGCGTGCCCGTGGTGCGCCCAAACGGTCGGCCCGCACACCGACACCGCGAGCGGCTGCGCGGAGTGCCGCGGGCACGCGCTTGGTTTCGAGCGCGCGCACCGCCTCGGCCCGTACAATGGGGTGCTGCGCGAGGCGGTGCTGCGGATCAAAGCGCTGTCGGGCGAGGGACTGGCCGACATGCTGGGCCGGGCGTTCGCCGAGTGCCGTGGGGCTGCGCTGCGGGCGGAGGCGCCCGATGTGGTCGCCCCGGTACCGCTCCATTGGTGGCGGAAGTGGACCCGCGGTTACAACCAGTCGGAAGCCGTGGCGCGGGAACTCGCCGCGGGGTTCGGTGTGCCGTTCGCGCCGCGGTTGCTCCGGCGCGTGCGCTGGACGCCACAACAGCTACAACCGACACGCGCGGCGCGCAAGGAGAACGTGAAAGGCGCGTTCGGGGTCGCGCGGAGCGCAAGAGTGCTCGGCAAGGCGGTACTTCTGGTCGACGACGTGATGACCACCGGCAGTACGCTGGGGGAAGCGGCCCGGACCCTGACGGCCGCGGGCGCGGCGCGCGTGATCGTCGCGGTGCTGGCGCGAAAGTAGCGGTTCGGGCGCGGCGCACGGTTACTCCGGCCGCGGCACCCGGCCGCGGTGTACAAGTTACGATTCGGGAGCGGATTGCTGATGAACCCGCGGCCCGGCGTGTGATACCAACTTGGTTAGCGACCGCGGCGCTCCGGGGGGTGCCGCCGCGGGAGCGCATATGGGGAGATGGTACGATGACCCGCTTTCTTGGGGGGATCGTCGGCGTGTTGGCGCTCAGCTCGGTTGCTGTCGCCGGCCCCGCCGACCTGTTCAGCGACAAGGACAAGGACTTCGGCGTGAGCGCGAAGGGCACCGTCCTCGTTCACTACTTCCGGTTCACCAACACCACGAACCAGACCGTGACCGTCGGCCAGCCGCGCGTCTCGTGCGGGTGCGTCACGCCGGCGCTCACGAAGAATCGCCTCGCGCCCGGCGAGAGCGCCGCGGTGGTCGCCTACATGGACACGCGCCGCATCCCGCACGCCGGCGTCACCAAGTCCGTGTTCATCTACGTGCCGTTCCAGTCGCCGGTGTTTGAGGAGGTCGCGCTCAAGGTCACGACCGTGACCCGCGACGACCTGCTCATGTCGCCGGACACGCTGGCCCTCGGCACCGTAACGAAGGGCAGGACGGCGCAGGTCTCGACGAAGGTGACGTTCACGAGCGACGCCAATTGGACGATCAAGAAGGCCAGCAGCACCGGGGCGTTCGTGGTCCCGGAGTTCAAGCTCGCCTCGCGCAACGGCACGACCGTGACGTACGACGTGACCGCGACACTCGATAAGGAGTGCCCGGCGGGGAACTGGACCTCGGACATCTTCCTCGAGACCTCGAACGGCGCGGTCGCTAAGCTCCGCCTGCCGGTCACGGTGAACGTGGTGGCCCCGGTCGCGGCGTCGCCCGAAACGGTCTCGTTCGGCAGTGTGAAGATGGGCACCGCGCCCGAGCAGAAGGTGACGATCCAGAGCGCCAAGCCGTTCAAGATTCTGGAGGTGAAGGGCGCGGACGACCAGATCACGGTTAAGGTCGATAGCGACGTGGCGCAAGCCACCCACACGGTCACGATTTCGGCCAGCCCGAAGGCCGCGGGCGGGCTGACCCGGAAGATCGAGATCGTGACGGACAACAAGGAGCAGCCGAGCGTAATCGTCCCGGTCACGGCGAAGGTCGTGGCGAAGTAAGCGCCGCACGAACACGAGAGACCGCGAGCGGCCGGGTCGGTCCCCGGCCGCTCTCTTTTTCGCGGCACGCGGTTCCCTATCACAACTGCGAGACCCACGCACCCGCGCCCCGAGGTTCGCCGGCATGTCGGACGCGCCGTTCCGCCCGTTCAAGAAGCTCCTCGTCGCCAACCGCAGCGAAATCGCCATCCGCGTGTTCCGCTCGGCGCACGAACTCGGCATCCGCACAGTCGCGATCTACTCGCACGAGGACCGCTTCGCGCTGCACCGCTTCAAAGCGGACGAGGCGTATCAGGTCGGCAAGCCCGGCGAGCCGATCCGCGCGTACCTCGACATCGACGGCGTCGTGCGGGTCGCGAAGGAAGTGGGCGTCGACGCGATTCACCCCGGCTACGGGTTCCTCAGCGAGAACGCGCACTTCGCGCGGGCGTGCGCCGCGGCGGGCATCACGTTCGTCGGCCCGCGGCCCGAAGTGCTGGAACAACTCGGCGACAAGGTCGCAGCCCGCGCGCTCGCGCAGAAGGCGAAGGTGCCGGTGTTGTCCGGCGGCGACAAGCCGCTCGCCGGTATCGACGAAGCGAAGGCGCTGGCGAACAAGCTCGGCTACCCGGTCATCGTGAAGGCGTCGATGGGCGGCGGCGGGCGCGGGATGCGCGTCGTTCACACCGAGGACAAACTCCAAGAAGCGGTCGAGAGCGCCCAGCGCGAGGCCGGGGCCGCGTTCGGCGTGGCCGACGTGTTCCTCGAAAAGTTCGTCGTCCGCGCCAAGCACATCGAGGTGCAACTGATCGGCGACCGCCACGGCGGGCTGGTTCACCTGTTCGAGCGCGACTGTTCCATCCAGCGCCGGCACCAGAAAGTGGTCGAACTCGCGCCCGCGCCCAACCTGCCGGACGACATCCGCAGGGGCATCCTCGACGCGGCCCTTTCCGTGGGCAACGCTTGCGGCATCGACAACGCCAGCACGGTCGAGTTCCTCTACGACACCGACGCGAAGCGGTTCTACTTCATCGAAGTGAACCCGCGGATTCAGGTCGAGCACACCGTTACCGAACAGGTGACGGGCTTCGACATCGTTCGCTCTCAGGTGCTCGTTGCCAGCGGGTTGAAGCTCAGCGACGCGCGCGTCGGCCTCGACCAGAGCGCGATCGTGACGCGCGGGTTCGCGATCCAGTGCCGGGTGACGACCGAGGACCCGGCCAACGGGTTCGTGCCCGACTACGGCCGCCTCAGCGCCTACCGCTCCAGCGGCGGGCCGGGCATCCGCCTCGACGCCGGCACCGCGTTCGGCGGCGCGGTCATCACGCCCTTCTACGACTCGCTCCTCGTGAAAGTGACCGTGAACGGGCTGACGTTCGAGAGCTGCGCGACGCGCATGGAACGCTGTCTGCAGGAGTTCCGCGTGCGCGGCGTGAAGACGAACATCCCGTTCCTGCTGAACCTCATCAAGCACCCGCAGTTCCTCGCCGGCGACGTGACCACGCGGTTCCTCGACGAGACGCCGCAACTGTTCCAGTTCGCCGCCCGTCGCGACCGCGCGACGAAGGTGCTCGCGTACCTCGCGGAAGTGATCGTGAACGGTCATCCCGAAGTGCGCGAGAAGGGCAAACTGGCTGCGCTGCCCGCGCCGGCGGTCGGCGCAGTTGCGAAGCCGCAAGCGGCGCTGCCGAAGGGGACGCGCGACAGGTTCAAGGAACTGGGCGCGACCAAGTTCGCGCAATGGACGCGCGAGCAGAAGCAACTGTTCGTCACCGACACGACGATGCGCGACGCGCACCAGTCGCTGTTCGCCACGCGCATGCGCACGTTCGACATGCTGGCGGTTGCGGATCGGTACGCGCACCAACACGCCGACCTGTTCTCGATGGAGATGTGGGGCGGGGCCACGTTCGACACCGCGATGCGGTTCCTGAAAGAGTCGCCGTGGGAGCGCCTCGCCCGGCTCCGCGAAAAGGTGCCGAACGTCCTGTTCCAGATGCTCGTGCGGGCCGCCAGCGCGGTCGGCTACACGAACTACCCCGACAACGTGGTGTACGAGTTCGTCCGGCTTTCCGCCGAAGCCGGTATGGACATCTTCCGCATTTTCGACGCCAACAACTGGCTCCCCAACATCGAACTCGGCATCAACGCGGTGCTGAAGACGAGCGCGATCTGCGAAGCGGCCATCTGCTACACCGGCGACATCCTCGACCCGAAGCGCGACAAGTACACGCTGACGTACTTCGTGAATCTGGCGAAGGAACTGGAGAAGCGCGGCACGCACTTCCTCGCGATCAAGGACATGGCCGGGCTGCTCAAGCCCTACGCGGCGAAGAAGTTGGTGAAGGCCCTGCGCGAAGCGGTCGGCGTGCCGATCCACTTCCACACCCACGACAGCGCCGGCGGGCAGTTGGCCTCGTACATGATGGCCGCGGAAGAGGGCGTGAACATCGTTGATTGCGCGTTCGCGCCGATGGCCGGCGTCACGTCGCAGCCGAGCCTCAACGCGCTGGTGGAAACCGCCCGGTTCACCCCGCGTGACACCGGGCTGAACTTCGACACGCTCCAGCAGACCGCGAACTACTGGGAGGGCGTGCGCAAACAGTACGCGCCGTTCGAGACCGGCCAGCTCGCCAGCTCCGCGGAGGTGTACCTGCACGAGATGCCCGGCGGTCAGTACGCGAACCTCTACCAGCAGGCCCAATCGCTCGGCGTCGGCAACCGCTGGCCGGAAGTGGGCAAGATGTACGCCGCCGTCAACCAGATGTTCGGCGACATCGTGAAGGTGACGCCGACCTCGAAGGTCGTCGGCGACATGACGCTGTTCATGCTCGCGAACAACTTGACGCCGGAGATGGTGCTCGACCCGAAGAAGGAGATCGCCTTCCCGGAATCGGTGGTGGAGTTCTTCGAGGGCAAACTCGGCCAGCCGCCGGGCGGGTTCCCCGCGGCGCTCCAAGCGCGCATCCTGCGCGGGCGCAAGCCGCTCACCGACCGCCCCGGTGCGACCCTGCCGCCCGCCGATCTGGACAAGGCCCGCAAGGAACTTGAGGGCAAACTGCGTCGCCCGCCGACCGATACCGACGTGATCTCGTACCTGCTGTACCCGAAAGTGTTCGCCGAGTACGCGGAGCACGAGGCGAAGTACTCGGACCTGAGCGTGTTGCCGACCCGAGCGTTCTTCTTCGGCATGGCGAAGGGCGAAGAGGTGAGCCTCGACATCGAAGCGGGCAAGACGCTGATCATCAAGTTCCTCACGGTCGGCGAACCGCAACCTGACGGCCGGCGGGTAGTGTACTTCGAGCTGAACGGCCAGCCGCGCGAGGTGCTCGTCGCCGACAAGACGCTCGGCGCGGGCGCGGTGAAAGCGCGGGCGAAGGCCGAGCCGGGCAACGCGAAGCACGTCGCGGCCCCGATGCCGGGCGCGGTGGTCGCCGTCGCCGTGGCTGTGGGCGACGAGATCGCCGCCGGCCAAAAGCTCCTGACGCTCGAAGCGATGAAGATGGAGACGACGCTCCACGCCGACCGCGCCGGCAAGGTGGCCGAAGTGCTCGTCCGCCCCGGCGTACAGGTCGAGGGCGGAGAGTTGGTGATCCGATTCGAGTAGCCTCATTCGTGTCGCCTCTGGCGACACCGCTAACCGAAGTGGTGGCGCATGCTCCCCATTGTCCTGTTGTTCACAACCCTCAGCGCCGATCCCGCGCCGACGATCACGTCCCCCGTGGGCACCGGCAAGAAGGGCTTCGCCGGCGACAGCGGGCCGGCGGCGAAGGCCGAACTGGATCAGCCGTTTGACGTGGCCTTCGACAAGACCGGCAACCTGTACCTCTCCGACACCAACAACCACCGCGTGCGCAAGGTAGACGCCAAGACCGGTACCGTCACTACGGTCGCGGGCAACGGCAAGAAGGCGTTCGCCGGCGACGGCGGCAAGGCCACCGAGGCCAGCCTGAACGAGCCCTACGGCATCGAACTCGACGCCGACGGCAACCTCTACATTGTGGACCGTCTGAACTTCTGCATTCGCAAGGTGGACGCGCGCGGCACCATCACGACAGTCGCCGGCACCGGCGGCAAGAGCGGCTTCGCGGGCGACGGCGGTGCGGCGAACGCGGCGCTGCTGGTCGAACCCAACGGCATCTGCCTCGACGGGAAAGGCAAACTGTACATCGCGGACGTGGCCGGGCACCGCGTCCGTGTGGTCGATCTCAAAAGCGGGAAGATCGACACGTTACTCGGCAATGGGAAGGGCGCGAGCACCGGCGACGGCGGGCCGCTGAAGGACGCGCAGACGCTCGGCCCGCGCGCGGTCGCGGTGGGACCGGACGGCAAACTCTACGTTGTCGAGCGCAACGGCCATTGCGTGCGCCGAGTCGATCTCGTGAAGGGCACCATCGAGCGGTTCGCCGGCACCGGCAAGAAGGGCTACACGGGCGACGGCGCGAAGGCGCTCGACGCCACCTTCGACGGGCCGAAGGAGATCGACATCGACCGTGACGGTAACGTCTACGTCGTGGACACCGAGAACGAAGCGATTCGCAAGATCGACGCGAAGACGGGAATCGTCACGACTGTCGCGGGGAAGGGGCGCACGAAAACGCCCGGCCTCGGCGACGGCGGCAAGCCGACCGACGCGACGCTCGGCCGCCCGCACGGGGTCGCCGTCGGGCCGGACGGCGCGATCTACATCGGCGACACCAACAGCCACCGCATTCGCAAGGTGAAGTAGTGTAGTCCTCACGCGGGGCGTGAGGACCGCTGGGGAACGGTGTCGCGCAGTGGGGTGGCACCCTCCGAGAACCGTTAATGCCGACGGTCCTCACGCGGGGGCGTGAGTACGACACTCTACTTCGGCGCGAGGTACATGCCGGCGGCGAAGGCCAACGCCAGCAGCGCCACCACACCCGCCAGTATCAGAATGGCCTTTTGCGCGCTCATGGTGATCTGGCGCGGGGGCTCGCTCAGGCTCATCGCGTCCATGCCGGAGGTCGCGGGCGGGCGGTCGCGCTCGTCTTCTAGCGCCTTCTTCGGTTCGCCCAACAGTTCGTCCACATCGGCCTCGAACAGCGGCGGGTCGTCCGGGTCGATGGGTTTCGGTTCCGGTTTCGGTTCGGGCTTGGGCGCGGCCTTGGGGATCGGCGGCGGAACGGGCCGCGGCTTCGGCGGCGGTGCCGGTGTCGGTGGTGGTGCCGGTGCCGTTGCCGGTGGCAGCGAGAGCGGCTCCTCCGCGCGCGGCGCTGCGGCCTCCACCGGCGCGGCCACGGGCCGCGGCGCGACGGCGGCCATGCTCACTTCCGTGACCTCGCGGCCCAGCAGGGCTTCGACGTCCGAAAGGTTCATGCGCTCGGTTTTGCCCTCGTCCTCGTTCGGGACGGGAACGGTAATTTCGTACCCGCAGTGCGGGCACCGGGTTTGCGTGCCGGCCTTGCGGGTCGCGATCCCCAGCAGGCGGTTGCAGTACGTACACCGGAACCGGATGGGCATTCCGAAGACTCCGACCAACGGCGGGGTTGGTAAGCGGTTATCAGCAGTATAGCGGGCGGCGGCGCGGCCCCGCAAACAATCGCCGCCCGGCCGCGCTTGATCGGCGCGGCCCCGCCGGAAACAATGGAACGAACCGCCCGCACACGCCCGGAGCTTCTGATGAGCGCACGCCTCCCCCGCGCGGTCCCCGCCGCGGCCCTGTTCGCCGCCTGCGCGCTCGCGGTCGCCGCGCCCGGCGCGGAGGTCGTCATCCTCAAGGACGGCTTCGTGGTGCAGGGCCAAGTTCACAAAGAGATCGAGGTCATCGTCGATAAGGCCAGCGGGCGCAGCGTCCCGATCATCAAGTCGAACGGGTTCGACATGATTAACGAGGGGCCGAAGGTCACGATCTTCAGCACGCACGCGAAGCAGCTCGGCGCGATCACCCCCGACACCAAGCTGCGCCCCGAGTACAAGGCGTTCACCACGAACATCCCCGGCTTCAAGTCGTTCAAGCCGCTGCCGGGTCCGGGCGACACGACCGTGGACGACTGGGACCCGAAGCGCTGGTACCGGAAGATCAGTGTGAAGGTGGTCGGCGCGGCCCCGGAGGTGATCGACCAGCAGATCACCTACATGGACCCGTACTACATCGCGATCCGCAGCGCGACGCACCGCTGGTGGCAGACGTACCGCACGGCCGAGTGGGACCCGAAGCTCGTGCGCCGGCTCCTCATGGGGCACCCGCAACTGGCCGAACCGGACGGCAAGTGCGACCCGCTCAAGCGCGTCATGCTCGCCCAGTTCCTCCTCGACACCGGGTGGCTGCAACTGGCTAAGGACGAAATCGACCGCCTCAAGCGCGACCACAGCGGCGAGATGGAGAAGGGCGCGAAGGAGCAGTACGACAAACTCCTCGCCAACGTCGACGTCGCCACCGGCGAGTTGGTCGCGCGTGAGGCCGAACTCGCCCTCCGCGCCGGGCGGTACAACTACACGGCCGAGCTGATCGCGGCGTTCCCCGAAAAGACCGCGGGCGCGAAGGAGGTCACGCGCGTTGCCAAGGTGTCCGCCGATCTGAAGGTCGCGCAGGAGCGGTACGACGCCGCCCGCCGGCACCTCCGTAACATCATCGACGAGATCGCCGGGCTGCGCAAGGTGAACGCGCTGGTCGCGCTCGCCGGGGGCGGCGCGCTGGCGACGTGGGTTCCGCCCAAGAACGTGCCCGGCCTCGTGCTCGACCTCGCCGCGGCCGGCGAGCGCGTGTACGCCGAGTTGCACCCCGACTCCGCGATCCGCATCGAGACGTTCGTGACGCTGGCAGCGCAGGCCGAGCGCGAGCGCGCGGCGGGGAAGGAGCCGACCAAGAAGCCCGAAGAGCTGCTCGCCACCGCGGTCAGCGGGTGGGCGAAGGGGAAGAACGGCGCGCGCCCGATCCCCGACGAGGCGTGGCAACTGTGGACCGCGCGCGAGCTGGTGCTGGCCTACCAGCGCGGCAACACGATGAACGAGCGCAACGCGGTCCTCGGCCGGTACAAGAAGAACATCACCCTCGCCACCGACGAACTCGCGCAGATGATCTCGCTGCTGCCCCCGGCGCAGGCCGAAGACCTCGACAACCGCACCGGCACGCAGGTGGCACTCGGCAAGGTGAAGGACACCGGCATCTACAAGCGCACGACGCTCCCCGCGCCCGGGCACCCGCAGGGCATCGATTACCTCGTGAAGCTCCCGCCGGAGTACCACCACGGCCGCCCGTACCCGGTGCTGCTCGTGCTCACGCACCCCGGCATCAGCACGGAAGAGGTGCTGAACCCGCTCCTCGCGGAGGCCGACCGTAACGGCTACATCGTTGTCGCGCCGGAGTGGGCCGGGCGGTTCAACAAGGTGGGCTGGGAGTACAAGGGCGAGGACCACGTGTTCGTGACCGCGGCCCTGCGCGACGCGGTGCGCCACTTCACGGTGGACAACGACAAGGTGTTCCTGCTCGGCGTCGGCGACGGCGCGAACATGGCGATGGACGTGGGCGCGTCGCACCCGGACCTGTTCGCCGGCGTCGTCCCGGTCGGGCCGATCCCCAAGTACGTCGGGTTCTTCGACCACTATTACGCCAACTGCCAGAAGCTGCCGTTCTTCGTCATCACCGGGGACCAGACCGGGGCGGGCATGATGAACCTGCGCCGCATCTACGAGAAGTGGATGCCCTACGGGTTCCCGGCGATCTGGTCGGTGTACCGCGGGCGCGGGGTGGAGTGGTTCGCGGCCGAGTCGCCCGTGATCTTCGACTGGATGAACCGCAAGACCCGCGTGACCGGCACCGCGACACTGGCCCTCGGCGACTTCCGTCAGCCGTGGCACATGCTGCGCCCCACCGACACGCGGTTCTACTGGATGGAGGCCGACGAAATCGTGACCGGCAGGTCCGGCGGCGCGCCGGTGCCGGCCACGATTCAGGGCGACATCCGCGGCAACAACGTCATCGCCATCACCCAGAAGGGCGTGAAGCGTATGACCATTTGGCTGAGCGCCGAACTGATCGACTGGACGAAGCCCGTGCGCGTGTCGGTGAACGGCGCGGTCCCCATCGGCTGGGGCGGGCCGAAGAACATCGCGCCCAGCGTCGAGGTGCTACTCGAAGACTACTTCGTCCGTGGCGACCGGCGCATGCTGGTGCTGAATAAGCTCGAAATCAAGACCGTGCCGTGAGGCGCGACCGGCGCGCTACCGCTGGTAGATCGGGAGCACGGTCCGCTCGAGCAGCAGGATCGTCAGGTTCACGGTGTGCGTGCCATTGCGTACCTCGGTGCGCGGCCCGGCCGCGCGGGGCGAACGGCCCCGCGCCGGTCGCGGGACCGGGTGTGTGTCGGGAATGCGAACCGCGAGAGTGGTCCGGCGCTACGCGAATCGCGCGCCGAAGTGCGGCTACTGTAACAGACGAGTAACGTGCTGCCGACTCACACCGTGTCACGCTAGAATCGGCTTCACCACATTCCCGGCTACGTCCGTTAGCCGCGCGTCCAAGCCCTGATGCCGGAACGTCAGTTTCTTGTGGTCGAAGCCGAACAGGTGCAGGATGGTGGCGTGGAAGTCGTGGACGTGAACGCCGTCGCCGGCGACCTTCCAGCCGAGTTCGTCGGTGGTGCCGTGGGCGACGCCGCCCTTCACGCCGCCGCCCGCGAGGAACCCGCTGAAGGCGTGCGGGTGGTGGTCGCGGCCGGCGCTGGTCATTTCTTTGCCTTGCGTGATCGCCGTCCGCCCGAACTCGCTCGCGCACACCACGAGCGTGCTGTCCAGAAGCCCGCGGGCCTTGAGGTCGCGGATCAGCGCGGCGACCGGTTTGTCGAACTCCTTGCAGTTCCGCGGCAGGTCGCGGTAGATGTTGTCGTGGTGGTCCCATTCCGGGTGAGTGACCGTAACGAACCGCACGCCGCGCTCGACCAGCCGGCGCGCGAGCAACAGGCTCCGCGCGAACCCGCCGTCGCCGTAGGCCGCGAGCGTTTCCTTCTTCTCCTTCGACAGGTCCGCGAGTTGCGGGGCCGCGGTCTGCATCCGGTACGCCAACTCGTAGGCCGCGATCTGCGCCGCGAGCTTCGGGTCGGCCGCCTCGCCCGCGCGCAGTTCGTTCAGCTTCTTGATGGCGTCGAGCTGCGCGCGGTGCTGTTCCGGCGTTACGTCCTTCGGCGTGGCGAGGTCGAGAATGGGCGACCCCTGCCCGCGGAACAGCACGCCCTGATGCGCCGCCGGGAGGAATCCGTTGCCCCAGACGTAGCTGCGGGCCTTCGGCGCGCGGCCGTTGAGGAGGACGACGTAGCCCGGCAGGTCGCGGGCGGCGCTGCCGAGTCCGTAGGTCAGCCACGAGCCGAGCGTCGGGCGACCGGGCTGGTCCTTCCCGGTGTTGATGACCAACTCGCCGGGGGCGTGGTCGAACGCCTCGTGGTGCAGCGAGCGCACGAGCGCGATGTCGTCGGCACACGAGCCGATTTCCGGCAGCAGTTCGGAGAACTCGGTGCCGCACGTCCCGAACTTGCGAAACTTGTACGGGCTTTGCATCACGGCCGCGGCGAACGTGGTCTGCCCGAGGCGCACCCCGGCGCGGAACGACTCCGGGATCGGCTTGCCGTGCAGCTTCGACAACTCCGGCTTCGGGTCGAACAGATCGACCTGACTCGTGCCGCCGACCGCGAACACGAAGATGGCGCTCTTCGCGCGGGCCTTGAAGTGCGGGGCTTTCGGCTTGAGCGGGTCGGCGTCGTCGCCGCGCGCGCCGTCACCCAGCAGTGCGAGCAGCGCGGCCGAACCGACGGCGCTACTGAGGAACGCGCGGCGCGACGGGAACGTGGGAGCTTGGGGTACAGGGTGCATCGTCCGCTCTGTGGGAGTATCGTTTAGCAGTCGTCCCGAAGGGACAACGGTCACTCCTTCGTCACGGCCTCGTCGAGGTTCATCACGAGCGCGCACACTTGCGCGTAGGCCGCGAGTTCGGCGGGGTCGAGCTTCGGGACCAGCGGCAGCCGCGACTCGCCGACCCGCAGCAGCTTCAGCGCGGCGTCGGGGTTCTTCTGGTACGCCGCCAGCTGGCGCTCGAACGCGGCCAGCAGAACCTTCGCCTCCTCCGCAGTCGGGTCGCGCGCGGTGAGCGCCTTGAACGCCAGCGCGAGTCGCTTCGCGGGCGTCTTCTCCTCTTTCATGACGCGCTGCGCGAGGACACGTGCGGCTTCCACGAAGGTCACGTCGTTCAGCAGCGTCAGGGCGTGAAGGGGCGTGTTGGTGCGGGTCTCGCGGACCCAGCAGAACTCGCGTGTCGAGGTGTCGAATACGCCGAGCGTCGGCGGCGGCACGGTGCGCTTCCAGTAGGTGTACAGGCTGCGCCGGTACAGGTTCGCGCCGCGGTCCTGCACGTAGTCGCCGGCCCCGGTCAGTTCGCTCCACAGGCCCGCGGGCTGGTACGGCTTCACACTCGGCCCGCCCTGCTTTTCGACCAACAATCCGGAGGCGAACAGCGCCTGATCGCGCAGCATCTCCGCGGAGAGGCGCGCCCGCGGGCCGCGCGCGAACAGCTTGTTTTCGGGGTCGCGCTCCAGCAACTCCTTCGTGACGTGTGACGAGCGCAGGTACGTCGAACTGGTGACGATGAGCTTGTGCATCCGCTTCACGTCCCAGTCCCTCGCGAACTCCACCGCGAGCCAGTCGAGCAACTCCGGGTGCGTGGGGTACGTGCCCTGCGTGCCGAAGTCTTCGCTCGTGCGAACGAGGCCGGTGCCGAAGTGGAGCTGCCACATGCGGTTCACCGCGACGCGGGCCGTGAGCGGGTTCTTGCGGTCCACGAGCCACTTCGCCAGTTCGAGGCGATTCGCCGGCGAGCGGGGGGCGTCAGCCCCTTGATGCGAAACAAGTGCCGCGGGCACGGCGGGCAGAACCTTCGCGCCCTTCTTGTCGTACTCGCCGCGGAGCAGCACGAAGGCGTCGCGCGGCTTCGGCATCTCCTCCATCACCATGACCGTCGGCACGCTGTCCCACAACTTCGCGCGGTCGTCGCGCAGTTTGCGCAGCGCGTTCAACTGAACGCGGATGTCCGCGGGCGCGGTCACGTCGATGAAGTACGCGCGCAGTTTCGCGGCCTCGGCGGGCGAGCGCGTGTCGCGGCGCTTGAAAATGTCCGACACGCCGGCGGGCACGGCCACGAGCGCGGCCTCGTCCGCGGTCAGCGCGCGCGCGTAGGCCAAGAACTCGGACATCTGGCCTTCGAAGCGCGTGTCTTTGCCGGTCGCGGTGCCGAGCCGTAGCGGTTCCTTGTTCGCGAAGTCTTGATTCAGTTCGTCGAGCAAGATCGTCGTTGTTTGCGCCTCACCGTTGACGTACACCTTCACGCCGCTCGCGGCGCGCGAGCCGTCGTAGGTGATGACGAGGTGCTGCCACTCGTTGCGCTTGACTGCGGCGGCGGTTTCGACGCGGAGCGCGTCGTCGAGCCAGCGCTTGGTGAGCGCGACCCGCACCTTGCCGTCGATCAGTTCGACCGAGTAGCCCTCGGCTTGTGGCTCGTCCGGCCCCTTCGACAGGACCGCGCCGCTGAGCTTCCCCGGCTTGATCCAGAGCGCGAACGAGAACCGCGAGTCGTAGCCGAATCGCGCCGTGTCGCCGGCGTCGGCGTACTGCTTGCCGTCGAACACGAGCGCTTCGTACTGCCCGCGGCCCGCCCGGTACTGCGCCGTTCCGGGGAACACGGGCGGCGTGCTCAGTCGGCTGAGGTCGCGGCGGAAGTGGTGGTTGCGCACCGCGAGCATGTCGATCACGTCCGCGGCCTTCGCCGTGCGCTCCCACGCGGCCTGCGCCTCATCGACCTTCGGTTGCAGCTTCACCCACGCGGCTTCGGCGTCTTTCAACTTCGCGTCGAGATCCGCGAGTAGTTTATGCTGGTCGCGGGTCGGCGCTTTGATGTACGGCGGCGAGTTGCCGAACTTCACCGCACGGCCCTTCTCCGGCACGTTGTTGAAGTACGCATACAGTTGGTAGAACTCGCGCTGCGAGAACGGGTCGAACTTGTGGTCGTGGCACCGGGCGCAGCCGAGCGTGAGGCCGAGCCACACGGTCGCGGTCGTGTCCACGCGGTCCACGACGTACTCGACCGCGTACTCGTCGGGCACGATCCCGCCCTCGGAGTTGCCGCGGTGATTGCGGTTGAACCCGGTGGCGATGCGCTGATCGAGCGTCGCGTTCGGGAGCATGTCGCCGGCCAGTTGCTCGATGGTGAACTGGTCGAAGGGCAGGTTGCGGTTGTACGCCTCGATCACCCAGTCGCGCCAGCGCCACATGTCGCGCTCGGCGTCGGTTTGGTAGCCGTTGGTGTCGGCGTAGCGCGCGGCTTCGAGCCACTTCCACGCCATCCGCTCGCCGTAGCGAGGAGAAGCCAGCAGCCGGTCCGCGAGGCGCTCGACGGCAAGCGGCTCGGCGTCCATCACGAACGCATCGACTTCCGCCGGCGTTGGCGGCAGGCCCGTCAGGTCGAAGGTCATACGCCGGATGATCGTCGCGCGGTCGGCGTCCGGGCTGCGCTTCAGGCTTTCTTTCAGGAGCCGTGCCGCGACGAAGGCGTCGATGGGGTTCGCGCTCGCCTGCGGATCGCGGTCAACGGGAACTGGGGGGCGCATAGGGGGCACCAGCGCCCAGTGTTTCTCCCACTTCCCGCCCTGCTTCACCCACTCCTTCAGCGTGTCGATCTGTTTGGGCGAAAGTGGGCGCGCGAACTTCTCGGGCGGCATCTGGTTGAACTCGCCTTTGCCCGTTACCCGGTGGATCAACTCGCTGTCGTCCGGCTTGCCCGGCACGAAGACCGGGTCGCGCTTCTGCGTCGCGGGGTCGAGGTCGAGGCGCAGTTTCCCCTTCCGCTTGGCCACGTCCGGGCCGTGGCACTGGTAGCAGTGGTCCGCGAGGATCGGCCGCACGTCGCGGTTGAAGTCGATCTTCGGCGCGTCGGGCGGCGCGGCCAGCGCGAGCAGTAGGAGAGGAGTCATGCGTTACTTTCCCTTCGCGAACAGGTCGAGCACGGGCACGCCCTTGCCGTCCTCGGTCGCGTAGAACGGGCGCTTCTCCACGTCGAACGCGGTCTTCGGCGACACGCCCATCGCGTGGAAGATGGTCGCGTGAAGGTCGCGGATGCTGACCGGGTTTTTAGTCGTGACCAGCGGGCGCTCGGCCGCGGTCTCGCCGTACAGGTTCCCCTTCTTGATGCCGCCGCCGAACATCAGCACGCTCCCGCTGCCGGTGAAGTGCCGGTGCAGGCCGTAGTGCTTCAGTTCGCCGAGCTTGTCGGTCTTCGCGCGCGACTGGTCGCGTGCTGTGCTGCCGGGGATGCCCTCGATCATCATGTCGCGGCTGAACTCGCTCGCCAGCACGACGAGCGTGCGGTCCAGCATCCCGCGTTGTTCGAGGTCGAGCACGAGTTGCGCGATGGGGCGGTCGATCTCCTTCTTCATGCGCGCGTAGGTCGTGTGGCCGTTCTCGTGCGTGTCCCAGTGCAGGAACGGGACGTACTCGGTCGTGACCTCGATGAACCGCGCGCCGCTCTCCGCGAGCCGGCGCGCGAGCAGGCACCCCAGACCGAACCGCCCGGTGTTGTACTTGTCGTAGCTCGCCTTCGGCTCCTTCGTGATGTCGAAGGCGTCGCGCTCTTTACTCGTGAGCAAGCGGTGCGCGTTCTCGATGGACTTCAGCATCGACTCGTGGTGATGGTCGCTCGCCATCTCGCCCACGGGACTGGCCTTGAGCAGTTCTTTGAACTTGGCGTGTCGGGCGGCGAAGCGTTCCGGCGTCATGCCCTTCGGCGGCCTCACGGCCTCGACCGCGTCGCTGGGGAAGGGGAGGTTGAACGGCCCGAACTCGGTGCCGAAGAACCCGCCCGTTGTGAACGCCTTCAGCTCCTCGCTCTCGCCGTGGCCTTCGAGCTTCTGGCCGATGTTGATGAACGCCGGGATCGCCGGGTTCCGCGGCCCCAGAACGCGGGCCATCCACGCCCCGATGTGCGGGCACGCGACCGTTTGCGGCGGGACGTAGCCGGTGTGCCAGTGGTACTGGTGCCGGGAGTGCAGAATGTTGCCGAGGTCGGCGACGACGTGCGACCGGATGAGGGTGCCGCGGTCCATCACCTTCGCGACGTGCTCCAGCCCTTCGGTGAGCTTGATGTTGTCCACGACGGTGTCAATGGCCGGGAACGTGGACAGAATCTTGTCCACCGGCACGCCGACCTCGAACTTGGTGTAGCGCTTCGGGTCGAAGGTGTCCGGCGCGCCCATCCCGCCGGCCATCCACAACAGGATAACAGTATCCGCGCTGGCCTTCGGGTGCGCGACCGGCTCGGCGCGGAGCTTCGGCGCACCGCCCGCGAGCGCGGCAAGCCCGGCCGCAGTCATGGCGCTCAGGTACTCGCGGCGGGAGAGTTCAGGATGAATCATGTTCACGTTCTCCTCGATCATGTGCCAGTGAGCGGCGCGGCCTCAGCCCGCCGGTTCTGCCCAATCCAGAATCGCGAAGCGTCTCGTTGTGATCTTGCAACCGGCGGGCTGAGGCCGCGCCGCTCGCTGGGGCTTACCTCACCAACTGGAACTCCGGCAACATCACCACAGCCCATAGCAGGTCGGCCACGCTTTCGGTGGTCGGCTTGTCGCCCAACAGCGACTTCGCGGCGGCGCGCTCGCCGTCGGTCGGCTTGCGTGACAGCGCGCGTACGAACACCCACTCCGCCAGTTCGTCGGGCGTGGCTTTGAGGTTCGCTTTCAGGATGTTCGCCGCGCCGCGTTCGAGGGTTGTTGTCAGAATCTGGCCGTTGGCGAGGTCGAGCGCTTGTAGCGTGCTCAGTTGGTCCGGGCGCGTGGTCACGACCTGTTCGCGGTTCGGCCGGCCCAGTGACCGCATCAGCGGGTCGCAATCGACCAACGTGACACGAACGAACTGGCGCTCTTTGGGTGTAGTTGCGGGGAAGGGGGGCGGCGCGCGGGGAAAGGCCCCGGACTTCGCCGCGGGCGCGGTGCTCGTTAGCATCCAGACCGCGTCGAGGAACTGCTCGGCGCTCAGGCGCTTTAATTCGGGGCCGCGGAACACGTAGCCGTCGCCCGGTTCCTTCGCCAGCGGCACCGCTTTCGACTGGTACGCCTGCGAGGTCGCGATGTGTTCGATTAGTTTCTTGATGTCGTAGCCGTTATCGGCGAAGTACACGGCGAGGTAATCGAGCAGGTCTTCGCTCCACGGCTTGTTGCCCATCACGTCCACCGGGTACACGATCCCGCGGCCCATCAAGCGGTGCCACACGCGGTTCACCATGGTGCGCGAGAACCGGCCGTTGTCCGGGTGCGTGACAAGCGCCGCGAGCTGTTCGAGGCGCTTGGCCTTCGGCGCGGTCGCGTCGATGGTGCCGAGTTCGGGGAACAGGAACTTCGTGCTCGCGGTCGCGCCGGTCGGCTTGTCGCAGCGGTGAACCGCGAGCGGCTTGTCCGCGATGATCGCCGCCAGACCGTAGGCGTCGGCCAGTTTCCAGTTGTCGATGAAGCTGTCGTGGCACGACGCGCACTTCAGGTTCGCGCCGAAGAACACCTGCCCCACGTTCTGCGCGAACTGTAGTTCCACGATCTGGCTCGCGTTCACCTCGCCGCGCCACTTGATGCCCTTCGCGAAGCCCTCGGAGTCCGCGTTCGGGCTAATCAACTCGCGTGCGAACTTGTCATAGGGCTTGTTGTCCAGCAGCGACTTGTAGAGCCACGCGGTGATCTGCTTGCGCCCGCCGTCGATGTAGCCGGTGCCGCGGTACTCGTTCCGCAAGGCGTCGTTCCAGAACGCCAGCCAGTGGTCGGCGTAGGCGCGGTTGTCCGTCAGCAGTTGGCGCACGAGAGCGGCGCGCTTGGGGTCGGCCTTCGCGCGCAGGTGTTCGTCCAGTTCGTCCGCGGTCGGCGGCAGGCCGATCAGGTCGAAGTACGCGCGGCGCGCGAACGCCGGTTCGTCGAGTAACTCCGGCGGCGTCACCTTGTTCGCGGCGTAGTACGCATCGAGGATGCGGTCGATGGGGTGTTCGAGGCCGGGCCGCGCGGCGGGCACGTTCACCTTGCGCGGCTTCAGCGGCGCGACGTAGCTCGCGGGCTTGAACGTGAACCCCGGCTCCCACGGCACGCCGTCGTCGATCCACTTCGCGAGCGTGGCGATTTCCTTCGCGGTCAGCGGCTCGGCCTTGCCCGGCGGCATGCGCGTCTCGGCGTCCGTGCTGGTCACGCGCTTGTGCAGTTCGCTCATCGCCGATTTGCCCGGCAGCACCGCCTTCGACTTCAACAGGGCTTCGCGGGTGTCGAACGAGAGCGCGCCCTTGTAGGTGCCGTTGGTGTGGCACTTCGCGCACTTCGCCTTGAGGATCGGGACCACTTCGTGCGCGAAATCCGTCGGCTTCTCTTTCGGCTGCGCGGAAACGTTCGCAACGCAGATGGTGAACGCGAGGGCAGAGAGGAATGATCGCATAGCGGGCCGCGCGGGGTGGGGAGGCGATTCCCCCACATCGTACCGAATCGCCCGCCCGAACCGACACCGCGAATCCGGGAAAACGGGAGCCACCATGCGACGAACACCCTTCCAGCCGCGCGCGGCATTTTCCCCGCTCCGGTTCGCCCCGGCCCCTACGCTGACTACGCGACCCGCACCCGCGCGCGAGACCCCCATGCCGTTCGACCTCGACGCCCGCCTCGACGAGTGGCGCAAGGCCCTGCTCGACACCACCAAGCGCAACCGGCTGGTGAAGTTTGAGGCCGGGCGCGTCGGCGGCGTCGCGCTCGTGCGCCCCACCGCCGACCTGTGGGCGCGGCTCGTGCGCGACGGCGAACAACTCACTTTCGTCTGGAAGCGCGACCTGCTCGGCCTTCCGCAAGAGGTGCTGAACGCGGAAACGCTCTCCGCCGACTTCGACCCGGCGAGCGGGCAGTCGGCCCTGAACGAAGAGGCCGTGCGCCGCGACCTGCTCGAACTGTCGCTGAAGTCGCAGCGCCTCAAAGCGGAACACCTGCTGACGGACATGACCGACCGGCACCTCGCGGCCCGGCTGTTGCGCCTGAAGCGCACGTCGGACGAGGCCCAGAGCGACCACGGTGTCACCACGCTGTACGCCGCGTTCGGGTTCCTCCGTTGGTACGAAAGTAACGAGTCGCAGGAAGAGATCCGCGCGCCGCTGCTACTCGTGCCAGTCAAACTGGCGCGCGAAACGGTGGAAGCGCCGTTTACACTGGTTGCCGAAGAAGACGACATCCTGCCGAACCACTGCCTCGCGGAACTCCTCCGCGCGCAGTTCCGGCTCGCGCTGCCCGATGCAACTTGGCTCGACCCCGAAGACCCGGAGTGCCTGCCCAAGTACCTCGACGCGGTCCGCGCGGCGGTGCAGAAGGACTACCCGCGCTGGGACGCGGTCGCGGACACGGCGCTGGGCGTGTTCAATTTCCAGAAGCTGGCGATGTGGGAAGACCTCGGCCGCAACGAGGACCGGGTGAAGGCGCACGCGCTGTGCCGCGCGGTCGCCGGTGACAGCGCGGTGTCACTCGCGCCGCCCGCCGACCTGCCCGCCGCGGCGCAACTCGACGAAGTCGTGCCGCCGGCGCAAGCGGTCCACATTCTCGACGCCGACAGCAGCCAGCACGAGGTGATTGAAGCGGTGAAGCGCGGCGCGCACGTCGTGATGGACGGCCCGCCCGGAACCGGCAAGAGCCAGACCATTGCCAACATGATTGCCGAGGCGCTGAGCGCCGGGAAAACGGTTCTGTTTGTCAGCGAGAAGACCGCGGCGCTCGACGTGGTGAAGCGCCGGCTCGACGCCCGCGGCGTCGGCGACTTTTGCCTCGAACTGCACAGCCACAAGGCCAACAAGCGCGACGTGGTCGCGGAGCTGGGCCGGTGCCTCGACCTCGGGCGCGTCGGCGCGCCGGACGATTCCGCGGCACTGGCCGCGCTGACCGAGAGCCGGCGCGCGCTGAACGAGTTCGTCGCGGCGCTGCACGAGGTCCGCGCGCCGCTCGGCTGGTCGGCGTACCGCGCGCACGGCGAGGTCGCGAAGCTCGACGCCGCGCCCGCGCGCTCGCGCGTCGCCGTGCCGGACGCGGCAACCGCGCCGATGAGCGCGCTGCAACAGCGCTGCGACGCGCTCGCTCGCCTCGCGGACTGCAAGCCGGTCCTCGACAACCCGACCGGCCACCCGTGGCGCGGCTGCACGCTCGACTCGTTCGCGCACGAGGCGAAGGACGACGCGCGCTTCCATCTCGACCGCTTGGCGAAGGCGATTCCGGCCGCGCTGAGCGCGGTCGTGGCGCTGAACGCGGCCGGCGTCGCGGTTGACGCGCCGTCCGTGCCGGCGTGGGACGCGGCCGTTGCCGACGCGCGGGCTCTGCTCGCGTTGCCGCTCTTCCCGGCCGATTGGTTTGCCGGCGACCCGCGCGCCGCGGCACAGCGCGCCGTCGATCTTCAGCGCGCGACCGACGAGGCGCGCGAGTTGACCGCGAAGGTGCCGGAGTTCGACCGCGGCGCGGTCACGGCCCCCGGCACGAACCTCGCCGCGCTCGACGGCGTGGCCGCGGAGCGCGAGCGCCTGACTGCGGGTTCCGTGCTCGCGCTCCGCGCGCGTTTGAGCGCCGTGAAGCAGGGCGCGACCGATGTGCGCGCGCTCGAAGCGCGGGCCTCGGCGCTGGACGGCGCGGCGCGGGCCGCGGCCGGGGCGCTGGGGCTTCCGCAGGTGCCGGAACTGGGGCGACTCGCGGAGGTCGCGCGGTTGTGCGCGGTGATCGCGCGCACGGGGTCCGGGCCGCGCGGCTGGTGGGACGCCGGGAGGCGCAAGGAACTGCTCGCCGCGGTCACGCGCGCCGACGCCCACGACCGCGCGGCGCAGGCCGCGCGAACGGACCTGCTGGCGCGACTCGCGCCGGCCGCCTTCGCCCCGGAATCATCGGCGGTTGCGCGCGACGCGGCGCACGCCGGGCGGTCGTTCCTGTCGCGCCTGCTGCCGCGCTGGTGGCGGCTGAAGGCGCAAGTGACGGTGTGGTTCGCCGTCGCGCCCGCGAGCGGGGCCGCGATCCGGGCCGACCTCGTCGCGCTCGCCGCGTACCACCAGAACGCAGACGCCGCGCGGCAGATCGCGACCGCGTACAGCGCGGAGGTGCTGAAGTACGGCGACCGCGTGTTGTGGGCCGATACCGCCGACGCGCTCCGAACGGCGGACGCGCACGCGGGGCTCGGCGCGAACTCCGACGCGTTCGCGCGCACCGACCGCGCCGCCATCGGTACCGCCTCTGACGCGCTGCGCGCCGCGCTCGCGGCCTTCGACGTGGGCGCGGCCGCGCTCGCCCGGTCGCTCGTGCTGCCCGATCAGTCGAGCCGGGGCGCGGGCGCGGCGCGCGAGTGGCTGGCGGG
>Ga0194132_10003910_pt1 | contig 25913 bp, 15 predicted proteins | sample TA2KigOf80mmetaG_FD_148612 | JGI IMG/M metagenome (GOLD analysis project Ga0194132, IMG submission 148612) | Freshwater microbial communities from Lake Tanganyika, Tanzania - TA2015054 Kigoma Offshore 80m | ecosystem: Environmental > Aquatic > Freshwater > Lake | place: Tanzania: Lake... | reverse complement strand
TGGCGCGTGCCTCTCACGCTGCTCTCAGCAGTGGGCATCTCGTACGTCGTCGCCGCGTTTGTTCCTTGTGACTCAGGTTGCCCGAGCGTGGGCTCGCCGTTGCAGGCGCTCCACAACACCGTTGGGGCTGCCGGCTACCTGTGTGGCGGGATCGGCTTATGGCTGCTCGGCAAGCCGCTCACGCACGCTGGTCGACCAATTGCCGCCACACTCGCTCGAGGCGCCGGGGTTGTCGCCATTGGCGGCCTCATGGCCATGGGCTCACCTGAACTCACTGACGTCCGTGGGGCCATCCAGCGGCTCGTCGAACTCGGAGCCTTCGCGTCACTCCTCGCGATCGCGAGGTGACGACTGCCCGCTGCGCGGCGATGCGACTCGCGCTTCAGACCGCTACGAAGAGACTTTCCACGCTCGATGACCGACGCTCCGGTCCTGCTGCCGACGTCACAAACCGCCCTGCGACGCGGGCTGGACCAGTGGCTCGAAACCGAGGACTTGCCCCCGGCCGAGCGCCGGCTGAAGCATCCCGGTGTCGTCGCCATACCGAACACGGCGAGGCGTGACGTGTTCAGCTCGTTTCAGCCATCGCGCGGCTGCGGACGATCGAGGCAAAGGTCGAGCCATCCGGATTGGGTTCGGTGAGCGTAAACTGTCTCGAATGTGGCGAGCTGGGCCGCGACTCGCGATTTTGCTGGCCGGTTGGGGTGCCACTAGCTGTATCGGGGGCGAGGCGCCTGCACCGCCAGCGTCCACGCCCCGGGCCGACGTCGAGTGGTTCGCAGACCACGCGCAGGCCGCCGGTCTCGACTTCACCCACGTCAACGGCATGACCGGGCGCTTCTACCAACCCGAAATCATGGGTCCCGGCGTGGGGCTCCTGGATTACGACAACGATGGCGACTTCGACGTCTACCTCGTCCAGGGCCAGATCTTGGGTCCCGGTGAAGCCGGAACTGATCGCGTGTTCGGGTCGGAGAGCCACCCGCCTGTGCCGCTCCGGGGTCGGCTTTTTCGGAACGAGCTGTCGTCGGCGTCCGGCGGCACCGTCGACCTGCGCTTCACGGACGTGACGGACGCGAGCGGGATCGACGCACGTGGCTACGGGATGGGTGTCGCGGTCGGGGATGTCGACAACGACGGCTGCGTCGATCTGTTCTTGACGAACTTTGGACCCAATCAGTTGTTTCGCAACAACTGCGACGGTACGTTCAGGGACGTCTCACGTGCGAGCGGCCTGGGGGACACCGGATGGGGTGTGTCGGCGTCGTTCGTGGACATCGACCGCGATGGATGGCTCGACCTCTTCGTCGGCAACTACCTCTTGTACAGCCTGGATCGCCACGTCGCCTGCTTCGGTGAATCGGGGCTCCCCGACTACTGCCCGCCGGAGCGACACCGACCGCAGCTCTCTCGCCTGTATCGCAACCGCCGCAACGGCACCTTCGCCGACATCACGGTGCAGGCCGGGGTGGCGCGCGCATTCGGTCCCGCCCTGGGTGTCGCCACGGCGGACTTCGACGGGGACGGCTGGATGGACATCTTCGTCGCCAACGATCAGCAGGAGAACCAGCTGTGGATCAACGGGCGCGACGGGACCTTCACGGACCGCGCGCTGCTTTCGGGTACCGCCGTGGGCGAGTCCGGGACGGTCAAGGCCAACATGGGCGTGGATGCCGGCGACTTCGACAACGACGGCGACGAGGACCTCTTCATCACGGAACTGGCGGGACAAGGCGCCACGCTTTACGTGAACGACGGATCGGGCCTGTTCGAGGATCAGGGCGCCCGCACGGGCATCCGTCTGGCGACGCTGCCGTACACCGGGTTCGGGGCCGGCTGGTTCGACTACGACAACGACGGCCGCCTGGATCTCCTCGCGGTGAACGGTCTGGTGACGCAGGACCTCGAGGCACTGGGACCGCAGAATCCGTTTCCGCTCGCGCAGACGAACCTCCTGCTGCGCAACCTCGGCGGCGGCCGGTTCGAGGACGTGACGCGGCACGCGGGGGCCGTGTTCGCGCTGTCCGAGGTTAGTCGGGGCGCGGCGTTCGGCGATCTCGACAACGACGGCGACGCAGACGTCGTCGTCGCGAACGACCGAGGGCCCGTGCGGCTCCTCGTGAATCACGTCGGCGCGGCGCAGCCGTGGCTGGGGCTCCGGCTGGTCGACGCCGACGGCAAGCGCGATCAGCTGGGCGCGAAAGTGGCGATTGTCGGGACCGACGGATCGACGCTGTGGCGCCGGGCCCGCGCGGATGGAAGCTATGCGTCGGCGAACGACCCGCGCGTGCTGGTGGGGCTCGGCGGTTCCGGCTCGGGATCGTCGGTCGCGCCACGACGGGTTCGGATCACCTGGCCCAGCGGCCGCGTCGAGGAATGGGCGGATGTACCGGTCAATCGCTACACGACCCTGAAGGAAGGCGGCGGTCGATGAGCCGTGGGGGTCGCCGTCTCGGGCGGTGTTTGTCAGTCGTGGTGATGCTGACCGCGTACCAGCACGTCGGGTTGACAGGGGCGCAGCCCGCTCGGAATCCTCCACGCTATGCGGATGCGATCGAACCACTTCTCGCCGAGCACTGCGTAACGTGCCACCGACCGGGTGGCCTCGGACCCTTCAGCTTGATCGGGTACGAGGCGGCGCGCGAGCGTGCGGCGGCGATAGCGTCGGCGACGGGCCGTCGAACCATGCCGCCGTGGAAGCCAGTTGAGCCGGTCGGCGTGTTTCAAGGAGAACGCCGTCTCACAGCCGCTCAGATCGATCTCCTGGCGCGGTGGGCCGCGGCTGGCGCACCCGAGGGTCCGCCCAGCACGCGCTCCGCCGTACCACTCGATGCCGACGGCTGGTCGCTCGGCCCGCCCGATCTCGTCCTGACACTGCCCGAGCCCTTCGTCGTTCCAGCCGGAACGACCGACGCCTACCGCAAGTTCGTCCTGGCCGTTCCGATCGACGAACAACGGTGGATCCGGGCGCTTGAAGTGCGTCCAGGATCGAGCGGTGCGATTCACCACGCGCGGGTCATGGTCGATACGACCGGCGGCGCGCGACATCTTGACGCCGCCGATCCACTGCCAGGGTACGACGGGTACATGATGGACTCCGCCGAGTTCCCGCACGGGCACGTATTGGGTTGGGCACCCGGGAAGATGACCGTCGCGCAGCCGGATCGGCTCTCTTGGCCGTTGGCGCCCGGCACTGATCTCGTGGTGCAGCTGCACGTCCTCCCGCGATCCGAACCCGTCAGCGTCCAGCCCGAGCTGGGCCTGTACTACGCGAAGGCGCCTGCGACACAGCAGCCGGTCGCGATGCTGCTGAACGCGTTGACCATCGACATCCCCGCCGGCGATGCGCGTCATGTGGTTCGAGATAGTCTGCAACTCCCAGTTGCGGTGGACGTGCTCTCGATTTACCCCCACGCTCACTACCTCGCGAAGGAGATCCACGCAACGGCCGCGCTCCCCGATCGCAGCGAGCGGACGTTGCTCCGTATCGATCAGTGGGACTACAACTGGCAGGATGAGTACCGGTACACGACGCCGGTGCACCTCCCCGCGGGTACGCGTGTCGAGATGCGTTACGTGTACGACAACTCGGCGGCCAACCCCCACAACCCCCACCACCCGCCCCAGCCAGTTCGCTCGGGCCCGAAGGCAACCGACGAGATGGCGCAGTTGATGCTGCAGGTGCTCACGGTCGGCCCAGGTGACCGGGACACCTTGATAAGGGCCCTCCGCGCGGAGAGCGCCCGCGACGACGTCGCAGCCCACGAGGCGAGGCTGCGGCGCAACCCGGACGACTACGAGAGCTTGACCGCCGTGGCGGTGCGGCATCTCGAGGCCGGCAAGATCGACGCCGCGCTGACCGCGCTTCAGGTGGCAATCCGCGCTCGGCCGGAGTACGCGGATGCCCACTACAACCTGGGCGCGGCGCTGTTCGCCCGGGGTGCGGTCCGAGACGCCATCGCAGCCTATCGGAAGGCAACCGAGCTCGACCCGGCCTACGCGCAGGCACACAACAACCTCGGGGTGCTGCTCGAAACCGTAGGCGACCGCACCGGCGCGATCGTCCACTATGAGCGGGCGATTGCCCTCCAGCCGCGCCTTGCGGATGCCCACGAGAACTTGGCGAGCGCGCTGCTCGGCAACGGACAGCTGGGCGAGGCTATCGACCACTTCGAGCGTGCACTCGCCAGCGAGCCACGTCGAGCCACGTCGCGTGCGGGTCTCGCCCACGCGCTCACGCAAGTCGGCCGACGTGCGGACGCCGTAGCGGACTATCAACGGGCGTTGGCCGTCGACCCAACGTTGGCCAGCGCGCTGCTCGGTCTCGCATGGCTGCGGGCTACCGCCCCGGAGCCGAGTCTCCGCAACGCCGACGAAGCGCTGGGGCTCGTCCGGCGAGCCGCCCCTCTTCTCGGCGAGAATCACCCTGCCGTCCTCGACACGCTCGCGGCCGCGTACGCGGCTCAGGGACGGTTCGACCGGGCGGTTGACTCCGCTCGACGGGCGGCCGACCGCGCCCGTGCGCATCCTGAGCTGGGGCTGCGCGCGGTCGACGTCGACGAACGTCTTCGGCTGTACCGCGCGCGACAACCGTATCGACTACCCCAATGAACGGAATCCGCCAGAGCGCTTGCCTTCGAGCCGCGGTGTTGAGTGTTGTCGTCCTAGGGATCGGCTGCACGCCGTCGCGCGACGATGAGGCTCGGCGGACCGTGACACCCGGCGCGCAGACGGCAACGCTGGAGGAGGCGGCGCGGCCGGTCGCGTTGCCCGATATCGCGCGGCTGCCCGTCTCCGTGCAAGAGCAGGTGCGCAGACGGCATGACGCACTCGAGCAGGCGATCGCGCGCCGAGCGCCACGCGAGGAAGTCGGCCAGGCGAATGGCGACCTGGGCCTGATCCTCATGGCCGCTGAGTACCTCGAGGCGGCCGAGATCGCGTTACGCAATGCGCTCTCGCTCGCGCCACACGACCCTCGGTGGCCGTATTACCTCGCGCAGCTCTTCGTGGACAAGGGGGACCAGGCGAACGCCATGCCTTTGTTCGAACGAGCCTCGACACTTCGGCCCACCGACGTGCCGACCCTGGCGTGGCTCGGTCACGTCTACCTCAATCGCGGGCGCCCCGAAGATGCCAGCCGGGCGTACGCGAGGGCGCTCGAGCTGCAGCCTCAGTCGGCCGCGGCACGAGCGGGGCTGGGGCGCGCTAGGCTCGCGCTCGGGGACACGGCTCCGGCAGCGGAGCACCTGGAGCGTGCGATCGCACTGGAGCCTCAGGCGACGAGCCTGCACTACCCGCTGGCGATGGCCTACCGGCGCCTGGGCGACCTGCAAAAGGCGGAGAGGCACGCTCGACAACGCGGAAACGGCGAGCCGACGCTGGTCGACCCGCTGATGGAGGCCTATGCGAGCACGCTCGACAGCAGCCTCACCTTCCAAAACCGCGGGCTGCGGTCCATGCAAACCGGTGACTTCGCGGCCGCGGCCGCGTTCTTCCGCCGCGGACTCGCCTTGGAGCCTGACAACGCAGCGCTCGGGCACCTGTTGGGCACCGCCTTGCACCAGGTCGGACAGGTCGAAAGCGCCGTTGCCCAGTTCGAGGACGTACTACGGCGCTCGCCTCGGTACGCGCGGGCCCACTTCAGTCTGGGGGTGATCTTCGTGTCGCAGGAACGTTACGTGGAGGCGCTGGCTCGCTTCACCGAGGCCGTCAAGGCCGAGCCTGATTATCTCGAAGCACGACTGAGTCTCGCCGCCGGTCTCCAGGCGATGGGACGGCCGGACGACGCACTCTCGCACTACGAGCACGTCATCAAGACCGACCCTCGCCAGTTCGAAGCGTGGGTGGAAGGCGCCAATGTGCTCCTCCGATTGCGACGCTATCAGGCAGCCGACGCGTGGCTCACCGAGGCGAGTCACATCCACCCCGACAGGCCTGAGATCCTCGAGCTCCGCAAGAACCTGCCCGCCCCGTCGCGACGCACGCACGGGCCCCGCTGATCAGAGGCCCGAGCATCGGTCAGGGTTCGAGATGGCCAACATCGGGCGGACACACGGCGGTCACACGGGCCCAGGGCGGGCGCTTCGGGGTGCAGCTCCTGGCGCGCGCTGGGTCGGCCGCCTCCGGGCTTGGGCTCTGTCCGGAGCGGCTTGGGTGATGGCGGCCTGTGGCGGTAACCCGCCCATCTTGGTTGGCCCCCTTCCGCCGGACGCGCTGCTGGCGCCGCCCGAGCTCGCGGACACGACGTGGCTCGAGGTCCGGCGCGCCGCTCAGTTCAACACCGTCGATCGCTTCGGCGTGGACCACAACTTTCAATTCGTCGATCGGGTCACCGACAGTCGCATCACCTTCCAACACCGCATCGTCAGCGACGCCGGCAGAACCTACAAGGGCGTGCACTACGACCACGGCAACGGACTGGCGGTGGCCGACGTCGATGGTGACGACCTGCCTGACCTGTATTTCACCACCCAGGTCGGTCGCAATCAGCTCTGGCGCAACATGGGGCGCGGCCGCTTCCAGGATTGGACCGAGCGGGCGGGCGTGGCGGTGCGCGACCGCGTCAGCGTCGCCGCGTCGTTCGCCGACATCGACAACGACGGCGATCCCGATCTCTACGTCACGACCGTTCGCGGAGGGAACGTCCTGTTCGAGAACGACGGCAGCGGCCGATTCCGCGACATCTCTGCGACGTCCGGGCTTGGCTACGTCGGGCACTCGTCGGGCGCGGTCTTCTTCGACTACAACCGCGACGGGCGCCTCGATCTGTTCCTCGCCAACGTCGGCAAGTACACGACCGACGAGATCGGTGGCGAGGGATACCGGTACCACGTCGGCATCGCCCAGGACGCCTTCTTCGCCCACCGGTTCCCCGCGCTGGCCGAACAGAGCGTGCTGTTCAGGAACGACGGCGGCAACCGGTTCCTCGACGTGTCCGCTGAAGTGGGGCTGCAGGACAGGCGATGGTCAGGCGACGCGAGTCCTTTCGATCTCAACGAGGACGGCTGGATCGATCTCTACGTCCTGAACATGCAGGGGGATGACGAGTACTACGAGAACGTCCAGGGCCGACGCTTCGTCGCCCGGGGCCGGGAGATCTTTCCCAGGACGTCCTGGGGCGCGATGGGAATCAAGGTCTTCGACGTCGACAACGATGGGCGTCTCGACGTCTTCATCACCGACATGCACTCCGACATGAGCGAGCGGATCGGTCCCGATCGCGAAAAGCTCAAGTCGAACATGCGGTGGCCCGCGTCGATGGTCGGCGACGCCATGACGAGCATTTGGGGCAACTCGGTCTTCCGCAACGAGGGCTCGGGACGGTTCCGCGAAGTCTCCGACGAGATCGGTGCCGAGACCTACTGGCCGTGGGGGCCGAGCGTCGGCGATCTCAACGCCGACGGGTTCGACGATGTGTTCATCGCCACCGGCATGAACTTTCCATTCCGGTACGGCATCAACTCCGTGCTGTTAAACAACCGCGGTCAGCGATTTCTGGATGCGGAGTTCCTCCTGGGCGTCGAGCCACGCCGCGGAGGGGTGCTCGTCCCCTGGTTCACTCTCGACATCACGGACCGGGTTGGCTGGCAGACGATGATTCGCGAGACCGGCTACACGGGCATGCCCCGTGCCGCGACGGTCATGGCGGCACGCGGATCGCGCTCGGCCGCGATCGTCGACCTGGATGCGGATGGCGATCTGGACATCGTCACCAACGAATTCAATGCTGCGCCGATGGTGCTGATGAGCAACCTGGCGCAGACGCGACAGCTTCGCTATCTGCGCGTGAAGCTCGTCGGCACGACGTCGAATCGAAGCGGTCTCGGCGCGCTGGTCCGCGTGACGGCGGGAGGGCGCGCCTACACCAAGGTTCACGACGGCAAGTCGGGCTACCTGTCCCAGAGCGCGTCCCCGCTGTACTTCGGCCTGGGGGACGCCTCGTCGATCGACAGGGTCGAGGTGTTTTGGGCTTCGGGTCAGACGCAGATCGCGCCGGGACCGATCGCAGTGAACACGCTGCTCGAGGTGACCGAATCACGGTGACCGGAGGAGAGGCGGCTCAAAGAGCCAGGCGGCCCCCGACCATCATGTCGGCGAGCTTGAACTTGCGCGTGATCTCCACGTCGCCCAGCTTCGTCGTGAAGACGACTTCCTTGTCGTCGGGGCTGATGCCATCGCCCTTCGGGAACAGAAACTCGATTCGAACGGACCGTGTTCCCTCACGAGCCAGGCGGATGTCCTGAGGCGCGATGGGTGCCTTCCGCCCCGCCTTGAGGGCCGTCCTGGCTCGTACCTCGTCGATGGTGCTCTTCGCCGCGACTTGCGTCGGCATTCCGGCGACCGCCAGTGTGTAGAGCGGCCAGTCCTCAGCCAGCTGGCGCTGCTGATCAGGTGAGATGGGCGCGTCGGGACGGACCTGTCGCCGGACCAACGCTTGTCGAACGGGCAACGCACTGGCCCAGACGACGAACACATTCACCCGCCGGATTCGCTGAAACTCATCGTCGCCGACGTCACCGCCCCTCGCGGGTCTGTCACCACCGCCACCGAGACCGGCGCCGCCTCCTTGAAAACCCTCGAGCGGTTGCTCGCTGAGACGTCCCAGTACAATCGTGACCTTCTTCGCCCACGGCGAGTCGATGAACATGCGCTCGACTTCATTGGGCGACCAGCGCGTGAAGTCCTTGTCGAGCCAGAACTCGGCAGCGGACGGCGCGGCCGCCACGAGGAGCGCGACGCCGACGCCGACGATTCCAGCGAGCATGCATCGCACGTGCTGCCTCCGTGTCGAGTCCCGGTGAGACGATAGCACCCGTCGGCGCCCCCGGCCAGAGTGATTAGTCGGGGCTCTGCCCCGAACCCCGGCTGTGCGTGCCGAGTCCGCTATGCGGCTGGCTGTTTGCGCCACCTGTGCGGATCCGGTACGATCCCGCCCTCGTTCGGGTCTGCTGCTGCCGCCTTGGGAGAACAGAGGGGACGCGCAATGGGAGGTCGAGTGGCCTGTCGTCGACGAGGGACGGCCCGGGCGTGGACCGTGCCGGTGGCACTGGTCGCCACCGCACTAGTGGGCGCGCCACAACTGGCCTCTGACCCGCTTTCGACCCGCTTCGCCGCGCAGGCGGACCGCACACCGTCTCGACCGCTGCCGACCCAGTCCGCCGGGGCGTGGTTCACCGATCGCGCACGCGAAGTGGGCCTCGACTTCGTGCACTTCAACGGTATGTCGGGCGAGTTCTACTTCGAGGAGATGATGGGGTCCGGCGCCGCGCTGCTGGACTTCGACAACGACGGCGACCTCGACGTCTATCTGATTCAAGGGCAGATGCTGGGCGTTGGCCGGACGCTGGCCGATGCTCTGATCCCCCCCAGGTTGCCCTTGCCGCTGTCAGACCGCCTGTACCGAAACGATCTCGAGGTGCGGGCCGACGGCACGCGCACGCTCCGGTTCACCGACGTCACCAGCGGGAGCGGCCTCGACGTGCGATCGTACGGCATGGGCGTCGCGACGGGCGACTTCGACAACGACGGCCGGATCGACGTGTATCGCACCAGACGCGGGCCGGGTCAGATGTTCCGCAACAACGGCGACGGAACCTTCACGGACGTCAGCGCGCGGACTGGCACGAGGCACCCCGGGTGGAGCGTCTCGGCCTCCTTCATCGACATCGACCACGATGGATGGCTCGACCTCTATGTCGGCAACTACGTGGACAACGATGACACTAAGAAGTGCTTCAGCGCGCTCGGCGAACGGGATTATTGCGGTCCGCAGGGTTTCAAGCCGATGCCGGACCGCCTGTATCGGAACCGCGGGGACGGGACGTTCACCGATGTGACCGCCACGGCGAACGTCGCGCGCGAGTACGGTCCGGCGCTGGGCGTTGTGGGTGCCGATGTCAACGGCGATGGCTGGACCGACATCTACGTCGCCAACGACATGCGCGAGAACGTGCTGTGGCTCAATCAGCGCAATGGCACGTTCAAGAACGGGGCGTTGCTGGCCGGGGTGGCGGTCAATCAAACTGGCGCCGTGGAGGCCGGGATGGGCGTCGACGCCGGCGACGTCGACAACGACGGCGACGAAGACCTCTTCGTCACGAACCTGGGCACACAAAAGAACACGCTGTACGTGAACGACGGCTCCGGCCTGTTCGAGGACCGGAGCACCTTCTCACGGCTCGGACGTCCGAATCAGCCGAACACGGGGTTCGGGACCTTGTTCTTCGACTACGACAACGACGGCTGGCTCGACGTCCTCGTCGCCAACGGCGCGGTCTACACGAAGAAGGCGCTCGCGGCCGCCAAGGACCCGTATCCCCTCCACGAGATCAACCAGCTGTTCAGGAATCTCGGGAACGGCACTTTTAAAGAGGTCACGTCTCGGGCAGGGGCCGTCTTCGGCCTCTCGGAGGTCAGTCGTGGTGCGGCCTTTGGCGATGTCGACAACGACGGCGACATGGACGTCGTCGTAACGAACAACAGCGGTCCGGTGCGACTCCTCATCAACGACATCGGCCATCGCAGCCACTGGCTTGGGCTCCGGCTGGTGGGCGGCAAGCCTGGGCGCGACATGCTCGGTGCGCGGGTTGGCGTCTATCGTGGTGAAGGACCGCCGCTCTGGCGGCGTGCGCGCACCGACGGCAGCTACGCGTCCGCACAGGACCCGAGGGTCCTCGTCGGCCTCGGCCGATCGACGACGGTGCCGCGGGTTCGTGTGATCTGGCCGAGCGGTCGCGTCGAAGAGTGGACGAACCTCGCGATCGATCGGTGGCGAACGCTGACAGAGGGTACAGGTCGGACGGAGAAGGGGGCCCGGTAGGACCATGCGGTCGTGTCTGATCCCCTCGTTGGTACTCTTGCTGGGCCTCGCGAATCGGCCCGTGGTCGAAGCACGTGCCGTGCAACAGGCCAAAGGTGTCAGCGCGCCGGCACAGCCACCGGTCGCGCTGCCCGATGTGAGCGCGTTGCATCCCGCCGTTCAGAAACAGATGCGAGGGGCGTACGAGTCGCTCGCCCAAGAGCTGCGCCGCTCCGCCCGATCGCCGCGTGATCGCGGCGACATCGTGGGCCAGATGGGCATGCTGTTCATGGCGACACGGTTTTTCGACGAGGCCGCACGCTGTTTCAACGATGCGGAGCGATCGTCGCCGGCGGACTTCCGGTGGCCCTACTACCGCGGACACGTCCACAAGAACGGCGGCGAGTTGTCCGCGGCGGCGGAGAGCTTCGAGCGCGCTCGACGCCTTCGTCCCGACGATCTGGCCACGCTCGTCTGGTTAGGCCGCGCCTACCTCGACCTCGCGCGGCCTGCCGATGCGGAGGCGCGGCTCCTGGAGGCACTCTCGATTGGGTCCACGCAGGCGGCTGTGCGATTCGAGCTGGGGCGGGTCGCGATCGCCAAGCGTGACTACAGACGCGCGATCGAGCACCTAACGTCGGCGGCGACGCTCGACCCTGAAAGCCTGGCCGTTCACTACCCACTCGCCCTGGCCTACCGCGGTCTGGGCGACCTGGAGAAAGCGACGCACCATCTGGAGCGTCGAGGCGCCCAGGGGAGCCGTCAGACGTCGGCGAGCGCCTCGGTGCCGTTCCCGGACCCGCTGCTGGCGGCGCTCTCAGGGATTGTTCAGACGCCTCAGCTCTATCGCGAGCGCGGGTTGGATGCTGCCTCCGTGCGGAACTGGGCCGAGGCCGTGAAGCACTTCCGTCTTGCCGTAGAAGCCGACCCCGCCTATGCCGCTATGCGGGTCAATCTCGGTTCCGCGTTGGAGCAGATTGGCGATCCGCGTAGCGCGCTGGCGCAGTACGAGGAAGCCCTCCGCCTCGAGCCGCGTCTTGCAGAGGCCCACTTCGGCCTTGCCGATCTGCTCGAGCGTGGCGGACGGGATGCGGACGCGATCGAGCACTACCGGGCCGCCGCGACCGCGCAGCCGACATTTACCGCGGCGCATCTGCGGCTCGCGGATGCGTTGCGGCGCACTGACCACCTCGAGCCCGCCTTGGACCACTACCGTCACGCCCTCGCCCTCGAGCCTGCTGATGCGGACGCGAGGTTCGGTGAGGCGATGGTGTTTGTGCGCCTCGAGCGGTACGCCGACGCGCGCGACCGTCTGGCCCAAGCGATGCAGATCCTGCCAGACCAGCCGATGTTCCGACAGGCGCTGGCACGCGTGCTCGCCGCCGCACCAGACGATCGCGTGCGGGACGGGGCACGCGCCTGGAAACTGGTAGAAGACGTCAGGAAGGAGCAGCAGCATCCCGGTGCCTTCGAGACGCTGGCCATGGTGCTGGCGGAGTTGGGGCACTTCGACCTCGCCATCGATTGGCAGCGCCTCGCGATGACGGCTGCAGCCCGCGTTGGACGACCCGACGTCGCCCAGAGGATGGCGGCTTCTCTGGCGCTGTACCAGGGCCGTCAGCCCCGCCGCTCGCCTTGGCGACTCGACGACCCGGACCACCGGCCCGGCCCGCCGGTGAATCCCGCTCTGCTTGCCCAGGCCCCGCCGAAATAGTCACACCCGCCGTGGACTTCAAATCCACCGCTCCACCGCGCTACCTTTTTTTATTCGGGTGTGGCTCGCCCTTCGATGACGTAAAAGCCGTTGCCTGCCCAGAATTGACCTGCTAGAGTCCACCATTGTGAGAGCGATGTAACTAGGGACCAGCACGCGAAGATCGGGGATGAAACGGCGTTACACGGGTCTCGGCGAAATGAGTCTAGAGGGCCTTCCTTTAACTGATCCGGGGAGAACCTATGCACTGTCGATTGCTCGTTCGGTTGGGAATCGCATCCGTCGGCGTCCTCTTCTTGCTTCCCGCGATCGCCGGGGCGCAAGGTACGATATCGGGTCTTGTCGCAGACGCGTCGGGCGGCGTACTGCCCGGCGTGGTCATCGAAGCGGCAAGTCCGGTACTCATCGAAGGCACGGCCTCCGCCACGTCTGACGGCTCAGGCCGCTACACCATCGTCAACCTCCGACCTGGCGCGTACACGGTCAGCTTCAGCCTGGAAGGATTCAGCAAGCTCGTACGCGAGGGCGTTGTCCTCGTCGGTGACGCCACCGTGCAAGTAAATGCTGCGATGATGATCGGAACCGTCGAGCAATCGATCACGGTCACGGGCGAGTCGCCCCTGGTCGACACCCAGGCGGTGCGCGCGCAGTTCGTGGCGACGCGCGAGATGCTGGATGTTTTGCCCGGCGCCAATTCGTTCGCCGGCCGGGCCCTGCTGATTCCTGGCGTGCGCAACACGGGCATGGGAGAGGGACAGTACTGGCCGGCAATGCACGGCTCGACATGGCGCGATGCGCAAACGACTAACGACGGGATGCGGTCGAACGTCGTCATCGACGACGGGCAGTGGCAGATGGGTTGGGAGATGAATCAGGCCGCGACGGCCGAACTGGCGTATGAGGCCGCCGGCGCGTCCGCCGAAGTGCAGACCGGTGGCGTGGTCCAGAACGCGATTCCGAAAGAAGGCGGCAACACCTTCGCGGGCACGTTCCTGGGGACGTTCGGTCATGAGCGGCTGGCGAGCAGCAACGCTGACAAAGCCCAGCGGCTTGCCCTCGGCGAGGTCAATAGGCTGGCCCACAACTACGACTACAACCCTGGGTTCGGAGGACCGATCAAGCGCAACAAGCTGTGGTTCTTCAGTTCGTTCCGCCGGCGCGAGGCGAAAACGTTCGCGGCCGGCTCCTACTTCACTGGAGAAGGCACACCGGAACAGCGTAAAAAGAATGGATTCCCTGCGGCTGGCGAGCAGGGCTACAACTGGAACTTCGCCAACAGCGCGGTGGTGCGCCTGACCAACCAGCTCACCGAGAAGCACAAGTGGCGGCTCGGGTTCGAACGCATCATAACCGCCCAGCCCATCAACGACACCGATCGGACTCGTGCGCCGGAATCGGCCAACCGCATTCCACAGCCGCTGGGATGGCAGGCCAATGGCCGGTGGAACGCCACGCTGACGAACAAGCTCCTGGTCGAGGCCGGGTTCTCGACGCAATACAACAAGTGGCGCCGCGAGCAGTTCGAGTGGAATGAGGGCAAGAAATCGGCGTACCAGAACTTGGCGGACGGAACCTGGTCCGGTGCGTTCTGGATCACGGGGCACCAGCCGGAACGGAGCAGCTACTTCAAGAGCTCGGTGACCTACGTGACCGGTTCGCACAACTTCAAGGCCGGCCTCGAGAACCGCTGGGGCCATCTTGGCCTCGACCAGGGGCCGATCTTCGGTGACGTGCGCACGTACTTCCACTTCAACGGCGCGCCGATCGCTCTGATGGTCCTGGGGACGCCGTTGGGGAACTTCAGAGGCGATATTAACTTCGACACGGGGATCTACGCCCAGGACAAGTGGACCGTCGGCAATTGGACACTCAATCTGGGTCTGCGTGTCGATCTCTTCAAGTCCGGGGTCCCGGCACAGTCCGCTCCAGCCGGCGCGTGGGTACCGGCGCGCGAGTTCCCGGCCTTCCCGGCCGCACGCTGGAACACGATCGTCCCACGTGTAGGGGTGGCGTACGACGTGTTCGGCGACGGCCGAACAGCCTGGAAGGCCACGTTCCACAAATACGTGTCGCAAGAGTCCACGACGCTCGCGATGGCTCGCAACCCGATGTCCAGCTTCACGTGGTCCGCCAGGCAAGAGTCCCGATCCTGGAACGATCTCGACGGCAACGGGTCGGCGGTAGCTGCCAATGGGCGCATCCAGTACGAGGAGGTTGGGCCGTCGCCGAACCAAAACTTCGCGACCATACGCGACGCCGCGAGGCTGGACCTCGACAGACGGCCCGGTCACTGGGAGTTCAACACGTCGATTCAGCACGAGCTGTTCACCAGAATCTCGGTCGGTTTCGGGTACTACCGGCGCGATTACCACAATATCTGGTACGAGGACAACGTCGCGCAGGATTACTCCGACTACACACCGTTCAGCATTACTGGGCCGACCGACGCGAAGCTCAGGGACTTCAGCGGCCAGCGCATCCCGTTGTTCAACCTGAATCAGAACGTGTTCGGGAAAGTCGACCGGCTGGTCAAAACCGGAACGGCACTCAATCGGCTCTACAACGGCGTAGAGTGGACTATTCAAGGGCGGCTGAACAACGGTGCGTTCTTCGGGGGCAGCGTCACCACAGAACGGACGTTCGAGAACACGTGCGACGTCGACAACCGAAACCTTACACTCTGGTGCGACTACCCACGGCCGTTCCTGACGATGTTCAAGGCTCACGGGATGTACCCGCTGCCGGGCGGCATTCTCGCGAGTGCCTTCCTACAGGGGTATCCAGGACCGGACATCTCGGCAAACTTCAACATCACGAGCGCGATCGCCGGTCAACAGCTCAATACCCCCGGCGGGACGATCGCAATCGATTTGCTCCCGCCTGAGGTCTACTTCCTCCCGTATCAGCGGAAGGTGGATCTCCGCTTCATGCGGCGGTTCCAACAAGGGCGAGTCCGCATCGCGCCGCTCGTCGATATCTTCAACCTGCTGAACGCCAACACCGTCACGGCCGTCAACCAGACGTGCTGCAGCTCCCGGTACATGGACATCACCGGGATCATGCAGGCGCGCTTCGCACGCTTCGGCGTAGAGCTCGACTGGTAGCACACGGCTCGTCAGAACGCGTGAATCGACGCACGCCGGCCTCCTCGGAGGCCGGCGTTTTTCGTTAGAGGGCAAAAGAGTTCCTGCGGCGTCAGAAGGGAAGTTCCTGCGGCGTCCACGGCCGCCGGGACGGCAGTCCGCGTTCGTAGCGACTGAGGTTGTCCGCGAGACGCTGCCCGAGATCAGCGTCCGCCCCGCCGCCCTGCTGCGCCGCGGCACACACGTCCCGCTGCACCGCTGCCGCCGCCGCATGCTGTCCGGATTCGGCCAGCGCCATCGCGTACGTTTCGCCAACGGCCAACCCGTCCCCAGCACTTGACTGCCGCCGCTCGAGCAGCGCCTCCGCCATCATCAGCGCCTGTCGCCCATTGCGCACCTTTTCGTCGGGTGCGGCGGCCATGAGCCGGGCCAGCGCCCGTTTGAATGCCGGTCGATCCGGGAAGGTGCGGATGCCATCGGTCAAACGGTCCCGCGACTCCGCATACCGATCGACGAGCGCCAACGTCATCGCGTATCCCAGAGTGGCATCCGGGTGTAGTGGCTCCATCTTCAGGGCCGCCGCGTACTGGACGAGCGCGTCGGCCGGGCGCCCGGTCACGGCCAGGAGCCGCGCGACCGCGACGCGGGCCCGTGAGTACCCGGGCTCGTGCTCGAGCGCGGTAGAGAGCTGGGCGATTGCCGGCTCCATCCGACCGCTTCCGGCCTTGATCATGGCGAGGTTGTAGTGCGATTCACGGGATGCCGGGGCCGCGCGAACGACCTGCTCGAATTGCTCCTCGGCGCCGCGCAGGTCACCCATACGGAACAACGCCGTTCCGAGCCGGTGGCGCAGCGACGGATTGTCGGGTGTCAACGCCAGTGCCCGCTCGAAATACGTCGCCGCAGCACCCCAGTTGCCGCCGGCCAGCGCTTCGCCGCCGCGGAAATCGAGCGTGAGCGCTGTCTCGATCCGCCCCTCGACCTGCGCCATCAGCGGATCGTCCGGGCGCGGTTCGACATCACCGCGGCGCGCGAGATGGGTTTCGGCCCGAGTGGTGTCGCCAAGGCGCCGATAGGCGAGCGCAAGCGGATAGTGGATCGCGGTCGCCGCCTCGTCTCGCGCGAGCGCCTCCTCGAAGGCTTTCACGGCTGCGCGGTCGTCGCCGCGCTCGAGCGACACCCGACCGACGCCGAACCAGGCGGCCGCCGACCGCGGGTTGAGGGCGATGGCTCTGTCGAAGTGCGACGCGGCCTCGTCGGTGCGGGCTGACGCCAGGTACGCCTCGCCCAGCCGCACGAGTGTCGCCACATCGTCGGGCGCGAGCTGTCGCGCCCGTTCGAAAGACGCGACCGCTTTGTCGAGCGGACCCCGTGTGCGGTACAGATGCCCGAGGAGGTGCGGCCATCGACGGTCGCTGGGTGCGAGCGTCTGGGCATTCAAGTAGTACGGCTCCGCCGTCTCGAGCTCACGGAGCGCCATGAGGAGGTGGCCAACCTCCCCATACGCCGTCGCCAGCCGTTCCGGCGCCGCAGTCCGATCGGCGATGGTGGTCGCCAGCGCGCCGTACGCAGCACTGACGCGCTGTTGAACCGTCGACCCCATCGCGTCGAGCTCGGGTCTCGGCACCGACTGCAGCCCCCGACCATCCGGACCAGCGAGCAGCACACTGCTCGAGGCGACCGGGGTGTCGTGGGGAGCCGAGCATGCGCCCGACAGGAGCACGCACGACGCAGCGACGATGAGCGGCGACCGCTGGAGCGTCATTGATCAACGACGCTGACCGGTCGCTTGTTTCAGCGTGGTCCATTGGTCGAGCTTCACGTCAGACCACTCTTCCAGCTCGCCGCTGGGCCACCGGACGCGCACCACGGGCGGCGTGGTTGACTGGCCGAGCCCAATCAGGACCCGCGGGTCGTTCGCCGAGGCGTAGCTCCCATCGCTGTGCACGCGGCGCCAGAGTGACCGTCCGTCTCGACGTCGGATCTCCACGCGCGCTCCCAGCATGTCGCGACCGCCAGATCCGACCAGCCGCAGTCCGATCCAATGCGCGCGGTTGCCGATGTTGTTGACGAGCAGCCGGACCGGTCCATTGAGATTGCCGATGAGGACGTCGATGTCGCCGTCGTTGTCGATGTCACCGAACGCCGCGCCGCGGCCGGCTTCGAGGACCTGGAAGGCGGCCCCCGCCTCCTCGGTGACGTCAGCGAGCCGTCCGTCGCCGGTGTTACGGAAAATGCGATTGCGCTCGTCGAAAGGAAAGGGGTCGTCCGGTCGGCCAGGCTTGGGGTGGAGGGCCCCGTGTACCGCGACGATGTCGAGCCAGCCATCGTTGTCGACGTCGACCCAGGCGGCTCCCCACCCGGTGTTGCCCATGCTGTGTGAGTGCAGATGCGAGGCCATGCTGCGATCATTGAAGATGCCAGACCCGTCGTTGAGGTACAGGTTGTGCCCCTCGTTCGGCAGGTGCGTCATGACGAGATCTTCGTCGCCATCGTTGTCGAAGTCGCCAGCGTCAACGCCCATGCTGGCTTCGGGCTTGCCCTGTTCGTTGACCGCAGCCCCCGACAAGAGCCCGGGGCTCTTGAACGTCCCATTGCGCTGGTTCAGCCAGAGCAGGTTCGCTCGACCATCGTTGGCGACGTAAGCGTCCATCCAGCCATCGTTGTTGAAGTCGGCGGTCGCGACGCCCAGGGCTGGGCCGAACGCCTCCGACGCGATGAAGGCCGTCGCCGTGACGTCAGCGAACGTCCCGTCGCCACGGTTGCGGTACAAGCGATCCGTCTGCCGATCGTAGTGCTCGGGGCCGCAGTAGCTCCGGCGATCCGACAGCACAGTGCACTTCCGGTCCGACGCGAACTCGTAGCGCACGTAATTGCCGACGTAGAGATCGAGCCAGCCGTCCCGGTCGTAGTCGACGAACGAGGCGGAGATGCCCCATCCAGGTGCGTCGATGCCGCTCGAGGCCGACACTTCCGTGAACGTCCCGTCGCGATTGTTACGATACAGCCGATTGCGCCCGAGGTAGGTCAGCAAGAGATCGACCCAGCCGTCGTTGTCGATATCGCCCGTGGCGATCCCCATGCCATGCCCCCGCCCGTCGATGCCGCTCTGGTCGGTGACGTCGGTGAACCGCAGCGTGCGCGTGCCGTCGGCCCTGACCTCCAGGTCGTTCCGATACAGCCGGCTCTTGAGCGGCAACGGTCCCACTGGCTTGAACATCGCGTCGCTGAGCGGCTTCCCGGAGCCCATCATCTCGCCCTGGACGAGGAAGGCATCGAGGTCGCCGTCGTTGTCGTAGTCGAGCAGGCCGACGCCAGGCGGCATGATCTCGGGGAAGTAGAACTCGCCAGACATGCCGTTGAAGTGCACGAAGTGAAGACCGACCTCGTTGGCGCGATCGGTGAACCAGTCGGACTGCTGGCCTTCGTCCGAACGCGAGCTGTCGATGACGGGTGTGGTGTTGCCGCGTTCGGCCCCACCAGGAGGCGACGTTACTCCCGGGCGCTCGGCTGCACAGCCCGCGTAGAGGAACGCGACTGACAGCAGTGCCGTCACCATCCGCGCGATCGGCGCAGCGTCAAGCAACAACGGTGGGTCAGTATACTATCGAACCCAGCGCTCGCTTGAGTCGCGAGGGACTTCGATTGACCAGTCAGCCGACGGTGTCCGGGCGATCTAGGTGCCCCGGGGACGCCGAGGGAGGGCAGGGGCTGATGCGTGCCCGACAGGGGCCGATGCGTGTGGTGGCCGTGAGCTGCGTGCTGACCGTCACGAGTGCCTGCACGCCGTCCGGCGAGGACGCTCGCACGATCCCGACGCAACGGGTTGCCCCGGTCCCTGCCGCCGACTCGACCGTGCAGCCAGTCCCGGTGCCGGACTTGTCGCGACTGCCGGCGTCGGTGCAAGCGCAGATACGCGATCGGTACGACGCACTCGCGCAGAAGTCCGCGTCACGCGACACATCGCCACACGACCTAGCGCGGGCACACGGCGACATCGGCCTGATCTTGATGGCCGCTGGATTCCATGCCGCTGCGGAGACTGGTCTGCGAAACGCGCAGGCGATCGCGCCGGGCGAGGCGACATGGCCCTACTACCTCGGGCAGTTGTTCCTGTTGACCAACGATCGCACGAACACATTGAAGTCATTCGAGCGGGCTCTCGAGCTCAGCCCTCGGGATCTGCCGACGATCGTGCGACTGGGTGAAGCGTACCTCGACCAAGATCGACCCGGCGATGCGGAACGGCTGTTCCGGCGAGGGCTCGAGATCGAGCCGCGCTCGGCGGCGGTCCTCGAGGGGCTTGGGCGCGCGGCGCTGGCGCGCGGCGACCAGGCGCAAGCAGCACGGCATATGGAGCAGGCGCTCGCGCTGGACGCGTCAGCCACGCGCCTGCACTACCCCTTGGCGCAGGCCTATCGCAGCCTCGGCGATCAGAGCAAGGCCGACACGCACCTGCGGCAGCGTGGCGACGGCCGACCCGCTCTCTACGATCCGCTGATGCAGGCGTACTACTGGCTGCTCGACAGCTCCGAGGCACACTACAACCGAGGAGTGCTGGCGATGCAGGCGGGCCAATGGGCCGCGGCGGCGGACCTGTTTCGCAAGGGGCTCGCGCTGGAGCCGGAGAGCACGACCTTGCGGCACGGGCTGGGCCTGGCCCTGTACTGGATGGGGGATGGCAGTGGTGCGGAGAAGGAGCTCACGGCAGCTTTGCGCCAGACGCCCGATCATGTCGAGAGTCACATGAGCCTCGGCGTGCTGTTCGCGGAGCGGAAGCGCTTCCGCGACGCGTTGGCCCATTTCGCTGCGGCGTCGAAAGCGGATCCAGGCCGCGCGGAGGCACAGGTGGGGCAGGCTGAGATGCTCCGCAATCTCGGCGAGCTGGCAGCCTCCGTCGCGCATTGGCGTCGCGCGGTGGAGCTCGACGAGACCAACGTGACGCCGTGGATCGAGGGCGCACGGGCGCTCGTTGCGCTCGACCGGCGTGAAGAGGCGCGCACGTGGCTGGCCCGCGGGCGCACGGTGCACCCCGAGCGCCCCGAGCTGCGGGATCTCGAAGCAGCAATGGCAGCGACGCCGCCACCCTCGCGGGCTCGCTAGAGCGCACTCGCCGGGGCGCTACTCTTCTCGAACGACGAACGTTGTGTTTGTCGCGATTGGGCCAGCGACGACCTGCCGCTTGCCGGAGGGCCACGCGACGCGAATCTCGTCTACGGTCGTCGCGTCAGCCAGCCCGAAATACAGCGGGATGGCACTGTGTGAGAGATAGCCCGACTGCCCATCGTGCACCTTCACGTACGACCTTCCGCCGGCGCGAACGGTCACGGTGGCGCCAAGTCCATCACGATTGGAGGTCGTGCCGACGAACGTGACGGCCAGGTACCGGACCGGTCTGCGATCGGTGAGGTTGCTGACCAACACCATCGGGCCGTCGTGGAACTCGTTGGTGACGATGTCCAGGTCGCCGTCGCCGTCGAGGTCGAAGATCGCGGACGAGCGGGATCCGACGGCGCCCCACACCGTCGCGGCGCCGAGCACCCCGAGCCGTTCACAATAGGCGTTGCCGCGGTCGGCGGCCTGACAATCGATCGTGAACCAGGGCTTGGCCGTGCGTCGATCGCGGCGCGGCTCGACGCCAAGGATGAACTCGCTGTCCAGAAACGCCCTACCTCGGTTGTTCAGGAGCACCGAGTTGACGCCATAGCGGAACGGAAAGTTCATGCCCGACGCGATGAACAGGTCGTCGAAGCCGTCGGCGTTGAGGTCGCCCAGGCTCGGTCCCCAGGGCCAATACGTCTCGACGCCGGCCGCATCAGACACCTCCGTGAATCGGCCGTTGCCGTCGTTGCGAAACAGCGCGTTGCCGAAGATGCTGGCGCCTCCAGACAGCAGCCTCGACTCGGGCCACTGCATGCGAGCCTTGTGCTTCTCGCGCGCCGGACCGATGTCCTCACTCATGTCCGAGTGCATGTCCGTCAGCAGGACGTCCAGGTCGCCGTCGTTGTCGTAATCGAAGGCCTTGATGCCCATCGACCCCCAGGGTGTCTTCGGAAAGACCGCGCGGCTCCGCTTCTCGAAGTAACGGCCGCCGACGTTCTCGTAGTACTCGTCGTGCCCTTGCATGTTCAGGACGTAGAGATCGAGCCAGCCATCGCCGTTGACGTCGAGCGGGCTCGCGTCACCGCTCCACCCGACGTCCACCAGCCGCCGTTCCTCCGTGACGTCGACGAACCGGTTGTTGCCCCGGTTTTCGTAGAGAATGCTCCGCTCGTTGCGCTCGTGCGGGTGCAGGTGGCCCTCGAAGGCGTTGCTCAGTCCGATGTGGTACCCGCCCGGGCCGATGGCGTCCGACGTGTAGCGACCGACGTTGCACACGAAGAGATCGAGCCGACCGTCGCGGTTGTAGTCGAAGAAGACCGCGCCCGAGGAGTGACCGGTGTAAGCCAGCCCCGACGCGGCGGTGATGTCGCGGAATCGCCCGGTACCGTCGTTCTCGAACAGGACGTTCCCACCCCGAACGGTCGTGACGAAGAGATCGGCGTCGCCGTCGTTGTCGACGTCGGCGAACGAGGCGCTGACGCTGACCTTGCTGGGCACCCCGACGCCGGCCGTGCGGGTCACGTGGTCGAACTCGCTGCCACCGAGATTGCGCCAGAGCTCGTTGCCGCCGAGTTGATTCACGAAGTACACGTCCAGCCGGCCGTCACCATCGACATCGGCGACCGCAAGCCCGTTCCCGTGGTCGTAGTGCACGAGCTTGTAGGCCTTGCCTGAATCGTCGGTGGTGCGGTTCACGAAGGTGATGCCGCTCTCGTGGACGCGATCGACGAATCGAAAATCATGGAACACCTCGAATCGGCCCTGCGTGCCGAGCTGAGCCTGCTCGCGCTGGCGCAACCAGGGTGGGTCGAGGATCTCGGCGGGATGCGCGACTCGGGGGAGCGCCGGCCTGCCGGCGAGATCGCGAAGCTCACGCACCAGCGCCGCACGGCTGTCCGCGACCGACACGTCGAACACGCCCCTGATGCGGCTGTCTCGGTCGACCACCGCGAGGTCCGCGCGCGGGAAAATCGGGTCACTGCCTGCTGGTGGCTTCTCCACCATTTGGCGAAACCCGTGCTTGGCGAGCTGCCCGATCTGATTGGGCCGCCCGGTCAGGAACGCCCATCGCTCCAGGTCTGCGTCGGCGCGGCGAGCGTACTCCATCAGAACCGCTGGCGTATCGTGCTGCGGGTCGAGGCTGATGCTGACAAAGCGCACATCGTCCCCCCCCGCGGCGCTCTGGAGCTCACGCTGGATCCCGCGCATCGCTGCGACGACGTCGGGACAGATCTCGCGACAACGTGTGAACGTGAGATGGGCGACCCACACCCGTCCAGAGAGCTCGGCGGAGCCGTAGCGGGCGCCGGCCTGATCCGTGAGTGAGAACGAGGGAAGCTCGATGGCGGTGCCCGCGGCCAGAAGGTCTCGCGCCGTGGCGCCCTCGTCAGCGGCAGCGCGGACCGCTGGCGGGGACCGCGATGGTGAGGGCGCATCGCTGCCACCGCAGGAGACCACGGCCACTCCCCTCGCGAGCAGCACTGCGCCCCAGAGCGCCCCGAGTCGCCTGCTTACAGGCATCGCCCACCTCCCGACACGCGCATGATCGGGTCAAGGATAGCGGATCCGAGGGCCACGCGGGTCAGCGACCGGTACCTTCCACCAGCGTCGTATAGCGGTCGACCGGCACGTCGGTCCACTCCTCGGTGCGACCGCTCGGCCAGATCACACGAACCCCGGACGCCCTCGCCGATGTCCCGAGGCCAACGACCACGCGGGGATCGTTCGACGACGCGTAGCTCCCATCCGATCGCGCACGGCGCCACAAGGGTGGGCCATCGGTGCGAAACACCGCCACGCGCGCCCCGACCATATCCCGCCGTGTTCGGCCGCCCACGAGCCGCAGCCCCAGCCAGTGGTGGCGGGTGCCGATGCCGTTGATCAGGAGCCGGGCCGGACCGCCGCTGTTGGTGATCAGCACGTCCTCATCGCCGTCGTTGTCGATGTCTCCGAACGCGGCGCCGCGGCTCGTTTCCGTAAGGGCGAAGACCTGCCCGGCACGATCGGTGACATCCTCGAATCGCCCGTTGCCCAGGTTCCGCAGCAACTGGTTGCGCTGCTGGTACGGGAAGGGATTGTCGGGCGACCGTGCATCGAGGTCCTGCTTGACCAGACCATTGACCGCAAGCAGATCGAGCCAGCCGTCGTTGTCGACGTCAATCCACCCCACTCCCCAGCCGGTATAGGGGCGGCTGGCCGCAGTCACGCCCGAGGCCATGCTGCGGTCCTCGAACAGCCCATGCCCATCGTTGATATAGAGCGTGTTCCCCTCGCGCGTCAGGACCGTCGTGATTAGATCCTCGTCGCCGTCGTTGTCGACATCACCGGCGTCGACACCCATATCGGCCTTCGCGACACCGGCGCCATCGAGCGCGACACCGGCGGCGAGCGCGCGGTTGGCGAAGGTCCCGTCGCCGCGGTTGATCCAGAGCTGGTTCTCGCGCTGATCGTTGGCGACGAAGATGTCGATCCAGCCGTCCCCGTTGAAGTCGGCCGTCGAGACGCCCAGGGCCGGACCGAACTCGCGGTCCATGCCGGCCGCAGCCGTCGCGTCGAGGAACGTGCCGTTGCCCCGGTTCCGGTAGAAGCGGTCCCGCTGCGGGCCGTAGCGCGCCGGCGCACAGTAGTCCTCTTGTCCTGACTCCATGAAGCACCGGACGTGGGTCTCGAGCGAGTACGTCAGGTAGTTCCCGACGAATAGATCGAGCCACCCGTCGCGGTCGACGTCCACGAACGCTGCCGAAACGCCCCAGCTCGTGGGGCTGCCGGTGCCCGTCTGAGCGGACACGTCGGAGAACGAGCCGTCCCCGTTGTTACGAAACATCTGATTGCGCTGGAATCCCGTGAGGTAGAGATCAATCCAGCCGTCGTTGTCGAAGTCGCCCACCGCGACGCCTTGGCCGTAGCCGCGGGCGACGATCCGACTGGCGTTCGTGACGTCAACGAATCGCAGCGTCCTTGATCCGTCCGCGCGGATTTCGAGGTCGTTGCGATAGAGACGACCGCCTGCGGCCACCTCCGGAGTCGCGCCCGTGTTGGGAGCGTGACCCGGATTGAGCGTGCCCCCCTGCACCAGCCAGACATCGAGGTCACCGTCGTTGTCGTAGTCGAACACGGCGGCGCCAGACCCGCTGATCTCGGGCTGGTAGAACCGGCCGCTCATGCCGTTGATGTGGATGAAATCGAGACCGGTTTCCGCCGCGCGGTCAACGAACCAGTCCGCGTCGCCGCGACCGGCTGAGCCAACCCGCTCATCCGGTGCGTCCGCTGGCTCAGGTCGGCGATCGCTCTCCGGTCTGCAGCTGACGAGCGTGGCGGTCACAACCAGCAGTACCGAGATCGGCGTCACTGACCTGAGGCCCATGGGGTCTGCGGCGGCGCGAGCATATCACGACGCCGCGCCGCCCTCGTGCCTCGTCGCTGACCGGCGAGCGCTCGAGGACGCGGACGCGGAATGCCCCGCGCGACACGTACACGAACGACCGGGCGACCGAGCCGGCCGGAGCCGCCGACCACGAGGACGGAGTGTGGCTCGCGCATGTCCCCTCTCCATCGTTCTAGAATCCGCAAAGCGCGGTCCGTGGAGACTTCCGGCAGAATACCAGAGGCTAGAGTTTCGAGGATCACGGTGACCTCGTCGAGACACCACATCAAAGCCCCAGCCAGTCATCCACACGCCGAGCACCACTATGGAGGGCGCGTGGGCTGACTTCAGGCGGCCGTGTCGGGGCCAATGACGGCATCGTGTCCACGGCCAGCCTGATCGTCGGCGTGGCGAGTGCGCAAGCAAACCGTTCAGCCGTGCTCGTCGCCGGTGTGGCCGGACTCGTCGCGGGAGCCATGTCGATGGCTGCCGGCGAGTACGTCTCGGTCAGCTCGCAAGCGGACACTGAGCGCGCCGATCTGGAGAAGGAGCGCGCGCACATCGAGAGCGACCCGAGCGCAGAACGCGATGAGCTCGCCCCCCGCTAATGCTGCCTACGATCTTCATCAACAACGATCGCGGCGAGCTGGTGATCGCGAAGCTGTCGCCGCAGGGGTTTCACGAGATCAGCCGCACGCAGTTGATCGAGCCGACCCATCCCTACTCGCGGCGGCGCGAGCTCGGCGCCGTGCACTGGTCGCATCCCGCCTACGCCAACAAGCACGTCTTCGTGCGCAACGACAAGGAAATCCTGAAAGCCTCGCTGGCGAAGGAGCAGTAGTGTTTCGGTTG
>Ga0194132_10003909_pt1 | contig 25918 bp, 27 predicted proteins | sample TA2KigOf80mmetaG_FD_148612 | JGI IMG/M metagenome (GOLD analysis project Ga0194132, IMG submission 148612) | Freshwater microbial communities from Lake Tanganyika, Tanzania - TA2015054 Kigoma Offshore 80m | ecosystem: Environmental > Aquatic > Freshwater > Lake | place: Tanzania: Lake... | reverse complement strand
CATCTCGATTGCAGTAGAGCTGCTGTCCGAGACGCCAGTGGGCGGCGACATACGCAGGCGCGTCTGGCCGGCCCAGCTGCGTCCGCGCGCGGAGTCCGATCGCGAGCGTCAAGAGGATACAGACCCCTTCGAGCGCTGTGTACCCGTTGCCCAGCCGAGACCCTCCCGTCGTCCACATCCGGACGAGCGCGAACGCGGCGTACGCTTGGAACCCGATCCAGGTCACCGCCATCAACATCACCGCTTCGGCACCCGTGCGAGCAGCAACGACGTCGGGCGGTTCCTCGTGTGGCTCTGGACCCGACCGAAACAGCAGCAGCGCGCTCACCGCGCCGAGCGCGGCAAAGAGGCCCACCTGTACGAACGCTGGCATCAGGACTCTCGCCCAGGTCCGATACTGCCAGCCGATTGCCCGACCGTCCCACCGGAACCGCACGGGCAGAAGATCGGGGAGCGTCTCGTAGACCAGGCCGAGACAGGTCGCGGTGCCGAGAATCGCGACCAGGCTGAGGACGACCGCCGCGAAGGTGGGTGCAGTTCCGCGCAGAACGCGCCAGGATGAGTGGCCGGTCACATGACAGATATCGGCCGATCTGTAGGAGGGATCGTGGTCGCCGCGGCTCGCGTGGCGATGGACGCCGCTGGTCACACCACGCACCCATGTTAGTCTCCTCCATCTCCTCAAGTGGCGTCTGGGTCTCGCCGCACCGGAGGTCTGGACAACGGACGCCGAGCGAGCCTGTCTCGTCAAACACGCAGCCGGCAAGCGCCGCGTTGAGGAGGTAGGAGTCCGGCACGCGGATCCCCATCGCCCGCGAGTCCGGAATCACGTGCATAAGGCCGTCGCGCAATTTCGGCGTGAACCGAGGCTTCAGTTGCCGCGCACAGCACGGACTATACAACGCGTGGCTGAGCTCCACTGGCGTTCGACAAGGTGCGGTACTTCGGAACCGTCGACGACCTGCTGTGGCTGATGGAGCGACGCGGCACCACCCGGTCCCTGTCGGCTGAAGTCATGACTCACCCTTCACCCGGACCCGGGGACGCCGTCGTCGACGCGCCCTCAGCCGACACGCTCGCCGAGCGGCTGCATCGGCTGCGCACGCGCTTCGAGCGAACGCACAGCTGAGGTATTCTCGCTGGCGTCCGGGGTGCTCCAGCGACCACACCACGCGCCAGCGCGCGACTCTCATGTCGAGCTGGATGGTCGAGTGCATGACGCCTCGGGTCTGGAGCTTCCAATGGACGTCTCGCTCGCGGGCATTGTCTGGCGCCTGGCTGGCGTGCTCGCGCTCGTGTTCGCGAACGCCTTCTTCGTCGCCGCGGAGTTCTCGATCGTCTCGGTCCGGAAGACGCGGATAGATCAGCTGGTTGCCGAAGGGCACTGGGGCGCGCGCGCCGTGCGCCGCGCCGTCTCCGATCCGGACAGCTACATCGCCGCCACGCAGCTTGGCATCACCATGGCCAGCATCGGCCTCGGCTGGATCGGCGAGCCGGCGCTTGCCGCGCTCATCGAGCCAGGGCTTCACGCGCTGCCGCCAGCGCTGATGGGGCCCGCCGCCCACAGTATCAGCGTCGCTCTCTCCTTCGCCATCGTGACCGCCCTGCACATCGTGCTGGGCGAGCTGGCGCCGAAGACCATTGCGCTCGAGCGATCCGAGCTGACCGCCTTGTGGGTCGTGAAGCCGACGGAGCTCTTCATGAAGGGACTCTGGCCGTTCATCCGGCTGCTGAACGGCACCGGCCGCGCTGTTGTCACCGTGCTGGGCCTGAAGAGTCGCGGCGGGCACGCCATGGTGCACTCCGAAGAAGAGCTGAAGATGCTCGTGACGGCGAGTCAGGAGGCCGGCGTGCTCGAGGAGGGCGAGGAGCAGATGCTCCACCGAGTATTCGATTTCTCGGACGTCACGGCGGGCCAGGTCATGGTCCCGCGTACCGAGCTGGTTGCCGTGGAGGCCGACGCGCCGCGCGAGACAGTCGTCGACTTGCTCGCGCGCTCGGGCTATCCGCGCCTTCCCGTCTATCGCGATCAGCTGGACAACATTGTCGGCATTCTGCACGTCACCGACTTGGTGCGACGACTGACGTCGCCCGACGCGGACGCGCTGCATCCCGCCACGCTCGCCCGCGAGGCGCTGACCATCCCCGAGACGATGAGCGCCGTCGACGTGCTGGCCGAGCTCGGCCGGCGCGGGGTGCGCGAGGCGATTGTGATCGACGAATACGGTGGTACCGCCGGGATGGTGACCTTCGAGTCGCTCGTCGAGCGAATCGTCGGCGACCTCGGCCGGGCCGGCCGCATCGTCCCACTTGGCGACGGTTCGGCCGAGATCGACGGCCTGACGCTCGTGCCCGATGTCAACGAGCGCTTCGCGCTCGGGATCGACGAGAACACGTACACGACCATCGGCGGCTACGTGCTCGGTCGCGTCGGTCGCCGCGCGAAGCTGGGCGACTCCTGCGAGATTGCCGGCCGCACGATGCGCGTCGTGGCGCTCGACGGTCTCCGCGTAGCGCGCGTGTGGCTGTCTGCGCCCGGCCCGAAGACGGACGCTGCGACGGCGGAGAAGATCGCGTCGGATTAGACGGTTGTGCGGTCGGCGGCTCGCGGGCGACGGTCGACGTCGCTGCGCTACCGGATCGGTACCGATCTCACTCGGCCCGGAGCAGCCTTAGCGCATTGGCGATCACGATGACCGAGGCCCCAGTGTCGGCGACGACGGCCATCCACAACGTCGCCACGCCGGCGACGGCGGCGATGACGAACGCGCCCTTGAGCGCGAGCGAAACGGCGAGATTCGCCTTGATGTTGCGGAGCGCCGATCGACTGACCCGCATCGCGAAGGGAATCTTCAGCAGCTCGTCGGCCATGAGCGCGACGTCCGCGGTTTCGAGTGCTGCGTCGCTGCCCGCGGCCCCCATCGCAATGCCGACGTCGGCAGTCGCCAGCGCTGGGGCATCGTTGACGCCGTCGCCGACCATCGCCACGGTGCCGTACCGGCGCCTGAGCTCCTCGATCGCCGCCACCTTGTCCTCGGGCATGAGGCCCGACCGCACCTCGTCGACGCCGGTTTCGGCCCCGACGAGGCGCGCCACCGACTCACTGTCGCCGGTCAGCATGACGATCGAATCCACACCCTGCGCCCGCAGCAGCGCGATCGTGTCGCGGGCCGCGTCGCGCGTGCGATCGGCGACCGCCACGATTCCGATGACTGAGCCGTGGGCAGCGACCAGGACCGCGGTGCGTCCTCGTTCTCCCAGCGCGGTGACCTTGTCGCGAACGTCCGGCCGATCGAGACGGCGCTCACCGAGCAACGCGAGATTGCCGAGGACAACGTCCACGCCATCGACGCGGCCTTCCAGCCCACGGCCGGGAAGGGATCGGACGTCATCAGCCGGAGGCACCGGCAGCCCCCGCTCGGCTGCCGCACGCACGATGGCCTGGCCGATCGGGTGCTCGGACCGGCGCTCAACAGCTGCAGCCAGGATGAGCACGTCGTCCGGCGATTCGTGATCGAGGGCAAGGATCTCGACCACCTCGGGCTCCCCACGCGTGAGGGTACCTGTCTTGTCGAACGCCACGCACCGGACTTGGCTGACGCGCTCGAGATGGGCGCCACCCTTGATGAGCACGCCGCGGCGGGCGGCGGCCGCCAGCGCTGCGACGACGGAGACCGGCGTCGAGATGACCATGGCACACGGGCACGAGACGACGAGCAGCACGAGCGCGCGGTAGATCCACTCGCGAGGCGATGCGCCCAGGAGGGGCGGCACGAGGGCGATCACCGCGCTGAGCGCGAGCACCACGGGCGTGTAGACACGGGCAAACCGATCGACGAACGCTTGCACGGGAGCGCGGGTCGCCTGCGCCCGCTCGACCAGGTGAATGATCCGGGCGAGCGTCGTGTCGTGAGAGCGGCGGGTCACGCGGACGTCGAGTGCCCCACGGCCGTTGATGGTCCCGGCGTACACCTCGTGGCCGACGCTCTTGTCGACCGGCATCGACTCGCCGGTCACGGGCGCCTGATTCACCGTGCTCGTGCCGGCGACAACCTCGCCGTCGAGCGGGATCTTCTCGCCGGGCTTGACGACGACGACCGCGCCGACCGGCACGCGTTCAACCGGCTCGACGTACTCGTGCGATCCATCTCGCATGACGACTTGCGTCGGGGTCAGCTCGAGCAGCGACCGCACGGCCAGGCGGGCACGCTCCAGCGTGCGTGCCTCGAGCGCTTGCGCGGCCGCGAAGAGAAAGACCACGGCGGCGGCTTCGGCCCATTCACCGAGCACCATGGCCGCCGCAGCCGCAACGAGCATCAGGACGTTGATGTCGAGTACGCGTACGCGGATCGCATGGCGCGCGCGGCGCAGCGGCGTCGGGATGCCGAGCACGACCGCCCCAGCGAAGAGCCAGGGCGCGAGCTGGCCGGCTTCGACCAGCGTCGCCATCATCCCTGCAACGAGCGCAATGCCGGATCCGACCAGCCGCGCAAGCCGCAGGCGACGCGCCCCGGGCGAATCGGCGGCGACACCCTCCTCGTGCTCGAGCCACGCCCGCATGCCGGCGTCGGCAACCGCAGCAGCGATGGCCGAGGTCGAGAGCTTCGCCGCGTCGTACTTTACGTGTAGCCGACGGCCGACGACATCAGCCGTGAAGGCCTCGAGCCCCGCCAGATGCTTGAACCGTCGCTCGAGGAGCAGCACCTCTTCACGGCAGTCCATGCCGTCGACCGTGAAGGTCGACTCGGCATGCAACTGGCAGACGGAGCAAACGACGGGAGTCGACGCTGAGGCAGTCACGACGACGCGTCCTCGTCTTGGCGGCGCGGACTCGCCTGCGGCCTGTGCCGCTCCTGCACGTGCTCGAGGCCCTGCGCAAACAACTCGACAATGTGGTGGTCGTCGAGGACATAGAAGACCTGCCGTCCGACACGCCGCGGGCGGACCAGGCGCTGACCGCGCAGCAGCCGTAGCTGATGCGACACGGCCGATGCGGTGAGCCCGAGGCGGTGGGCGATGTCTTGCACGCAGCACTCGGCCGTCGACAAGAGGTCGAGGATCCGCACGCGTGTCGTGTCACCGAGGAGCCGGAAGGTCTCGGCCAGCTCCGTGAGCCACTGGGGATCGAGTGGCCCTGAGTGTCCCCGCTCTCGACCTTCAGCGCGCCCGCCGGGGGGTCTCGTGGTGGAAACGGCTCTCATGCCTCTCTCCCGCGTGCGTGCTGCACATATGAACAACTGTTCATATGTCCAATCGTAGCAGCACGGCGCAAGAGTCGCAAGGAAGGCGGCGGAAGGACGGCGAAGGCTTCAGCGAGCCTGCGCGGCCTTGAGGGCGCCGTCGTAGTTGGGTTCGAGCCGCGCATCCTCGAGCACCTCGCGGTGGCGGATAATGCCCTGGCCGTCCACCACGAATACGGCGCGCTTGGCGATGCCGTGCAGCCCAATCATGTCGGGGTTGTAAACGTCGTACGCCCGGATCACGTCCTTGTTGAAGTCGCTCAGCAAGGGGAAGCTCAGGCCTTGCGCAGTGTGAAAGGCCTTGAGCGTGAAGAACGTGTCGACGCTGATGCCGAAGACCCGGACGTCGGCCTGGCTCGCGGTGTTCAATGCGGCCAGGCGGTCGCGAAACGTGCAGAGCTCGGTCGTGCACACTGAGCTGAACGCGGCGGGGAAGAACGCGAGGATCACTGTCTGGCCGCGGTGGGTGCCCAAGGTGACCGGCTCCCGGTCCTGGTTCATCAAGGTGAAGTCCGGAGCGGGCGTTCCAACGTCTAAAGTCATCTCGTGTCCTCCGTTCGGGTTCGGGCCCCTGTGCCGGACGCTGGCGCTATTCGGCCCCGGCCGGCACGGCCTACACATTTTTCCATGGTTCGGTTAGCATTTTTGGCCGGCGCTGCGACGCGGCGTCGTCCCACCAGGCACACCTGAGGGCGGTGGCGTACGAGCTCCCGCGAGAGGTGACGCCACGCCGGGGCTTTCGAGCCAGCGCTCTTCGGGCAAGCTCCGCAGCCTATCGATCAGGAGGCGCCGTGCGCCTCAGGGGAAGCATGGTGCGGAGAGGGCGGGCCTGGAGCCGGGGAAGGTCCGTCGTGGGCGCGTCGTGAGGGACGTGAAGCCCGGCACAAACGCCAGAGGGACAGTGGGTCCCGCAAGCGAGGTGGTACGTGATCGAGGTGCAGCATCTGACCAAGCGATACGGCCGCTTCACCGCGGTCGACGATGTCAGTTTTCGCGTCGAGCCAGGCGAGATTCTCGGGTTCCTGGGGCCGAACGGCGCCGGGAAGACTACCACGATGCGAATGCTGACGGGGTACATGCCGGCCACGGAAGGCAAAGCCGTGGTGGCCGGGTTCGACGTGTTCGATCAGCCGATCGAGGCCAAGCGGCGTATCGGCTACCTCCCGGAAACGCCGCCGCTCTATCCAGACATGACGGTCCTCGAATACTTGAGCTTCGTCGCCAAGATCAAGGGCGTCGGCTCAGCCGACCGGCGCGCACGAATTGCGGACGTGATGGAGCGCACGCAGATCGCCGACATGGCGAACCGCCATTGTGCCAAGCTCTCCAAGGGCTACCGACAGCGGGTCGGGCTGGCGCAGGCGATCTTGCACAATCCGGAGGTCCTCATCCTCGACGAGCCGACGGCGGGCCTCGATCCGAAGCAGATCATCCATGTCCGCGAGCTCATCAAGGAGCTGGCCGGCACGCACACGATCATCTTGAGCACCCACATCCTGCCGGAGGTCGCCCAGACCTGCCAGCGGGTCGTCATCATCAACAAGGGACGCGTGGTCGCCGTCGATACGCCTGACAATCTGACAGCCCGGCTTCGCGGGTCGGAGACGATGTACGTCCAGGTCGACGTCTCGGGCGCCGACGCCACGGGGGCCCTCTCCCGTGTTCCCGGTGTCACACGCGTCACGGAATCGGATCGCCACAACGCGGCCATCGGCTTCGAGGTCGAGAGCGAGCGGGGGCATGACATCCGGCGCGATCTGGCCCGCATGATTGTCGGGCAGGGCTGGGGGCTGCTGGAGCTCAGGCCGATGCGCATGAGCCTCGAAGAGATCTTCCTCTCGTTGACGACGGAGGAGGCACAGAGCGGTTCGGCCGCCGAGACGACGTCTGAACCGGCCGCTGCCGTGGAGGGAGAGCGCGCATGAGCAACATTCTCGCCATCGCACACAAGGAGTTGAAGTCGTACTTCGCCTCCCCGATCGCGTACATCGTGATCGGGCTGTTCGCGCTGCTGTACGGCTACTTCTTCATCATCATGCTGCAGTACTTCGTCAGCGCCAGCCTGCGGATGGGTCAGTTCGGGATGGGCGGGCCGCAGGCGATGAACGTCAACGAGCAGATGATTCGGCCCATCTTCCAGAACGTAACGGTCCTGCTGCTCTTCATGATGCCGGCGATCACCATGCGCACCTACGCCGAAGAGAAGCGCTCCGGGACGATCGAGCTGCTCCTGACCTCACCGCTGACCGACTTCCAGATCATCATGGGCAAGTTCTTGGGCGCGCTGGCGCTCTACGCCGTGATGCTCGCGGTCACGCTCATTCACATCGGGATCTTGTTTTTCTATGGCCAGCCCGAGTGGAAGCCGATTGCGACCACCTATCTCGGCCTCCTGCTGCTCGGGGGGTGCTTCCTGGCGGTGGGCCTCTTCATCTCGAGCCTGACCAAGAACCAGGTCGTCGCGGCCTTCAGCACCTTCGCGGTCTTCCTGATGCTGTGGGTGATCAGCTGGGTGGGCAGCGTGTCGTCCGGCGGGTGGTTCAGCGATCTGTCGAGCTACCTCTCGATCATCGACCACCTCGAAGACTTCACCAAGGGCGTCATCGACACGACGCACGTCATCTACTATTTGAGCTTCATCGCCTTCGGTCTCTATCTGACCGCCAAGTCGGTCGACACGGAACGGTGGAGTGGGTAATGGGCAAGACGATCTCCAACATCATCGGTTGGCTCGGTACGCTGCTGGTCGCGGCCGCGCTGGTCATCCGCTTTGGCTTTCCACAACACGAGCAGTACGCCTACTACCTGGCGTGGGCCGGGTTGGGCGTCATGGTCCTGTACGGCCTCACGCAGTGGCGCGAGATCGTCGGGATGTTCGCGCGTCGGCAGGCTCGCTACGGCACGCTGTCGTTGGTGGGCATCCTGGTGGTTCTGGGCATCCTCGTCGCGGTTAACTACATCGGCAAGCGCCAGAACAAGCGGTGGGACCTGACGGCGGCGAAGCAGTACAGCCTCTCGCCCCAGACCAGGGACGTCCTTGCCAAGCTTGACGCGCCGCTCGAGATCCAGGTGTTCGAAAAAGAAACCGAGATGCTGCGCTTCAAGGACCGGCTGCGCGAGTACGAGTACAGCTCGAAGCAGGTCACGACGCAGTACATCGATCCGGACAAGCAGCGCACTCTTGCCCAGCAGAACGACGTCCAGCAGTACGGGACGGTCATCTTCCGGCACAAGGGCCGCACGGAGCGTGTGACGCAGGACTCCGAGCAAGACCTGACCAACGCCATCATCAAGGTGGTCAGCGGTGCAACCAAGAAGCTGTACTTCACGCAGGGTCACGGCGAAAAGGACCCGACCAACACCGATCGCGAGGGATACGGAACGATCGCTGAGGCCCTGAAGCGGGAGAACTACGGCGTCGAGAAGCTCGTCCTCGCGCAGGCGGGCGGGGTGCCGGATGACACGTCCGCGGTGATCGTGGCAGGGCCGCGCAACGACTTCTTCCCGCAGGAAGTCGAAGCGCTCAAGACCTACCTCGGAAAGAACGGCAAGGTCCTCCTCCTCCTCGATCCCCCGGCCAAGCCGGATGAGAGGCCGCTCGAGTCGTTAATCGCCTTGGCCAAGGAATACGGCATCGACGTCGGTACCACGGTGGTCGTCGACGCCAGTGGGATGGGCCGACTCATCGGGACCGACGCGTCCGCCCCCGTGGTGATGAGCTACCCCTCGCACCCGATCACCGATCGGTTCAACGTCATGACCGTCTATCCCCTCGCACGATCGGTGCTCCCGATCACCGGCGGCACGGAGGGGCGCACCGCTCAGAGCTTCCTCGAGACCAGCAAGGCGAGCTGGGCGGAAGCCGATCTGCAGGGTTTGCAGACGGGGGGCGAGGTGTCGCTCGACGAAGCCAAAGGCGACAAGCCCGGCCCGATCTCACTCGGCGCGGCCGTTACGGTGAAGGCGCCCACGCCACCCGAGAGCGAGAAGAAAGAGGACGCAAAGTCCGAGGACAAGGACGCACCCAAGCCCGAGACCCGGTTCGTCGTGATCGGCGACTCTGACTTCGCCGCGAACTTCGTACTGGGTGTCCCAGGCAATCGGGACTTCTTCATGAACGTCGTGGGTTGGCTCTCCCAGCAAGAAAACCTCATCTCCATCAGGCCAAAGGAAGCCAGCGACCGCCGGTTGACGTTGACGGCCGCCCAACAAAGCAGCCTCATCTGGATGTCGCTGCTCTTCGTCCCGGGGGCGATCTTCGGCGCGGGCATCCTCTCGTGGTTCCGGAGGCGCTGAAATGCGCGGTCTCAAGTCGACGCTTGCCCTGCTGCTTGTTTTGATCGGGCTTGGTGCGTACATCTACTTCGTCACGTGGAAGCAGCCTGAAGGCGGATCGACGTCGACCCAGGACAAGGTCTTCGCGACGCTCAGCGACAAGGACAAGGACAAGATCGACGAAGTCACGGTCAAGTCCGAGTCCGGTGACGTCACCACGGTGAAGAAGGAGGACGACACCTGGCGCATCACGTCTCCGCTGACGGCCCAGGCAGCAGCATCCGAGCTCTCGGCTCTCACCTCGGCGCTCGCGCAGGCCGAGATCGTTCGTGTGATCGACGAGAACCCGGCCAACCTTGGCGAGTACGGCCTCGAGAAGCCTAGAATCGACGTCGAATTCAAAGGTGGAGGCCAGTTCATGGGCCGGCTCCAGGTCGGCGAGAAGACCCCGACCGGCGCCGGCCTATACGCCCGGCGCAACGACGAGCAGCGTGTCTTCTTGATCCAGGCCCATCAGGAATCGTCGCTGAATCGCTCCACGTTCGATCTGCGCGACAAGGCGCTCCTCAAGCTCGCCGCGCGCGACAAGGTTCAGGGGATCGACCTCACCGTCAGCGGCAACACCATCAAGCTCGCCAAAAAGGAGAACGCCTGGCGTGTCACGTCACCAATCGATGCGCGGGCCGAATTCAGCGTCGCGGAAGGTGTCGTCGGTCGCGTCGAAACGGGCCAAATCAAATCGATCGTCACTGAGACCGTGACCCCGGCCGAGCTCGGGAAATACGGTCTCGACAAACCGGAGGTCACGCTCGTCATCGATCAAGGCACGTCCAAGAACACGATGGTCGTGGGTGCCAAGGCGCCCGACGGGAGCGTCTACGCCCGTAACGCTGACAGCTCGACCGTCGTCACGATCGAAAGCTCGCTGGCCGAAGACTTCAAGAAGACGCTCGACAACTTCCGCACCAAGGACGTGTTCGAGTTCCGCGCCTACAACGCGACGCGAGCCGAGATCACCTGGGACGGCAAGAGCCTCGTGATCGAACGTCACAAGACCGAGGGCGACAAACCCGACATCTGGAAGCGTGTCAGCCCGAGCCCGGCAGACCTCGACAAGAGCAAGGTCGACGCCATGCTCACCAGCCTGGCCGAGTTCCGCGCCACCGGGTTCAAGGAGTCGACCGCCGGCACCGGTCTCGACAAGCCGGCCATGACCGTGGCAATGAAGTTCGACGAGGGCAAGAAAGAGGAGAAGGCCACAATCGGAAAGGCCGGCGCCGTGGTCGTTGCCGCGCGGCCGGACGACCACGGCGCGGCCACCTTCGATCTCGAAAAGTTCAGCGAAGTGGTGAAAGCGCTAGACGAGCTCGTGAAGTAGCTCCCGCGGCTGCTGAGCTCGGGGACACGCACGAGAATCCGCAGTGTGGCGAGCTCACGTGCTCCTTGTCGCGGCTCTCGCAGCAGGCTGCGGCACTCCCAGGCCGGACCTCGTTCCCCATCGGCCGTCGGCCGTCGTCCAACAGCTGCGTCACGAGATCGACGCCCTCCTGACGCAGCCGGCGTTCGAGCCCGGAACCTGGGGGATCCTGATTCGCTCCCTGCAGCGAGACGACGTCCTCTACACGCTCAACGCGCGCAAGCTGCTGCTGCCCGCCTCGAGCCTTAAGATCGCCACGCTGGCTGTCGCGGCCGAGACTCTCGGATGGGAGTTCACGTTTCGCACCGAGCTCCACGTCGTCGGCGAGGTGCACGACGGCATGCTTGGGGGCGATCTGGTCGTGATCGGCAACGGCGATCCGTCCTTGACCCTCGCCGACGGATCGGCCCCTCAACTCTTCGCCTCCTGGGCGGAGACCCTCAAGCAACGCGGCATCCACAGCATCCGCGGTCGCGTCGTCGGAGACGATAACGCGTTCGATGATGTGGGGCTCGGGGCAGGATGGATGTGGGACGACCTGGACGACGCCTACTCGGCGGCGATCGGCGCTCTGCAAATCGACTCGGACGCGACGACGGTAACGGTTCGACCAGGACCGGTGGTGGGCGCTCCCGCGACTGTGGAGCTGGCGTCAGACGGAAGCGGTCTGACGCTCGACAATCGCGTCACGACGGCGCCAGCGGGCACCGAACCGGCGCTCGTGCTCCGGCGGGCGCGGGGCCGGCCGGTGATCGAACTCGCGGGCACCATTGCCGTCGACCGATCCTCAGTCGAGCGGCGGATCGCTGTCGAGAACCCGACGCTGCACTTCGTCGCCGCGCTGTCCCGAGCACTCGTGTCTCACGGGATCGACGTGCAGGGTCCCGCCGTCGACATCGACGCGCTGGCTGACGCCCCTCGGGTCATCGTCCATGAGCCGGTCGCGATCCGCAGGTCGCCGACACTCGCCACGCTGGCTGTCACGCTCATGAAGACGAGCCAGAACCAGTACGCCGAGACCCTGCTCAAAGCGCTTGGCGCCGCCAACGCAAATCCCACGTTCGATGCGGGTCGACAGGTCGTGCGAGGGGTCTTTGGACGATGGGGAATCCCTGAGACCGGTTTCGCGCTCGCAGATGGATCCGGCCTCTCGCGCTACAACCTCATCAGCGCCGAGACGCTCACCACCATCCTGTCTCATGTATACCGAAACGACTACCTCCGAGCGCCGTTCGAGGCGTCGCTCCCCTTGGCTGGCCGAGACGGCACACTGGCGGCTCGAATGAAAGGAACGCCAGCCGAGGGGAACGTCCGCGCCAAGACCGGTTCGATGACCAACGCGCGATCGATTGCCGGGTACCTCACCACAGCCGACGGCGAGCCGCTGGTCTTTGCCATTCTCGCAAACAACTATGGAGTGCCGGGTGGAATGGTCGACGAAGTGACCGATACCATTCTGGCGAGGCTCTCCGCCTTGACGCGCCCAGTACGCTGACGCAGGGGACCTCGACGAGAAGAGCGACAATGCAGGAGTTCTTGGTCGCTCCATCGACCGCTCGGTCGTTGGGCTGGCGAAGGTCTTGGTCCTTCGGGGCTGGTCCGTACCTGAGCCGTGGCCCGGCCTGAGGTCTTCGGCCCTTCGTCCCACGCAGGGCGTCCGGCCCAAGGACGAGGGACGGACCACGGACCAAGACCCACAGCACCAAGGCCTCACGGCGCGCGACACGGAAATCGAAAGCGCTCTAGTGGCTTGCGGTCAGGGGATCGATGAGCCGCGCCTCTTCAAAGCCGCGCGCCCTGAGCACGCAGCTATCACATCGCCCGCACGGCTTGCCGTCTGGTAGCGGCGCGTAGCAGCTGTGCGTGAGGCTGTAGTCGAGGCCGAGCTCATGGCCCGTGCGGATGATATCTGCCTTCGACATCGCGATGAGCGGGGTATGCACTCGGAAGCGCACGCCCTCGACACCGGCCTTGGTCGCGCGCGCGGCGAGCGTCTCGAACGCCGACACGAACTCGGGCCGGCAGTCCGGGTAGCCAGAATAGTCGAGTGCGTTGACGCCGATGACGATGTCGGCTGCACCCAGGACTTCGGCCCACCCCAAGGCGAGCGACAGGAAGATCGTGTTACGTGCCGGCACATACGTCGACGGAATATCTCGCGCGTCGAGATCGCGATCGAACGGGACGGGAAGCTCCGAGGTCAGCGACGACCCGCCGAAGGAGCGCAGATCGAGGTCGAGCTTGAGGTGCTGGCGAACGCCGAGCGCCGAGGCGACCTGGCGCGAAGCCTCGACCTCGCGGACGTGCCGCTGGCCGTAGCGGATCGTCAGGGCGTAGATTGAGAACCCCTCGGCGGCGATCATGGCCGCGGCGGTATACGAATCGAGCCCACCGCTCAGAAGCGCGACCGCCGGCTTCGGCATCGGCAGTCAGACCCCTCGAGCCGCCGGCGACCAGATGTACTTGTGCAGCTGAAGCTGAAGACGGGCTTGGCTGCGGTCGGCCAGCATCCATGCGGCAAGCGTGCTCGGTTCGAGGACGCCGTGGACCGGCGACAGCAGGATTGCCGCACAGCGGCCTGCGAGTCGGTGCTCGTCGATTACGCTTCGCGCGAACTCGTAGTCGGCCCGATCCTGGATCACGAACTTCACCTCGTCGTGTGGGGCCACGCGCGCGAGGTTCTCCCAGTCGTTCCGATGGGCCTCGCCGCTGCCGGGGCACTTCACGTCGACGATCTTCACGACCTCGGCAGGCACACGTGCGATGGACACATGACCGCCCGTTTCGAGGAGCACCATGTACTGTTTCTCGAGCAACCGTGACATCAGCGGATACACGTCGACTTGTAGCAGCGGCTCGCCGCCCGTGATCTCGACCAGCCGGCAGCCGAACGCCTCGATCTCGTCGATGACCGCCTCCACGCTACGCTTGCGGCCCTCGTGAAAGGCGTACGGCGTATCACACCACGTGCAACGAAGGTCGCAGGCGGTCAGGCGAACGAAGACACACGGATGTCCAGCCCGAGTCGACTCACCTTGAATCGAATGAAAGATCTCGTTGACGGTCAGCATGCGCCGAAGCGGTGGTCGGTGGCCGTGCCCGACTCCTCGATGCACAGGCCCCCAGCAGGCGCTCGATCGCGTGCGAACGCCTTCATATGTATTCTACTCTTGTGCACGGATCGACGCGCCGCACTCGGCCGATGTCACGTTTCCGTCTCGTCCGCGTCTTCGAAAGCCCGGGTCGGTTGCGCACGTGGACCAGATGGGCTGAAGCCGGACACCCCGCATGGCTGCGGTGATCAATGACGATTCACATAGGCACATCGGGCTGGCACTACCCTCGCGGCCGGGGCACATGGACCGGTGCGTTCTATCCGCCGATCCACGGTCGTCCGTCAGGGTTCGACGAGCTGGCCTATTATGCCGAGCACTTCAACACCGTCGAAGTGAACAGCACGTTCTACGGGCAGCCGAGATCCGGCGTCTGCCGCGACTGGGCGCGCCGAACGCCGCGCGGCTTCGAGTTCGCCGTCAAGCTGTACCAGAAGTTCACGCACCCACGGATGTACGCCGAGCGGTTGGACGCATCGCTCCCAGCCGACTCGGAGCGAACCGCCAGGCACGAAGCGATCGCAGCGCTGGGCCGTCCCACCGAGGCCGACCTCGACGAGTTCAGGCGCGGCGTGGCTCCACTGGCGGATGCCGGCAAGCTTGGGCCGCTCCTGGCACAGTTTCCCGCGAGCTTCAAGAGCGACGAGATCGGGCGCGCGTATCTCGTGTGGCTACTGGGAGAGCTCAGCGACTACCGCGTCGCCGTCGAGCTCAGGCACAGATCCTGGAGCGACCAGGTTGGTGAGACGCTCGGGCTCCTGAACCAGTTCCAGGCCGCCTGGGTCCAGATCGATGAGCCGAAGTTCCGCTTCTCGATCGCACAGAACCTGCTTCCGAACGTCACCGGCTTCTATTACATGCGGCTCCATGGCAGGAATGCCGCGACGTGGTGGAGGCACGAGACACCCGACGATCGGTACAACTACCTCTACACGGACGCCGAGCTCCAGCCAATCGCCGATGCGCTCGGCGGCGCGAGCCGGCTCGTCAAGCAGGCCTATCTCTACACCAACAATCATTTCTCCGCTCAAAGCGTGGCCAATGCGGTCATGATCAAGCGGCAGCTCGGGGAACCCGTGAGGGGGGAGTACACGAGCGCCTTCGTTGAGCGTTTCCCGAACCTGCGAGACGTGGTCACCGTTCACGCGCCAACGCTCGATCTCGACCGTCCATGACCGCGGACTCTCACGGCTCGATCACGAACGCCCGACCGATGACATCACCCACCTGCAGCCGTCCGAGCACATCGAGCCCGTCGACGACCTGCCCAATCACCGCATAGCGGCCGTCGAGATCGGACCTCCGGTCGAGCGTGATGTACAGCTGACTGTCGGCTTTCGCCGGCTCGCCCATGTGGGACAGGCCGACGGCTCCGATGCCGTGCTTCAGTCGCGGCGAGATCTCTGGAACGCCAATCGCCTCACCACTGCCCGCGGCCGGACCTCGGCCCCAGCGGCTCCGCTGGGTCAAATCGCGACTCCGCGGATCGCCGAACTGGACGACGAAGCCCGGCAGAGCGCGATGCACGCGCTGCCCGTCGTAGAACCCTCGCTTGACGAGCGCGACGACGTGCGCCACCGAGCGCGGGGCCTCCCGGGGAAACATGGCTATTGTGAACGTCCCTGCGGCCGTCTCGAAGGCCAGCCGGGGCGCCTCGGTCGGCTGACCACGCGCCACGCTGGCGACGAGGACGAACGCCGCCCACAGCCGAATCACCCGATGCACCGGCCACACCTCACCCGCGGCGGCGCCTCACCGCGTGGACCCGCGCCACCCGCGTCACGTCCTTCTGCGGGCAGAACGGCCGCAGCGCGCAGTCCTCGCACTTGGGATAGAGAGGCCGACAGACGTTCTGCCCCCAGGTGACCAGATACAGATTGATGAGCGGCCACCATCGTGGGTGCGTCCGCTGGTACAACGCCTGCTCGGTCTCCTCGGGACTGCGCGTCTCGACCCACCCGAGCCGATTGGCGATCCGATGCACGTGCGTGTCGACGCAGATGTTCCGCCGGCTACGGAACGAGAGGATGAGCACCAGGTTGGCCGTCTTGCGGCCAACACCCGGCAAGGTCAGGAGCTCCTCCATCGTCCCCGGAACGCGACCACCGTAAGCCGTGATCAGGCGCCGACAGGCTGCCTTCACGTGCCGGGCCTTGTGCCGATAGAAGCTCACGGGGTAGATCAGGCGTTCGATCTCGGCAACCGTGAGGGTCGCCATGCGTGTCGCGGTCTTTGCCCGGCGAAAGAGCCGGGTCGACGCCGCGAGCGTGGTCGCATCCTGCGTTCGCGCCGACAAGAGCGTCGAGATGAGCACCTGAAACGGATCTTCCTGCTGCTCGTTCGAGATCTTCTCGACTGCAGGCAGCTCGAGCCCGTCGATCTCGCGCGCCAGCGTTTCCATGACATGCCGCACGCGATGTGACGTCGGACGTCCAGCTCCGCCGCGATCGGCGTCAGCGGAGGGCGTTGCGCGGCTGGGCATCGCTATCCTCGGGTGACCACGGGTGTGAGCGGGGGCTGGCCGGTGAGCACGGCGATGACGTTCTGGACCGCGAGGTCGGCCATCGCGGTGCGCGTCTCGGTCGTCGCGCTCGCGAGATGAGGAACGAGCAACGCGTTCTCGAATCGCAGGAGGTCAGGATGCACGACAGGCTCGTGCTCGTACACATCGAGTGCGGCACCGGCGATCAGCCGTTCCTCGAGCGCCCACACGAGCGCCGCTTCGTCGACAACCGGCCCGCGCGCCGTGTTGATGAGATAGGCCGATCGTTTCATGCGCGCGAGCGCCTTCCGATCGATGAGGTGGCGGGTGTCTGGCGTGAGCGGAACATGGAGCGAGACCACATCGGAGCTGACCAGCACGCGATCAAGCGGCATTTCTTCGGCGGTCTGGAGGCCCGACTCTTGAGCACCCGCTGACCGCGACGGTTGGACGCCTCGCCCGTGCATCCCGCTGTCGGTTCGCCCGGCATACGCGACCCTCATGCCGAATGCGCCTGCACGAGCGGCCACGGCCCGGCCGATGCGCCCGAAGCCGATGATCCCCAGCTGCTTCCCACGAAGCTCGGCGCCCAGCATGAAGTCGAACGCCCAGCCCTTCCACCCGCCCTGGCGAACCAATCGATCGCCTTCGGCGAGGCGCCGCGTGAGCGCGAGAATCAGGCCCCAGGTGAAGTCTGCGACCGGTTCAGTCAGCACGTCGGGGGTGTTGGTGACGACGACGCCGCGCGAGGTGGCGTAGGGCACATCGATGTTGTTGAAACCGACGGCGACGTTGGCGACGACGCGGAGATCGCGACCGGCATCGAGGATGACGCGATCGATCCGATCGTTCAACATGCTCACGACCCCCTGCTTGCCCATCACGCGTTCGCGCAGCTCGTCGGGCGAGAGCTCACTGGTACCGTCGTGCAAGTCGACCGTGCCAACAGCATCCAGCTTGGCGAGAATGGCCGCGGGCAGGCGGCGTGTCACGAGAATCCGGCTCATGTCGTCAGGCTGTCGGAGGGCCGAGGCCCTGGCCAGGTCAGTGGCCCAAAGCCCGGCAGTAGCCGCAATGTACGCACGGCACGCACGGCTCGATCACGCACATCCCCTGCGCGTCACCGCCTGGCCCGGGAAAGAGCGCCTGGCTGGAGTGCTGGCGGAGGTCATCGACGAGAATCTTCGTCTGGGGCACCAGGGGTGCCGACGTGGCGTGCCTGTTGATCGCCTGCCGCACGAGCGCACGGACTTCGTCGTCGTTCATCGTCTTACCCCGCTCGACGCCTGCGGCTCGGCTTGCCGGGTCACGAGGTTCACCTGACTCACGGTTCAAGCTCGCAGTCGACGCGATCCACGATTCCGACGATCGCGGCGTCGACGGGAGCGCCCTGCCGCCCGATGGCAGCTCCAGCGGCCCGGCCCTCCAGAACGATCAACACCTTCTCGTGAACGCCCGCCCCGACTCCGTCGACGGCCAGGATCACCGGACCGCGCGGGGCGTCCTCGAGCGTCAGCGGTTGAACGAGCAGCAACTTGCTGCCCTCGAAGGCGCCGTGTTTTTGCGTGGCCACCACGTGTCCCACGACTCGACCGAGCAGCATTGCTCTCCGTTCAGCGCTCGACGTCCCAACTATCCACGATCCCGACGATGCCCGCGTCGGCTGGCACCTCGATGGGGTGGAAGGGAAAGCTCGCCTCTTTGCCCCTGACGAAGAACACGTGCTCGCCGACGCCGGCGCCAATGCCGTCCACCGCCACAATCGGGCTGCCCAGCACGGCGCGATCGGGTGTGATCGGTTGGACCAGCAGCAGCTTGACGCCGGTCAGCTGAGGGTCTTTCGGTGTGACGACCACGGTCCCGACGACGCGACCGAGCTGCACGACCCGCGAGGCTCCTATGACTCCGACGTTTCGACGGTATCGACGATGCCGATGATGGCCGCGTCGACCGGCGTATCTTTGAGTCCGGCCGCCATACGGGCCGAGCTGCCGCTGACCACGAGGACCTGCTCGCCAACGCCGGCGTCGACCGTATCGATCGCCACGAGGTAGCCGCCGTCGACCTTGCCCGCTGGAGTCACGGGCCGGACGACCAGCAGCTTGGTGCTGACGAGTCGGGGGTCCTTCCGCGTAGCGACAACGGTGCCGATGATTTTGGCCAGCAGCATGGTAGGGCCGATGAGCGTCGGGCGAGGGCGTTGAAAGGCCGGCACCCCCACCCGAGCGTTAGGGCCGATCGACTAGGCCTTCACGGCGCTGGCGCGGCCGATTGGCAGGGCGTCTTCGAGGTTGGCATGCGGTCTCGGGATCACGTGGACCGAGACGAGCTCACCCACGCGACGCGCTGCCGCGGCGCCCGCATCGGTAGCTGCCTTCACAGCTGCCACATCGCCCCGGACGATCGCCGTCACGTACCCCGCGCCGATCTTCTCCCATCCAACGAGCGTCACCTTGGCCGCCTTCACCATCGCGTCGGCGGCTTCGATCATCGCCACCAGCCCTTTGGTTTCGATCATCCCGAGCGCCTCACCCATGCCAATCTCCTTGGGCGACAGCCGAGCGCGGTTGTCGCGTCATCGCAAACTCTTGATGGCGTCCTCGATGAGCGCCGAGAGCTGCCGGTATGTTAACCGAATTTCGCGGTCGTCATCGTCACGGATGAGAGGCGCGACGTCGGGCGCAGCTGGTTCGGCCACGAGCCGCCGACCGTCGCCGCGCGGGGCTTGGACGACCTGACAGGTCGCCTGTCCTCCGGGCTCCGGCGTCGCCGCCCCCACGGAGTCGTCGGCGCAAATCGGCGCGGGCGCCGCGATGCCGTACGTGCCGCGCAGGCCTTGCAGGCGCTGTACCTCTTCACGCGCGATGACGTGCTCTCGACCGAGCAACCGTGCAACGAGGCTGATCTTGGCGAAGTGCTCGATGGTCTCCATCTTGTAGTAGGCTGCGAACACATCGGCACCAACCGTGAGCGCCCCGTGGTTGGCGAGCAGCATCCCATCGTGGGCCTTGATGTACTTGCTGACCGCCTGCGGCAGTTCGCTCGTCGACGGGGTGGCGTACTCGGCGATCGGAATGCTCCCGAGGGTCGTGAGCACTTCCGCGAGGACGGCGCGATCGAGCGGAATGCCTGCCACGGCGAATCCCGTTGCCGTCGGAGGGTGCGCATGCACCACCGCGCGTACGTCCGAACGCTGGCGGTAGACCTCGAGGTGCATGAGCGACTCGGATGATGGATCGCGGGACCCTTCGATCTTCCGTCCGTCGAGGTCGGTAATGCACAACATGTCGGGCGTCATGAATCCCTTGCACACGCTCTTGGGAGTCATCAGCAGCCGGTCATCACCAATTCGAACGCTGATGTTGCCGTCGTTCGACGCCGTGTAACCGCGCGCGTACATACGGCGGCCGACTTCGACGATATCCGCTCGCAGGGATTCGAGGGTCATGCCGTTCGCCGGCGGAACGCGTCGCGGCACCGGTCAGAGCAGAAGAAGAGCGGTCCGTCGCCGGTGGTCAGTGACACGGCACGCTCCGGGATGACATAGGTGCCACACACAGGATCGCGCGCCATGTGGACCCCGCGTGGCGGGGTGTTCGTCGGCACGCGCCCGGGTGGTCCGCCCCGCACGCCCTGGAGCACGCCGTCAACAATCTTCCAGAACGCCCGCGCCACAAAGGCAATCAGCACGAGCAGCAAAATGATTCGCACCATGGTCTTACACGGGGCTCCGGCCCGAACCCCGGCTCAATCGCTGCGTGAGGACCCCAAGGCCCCAATCCGCCCCTTCGCGGCCCTGGCGTGCGTGGTGTCTCGGTTGCCGGCTTTGCTCCATGCCCCCGGCTCCGGAGACGTTCGGACCACTTGCAGTCGAGGTCATGTCGAACGAGACCGTACACTTCAAAGCTGGGGGTGTCACGTTCAGGCGCCTGGCTTAGGGGTCGACTCGGTGGGTGGATGAGCGGCTCTGAGGCTGTCCAATGCACGTTTGGCCGCTTGTCCCTCGGGACTGTTGGGGGCCAGCTTGATCACCTGTTCCCATGCGGCTTGAGCGCCTTCGAGATCCTGCTTTCCGAACGCCTTGACGACGCCGACGTTCAGAATCGTCTTCAAGTGGTTCGGATCGACCTTCAACGAATGGTCGAACTGCTCCAGGGCGCGGTCGGGCTGGTTCGTGTAGTAGTAGGAAACACCCAGATCCGTGCTGACATTCGGATCCTTGGGATCGAGTTTCACAGCCTCGCGGTACCACTTCACCGCTTCCTCATAGCGCTCGGCGTCGAAATACATGTTCCCGAGCGCCACCCGCGGCTGCGCGTTGGTCGGCTCGCGCTCGGCGACTGATTTGTAGGCGTTCACCTTGGCCTCGTCGAGGAGCGCCGGAGCGGAGGCGTTCGAGGAAGCCGGGGCGGTGGCCTGCACCTGCCCGGACCCCACTCGGCTGCCCGCCTGCTGGCTTCCGATAATCCAGCCGGCAATCAGACCGAAGAGAATGCCCGCAATTCCCACAGCGATGGCGTCAGATTTCATACGGCTCGAACCGCAACACTTCTCGAGCGGCTAGTGTGATTCGGCACTGCTCTGAGATCATAGCAAGCTGGGCGATAGCACGGCCAGGTACTCGCGGACGGCCGTGGCCAGGCCGACGAACAAGGCTCTCGACATCAGCGCGTGGCCGATGGAGACCTCCGCCAAGGCAGGCAGATTGCGGAAGGGAACCAAATTGTCGAGATCGAGGTCGTGCCCGGCGTTCACGCCCATGCCAAGCGAGGCAGCCAGCTCGGCCGCGCGGCTGTAACGGGCAAACGAGCTCGCCGCTTCATCCCCACCGCGCTCGAACGCCCGCGCGTAGGGCTCCGTGTACAACTCGACGCGATCCGCGCCGAGCGTCTTCGCCAGGCGAACAGCCTCGACCTCCGGGTCGACGAAGAGGCTGACCCGGATACCCTGCCTCCGCAGATCCGCCACGACAACGTCCAGTCCGGACGCGGACTCAGTGGTCCACCCGGCCTGGCTCGTGATCTCACCAGGCCGGACCGGAACCAACGTGCACTGTCGGGGACGCACATTGCGGACGAGCGTCAGCAGGTCGGGCCTCGGATCGCCCTCGATGTTGTACTCGACCTCGGGATGGGCCGCGAGAAACGCCGCGATGTCGCGCACATCGGACGGCCGGATGTGGCGCTCGTCCGCTCGCGGATGAACGGTGATTCCCGCAACGCCCTCCTGCACACATACCGCGACGGCGTCCAGGACGCGCGGGTGGACTCCACCTCGCGAGTTCCTCAAGGTCGCGACCTTGTTGACGTTGACCGACAGCTTGATCATCGGCCAGGACCTTCGTCCGCCCGGTGAGCTCACCCAATCTCCTGCCGAACGACGTCCGCAATTTCGTGAGCCCAGGCGTCAATCTCGCCCTGGTCGCGCCCTTCAATCATGACGCGCAGGAGCGGCTCGGTTCCCGAATAGCGAACCAGCACGCGGCCCTGCCCATCGACGCGCGCCGAGACCCGAGCAACGGCAGCCTCGATGGCGGGCACCGTGGCCAGGTCTGGCTTGATCCGCACTCGCACGTTCACGAGCACCTGGGGGTATGTGACGAGGTCGGCGGCCAGCTCCGCGAGCGATCGGCCCGTCAACGCGATCGTCCTGAGGACGTTGAGCGCGGTACAGAGCCCGTCGCCCGTGAAGAGGTAATCTGAGAAAATGACATGGCCTGACTGCTCCCCGCCAAGCGACAGCCCTCGAGCGAGCATCTCCTCCATCACGTACTTATCGCCCACCGCGCTCCGGACGAGGTCGATTCCCGCCTGACGCAATGCGATCTCGAGTCCGATGTTGCTCATCACCGTTGCGCAGACCGTCTGATGCGCGAGTCGTCCCTCGCGTTGGAGCTGCTTGGCGCACATGAGCAGGACGGCGTCACCGTCAACGATTCGTCCGTGCTGGTCGACGAACATCGCACGATCGCCATCACCGTCGAAAGCCACGCCCAACGCAGCCCCCGTCTCAACGACGATGTGGGCGAGCGTCCTCGGGTGTGTCGACCCGCAGTCCAGGTTGATGTTGCGGCCCGTGGGCTGATCGCCGATGGCGTGGACCTCGTAACCGAGATCCCGGAAGAAGGAGGGTGCTGCGGGCGCGGTCGCCCCGTTCGCGCAGTCGACGGCGAGCGCGACTCGGTCCGTGCGAGGCACATCGCACAGAACCGAGCGGAGATGATCGAGGTATGCCGGCGTCTCGTCCACGGGCTCGAGCGGCCGCGCCTCGCCATCGGGCGTGGACCACGTGGCATCCGCAACGATGGCCTCGACCGTGCGCTCGATCGCCTCCCCGAACTTCTCACCCCGGCCGGAGAACACTTTGATGCCGTTGTCCTCGAACGGGTTGTGCGAAGCGGAAATCACCACGCCCAGGTCGTACCCCTTCTCGCGCGCTAGAAATGCGACGGCCGGCGTTGGAATGATGCCGACGCTGACGACCGACGCCCCGACGCTCGTTGCGCCGTGCGCCAGCTCGGTCTCGATCCACGGTCCGGACTCGCGGGTGTCTCGGCCGACGAGCAGACGGGCCGGACGGTCCGCGGCGGGCAGGGCACGCACGAGCGCCATGCCCAGGCGGCGAATGGTTGTGCGATCGAGCGGCGGACGACCGGCGGCACCGCGGACGCCGTCGGTACCGAAGAGACGAGGCGACTCAGTCAGGGACACTCTGGATCTCCACGCGCACGGCGGCGGGTTCGACACGTGTGACGCCCACTCTCGGCGGCGCCTCCACTCTGACCGGAATGCTGTAGCGACCGACACCGAGACCGACAAGGTCGACGTAGGCCGTGAGGTCGGTCAAGCCCACGTTGCCGACGCTCTCCCGCGTGCCCCGCAGATAGACGTCCACGGTTGCCGGCACGGCCTTCGCCGCCAGCTTGGTTCCGACACCACGCAGGCGCACGGGCTGCTCCTGCACGACGCGCTCGCGCGGGCCCGGCAGCACCTGGACACGAACCGAGGCACGAGGGTTCTTCACTCGCAGCAGCGGATTGAGTAGACCCACGCTGACACCTTGCACGACGGTTTCGCGCGCTCCAGCGACCGACACCGGCTCGGTCAGCGCTTCGGTGGCCGTGGCAACGGCGCTCGCGGGCCCAATGACCTCGACCTCCTTGGGATCGGCCGTCATAGCGCCGACGACGAATCCGGGAGCCGGCTCTCCCTCGACGGTCGGGGCGATCGGCACGCGACGGGTCGCCGTCCGTTCGAAGTCCACCGCGACACCGGAAGGAACCACCTGCGTCACCTCGACGCCAAAGGGGACCCGGATGTGCTCCGGGGTCAGCTGAAACAGCCGGCGGCCCGCACCGGCGCCGCGCAACTCGAGCACGGCGGCGATGTCTCCGGGAGTCAGGCCGGCGAGCGTCCCAGAGGTCCCCCTGACGCGCACATCGACGACGGTCGGCGGCTCCCCCACCAAGTTCAGATCGATTGGCATGTTCTTCAGCTCGAGAGGGACGCGCAGGCCACGCTCAACGGTCTCTTCGCCCGCGACGGCCATCCAAAGAGCCACCGCCAGCCCGACCGAGACGAGCTTCAGCTGCCACTGTCGAAACGGCCAGAACTTCATAGAAGCAGCGCGGCGCTCGCCTGGCGGTCGCTCGGCTTGGCGGCCCTTCGCTCCAGCACCATGGACCTGAGCCTCGAGCCGAGGCGGTCGGCGTCCAGATCGCGCTCGATCTGCCCATCGACCACGAGCGAGATCCCTCCGGTCTCCTCGGAGACGACCAGGGCGACGGCATCGTTCTCCTCGGTGAGCCCTATGGCGGCACGGTGCCTCGAGCCGAGCTCCTTGCCCAGCTTCGGATTCACGGCAAGTGGCAGAAAGCAAGCCGCCGCGGCAATCCGATCCTCCTGAACGATCACCGCCCCATCGTGGAGGGGCGAGGTGGGATGAAAGATGCTGAGCAGCAGATCGTAGGTGAGGACCGCGTCGAGCGGGATGCCGCCCTCAATGTATCCGCGCAGGCCAATCTGGCGCTCGACAGCAATAATCGCGCCGATGCGCCGCTTCGAGAGCAACCCCGCGGCCACGACCAGCTCCTCGACCGATTCGGCAGCCGATTCGCTCTTGGCCAGGTACCGGAAGAACGGCGCTCGACCCAGATGGGCCAGCGCGCGGCGGATATCGGCCTGGAAGAGCACGATGATCGCGAAGACGGCGTAGCTCAAGAAATTTCGAATCAGCCAATTGACAGTCTCGAGCTGCGCCCAGCGCGATCCGTAGAAGAGGGCCACGATGAACCCGCCCCCGATCGCCATCTGCACCGCGCGGGTGCCCCGAATGAGCTTGAGGACCTCATAGATCAGAACCGACACCAGGAGGATGTCGACCAGGTCACGCCAGTCGACGGTCGGGCGCTGAAACACGCTGTTCAACCAGTCCATCGTGGTAAGAAAACGCGCGTCAATCGTGGCGTGCGGCGCGCCTGACGCGTTCGGCGACGTTCACGACCTGCACCATCTCCGCGACGGCATGTACACGGACGATGTGGGCGCCGGCCAGCACGGCGGCTGTCACGGCAGCCGCACTTCCCCAATCGCGCGACGACGGGGGCCCCTCACCCACGGCGTCGCGCAGGAACGATTTCCGCGAGACCCCCACCAGCATCGGCCGGCCGACGACTCGAGCGATCTCAGACAGCCGGGCCAGGACACCATAGCTGTGCGCCGCACGTTTGGCAAACCCAATCCCCGGATCCACGATCACCGAGGCGTCTGGCACCCCCGCGCGCGCAGCAACGGCCACGCCCCTCTGGAGCTCCTGCGCCACCTCTCCCACGAGGTCGCGGTACGCGGCCTGGGCGTACATGTCAGCGGACTCTCCGCGGGAGTGCATCACGACGAGTGCCGCACCGCTCTGGGCCACGTGCGCGGCCAGATGCGGCTCGTGTCGTAGGCCGCTGACATCATTCACGAGCGAGGCGCCGGCCCGAATCGCGAGCCGCGCCACCTCCGCCTTGGTCGTGTCGATCGAGATCGGGATGCGCACCCGACCCGCAAGCGCCTCAATCACCGGGAGCACGCGGTCGATTTCTTCGGCACAGGACACCGGTCGCGCGCCGGGTCGAGTCGACTCGCCGCCAATGTCGAGCAGATCCGCGCCCGACGCCTCCAGCCCGCAGGCCAGGTCGACGGCTCGCGCGATATCCACGACGGTGGTCCCGTCTTCCTCCGACCGCCCGTGGACGACCCGCACGAGGTCGGCGAACGAATCTGGCGTGACGTTCAGCACTCCCATGACGAGCGGCCGGTCACCGAGGACGAGCGGTGGACGTCCCGGCAGCGGGACCGCAAACGGCGGGCGAGGCGGTAGGGTCCACGTCACAGTCGTGGCGAGCGTC
>Ga0194132_10003907_pt1 | contig 25921 bp, 27 predicted proteins | sample TA2KigOf80mmetaG_FD_148612 | JGI IMG/M metagenome (GOLD analysis project Ga0194132, IMG submission 148612) | Freshwater microbial communities from Lake Tanganyika, Tanzania - TA2015054 Kigoma Offshore 80m | ecosystem: Environmental > Aquatic > Freshwater > Lake | place: Tanzania: Lake... | reverse complement strand
AGCATGGGCCGTTGGTGGCGAGCCATGCCCGCAAGCTGAACATGCTGCGGTATGTGCAGGTGCACACCATTCAGGATGATCCAGCCAATGCCGCGATGGCAGCGGCGCGCGGTGGCATGGAGCCGATATATGACGGCGTTGCTGAAGCGTGGTTCGAAAACCGCGAAGCACTGGTGGATGCAACGACGTCCGCCGCAGGTCGTGCCGCCGCCGCGGCGCTGGTTGAAGATGAAGCGCGCTTCATCGATCTCGAGAATTCACCGATCTGGCTCGCACATGAACATCCCCAGGTGAATCCAGTGCCGGAGAACATCGTTGCAACGCCGCGCAGCGGCTTTGTGAAACTGTATTTTCCGCTGCGTTCGCGACGGGAGATGACGGAAGCGGAAATGCAGCGGTACTGGTACTCCAATCATGGACCTTTGATCCGCCGGCAGGCGGCGGCTTCGGGCATCGCCCGTTATATCCAGGTGCACCGGATCGAAGACCCGATCGAAGCGGATCTGCGCGCGGCACGCGGCACGAAGGTGGATTCCTACACGGGCCATGCGGAGCTGTGGTTCGAACGGGCGGTGATCGCAACACCCACCCCGGAGCGGCGTGAAGCCAACGTACGAGCCATCGACGACGAAGCAAAGTTCATCGACTTCAAACGATCCAGCATGTGGCTCGCCAAGGAACACGTCTTCGTCGATCACCGGTAGCCTGTTGATTACTAGAGGCGCGAGGAAGGATGAACCTCCCTCGCGCTCAATCGTCACACCTCGTTTGAGCGACGGCGACTCCAGATCGCTGCGATCAGAAAGAGCCCTGCAAGACCGACTCCCATCAGCTTGTCACCGACGTAAGGCAGTATCGATGTGGTATTGCCGTCGAATGATCCAGTGAAGGTCTCGAGCGACAGTTGTGCCACCACGAAATCGAAGAGGTGGGTCGTATCGAAGAGCACCGTTTCAATCGCCATCAGCAGCAGTGGCAGCAGAATCGCGATCAACGTCGGAGATCGGGGGGCAGATGTACCAACCAGCATGCCCCAGGCGAGGAATGGCGCGAGCCAGATGCCGATGTAGAGCGTGAATCCGAGCAGTTTGAGCAGCGTTCCCCTGGCTTCGCCACTGGTCAGGAGCCAGGGAATGAGGTTCTCGTCCGAATAAAAGTCGAGTGCCACGAGGACGATGATCTGCGTGATCACCACGGCAACAAACGTTGCTGCCGGTGTGATCCAGCCCAGAAACAGGAATTTGGCCAGAATCGACCGGGTGTCGCTCACCGGCATCGATTTCCAGAACAGGATGGACCTGTCCTTGCGTTCGTCCCAGGTCACGCTCACCGAGAGAAACGATATCACCAGAATCAACACGAAGAAGTAGGGTAAGGCGAGGGCCCTTTGCAGGCTCGACACGTCGTCCGAGTCTTCATCGTCGATTTCTATCCCGAGCGGTGGAACCGAAGCTGCCGGTTGTGCTGAGGGGTACAAACCATCATCGTGGTTCCAGTCGGTTGCCACGGCAGGCATGGCCCGGAATTCCTCACTTGAGGCGTTATGATTGCCTGCCAGGAAAAACTCAGTCCACGCCTGCGGCCGGAAGCGTTGCAGCGAGGGCGCGTCACTCGCTTATTCATCCAGTTCGAGATCCACCTTGATGCGTTCGCTGAGGAGGGTCCCGAAGAGCAACGCAAGTATGACCAGCGCCAGAATCGCAGCCGGAGGAAAGATGAGCGCGGTACGGTGTTCGAGCCACTCGCGGCGGAGCAAAGTAATGAATGGAATAGTGTTCCTGCCAATGGGGCTACGCATGTTGTGCCTCCGTATTTTGTTCATTGCCTGTCGCTGCTGCTGACTGCATGTAAGCGATAAAGAGTTCAACGAGCTCGGGAACGCCGACGTCGCCAAGGCCCTGGAGCTGCGCCCGCGATGCGTCACGGTAGAGGTATTCCACTCCGGACAGGGATGTTCGCCGCGAGAGATACCCGCCAGGTACGTTTGTACCTGCGTCAGTGGTCAACTTGAGGTAGTGCTCGCGGATGGTGTCGACGAATTCGGCGAGAACCGACTTGCCTTTGCGGATGAACACCACATCAGTGAGCACATGTTCGATTTCGCGCACTTCATGTGTCGTCACGAGGATCGAACGGTCACCTTCTATGAAGTCGCCGAGCAGTGCTTCGTAGAACTGCTCCCGGTACAACACATCGAGGCCGAGGGTTGGCTCATCCAGCACCAGCAGTTTGGCGTTGATGGCGAGGATCAGGGACAGGTGCAACTGAACCTGCATACCTTTGGACAGCCCGGCAATGGTGCGGGAAGCATCAACACTCGTTTTTGAGAGGAGCCGCTCGGTGCGGGAGCGATCGAAGGTCGGGTGTACACCTTCGGCGTAATCGATCAGATCCCGCACGCGCATCCATCGCGGCAGGATCCCCGTGTCAGGGATGTAGGCGACGTTTTGCATCAGCTGAGGCCGGTCTCGCCACGGATCGCAATCAGCCACGCGCAGGGTGCCAGCGTCGAGGCGTGAGAGGCCAAGAATGGCGCGCAGCGCTGTGGTCTTACCGGAGCCATTTGGCCCGATCAGCCCGACGATGCGGCCGGAAGGTACTGTCAGGTCGAAACCGTCGAGTGCGGTCACGGCTCCAAATCTGCGGACCAGACCTTGCGCTTCAATTACGTTCATGGAGGTCATTTCGATTCACCAGAGATCAGTGTCGTTAGGTCGATGCCGAGAGCGTCTATGCGGGCGCGGATGCGTGGCCATTCTTCGAGTAGAAAGTTCTCGCGTTCGCTGGCGATGGCCCGCATTCGGGCGCCCTCGTGGACGAAGAGTCCGAGTCCACGACGCTTCTCAAGCAGACCCTCATCCGTCAGCAGCTGATAGGCGCGCGTCACGGTCAGCGGATTCAAACGCTGTTCGGCTGCCACCTGACGCACCGATGGCACCGGTTCTCCTTCAGCGAGAGAGCCAGTGAGAATGCGGTACAGCACCTGTTCCTTTAGCTGCTGGTAGATCGGCTGGTTGTCGTTCCACTTGTGCATCGTGTCCGACCGCCCTATTGGGTTGGTGAATGGTTGGGTGGGTAGATAGGTGGGGTGATGATTGAGTGAGTTGGTAAATTGGTTCATTAGTGATTTACTAATGTAATACACTAATTCGCGACGACAACCCCGTGATGAAAAAAGATTCCGTGGAGAACAACGGTCAGAGTGCGTGGATGTGCGGCAGCACCGCCTGATTGAACAGGGTATCGCGGAGATCGAGGTGAAAAAGATCGATACCTAGTGTCTTCAACTGGCTGATTTTATTAAGGATAGTATTTGGGCTACCAATGAGCCGGGTGCAGTAACCCTCGTTGGTATCAAGATGTGAGAGCGGGTCGTTCTCACCTGCCCACATGCCTTCGGCGCCGGCTACGCGGGCTCTGCGTTTCTGTACCAGTACCGGATCGAGGCGTTCAAGCCTCGCATCGATTTCCTTCCAGGCGGCATCATCAGTCATCCGGCAAAGCGGAGCGGCATAGGCTGCGAAACGAATTTGACGTCTGTGCCGGGCGGCTTGCTCACGCACGCTGGTGATGATTTGGGCCAGTTTTTCCGGACGTCCGCCATTCAGGAACATCCAATCCGAGTGGGCGGCGGCCATGTTTCGTGCTGCGGGACTTTGCCCACCCTGAAACACTTCCAGGGCGTGTGTCGGGCGAGGCTCAAGGGCCAGTTGATCCACGCTGTAGAAGCGACCCCGGAAGGAGAACTTCTCCGTGTCCCAGGCGCCTTGCAGAACCTGGATGAATTCTGTTGCGCGTGCATACCGGCCGTCGTGGTCGATCGCATCGACGCCGTACATGGAAAACTCTTCAAGGTTCCAGCCACTCGTGACGTTCACAGCCCATCGCCCCGGGTAGAGGCTTTCGACTGTGGCGGCCCACTTGGCAAGAGCCGCAGGCTGGAAGAATCCCGGATGAATGGCGGTGACGAGTTTGATCCGCTCCGTTACCGAGGCGATGTAGCTCGTCATCGCTAGGCAATCCAGGGAGGATCCTTCGATTTCTTCACCATTCCCCCACCAGCGCTGTGCAATGAGGAGATGGCTGATGCCGAGCGCTTCGACGCGCCGCACGTGATCAGCGACGGTGAGTCGCAATTCTTCACCGCGAGGCATTGCACCCGGTCGTCGATCAACCAGCTGTGGTCCCTGAAAAACGGTAGGCGCCCAGGTACACGTGAACATGACGGCATCGTGCCACAATACCGCCGCACAACGGCAGATGTGACGGGCGATGGCAGAGAGTTATTCGTTTGAAGAGGTGCTAGGCAAAGACCGGGGGATTCTCGAGCACTTTGGCATGCGCTTTGTTTCGTTGGGTGAAGGCCGCTGTGAGCTGGCAGCAACCGTTAAACCGGAACTCATCAACGCCGCAGGTCTCGCTCATGGAGGATTGTTGTTCGCAATAGCCGACTCTGCCTGTGCCTATGCGACAGGGTCATTGGGGACGCGAGGTGCCACGATCACATCGAGTTTCAGTTTTATCCGGCCCGCGCGTGCCGGGATGAATCTCAGGTGTGTTGCCGAAGTGATCAACGAGGGCCGTCGGCTGGTGACACTCGGCGCACAGGTGAGCGAGGAGGGCGCAGGTACGCTCATTGCCCATGGCACGTTTACCTTCATGTTGCTGACAGATTGAGATCTCCGTCACGTCGCGTCGTTTGACCGTCAGAGTCCGTAGACCCAAGCTGATGATTGAGTCGCAGTGATTCCCTGAGGGATCACTAGACTCATTCTGTGAAGTCAACAGCCGACATCCTTACCCGTTTGCGCCTCCACGCGGTTGGTATCCTGCTCGTTATAGGGCAGGTGTTTGCCGCTCCCTCGGTTGTGGCTGACGAACTCCTCATTGATGCGCGGCAGCGCGATGCGAGTTACCCGCTAGGCGTAACAACCAATTGGCAAACACTCCCGCTCGACACGCAGATTCCGGACGAGCACCGCTGGCAGCGCCGCAACAGCGATCTCATCAACCTTGGTACTTCGCAGGACGCGCAGTGGCTGCGGATCCGCTTCAGCGCAACCGGGGCGACGGATGCGAGTGCTTTCTGGATGTTCTCTCTGGGCACCTCGAACGCACGGGTGGTCGACTTCTATCATGCCGTCGATGGGTTGCAACTTGTCAGCCATCATTCCGGCTCAGGTGTGCCTTATGCGGAGCGGACCGTTCTTTACCGACAAATTGTCTTTCCGATCAAGCTGATTCCAGGCCAGCATGAACTCCTTGTGAGGATCGAGCATGGCTCGAGTCTGTCACTTGAGCCGTCACTGTCGACAAGGTCCAACTGGGTCTCTCGAGTCCTCAATGGCGAACTGAGCATCGTTGTGTATCTGGGGCTGGTGGCAGTTTTGGCGCTGTACAGCCTTGCAGTGTTCATTCGACTGCGGGAACCCGAGTTCGGTTACTTCGCACTCTGCCTGGGTGGCGCCGCGCTCTGGGTCATGGCGGATACCGGCGTTGCTTCACAGCTGCTGTACCCGTCCCATCCGTTCATTCACCCTTTCGCGCTGCGGGTGTCTCTGGGAATCTGCCTAGCCGGGCTGCTGCTCTTTTCCCGATCCGTCCTGGCCGTGGGTCGCTCCTCGCCGGCTCTTGCGCGGGGCATGGTGTTGTTTGGCGGCTGTATTGCGGTCGCTTGTCTGTTTCCGGTATTCAGACACTTCCCTTGAATCGCCATCATGGCGGTAATGGGTTCACTGGCCGTCAATATTGCGGCGGCGGCGATCGCAGTCCGAAAAAGAGTTGAAGGCGCTACGGCGTATCTCATGGGACTGATCGTCTTCTCCCGGGGGCGATCATTGTGGCCGGCAAACACTACGGGTTGGCCGTCGATGGCAACTCGCTGGAGCACGCCATGCAGCTGTCGGTAATCGGTCTCGGCTTTCTTGGTTCGCTGGCGCTGTCCAGTCGGATCACCGAGGCGTGGGCTGGTCAGGCACAGGCCATGGATGAAGCGGCGGCCAAAAGCAGTTTCCTCGCCAACATGAGTCATGAAATACGAACGCCGCTGAATGCGATTGTCGGGTTCACTGACCTGATGCGGACCACGCACCTGCAGCCCGAGCAGAAGACATTTCTTGACCGCATCCAGGTCGCTTCCCGACACCTGCTGGACCTAGTCAATAACGTGCTCGATTTCTCCAAGATTGAAGCCGGCAAGATCCCGTTGCAACCGGAACCGTTGCGCGTGCAGGACCTGCTCGACGAAATCCGCGATCTGTTCGGTCACCGGGTGGAACAACAGGGCCTCATCCTGAACCTCGCGATCGAACCCGAAGTACGACCAGGCTACCTCGGAGATCGGCTGCGCCTGGCGCAGATCCTGACGAACCTGGTGGGTAATGTCGTCAAGTTCGCAGGCAAGGGTTCTGTGGATGTCCACGTTGCGAGCGCGGGTGAGATTCGCGATGGCGAACGGATGATCGGCGATCTTGCGTTTGCGGTCCGGGATACGGGCGTAGGCATCAGCGTTGGTCAGCAGAAGAAGCTGTTCCGTCCGTTCAGCCAGGCAGATGCGTCCACCACACGCCAATACGGCGGCACCGGTCTCGGTCTGGCGATCTGCAAGTAGCTCGTTGAGCTGATGGGGGGAACCCTGCAGCTCGAAAGCGAGCCGGGCGTCGGTTCAGTTTTCCGGTTCACAGTGTCACTCGAAGTCGACGAGCACGCTGCAGAGCGCTCGTGTTTCAGAAGCGAACGAAATGCGGTGGAAGATTCCACGCTCGCTGCCCAGCTAAAAGGGTTACGGGTGTTGCTCGTCGAGGACAACGCCACCAACCAGCTGCTCGCCAAAACCATGTTGAGCAAGTGTGGTATTCACTGTGTGGTGGCCAACCATGGTGGTGAGGCCCTCAACCTGCTCGAACTGGAAACGGCTGATGCCATTCTCATGGACTGCCAGATGCCGGTGACGGATGGTTTTGCTGCCACCCGCGCGATCCGCGGCGATGAACGCTGGCTGGACGTCCCGATCATCGCCATGACGGCAAACGCGCTGGCGGGTGATCGCGAACGTTGCATCGAGGCGGGCATGAACGACTATGTGGCCAAACCTGTGCGCATGCATGACGTGGTTTCGGTACTCATCGCCTGGACGCGGGAGCGGCGACGCCGCGAGGCAGGTCACTTCCGTGAGAGGAAACACGCCGCTTCCATGTGATAGGTCTGCGGCATCATGTCGATTACATGGACATGTTCAAGCCTGAATCCTCCGCCCTGAAGTACGCGCACATCCCGCGCCAGGGTCATTGGATCACACGACACATAGATAACCTGACGAGCCTTTGTTGCGGCGATGTGCCTGCAGAGCTCTGGCGCGCCCTCCCGGGGTGGATCAAGGAGAATGCAGTCGGGGTTTCCGGTCCAGGTGTACCGTTCGGCATCCGCGCAAACAGTCTCGACGCCGAGTCCGCTAACGTTGCGTCGCAGGAAGTCTGCAGCGAGGGGGTTGGATTCGACGGCGGACACCACAATTCCTGAGTCAGCGAGGTCGAAGGTGAAGTTGCCGATCCCGGCATGAAACTCGATCACGTTGGCCGCGCTGATCTGTTTAAGCCGTTCGCGCACGATGCGACGCAACACGGCATCCTGCGGACCATTGGCCTGTGTAAAACAGCCAGCGCTGGCATCGATGCCCCGGTCGTCGAGCTTGATCGACGCGTTGCCGAAGAACCCGGAGTGATTCTGATTCGTGACCAGCACACCCGCGAAGTTGCCCTGGTATCTGGCGACGGTGTCCTGGATGTCATGTGGTATGCCTGTGCGAAGCCGGATCGCGGCATGCACCTCACCATTGTGGTTGGCGAGCAGCTCGATCTCCCCACGGGATTTGGGCAGACCTGCAAGCAAGCTACGGAAACTCAGGAACGCGGTTTGTAATGCAGGCATGAGCTGCGGACACGATTCGGTATCGACGATCCTGTTGGATTGTCGTGCCAGCAACCCGGCGTGCAATGACTTGTCATTTGCGAATGCCAGCCTTGCCCGACGTCGGTAACCGTACTGTGCAGGCGCAGGGTGTTCATGCAAGGAAGGCATGGCCGACACCGTGTTGTTGTCTGGCAACAACGCCCGCCTGACTATCTGCACCTTTGCCGCGAACTGGCTCGCGTAGTCGACGTGTTGCCACTGGCAGCCGCCGCAGGCGGAGTAGACCGGACAGGGCGGCTGGACTCTGCCAGATCCCTCCTCGAGGACTTTCAGCGCCTGCGCACGAAGATAGCTCCGGTTACGCGCCGTGATCCGTACGCGCATGAGATCGCCGGGGGCTGTCTCTGGCACAAACACCACCAGACCCTCATGTCGGCCGATACCATCACCGCCGAAGGCGAGGCTGTCGATACGAATGTCCACCGTCGTACTCATGTCGGGCTCGTGTCAGATCCTGGTCAGGTTTAGAGCAAATGCAACGAGCGCCGGCAGCGTGAGGAAGGACAGCACCGTTGAGATCAGGATGACCGCAGCGACACGTTCAGGCTCACGACCGAAACGTTCCGCGAAAACGTAGTTGAAGACGGCAGCGGGCATCGTCGCCTGCATGATCACCACGCCAGCCACCGTCTGATCCAGATCCAGAAGAAAGATCATCCCAAGGCCCGCCGCGAAGCCAACTCCAAGCCGTGCCACCGCGATTACGGCCGCGCTGCCAACTCCATGGAACTTCAAGCGGGCGAGTGAATTGCCGAGCATGAGCAACATCAGCGGGATGACCAGTCCACCGACAAGCTTCGTCGTGCTGATCAGAAACCCAGGCAGCTGAAGGTCGAATGTGCGCACGCTCAACGCAGCGGCGACGGCCCACACCACAGGTTGACGGAAGAGCTGCGCCGGAGAAAAAGTCCCGGATGAGATCGAGAGGCCGAGCGTGTACTGGGAGATCGAATTGACGAAGAAGTAGGAAATCGCGAGGGCGAGGCCCGTATCGCCAAACGCCATGAGCGCAAGAGGCAGACCCATGTTGCCAGTATTAGGGTGGACGAGTGACGGCAGGAACGTGGTCAACGGCTCGCGCATCAGGCGAAGCAGGATCAATCCGACAAGCAGCGAGACCGCCAGTACACCCACAGATGCCATCAACACCGAGCTGAAGGCACCCGGGTCGAGATCTATGGTTGTGAGTGACGAAAAAATGAGGCAGGGCGAACCGAGGTTCATCACCAGACCACTGACGGTCGCATTGTCGAAGTTACCGCCGCGTTTCGCCCAGATGAATCCCAGGCAGGCGATGAGCACAACGGGTGTGATGACAGTGAAGATCTGGGCGAGCATGGGTTTCAGAGAGTCGAAACGCCGGGCATTGTAGCCGTAGCAGAGCCCGTTACGGCGAACCACATTGCGTGGTGGTAACCATCACCAGACTGGTACGGCGCAAGACCCTCCGCGCAAAAAGGCCTCGATTTCTTCGTGACGGGCGGCGGCATCCCTCTCGCCCATGTTGATCAGCGCACCCAGGTACTCGGGCTCAAAGTTCACCATCGACAGCGCATCAGCGCTCTTCATGTGTTCTCCGGCGAACCCGCGTTCAAAAAACCGGAAGGCCTTTGGCAGACGGAATTCGTTTTCCTTGGCGAGCACCCCCAGATCCTCAGAAGGTCGCAGAACCATGACTTCTACCGGTCGCATGCCACCGTGCGTTTCCTGCTGACTTGCGTGCAGGAGCTTGTTGATCCGCGACATCTGCAGGGCGTCATAGTCAAGGTTATCGAGGAATATCGCGTTCAGCATGATGCCGGCAATTTGTGCAGGCGCGGGATAGGGAGCGGTTTCGTCGAGCGCCTGGCGTGGCAACGGCAGTGGCCGCTTGCGTGGAGAGACAGCAAGAATGCGGGTCGCCCCCAGATGCAACGCCGGCGAGAGTGGTGCGGTCATACGGATGCCGCCATCACCGTGCCAGTGATTGTTGATCGGTACTGCGGGAAAAAACAGCGGCAGTGCGGATGACGCCAGTACATGAGAGAGCGTGATTTGGGTGAACCGGGTTTCGAGTTGGCCGCGACCGAACAGCGTTTGACTCGCAGATTCGATCCATGCAGTCGAGCGCCCGCTGTCATAGTCCGTGGTCACCAGGGCCAGCGATTCCAGCGCGCCGCCCCGGATGTTGTCTGACACCCCGACGATACGGTCTCCTTCAACGGAGAGGTTGTCGCGCAAGTAGTTCCTGAGGGGCTCAGTGTCCACCATGCCCCGCAGACGCTCGCGACCGATGCGTCCAGCGGTGAGCAAAGGCAGTGCCGCCGTGAGTATCTTCCCCACGATGGCACCCACACTGGTGCGGTAAACGAGTTCTGTATTCAGCCCGAGCCAAAGCTGCCGCAGAGCTTCGACCGAGTCGAGCCAGCTGCCTCGATAGCTGGCAAGGTGTACTGCATTGATGGCACCCGCAGAGATACCGGTGAGTATCTGCGGCCGCCATTCGGGTACGGTCTTCGCGATGTGACGCAGACAACCGACCTGATAAGCCGCGCGAGCACCGCCACCTGCCAGCAGAAGAGCCTGTTTGTCCGCTCGTTCCATCCTGTCCCTTGAATTCAATTCCCGCTGCAGGAAACGTTGTCCCGACCCGACAGCAGGTTGAGCTTTTGATCGCACTAGCATAACAGTAGCACCGTATGTCAGCGGTGACACTGGAGAGAGGCGTCAAGATAATGGCGCCCCTTTTCCTGCGGTGAGTTCATGTTTCGAAATCTGCGTCTGTACCGGATCCGGAGTGATTGGCCTGAGTCCGGCGAAGCACTGGCAACCCGCTTGAGAGAACGCCGCTTCAAACCGTGTGCGGCCTATACCGAACAGAGTGCGGGATTCGAGTCACCGGGTGGCGAAGCGGATGAACAACTCGCACGACGGGTGGGTGGCGCCGATCTCATGCGGCTTCGTGTTCAGACACGCCTCTTGCCTGCGGCGGCGGTGAACGAGGCACTGGAGGAGCGCATCGGACAGTTCCGAAAACGCACCCGGCACGATCCGGGCCGCAAAGAAAAGCGCGATCTGCGTGATGAAATCCACTCGGAGCTGATGCCCAAGGCGCTTCTCAAGTCACAGCGTCTGTGGGCGATGTTTTTTGTGGGTGAAGGCATCCTTGCCGTCGACACTTCATCAGAAACCCAGGCGGAACTTTTCCTCGATACCCTGCGCAGCGCCTTCGGCAGCCTGGAAGCGATACCTCTCACCTTTAAAGAATCGTTGGGGCGTCTGCTGTCGCAGGTGTTTCTCGGTGGTGGACCGACCCAGTTTCAGGCCGGCAGGGAATGCCGGATGCTCGATACGGCGGCGGGTAAGGCGTCGGTCAGCTGGATGGATATGGAGCTGGCATCCGCTGCGGTACAGCGCCACGTCAAAGACGGGCTGACGCTCGACCGGTTGGCGGTGCGATTTGATGAGGTAGTGGGGTGTGTCATCGATCAGCAGGGCGTGATCCGCAAACTCAGAGTCGAAGGTCTCGCCGAAGCGGAAGACGAGGTTCAGGACGAACATCCCCTCGCCATGCTCGATGCGAAATTTGTCCTGATGTCCGGGCTGGTTCTGCGTCTTCTGCAAGCCCTCAAAAAGGAGCTTCGGGGTTACGCCTGAAGCGACTTGTGGGACGTTTAAAACCCAGCGAACTGCTTCGGGTCGAACGCCGCACATCCTTCACCGCCCAGTTTGGCGTATTCGTCCTCATCGAACTGCCCACCCCAGCCGAACATGCGTACGTATAGCGCGCAGCGATCTTCCTGGCTGGTGAAGCTCTTGTCCGCATTCAGCTCTTGCTTGACGGATGCGCTGGTCACCACTTCATTTGACATGCGGATGCCCTGGTCGGTCGGCGTATCCAGGATCACGAAGGTGTTGCCGTCTGTACCCCACGCTTGCCAGTCAGGCTCGGCGCCATTGCGGCCTTGGTCAGGATCGCCGGTGTGAGCCATTTGCGCCCAGTACGACATCATGCTGGTCGACAGCGCCCACTGAGAGGCATCGTTGGGATAGATGTAGCTGATGCCAAGCCCGCGTTCGAACTCACCGAACACGAACGCGATCTCGAGGGCGTGTCCAGCACCCAGCGCCACAGAAAGGTCGTAGCCGAGCACACTCGGTTCTTCATCCCAGTCGAAGCGGTAGGCGTAGACATGTGGATTGCCAGCAGTCCGCATGTACTGCGCCAGTTCATCCACCCCACGGGCTTTCCAGGCGGAGGCCTGATAGTGCACCGTTCGTCGATAAGCTTCTTCATCCTTGAGTCGATTGAACACCCCGAACCAGGTGTTCACGTAGCGTGGATCGCGGGTCATGAACAGGGTGGGTTCATCGCGGTTGGTGCCGAGGATCACAGGCACGGCGTTGTGGTTGTCGACCGATGAGAACACTTCCTGCGCGGTGAGCGTCGGCAGAACAGTGCCGTCACCAAGCACATCCGGCGTGTTGATCATGCCGAAACCACCACCCTCGAAAAGGCCATAGAGTGACTCGGGTGTTTGCGCGTAGAGGTAGGTGCGTACGTCGGTTACCGGCATGTCGTCCTGATAACTCTTCGCAGCGTCCCGGTCGGCGACCTTGCCTTCTTTCACCAGCAGACGGTTGACGATTTCGCGGCCGCTCGATTCATGGCCACCGTCTTCAATGTAGTTCTGTGCTGTTGCCAGCGAGGTGGGTGAATACCCGCCGCTCTGGACGATGGCCCGATGAAAGAGACCCTTGGCGAGCGGCGAGACCATCATCGTCAACGTATCCGTGCCGCCCGCGGATTCACCAAAGACGGTCACGTTGCCCGGATTGCCGCCAAAAGCGGCAATGTTAGTCTGCACCCAGCGCAGCGCCTCGATCATGTCGAGCGTGCCGTAGTTGCCGGAGTCATCCAGTGGATCACCACGCTGCAGAGCCGGGTGGCTGAACCAGCCGAATAGTCCCATCCGGTAGTTGATCGTCACGAGTACGACGTTATGAGTGGCCGCAAGTTTGGCACCCGTATAGCTGCCGCCGTGGCCGATGGTGTTGCCACCCCCATGAATCCAGAACATCACAGGCAGATCGACTGCGTTGGGCGGTGACCAGATGTTCAGAAACAGGCAGTCTTCTGCACCCGTCACGGCCGCTTCCGTCTGGGCGGTGAGCTGCGAAGGTTTCTGCGGGCAGGCGGCTCCCGCCATGATGGCTTCGAGGGTTGCATCGCTCCGCACCGCCGGTTGTGGCGCGCGCCAGCGCAGGTCATCAATCGGCGGCGCGGCGAACGGAACACCCAGCCACGCTCGCGCGCCGTGTTCATCGATGAAGCCCACCACGTTGCCTGACGAGGTGGAACGGAGTGTGGTTTGGTCAGCAGTTGGCAGGGGCTTCGGTGTCTGCTCTGCACTGCGATTGAGATACCAGTAGCCACCCCCGAGGACGAGCAGAGAGATAACGATTACGGCAATCGCGGCTTTTTTCATTTTTCTCCCCCGGTGGTGCGAGCAGTGATGCCGGGATCATACACCCGCCGAGTGACGCCGCCTCCGGGGCTGTGTTAGAACAGTCATAGGGAGGGTCTGATTCGTCAGCCCCTCCCGTGCGTAGCGCGGGCTCCGCACGCGCAGTCACGGGCAAAGCCCGTTTTGGTGTAGGTACACACCACCATTTTCCGTGCGTCGGGCGGGTGCGAAGCACGCGCTATACGCAGGGAAAATGCGAGGCAGGGTTCGCCTGCCGACCTGATCAATTCGCAGGAGCGAATTGATCAGAATTACCTTAAGAGAGGCGAGCGAGGATTTCAGCATGGCATTTGATCTGGTCATTCGAGCAGGTTCCGTCATCGATGGAACCGGAGCGCCAGCAGTCACCGCGGATGTGGGGATCCAAGACGGCAAGATCACGGAGATCGGCCGGATCACCTCCAGGACACGGCACACCGTCAATGCGGATGGAGCCTTGGTCACGCCAGGCTTCGTCGATATCCACACCCACTACGACGGTCAGGCCACCTGGGCGGAGCGCATGTCTCCCTCCAGTAACCACGGCGTGACGACGGTGGTCATGGGCAACTGTGGCGTCGGGTTTGCGCCCGTGCGCACGGATGATCACAACCTGCTCGTCGAACTGATGGAAGGTGTTGAAGAAATCCCCGGTGCGGCGATGCATGAAGGGTTGCCGTGGACGTGGGAGTCGTTCCCGCAATATCTCGACTTTCTCGCCACCCGCAAGTTCGACATGGACGTCGGCGCGCAACTGCCCCATGCGGCCCTGCGGGTTTACGTGATGGGGATGCGTGGTGCTAACCGTGAGCCTGCTACGGAACAGGACATCATGGCGATGAGCCGTCTGGTGACTGAAGCGATGCAGGCCGGCGCCATCGGTTTTTCCAGCTCGCGGACGCTCAATCACCGCTCTTCCAAAGGTGCTCCGACGCCGTCGCTGACGGCGGAGCGGGCGGAACTTCTCGGTATCGCGCAGGGCATGAAAGCCGCCGGCTGCGGGGTGCTTGAGATGATCTCGGACTTCAACGATCTGGATGAGGAGTTCGGCAATCTCGAAGCGATGGCAGCGATGTCCGGGCGCCCCATGACAGTCTCGTTGGCACAGGGTCTGTCACCCAATGGCTGGCGCCGGATTCTCGATCGGATTGAACAAGCCAATGCACGGGGCACCGTCATCCGTGGACAGGTCGCGCCTCGGGCCATCGGCGTTCTGGTCGGACTCCCCAACACCACGTCTCCGTTCACCACACGACCTTCTTTCATGGAAGTAGCGCGATTGCCATTTGCTGAAAAACTCGAGGCGCTGCGCGACCCCATGCGCAAGGCGAAGATCCTTGCAGAAGAGCCTTCAGCTGGATTCGCCCGGCTGTACCGGTTGATGGCGGAAGGCTGGAAGCTCTGGCCAGTGGGTGACTACCCGGACTATGAACCGCAGCCTGAGGACAGCATGGCCTCGCGCGCTGAACGGGAAGGCAAGGACGTGTGGTCCTTTGTCTATGACACCATGATCGAAGGTGATGGCAAGGCCATGTTCTATGTGCCTTTTGCCAACTACGCCGAAGGCAATCTCGACTGCTGTTATGACATGCTGACGCACGAACACACCGTGCCGGGTCTGGGTGATGGTGGTGCCCACGTGGGCACGATTTGTGATGCCAGTTTTGTCACCACGCTCCTCGCACACTGGGGCAGGGATCGGCGCCGCGGGCAACTCATCGATCTGCCGACACTCGTGAAGCGGCAAACTCACGACACCTCGCGTGCGGTGATGTTGATGGATCGTGGCATACTCGCCAACGGCATGCGCGCCGATCTGAACATCATCGACTTCAGCAACCTCCGCGTTGGCCGCCCAGAAATGGTGCGCGATCTGCCAGCAGGTGGCGCGCGTTTGCAGCAGCGCGCTGACGGTTATGTGGCTACGGTCTGCAAAGGCGAGATCACCTATCAGAACGGCGTCGCCACCGGGGCGCTTCCTGGCCGGCTGGTCCGAGGTCAGTGATTTCCGGCTTCCAATGAATGAGCGCCAGGGACCGCTGTCCCATCTTCGGGTTCTCGATCTGACGATTGCGCGTGCCGGCCCCGTGGCGGTGCGCGTACTGGCCGATTGGGGTGCCGATGTCATCAAGATCGAGGCACCTCCACCGCCGGAAGCTTCGGTACGTTCGATCATGGGTTCGCGGCTTGGCCCGGATGAGCAGAACCTGCATCGCAACAAACGTTCGTTGCAGATCGATCTCAAGAATCCGGAAGGACAGGCGCTCTTCCTGCGCCTCGCCCAGGCATCTGATGTCATCGTCGAGAACTTCCGTAGTGATGTGAAAACTCGCCTAGGTATCGGCTACGACGACGTCCGCAAGGTCAATCCAGCCATTATTTACGCCAGCATTTCCGGCTTCGGACAGGATGGCCCGGACAGCAGCCGTCCTGGTGTGGATCAGATCATCCAGGGCGAAAGTGGTCTCATGGCGATGACCGGTTCTGCGGCAACGGGGCCGATGCGGGTGGGTGTGGCAATCAGCGACACCTCTGCCGGCATGTTCCTCGGGCAGGCGATTCTCATCGCCTTGCTGCATCGGGAACGAACCGGTGAAGGCCAATGGGTACACACCTCGTTGCTGGAAGCGATGCTCGCCAAGCTGGACTTTCAGGCGGCGCGTTACACCATGAACGGCGAAGTGCCGACGGCGGAAGGCAATCACCATCCGACCATGGTGCCGATGGGGACTTTTCATGCTGCGGATGGCCTCGTGAATATTGCAGCGTCGAGCCCCGCCACGTGGGCACAGTTCTGCAACGCCATCGATGCGCCGGATCTCGCTGTTGATCCGGCGTACGCGAGCCCACAGGAGCGCAGCCACAACCGGGCTCGTTTGCGTGAGGAAATCGATCAGCGGATTTCACGCTTCACTGTGCGCTGGCTTGTTGAAACCCTGAATCACCTCGGCGTGCCCTGTGGGGCGGTACAGGATGTGGGCGAAGCTTTCCGATCACCCCAGGTACAGCACCTCGGCATGGCGGTTCCCGCGCCCCACAAGGAATTGGGTGAAGTGCGCCTGGTACGTTCGCCGATCAACCTTTCCGCATTCCCGCACACGGGAAGTTTGAGGTGCGCTGCTCCGGGTCCGGGAGAAGACAGTGTCGAAGTGCTGCGGTCGTTTGGTCTCGGCACGGAGGAAATCCAATGCCTTAAGGCAGCGGGTGTCACGTCATGAGTGCGGATATCCGGCTGCGTTCGCTCATCGGTTATGGCGTAGGTGATCTCGGCATCAATCTGTATTTCATCTCGACGATGACTTACCTGATGTTTTTTTACACCGACATTTTTGGTCTGTCGGCGGTCACCGCCGGCACACTGATGCTGGTTGCCCGGATCATCGATGCCATTACGGACCCGATCATGGGCATGATTGCCGAGCGGACGCAAAGCCGCACCGGGCGGATGCGGCCCTGGATTCTCTATGGCGCGTTGCCGCTGGGCGTGATCAGTGTGCTGACGTTTACCGCGGTTGAAGGCGATGCGACGTTCAAGCTGTGGTGGGCCTATACCACTTACATCCTGTTCGGCCTCATCTATACGGTTGTGTCGATTCCCTATGCAGCCCTCACGGCGTCCTTGACCGAAGACAGTGACCAGCGCACGAAACTGACAACGGTGCGGATGGCCGGTGCGTTCACAGGCGGGTTCATCGTCTCCGTGGGAACGATGCCGCTGGTTGGCCTCTTCGAAGACCGGGGCACCGGATTCTTCTGGGTCATGACTCTTTTTTCGGTGGTGGCGACATTCTTCCTGTGGATCACCTGGTGCGAAACGGAAGAGCGTGTCAGCGCCCCGACGAAGGTCCCATTGTCGATCGGGCTGAGCCTGAAGGCTGTCTTTGACAATCCACCCCTCGGCATTGTCATCGTGCTCTTCTGCTGCGGGATGTTGTCGTTCACGGTGCGGCAGGGTACGACGGTGTATTTCTTCACGTATTGCATCGGGCGCCCTGATCTCATCAGCGTTTTCTTTACCGTAACCCTGGCGGCGATGCTCTGCGGGCTGATTGCCGTACCAGGTTTGGCGCAGAAGCTTGGCAAGGCGAAAGCAGTCATTGCCGGAGGACTGCTCACCCTGTGTGGTTGCGTCGGGATGTACCTCACGCCGTGTGACCAGATCGGCTGGATTTTCTTCTGGGGTGTTCTAGTCAATCTCGGCGCCACGCCGATTGCGGTGCTTGGCTGGGCAATGATTCCCGACACGGTTGAATACGCGCAGCTGCGCCACGGTGTGCGGGCCGATGGCGCGATCTTTTCGTTCGCGAGCTTTTTCCAGAAGGTTGCCAAAGGGGTGGGTGGTGCAGCGATCGGGTATGCACTCGGGCTCGCAGGCTACGTCGCCAATGCCGAACAGCCGGAGAGTGCGGTAGCGATGATCCACAACCTCATGACGCTGGTGCCGATCGGTATTGTGATCGTGATGATCATTGCCGCATCGATGCACACACTCGACCGCGGCACGCATGCACAGATCAGGGCAAAACTCGCAGAAGAACATTGATCATCGGCGCAGGCGTAAACAGCAGCGGCGCTGGTAGACTCAAACTTGTACTGAGACCCGCAACGAAACAACTAAACGAAGAGAGAGGGGGATTCCCATGGGCAGACTCGACGGCAAAGTGGCGGCCATTACCGGTGCAGCCTCAGGTTTTGGTGAAGCGGCGGCGCGACTCTTCGTCAAGGAAGGCGCGCGAGTGGTGCTGGGCGATATCCAGGATGAAAAAGGCAAGGCGGTCGCAGCCTCGCTTGGCAACAAGGCGGTATTCGTACACTGCGATGTCACCAGCGAAAACGACATTGCCGCGATGGTGGATACGGCCGTGTCGAAGTTCGGCCAGCTCGACATCATGTACAATAATGCCGGGATCGTTGGCGCGGTTGGGCCGATCGATACGACACCTGCCAATGAGTGGGACCGGACCATTCACATCCATCTGAGTGGCACGTTTTACGGCATGAAACACGCTGCCCGCGTCATGAAACCGCGGCAGACCGGTTCGATCATCAGCATGGCGAGCACAGCGGGCATCATGGGTGGTCTTGGCCCGCACGCGTACTGTGCGGCGAAACACGCCATTGTGGGTCTCACCAAGAACGTCGCAGCAGAACTTTGCCATCATGGCATTCGTGTGAATGCGATCGCGCCCGCCGGCATGGCGACAGCGATGGTGGCCAATATTTCGGTGGGTGATCACAACAACATCGAAGCCACCATCAAAGCGCTGGCCTCAAGCTCGCCGCTCAAGAACCGCGCCGGGGTTGCCGGAGATGTGGCTAATGCGGCGCTGTGGCTCGCGAGTGATGAATCCGGTTATACGACCGGCCACACGCTGACCACCGATGCGGGTACCACCACCGGTGCCACCAAGGCAGGCCCAGCGTTTGGTGAGTATCAGCCGATGATTCGTGAGGCCGGCAAGCGGGGGATGTAAACCCGTTTGGAGTCGCTCAAGGTCCGGTAGGCTTCGAACTGACCGGGCCTTTCTGATCTGGCGTTGCCTGACCGTCCAGGTCAGTGAACTTCCGCGGCGTCTCCCCAGGCCTTGCGCAATCGTTCCATGTTGAAGCCAGGATCTTTGGCAGCATTGATGATCACGCGCTCAGTGCGCTGGATCTTCGCGGCTGCGTCCGCAACCTTGTCAGCCACCGCCGCAGGAATGACCACGGCGCCGTGTTGGTCCGCATGCACGATGTCACCGCTGTTGACGCGCATGCCGGCCACAGTGATCGATTTGCCGAAATCGACGATGTGCACATAGGCGTGTGAAGGGCCGATCCGGTTGGCGAGCATTTGAAAGCCTTCGGCGATGTCGGGGATGTCACGCACGCTGCCATCGGTGACCAGACCTAGGCAGCCAAGGCCTTTGTGAATGTTTGAATTCACTTCACCCCAGAACGACCCATACCCGCGCTGAGCACCATCGAGGTCCTGGATCAGGATGATGGCGGGTTTGGGGCCCGCATCGATGTACGCGTAATACCCATCGGAAAGTTCCCGTGCCGCTTTACCTTTGACGTCAGACGGGTGTGCGGCACGCAGCGTTGCTGTTCGTGCATAACCGACGATGGGTGGCAAGCCGGGGCGCGTGCAGACCAGTGGTTCAACGGTGTAGCCATAACCTCGTCGTTCCGGAGCCACAACCTCGAGTGCATTGCAGATCGTCGGGGTATCGAGTTTGGTGAGAGCTGTGAAGAGCGGGTTATCCATGGCGTTTCTCCAGGGTTTTGTCGAGGTGAGCGCGCATCTGCGGGCGATTGTCTTCCGCAAGCCACTGCAGCATCAGCGCCTTCAGTGCCATCGCCACGGCGAGGGGTTCATCAAACATGAGGTGATGATAGGTTCCGGGAATGGTGAGGATTGGCAGATGGCCACCGGTGATGCTGGCCATGTGTTCACCGAAGAAGGCACCTTCATCTTCGGATTTTTCGCCAAGCATGAGTGCGCCGCGACACTTGAGCGCCGCGAATTTGTCGCGCTGGTCGATGCCCATTTCGAGGTGATCGAAGAGCGCTGGGTCAAACTTCCACGTGAAACCACCTTCGACCTCGCGTATACCGGCTTCGGCCATGTGCCGCAGCACCCGCGGATGTACGCCGGGTTGTTCCGGAATGAAGCGGAAACGGCCGAGGATTTCTTCACGGGTCGCATAGGTTCGAAGCTTGCGCTTCGCCCGCACGCCTTCGCGTTCGGCGCGCAGGCCCCATTCCAGATACTGTTCCGGCGGCGCGACGGTGAAATCCATCAGGATCAGTCCGGCCATATCTGGGCTGTGGTTATGTGCGGTCTCCAGAGCCACGAAGCCACCAAAACTGTGACCGATCACGGTAGGACGTGGCCCCATGCCTGCGGCTTCGCAAACACCCCAGACCTCGCGGGCAAAGAGCTCCCCGGAGTATTTTTCCCGCCAGTCGCTGTCGCCATTGCCGGAGAGATCGAGCGCCGCCACCCGGAACTGGTCAGACAGGAAAGGGGCCGTGAATCGCCACCATTCGAGATGGGCGTTGCTGCCATGGATCAACACCACGCCGGGTCGACCTTCATCCCCCCAGACGTGATAGCGGATCGAAGCGCCGGCAACGTTTATGCGACCTTCGACAGATTTAACGTCCAGCGCGCGCTGAACCCAGAATGGCGTTTCCACTGAAGAATCTGGATACGGAAGTCGCGGTAATGTAGCAGAATCCTTCCGGTGGGGGAGACAGGTGGTGGGGGTGACAGAGGGGTGGGGGGTGACAAAGAGGTGGCGGGATGAAGTCAGGATTCACGGAAGCGCTGCTGGACCAAGTAACGTCTTGTGAAGCGCGGATTGATGCGGAACGTGGGTTGCCAGCCGAGCTCGTTGAAGCGCTACATGGGGAACATGCGTTTCGCCTGTTGATTCCGCGGGCTGCCGGCGGGGTTGAACTGCCGTTTCCTGACTACCTCTTGTGGATTCGCGAACTCGCGATGCGGGATGCGAGTACCGCTTGGTGTGTCAATCAGTCGGCCGTGATCGGTACCACGACATTGTGGCTGCACGCGGATCTGGTGAAGAAGATCTGGGCGGACCCCAGGCAGAGTATCGCCAACGGGCCGCCCCTCACAGCGACTCTGGATGTACGACCGGAAGGCGGAGTAGCGAATGCTGACTGGGGTTTTTCCAGTGGATGTCGCCACGCGCGATTGATTAGTGGGGCGGTACGGCGAACGTCAGATCAGCTCTGGCGCGTGATTTTCTTTCGGCCAGATCAGGCGCAGTTCATCGATGACTGGGATGTGGCCGGGCTGCGTGGTACTGCCAGTTTCCGGTTCAGTGTGCGCGATCTTGTTGTGCCACCGGAGATGACCGCGGACCTCGGTGGGCAGCCAGCATTTGATGCCCCCATGACACGGCTCGCCACAGGACTGAGCTTCGCAGTGAGTTTTGCATCGCTTGCACTCGGTGTCGCGCGTCGCGGGCTCGATAGCACCATTGATCTCGCGTCCGGAAAGAAGCCGATCTACGCGCGCGATTCACTCAAGGATGACGGTACGGTGCAACACCGTCTTGGGGAGCTCGAGGCCCGCTGGCGGAGTGCGCGGGCGTGGCTCGATGATGCCGTCGCTGAAGTCTGGGATGCGATCCAGCAGCAACCACGGATGACCGCGGAGCAGCGGATCGCGTGGCGCCTCTGTGGCACCCACGTCATACGCGAATCGGTTGCGGTGATGCAGGGCTGTTACCAGATCTGTGGTTCGAGCGGAATCTACCGCACCCATGATCTGCATCGCCCATGGGCGGATATGCAGGTGATTTCGCAGCATGTACAGGGGCGCGAGCAGTACTACGCGATGGTCGGTCGATGGCTGCTGGGGCACCCGTACGAATATGGCCCGCTGACTTAAAGCGAGACCTGCAGAAAGATCTGCAGAAAAAGATCCAGAAAGACCTGGAAAAAGCGGGAATCGACTGCAGATGACTTCAAGAACGAGGTTTGTGTGGCCGATGTAAGGCGTGTGCCGATTTGTCTCGGCGATTGCGGGCGAATGCAATTTTGCGGTCGAAGCAGGCAAATCCCGGCCGATTTGCTGTTTTTGTTCACATACAGGCAAACCCCGGATAGTCAGTAACACCACCTTTCACCATGCTGCGCGCCTCTTGATGGTGAGGTTGTACATCATGTCAGTCGAAGTTCCGGTTGAGTTGCTCCGGGATGCGTTCGGAACGTCCGTGCTCCGGCTAAGAGGTGCGTACACGATCTTTGATGTAGAGCGGATACTGCGCACGGAGTTGACAGAGGGTGGTCCGCTGGTGGTCGACCTGACGCAGGCGGAAACTGATCACAGTGCGTTGAACTGGAACGGCTCGCTGCGCTGCTTGCGGCCGCGAGCTCGCAGCTGACACTGCGCACCCGGGACATGCTCCGATTCGGATTCGCCCGGACGATCATGGGGTATTGTTCCTCCAAAGGTGTTACCGTCCGGATTGATCACTCTGGACAATGAAGTGCGTTTTCGCGACCGCGTCGATGAGTATTCCTGGTCATTGCCACAAACCCGGCAGTTCATCTCGTCGCCTGCTACCGGCGTCGAGCGAGCGCCGCTGTTTCGTATTGGTGGCGAAACTGCACGTGCGACAAGTCTCGTCCGTTATGCACCAGGGTCGGTGTTCCCCGAGCATCAGCATCCCTTCGGTGAGGAGTTTCTCGTCCTGGAAGGAGAGTTCGCAGATGAAGCAGGGCGCTATCCTGCGTTCACCTGGGTCCACAACCCTCATGGCTCGCACCATTCGCCCCGTTCTGACACCGGCTGCCTGCTCTTTGTGCGTCTCCGGGAGATGAATCCTGACGACACTGTTCAGCGGGTACTGTGTCTTGAAGAACGTACGCCTGAAACTGGGAAGAGCGAACAGCTGTTACACCGCTTTGGGGATGAGGAAGTGGTATGGGCACAAGCTGCTGCTGGTGTGCGGCTCGCACGGGCTGCGAACTTCCATGGCCAGGAGGCGCTGGTCGTGCGCGGGTCCGTGGAGTGGCAAACCGACCAGGTTCGAAGGCTTGAAGCCCAGTCCTGGATTCGGGTGCCGCCAGGATGTCCGCTGCGTCTAACCACACTCGAGCCCTCTGTTATTTACCTACGAGTCTCCTGCCGGAATTTTGGAGATCCCGGAATCCGTTGATAACCGCGTTGTCGGGGGCGATGGCGCCTGAAAAACAACAGATCGTCGTCCCGCAGTAATCCGATTCGATCCAATCGCCGCCGTTTGCATTGACACTCGAGGTTTGGCCGCTAACATACCGCCTCTTTCCAACGCACTGACTCAGCGGGTGTTTAGCTCAGTTGGGAGAGCGACGGCCTTACAAGCCGTAGGTCGCAGGTTCGACCCCTGCAACACCCACCACCGTACAAAGGAGCGGTAGTTCAGTCGGTTAGAATACCGGCCTGTCACGCCGGGGGTCGCGGGTTCGAGTCCCGTCCGCTCCGCCAATCCGCCTGTCATTCGCTGATCGCGATGCGATCAGCGAATGACAGGCGTGACTCCTCGCAGCATCTAGTGAGCGCAGAGCTTCGCGCAGCGAAGCGCGAGAGCGGTATGCCCATCCCTACCCAAACCCGCGTTAGGCTTGCTTCACGCGCGTCGCCCCGCCTGTCAATACTTGTTACCCGGATCCGACACATGGATACGCATCTCCTCCGGAACATCCGGCGGATTCACCTGGAACGTCCCGTCCTCCACCGGTGGATCGATGTCGAACACGTTGTTGAATTTATGCACCGAATCCCAGATACCGATCGCAATCGTCAGCTCAACAATCTGGGCTTCACTGAAGTGTTGTTTGAGGCGCGCCATAAAGGCATCGTCGACGCCGCGTGCGTGATTAAGGATGAAGTCCTCCGCCAGATCGAGCGCAGCCTTGGTGCGTTCATCGAGATCCGAATTTCGATGATCGAGCATGGCCACGATCATCTCTTCCGTCATGCCATTCTGCTGCGCCGCAGCAGATCGAGCAGGAATTCAGTAACGACAACCGTTCAGGTTGGATGACTTCAACCGGATCAGGTCCTTGAGCACCGGATCAAGCGTGCTGTGCGACCACAGCACCCCATAACGGAACATGAACCCCTTGAAGAGATCCGGGCAGTGCATGTAGACACCGCCGAACCCTTTAAGATCACCGACCTCGGATACTCTTGGCATATCGCCTCCCGTCTGTCGTTTGGAGACTCCCCTGAACAGCTTCGTCAGCTGGACCGATCCGCTCGCTGCCCCTGCACAGGCGGGGTGTCGGCATTCAACCACTTTTCCAGCAACCGGTGATGCCAGCGCACCTTGATGTCCTGGTAGTTGGCGAGAGTGAGGTTGCCCGGTGGCTTCGCAGCTTTCATGCCACGCTGTACACGTGCAACGTTCTCGACATCCTGGTTGAAGATGCTGCCGAACTGCTCGTCGGGCCCGAGCCACTTGATCTTCGCTGCAGGTGGCCGGGGTTGTCCTTCTGGCAGACTCACCATCATCATGATCTCGAAGATGCACTTGTCCGGGTCGCGGCCATAGGGCCGATAGCGATAGAAGATCGGACCAGGCCACGGCGAAACGTTCGGGAAGATGTGGTACTGGATCGCTGATGTCAGCTCCATGTCGGTCGGTGGTGAACCTACGAATCCGTGAGAGCCACGTGCACGGGCGGCATCGGCGAGCAGCTTGCGTGTCGTGATCCCCTCAGGCAGATCGTCGATACTCCCTTGCATCTTCTGCACACCCATCTCACTCACGGATTCTCCGCGGAAGAACATCTCTTCGATGAGTTCACGTTCGGTGAGCTCATAGGGGAGGTTCGGGTTGGGCATCGGCGGAGCCATCGTCATTCGACTCCAGTTGGCGTCACCACTGTTGTAGATGTTGTATTCCGTGTTCGAGCCATCACCGCCCATGAGACCGATACTCATCTGTGGGTGGGTGGCGAGCACATGGAACGCTTCCATGAAAGCTTCCTGGGCGATCTTCCAGTTGCAGTCGATCACCTTGGCGGTATGGGTCGCTTTCCAGCGCGTTGCGAACGGCCACCGTTCGAAATGCCGGGTGATATCACCGAGAAAGTCGAGCAGTGGCTCGGCGTTGTCGTCGATGTTGATGAAGACCAGTCCGTCCCAGATTTCACAGCGCACTTCAGGCAAACCAAAGCGGCGCTTGTCCACATGCGGGAAGTCAAAGGCGATGGACGGCGGGATTTGTTTGAGTGATCCGTCGATATTCCAGGTGAGGCCGTGAAAGGGGCACCGGAATTCAGGCGAATTGGCGGATTCGTTTTGGTTTTCGCATAGCTGCCGGCCACGGTGCAGACAGGAGTTGTAGAACGCCTTGATGGTATCCGGTGCGGTGCGAACGATGATGAACGACCAATCCACGATGTCGTAGACGATATGGTCACCAACCGCAGGAATATCCTGTTCGAAACACGCCAGCTGCCAGATGCGCGACCAGAGTTTTTCAACTTCACGATCCGCCCACTCCCGGGAGATGTAGTGCTCGCGCGAGAGCGGTGCTGATCCAAGGAATGTGAACTCCGAGTGACGTAACTGCCAGGGTACGTCAACGGTTTCTTCATCAAGCAGTTCCTGGATCGGTATGCCTCGCGCGCGCGCCTGACCCGGTTCGAGTTTTTTCTCAAGATCTTTTTTGCTAACGGCCATCAACTTTTCTCCTCACACCCGATTTTCTCAACCGAATATCACCCAGTACCTTGGCCTGACACGCCAACCGCCAACCTTGTCCATTCACTGGTAACGACGCAGCTATGCTGCGGAGCCCGCTTGCTTCCCAAGGCTCAGGCGGCAGCAGATGTTCAGCTCCGTCCAGTGTCAGAAAGACGCAAGTCTTGCAGGTTCCCGCGCCGCCACAGATTGTCGGCCAGGTAAGACCGTTGCGCCACGCTGCCTGGATAATCGTTTCATCCGCGGCGATATC
>Ga0194132_10003906_pt1 | contig 25928 bp, 22 predicted proteins | sample TA2KigOf80mmetaG_FD_148612 | JGI IMG/M metagenome (GOLD analysis project Ga0194132, IMG submission 148612) | Freshwater microbial communities from Lake Tanganyika, Tanzania - TA2015054 Kigoma Offshore 80m | ecosystem: Environmental > Aquatic > Freshwater > Lake | place: Tanzania: Lake... | reverse complement strand
GCGTCGTTCCCTGGCCAGGGAACACATGGCCAGGAGACTGCCCGGACGAACTGCGCTCGACCCTGCCGACCTCGGTATCATCATTCACATCGTTGGTTTCGATTTGGTTCATGCTCGACTTCATCATGAATGCCTCCGGTTGGACAAATCGGTGTCCAAAAAATCCGGGGGCAGCTCACGGCGAGGATGTCGCTGTGGTCGAGCGCTTTAGCACACTGCCAGAGATAATATCCCTGCTGCCGACAGGCCATGCTTGGAGAGGGATGCAGCCGCTCGACCTTTTCAAGTCCGCATTCGATCGCTTCATTAGGATCCGGCCAGATCTCGCCGAGAGCCATAGCCGCTGGCTCCACGAGCAAGCCACGGATTGCCCCGTTATCGCTGTGCACTACCGTCTTCAATCCAGCCACAAGGTACAGGAGTCGGCCGAGAAGCGGTATGTGGAGATTGGCGAGTACTTCGGCGCCATCGACTCCCTCATCGCCCGTGAGTCGGCCGCACGGATATTCCTGCTGACCGACTACGAGCCGGCCGTCGACGCGTTTCGCCGACGCTACGCTAGCCGCGTGTTCTGCTATGACGCTGCCCGGCTCACCAAGGACTCCGTCGCCGAGGTCCAGCTCGGCCTCACCAGCCCAAGCGGGAACCATCACTTGGCGCAAGAGGTCGTGCGCGACATCGGGACGGCGGCGCTGTGCCAGTACTTCGTCCTCGACGGCTCGTCCAATGTCTCGGTCGCAATCTATTGCCTGGCACCCGCAGCGGAAGGCCGCACGACCTGGTTGCGCGCACCGGCCTTCGGCACGATATGGACCGGGGAACGAATCCTGCCGCGGATCGCGCGGCCTGAACCGGTTCATTTGATTTCCGTGCTTTGAGCTTTGGTCGCAAAACCCTTTCGGCACTGCTCAACGATGCCGCCGACCGAGCCGAGCGGAACGAAGACCCAACGCACCCGCCTTCGCGAGATGGCAGAGACATGGACCCGGCCGGCAGCCGCGCGATAAGCTTGCCGTCATGACCGAGCCTGTCCTGCTTTCCCGCGACGGCGAGATCGCCGTCGTCACGCTGAACGAGCCTGAGCGGCGGAACGCGCTGTCGATCCCGCTACGCGAGCGCCTGGCCGAGGTCCTGGATCAAGCGATGGCGAGCGACGCACGCGCCATCGTGCTGACCGGCGCCGGCGGGAATTTCTGTTCCGGAGGCGACATCCGTTCCTTCGATCCGAACGCGCCGCTCGTCGATGTCCGCGATCGCATCGGCCGGCTGCATCGCGTCATCCGCCTGCTGCTCACGGGGAGGAAGCCCGTGATCGCCGCTGTCGATGGCTATGCCTTCGGTGCCGGCGTGTCGATCGCGCTTGCCTGCGATCACGTCATCGCCGCGCGCGATGCACGCTTCTGCGCCAGCTTCAATCGCGTGGCGCTGATGGCCGATCTCGGCCTGCTCTACACGCTGCCTCTGCGCGTCGGTAGCGGGAAGGCGCGCGAGCTCCTGATGCTGGGCGAGATCGTCGGGGCCGAGGAAGCGTTGGCGATCCGGCTGGTTGATCGCCTGGCCGAGCCCGGCAAGGTTCTGGCGGCGGCGATCGAGCGCGCCCGTCTCTTCGCCGCAGCCCCGCCGGTGGCGCTGGCCATGACCAAGTCGGCGCTCGCTCGCATGCCGGCGACGCTCGAAACCGTGCTGCAGATGGAGGTCGATGGCCAGAGCGCCCTCTTCCGAACCGAGGATCACGCCGAAGGGCGCAACGCCTTCCTCGAGAAGCGGCCGCCCAGCTTCAAAGGACAATAGACGAGACGCTGGAAATCCGCGCGCTCGGCCTGTAGAACGCGCGCCCATGACGCAAACCTTCGCTGTCGACGTCCCCGGCGCACGCCTGGCCGGGGAAATCTCCGGCCGCGGGCCGGCTGTCGTTTTCCTTCATGCCGGGCTCGCGGATCTCCGCATGTGGCGGACCCAGATGGAACGGCTCGCCGCCGATCGTCAGGTCATCGCCTATGACCGCCGCGGCTTCGGCAGGACCCGGGCATCGAGCCAGGTCTTCTCGCATGTCGACGATCTCGAGGCCGTCCTCGATCATTTCGGCCTCAGATCGGCGACGCTCGTCGGCTGCTCACAAGGCGGTCGCATCGCCATCGACTTTGCGCTCGTCCATCCCGAGCGGGTGTCCGCTCTTGCGCTTGTCGCGCCAGCCGTCACGGGTGCGCCGAGTCCCGCAACCTTTCCGCCGGGCCTCGCCGAACGGATCGAGGAGCTCGAGCACGCGGAGGAAGACCACGACTTCGACCGCATGAACGAACTTGAGGCCTGGGTCTGGCTTGACGGGCCGACCAGCCGCGAGGGGCGCGTCAGCGGCGAGCTGCGCGAGCTCTTCCTCGACATGAACGCCATTGCGCTTCACCACCCGGAGATCGAAGAACGCCCACGCCCGCCCGCGATGCCGCGGCTCGGCCAGCTCAATATGCCGACCCTTGTCATCTGGGGTAACCTCGACTTCGAGCACATTCAGCGGCGATCTGCCGAGATTGCGGCGACGGTCGAGAAGGGCGAAGCCTTCCTCGTCGAAGGCACCGCGCACCTGCCGATGCTGGAGAAGCCCGATGTCTTCAACGCCCGGCTGAGCAGGTTCCTGCAGTCGATCGCAGCCTAGGAGCGGCGATAACGCCACGCTCCGTCATCGCCGCGTTCTCTCACCGCGCCGCCCCGCGCACGCAGCAGGCCGATATGCGAGAGGGTTTCGCCGATGGCGAAGCCCGTCTGGTGCTGGTCAAGCGGACGTGTGAAGAGGCCGCGCGCGATCTCCATAGCCGTCTTGGGGCCATCCATCAGCGATGCCAGCTTGTCGAGCCTTTCCTCATGGTGATGACCGAGCTCGTCGATGCGCTCGTGCAGGCCCCGGAACGGCTCGTTGTGCGAAGGCAGCACCAGAGTCTCGGCCGGCAGGTCGCGGATCGGTCCGAGCGAGTCGAGGAAGTCCGCGAGCGGGTTCGCGTCCGGCTCGTTCGGCCAGACGCTGACATTGGGCGAGATCCGCGGCAGCACCATATCGCCTGCGATCAGCAGCTTCTCGTCCTCGCAGAAGAGACAGGCATGCTCGGGCGCGTGACCGAGACCGATGACCACGCGCCACCTGCGGCCGCCGATCGCGACCTCCTCACCGCCGCGAAGGCGGCGATAGGCGCGCGGAACCGGACCGACGCGCTTGGCGTAGCTGGGGCCGGCGCGCTTGACCCCATCGATGTACTCATCCGGCGCACCGGCCTGAGCGTAGAAGGCAACCTGCTGCGCCAGCATCTCGGGACCTGTGTCCTGCTGCAGCATGCGCGCGTGGAGCCACTCGGCCCGGGTCATCCACAGCTCGATGCCGAAGCGTTCGGTGAGCCAGCCGGCAAGCCCGGCGTGATCGGGGTGGAAATGCGTGACGATCAGGCGAACCACCTTGCGACCGGCCAGCGGTCCGGCAAAGAGCTGACCCCAGAGGCCGCGCGTCGTGTCGTCGGCGATCCCGGTATCGACCAGTGTCCAGCCGCCCTCGTCCTCGAGCGCCCAGAGGTTGATGTGGTTGAGCGCGAAAGGCAGCGGCATGCGTAGCCAGAGGACGCCGCGAGCGACCTCCTTCACGGTCGCCGGGTCCGGGCGGCCCTCGAACGGATAGGTCAGTTGAGCAGGCAGGGTCTGGTCCTCGACGCTTGGAGAGGCGCGGGTTATAGCATGGCGCCTTTTCCCTGAAGGAGCTTCGACTTGGGCGACGCGCCGCTCACCTTGACCCTCGGCGAAGACTATCCCGAGATCCGCGCCGAGGTGGCGAAGGTCTGCGCCGGCTTTCCTGGCGCCTATTGGCGGGAGCTCGAGGAGGCCCAGGCCTATCCCGAAGCCTTCGTCCGCGCACTGACGGAGTCCGGGTACCTGGGCGCCCTGATCCCCGAAGCGTATGGCGGCGCCGGTCTGCCGCTTCGCGCCGGCGCGGTGATCCTGGAAACGATCCATCGCGAAGGATGCAATGCCGGCGCCTGCCACGCGCAGATGTACATCATGGGCACGCTCCTCCGTCACGGCAGCGCCGCGCAGAAACAGCGCTATCTGCCCGACATCGCCGCCGGCCGGCTCCGCCTTCAGGCCTTCGGCGTAACCGAACCGACCTCCGGTTCCGACACGCCGGCGCTCAAGACCCGCGCCATTCGCCAGGGCGACCGATACGTCGTGCATGGCCAGAAGGTGTGGACCAGCCGCGCACTGGCCTCCGACCTGATGCTGCTTCTGGCGCGAACCACGCCGATCGATCAGGCGAGGCGGCGGAGCGACGGGCTCTCGGTTTTCCTCGTCGACCTCCGCGAAGCCAAGGGCAAGGGCGTCGACATCCGCCCGCTCAAAACGATGATCAACCACAACACCACCGAGGTGTTCTTCGACGGGCTGGAAGTCCCGGCCGAGAACCTGATTGGCGAGGAAGGCAAGGGCTTCCGCTACATCCTCGACGGCATGAACGCCGAACGCATCCTGCTCTCGGGCGAGGCGATCGGCGACGCGCGTTGGTTCCTCAAGACAGCGAGCGCCTACGCTCGCGAGCGCCAGGTCTTCGGTCGGCCGATCGGCCAGAACCAAGGCATCCAGTTCCCGCTGGCCCGTGCCCATGCCGAGACCGAGGCGGCCGACCTCGTCGCCCGCCGCGCCGCGGCGCTATTCGACGCGGGCGAGGACTGCGGCGCCGATGCCAACATGTCGAAGCTGCTGGCCTCCGAGGCCTCGTGGCATGCAGCCGAAGCCTGCATGCAGACCTTCGGCGGGTTCGGCTTCGCCCGCGAATACGATGTCGAGCGCAAGTGGCGGGAGACCCGGCTCTTCCAGACTGCGCCGATCTCGACCAACCTCGTGCTCGCCCACATCGCCCGGCACGTTCTGGGCCTGCCTAAGAGCTACTGAAGGATCGGACGATGGTCTATCGCATCGGCGTCATCGGCCTCGGCATCATGGGGAACCGGATGCTCGACCGCCTCGCGCAGCACCCGGATCTCGAAGCGGCTGCCGGCTGGGATCCGAGCGCGGACGCGCGCGAGCGCACGAAGAAGGCACATCCGACGCTCGCCCCCGACGCCTCGGCGGAAGCGCTCTGCCGCCGCGCCGATCTCGACTGCATCTACATCGCCTCGCCGCCGGCCAGCCACATCGCGCATGCCTTCGCTGCCTTCGACGCCGGAAAGCCGGTCTTCGTCGAGAAACCGCTGGCAACCGACCTCAAGGAAGCGGAAGCGATCGTCGCGCGGGCGACGCGCGAGAAGCGGGCCGCGGCGATCAACTTCTCGCTCGCTCACGCGCCGGGACTGATCGTCCTGGAAGACACGATTCGCTCCGGCCGCTTCGGCAAGCCGGTCGCCGCCTCGGTCGAGGTCGAGTTCGCCGCCTGGCCACGTCCCTGGCAGATGGGGGCGGCCCCCTGGCTCTCGAGGCGGGCCGAAGGCGGCTTCACCCGCGAGGTCATCTCGCATTTCGTCTTCGCGCTCCAGCGCACGCTGGGCTCGCCGGAGATCGTCGAGACACGCCCGACCTATCCTGCCGGCGACGGCGCGGAGACCGCGCTCGACGCGCGCGTCATCTTCGGCAATGTCCATGCGGCGATCTCGGGCCGCGTCGGCAGTACCACGGTCGCCGACCGCAACGTCACCACGGTCGAGTTCGAGCAGGGCGGCGTCCGGCTGGTCGACTGGATGAGTGTCGAGATCCGCGAAGGTGACAAGTGGCGCCCGCCTGGCGATGGCGCCGAGGAGCTTCGCCGACGCGCCCAGGTCGGTCAGCTCGACGCGCTCGCAGCGATGCTCGCCGGCCGCGCCCATCGTCTGCCCACCCTCGCCGAGGGCCTGACCGTGCAGCGTTGCGTCGAGGGGCTGCTGAAAGGTTAGTCGGCTGCCGCTGGAGTCGTGCGTCGGCGGTTGAAGACGCGCATCGCCGACTCGTCAGAGAACATCTTGTCCGGGCGCTTGTCGTAGCTGTAGAGCGCGATCACGCGCTTTCGCTTTCCCTCGACCGGGCTTACCCGGTGCACGGAGCGCTTGCCGCAGAACAGCACAAGCGTGCCGGGCTCGACCCGCACCGTCTTCACGCCATCTCGCCCGCCGCGCAGGACCTCGGCGACCGCGGTATAGTTCTCGTCCTCCTCGCTGCGGATATAGGGCGCAAACTCGAAGTCGCCGCCGGCCTCGGCCTGCTGCAGCAGCAAGGTGACGACGAAGTCGTTCGAGTCGAAGTGCCAGTGATGGCCGTCGCCCTCGCCGATGATGCTGAGGTTACAGTTGAAGATCGGGTCGAGCACGCGATAGAGCTCGCTTGCCTCCACCACCTCGGCGATGAAGCGCGTGAGCCCGTCCCAGCGATAGAGGCGCTGAACCGCGGCCGACTCGGCCAGATCGTCGCCGGCGACGACATGCATCGCGCTTCGCGAGGTGATCGTGCGCGGATCATCCGCGGGCAGGTCGGTGCGCGGCGGCCCGTAGGGCGTCAGGTCATGGTCGCGGCGGCTGGCACGCGGCAATATTGCCATCGCCTCGGAAATCATGCGGCGGACGGCCTGACCCGTGACGAAGCCCGGCAGCATGACGCAGCTTTCGGCGGCCAGCTCCCGGCGGCAGCGCTCCATCAGCTCGGCACGCCCGCGCGGATCGTCGAGGGGGTATCGGGCCAGATCGATCAGGTCGCGCGGCGGGTGGGCGAAAGGATCGCTCATGCCCCAATCCTAGCCGATCACGCCGGGATGCGCTTCACCAAGGTTTCGAGGACATCCGCCTCTCCAGCCGGCTTGTCCCAGCGGATGCGCGCGACTCGCGGGAAGCGGAGCGCCACGCCCGATTTGTGCCGCGTCGAGCGCTGCGCGGAGTCGAAGGCGATCTCCAGCACGAGTCCGGCCTCGACCTGGCGAACCGGGCCGAAGCGGTCGACCGTATGGTTCCTGACCCACTTGTCGAGTTCCGCCAGCTCGGCATCGGTGAAGCCGAAATAGGCTTTCCCCACCGGCACCAGCTCGCCGCCGGGCTCGGTCCAGAGGCCGAAGGTGTAGTCCGAGTAGAAGGACGAGCGCTTGCCGTGGCCGCGCTGGGCGTACATCAGCACTGCATCGATGGTATCGGCGGCGCGCTTCCACTTGAACCAGAACCCCTTCGGCCGGCCGGAGACGTAAGGGCTGTCGGCGCGCTTCAGCATCAGGCCTTCGGCGTTGAGCGCGCCGGCGCTGAGACGATGCCGACCGAGCTCCTCCCAGTCGGCGAAGGGAACCAGCGGCGAGAGGTCGATGACGCCGGTAGCAAGCCCGGTCTTGCCGACCCACGTCTCGAGCCGCGCGCGCCGCGCATCGAAACCGAGGTGGCGAAGATCCTCCTCGCCTTCGAACAAAAGGTCGTAGACGCGCACGAAGGCGGGATAGTCAACGATATGCCTGGCGCTCGCCTTCTTGCGGTTGAGGCGCTGCTGCAGATCGTTGAAGGGCGCCACCCCCTCGCCGCGCCGGACCAGCAGCTCGCCATCGACGACACCGGGGAAGGCCATCCGCTCGACCAGATCCGGAAAGGCCGTTCCCACCTCTTCGCCGCCGCGCGAGAAGAGACGGGTCCCATTGGGACCTGAGACGATCTGCACGCGAATGCCGTCCCACTTCCACTCGGCGCGGAAGTCCCTGGGATCGAGCGCGAACAGCTCATGCTCCTCGATCGCATGCGCCAGCATCAACGGGCGGAAGAGCCGGCCGGCATCGATCTGCGGCGGCGGCGCCTTGCGGTCGAGCCAGTCGAAGAGCGTGCGATAGGGCGGATCGAGCCCGTGCCAGATCTCCTCGACCTGGGCGAGCTCGACCTTACCGTGCTCGGCAAGCGCCGCCTTAGCCAGCCGCTCGGAGACGCCGACGCGAAGCCCGCCGGTGAGCAGCTTGATCAGCGCCCAGCGCGCCTCCGCGTCAAGACGGTCGAGCCAGCCCTCCAACAGCTCCGGCACCTTCGCGCGTGCCGCCAGGGTCAGCGTGTCGACGACCTCGCCGAGCCGGAGATCACGCATCCCGCCAGAAGTCGGCCAGATCAAGGCCACGGTCTCGGCGAGGTCGCCGACATAGTCGTAGGAGAGATCGAAGAGCACCGGATCGACGCGCCGGCGAGCGACCTCGCGCACGGCCGCGGGCTTGGCCTCGGCGAAGGCCAGCGTGCCGGTCAACGCGGCCAACGCGTATCCCCGATCCGGGTCCGGCGTCTCCGCCAGATAGGCGCGCAACAGCCGGAGCTTGCTGTTGCGCGCCGGCGTGTAGAGCAAGCCGGCGAGGAGGCGTGAGAACGCCTTCAACTCCCCTCCTCCTCGAAGCCCAGCAGGGACAGGGCACGCGCGCGGATACCGCGGCCGGTCGCGTGATGGACCAGCGCGTCCTCGCGGCCATGTGTGACCCAGACCTCGGGCGCTCCGACCTCGTCGAGCGTCCGGGTCAGCTCGTTCCAGTCGGCGTGGTCCGAGATCACGAGCGGCAGCTCAACGCCCCGTTGCTTGGCGCGCTGCTTGATCCGCATCCAGCCCGAGGCAAACGACAGAACGGGATCGGCCATCCGACGCGACCAGCGATCGCCGAGGGATGACGGCGGCGCCAGCACCAGCGCGCCGGCGAACATGCCAGGCGGCGCCTCGGTCGCGGGCGCGAGCTCGCCGAGATCGACGCCGCGCTCGCGATAGAGATCGCAAAGCCCGATCAAGGCGCCATGCAGGTAGATCGGCCGGTCGTACCCGGCCTCGCGCAGCAGGCGGATCAGCCGCTGGCACTTGCCGAGCGCGTAGACGCCGACCAGATGCGTGCGATCGGGGAAAACGGCCATCGAGCGGAGAAGGCGCGCAACCTCCTCCTTGTCGTCCGGATGGCAGAAGACCGGCAGCGCGAAGGTCGCTTCGGTGACCAAGACATCGCACTTGATCGGCTCGAAAGGCGGGCAGGTCGGATCGCGACGACGCTTGTAGTCGCCGGAGACGACAACGCGGCTGCCCCGCCACTCCAGGACCACCTGGGCCGAGCCGAGGATGTGCCCGGCCGGTGCCAGCGCGACACGAACACCGTTCACCTCGACCGTCTCGCCGTAGGAGAGAGCCTGGGTCGAGCCGACGGCATCGGCGCCGATGCGCCTCTCCATGATCGCCAGCGTCTCCGCCGTGGCGAGCACGCGCCGATTGCCGCCGCGCGCATGGTCGGAATGCCCATGTGTGACGACCGCCCGATCCACCGGCGAAGAGGGATCGATGTAGAAGCCACCGGGCTCGACGAAGAGTCCCGACGGCGTCGGCCTCACCCAGGTCTCAGGGCGCATCAGCGAAGGTCCTCATTAAAGGCATAGAGTGCGGCGAAAACTTCGTCTTGCCATACTCCGAGGATGGGGAGGATGATGTTTTACAATTTTGTGACGATCAGGAGCGAGGCGCCCAGGCGTTGGCTACGACGGTTCTTCTTCACCTCTTGGGTGGCGTCGCGCTCCTGCTCTGGGGCCTGCGGATGGTCCGCACCGGCGTCATGCGGGCTTTCGGCGGCGATCTTCGCCGCGCGATCGGTATCGGGCTCCGCAATCGTTTCTCGTCCTTCCTGATCGGGCTCGGCGTCACCGGCGCCGTGCAAAGCTCGACCGCGACCGCGCTGATGACCGCCTCCTTCGCCGAGCGCGGCCTGATGACGACCGCCCCGGCCCTCGCGGTCATGCTCGGTGCCGATGTCGGCACGGCCCTGGTGGCGCAGGCGCTGTCCTTCGACATCACCTGGCTTTCGCCCGCGCTGATCCTGGTCGGCGTCATCGCCTTCATGGCGATCACCACAACGCGCTGGCGAGACGCTGGCCGCGCCGTCGTCGGCCTCGGCCTTATGCTGCTGGCGCTTCGGCTGATCGTGGAGTCCTCCCTGCCTCTGCGGCACTCGATCGTGCTGCAGGAAGTCATGCAGGCGCTCGCCGGCGAGCCGGTGATCGCCGTCCTGATCGGCATGGGCTTGACCTGGCTCGCCCATTCCAGCCTGGCCATCATCCTCATGGTCATGTCGATGGCGACGATCGGCATTGTGCCGCTGCCGCTGGCCCTGGCCCTCGTGCTCGGCGCCAATCTCGGCGGCGGCCTTCCCGCGGTGACAGCCACATGGAGCGGCGACGCGGCGGCACGCCGCGTCACGCTCGGCAATCTTTCTTTCCGCTTCATCGGCGTCGTCATCTTCCTCCCGCTTCTCTCCACCATCGCAACAGCGCTGCCGGAACTCGGCGGCGAGATCGGCCGGCAGGTGGTCAACTTTCACCTCGGCTTCAACCTGGCGCTGGCTGTCTTCTTCCTTGCGCTGATCGGCCCCGCCGCACGCATCGCCGAGAAGCTGCTGCCGGAGCGGAAGGACGTCGACGATCCGCAGAAGCCGCGCTACCTCGACCCCGGCGTCATCGACACGCCGGCCCTCGCCATCGCTGCTGCCTCGCGCGAGACACTGCGCATGGGCGATGCGCTCGAAACCATGCTCCGCGATGTGCTGACTGTCTTGAGGACTGACGACCGCAAGCTCGCCGACGACATCTGCCGGCGCGACAACGTCGTCGACCGGCTCCATGAAGCGATCAAGCTATATCTGACCCGGGTCAGCCGCGAAGCGCTGGGCGAGGCCGACAGTAAGCGCTGCATGGAGATCATCGCCTATACGACCAACCTCGAGCATGTCGGCGACATCATCGACAAGAACCTGATCGAGCTTGCCGTCAAGAAGATCAAGAACCGGCTGCGCTTCTCCGATGAAGGCTTTGCCGAGATCGGCGACATCCATGCAAGCGTGCTCGATACCCTCAAGCTGTCGCTGGCCGTCTTCATGCAGGGCGATGCGGCGCAGGCCCGCCGGCTGATCGAGCAGAAGACCCAGATGCGCGAGCGCGAGCACGCGGCCGCCGAGCACCATCTCGAGCGGCTGAAGAGCGGCCGACCGGAGAGCATCGAGACTTCATCGCTGCACCTCGACATCCTGCGCGACCTGAAACGCATCCACTCTCACCTCGTCTCGGTCGCCTATCCGATCCTGGAGGCGACCGGCGAGCTGAAGCGAAGCCGCCTGGCTACCAGCTGAACCGATAACCACGAACGAACGGGGGTAATGCCATGTCACGCTTGCATCTGGACGACGCTCATCTGAGCGACCGCCCCGCCAATCCCTCTGCCAATCCACATCTCGTCGAGGTCATGAGCCGGCGCGCGTTGCTCAAAGGCATGGCGGCCGCGTCGGCCGTTGCCGCAGGCGCCCCTGTGTTCAAGATCAAGGAATCCCTGGCCGCATCGACCTCGACGCTCGGCTTCGCCGAGATCCCGCACCACATGGCCGAAGGTCACGCGGTGGCCCCCGGCTACAATGTCCAGGTCCTGATCCGCTGGGGCGACAAGGTCGTGGCCGATGCCCCGCCCTTCGATCCCAAGAACATCACCGGCGAGTCGCAGGCGAAGCAGTTCGGATTCAACAACGACTTCCTCGCCTTCATGCCGCTGCCGGTGGGATCGAACAGCCCCGACAACGGCCTGCTGTTCGTCAACCACGAGAACACGCATCAGCAGCTGATCTGGCCCGGAATCGTCGAGGATAAGGTCAAGATGGAGCTGCAGACCAAGCAGCAGATCGACGCCGAGATGGCGATGCACGGGCTCTCGGTGGTTGAGGTCAAGAAGGAAAGCGGGCGCTGGAACGTCGTCGAAAGCAGCCGCTACAACCGCCGCATCCATACGGGAACCGGCTTCCGCATCACCGGCCCGGCAGCCGGCCACGCTCGCATGAAGACCTCGGCCGATCCCGCCGGCATGCTTGCCTATGGCACGCTGCACAACTGCGCCGGCGGCGTCACACCCTGGGGCACCTGCCTCTCGGGCGAGGAGAACTATCAGAACTATTTCATCGGCGATTCGCAGAAGAGCGCCGAGGCCAAGAACCACAAACGCAACGGGGTCGGCGGCGCGATCAGGAATGTGTGGGGCAAGTTCCACGACCGCTTCAACGTCGAGAAGGAGCCGAACGAGCCCAACCGCTTCGGCTGGGTGGTCGAGCTCGATCCTTATGATCCCGCCGCGCAGCCGATCAAGCGTACGGCGCTCGGCCGCATCAAGCATGAGGGCGCCTACACGGTGGTCAGCCGCGACGGGCGGGTCGTCGTCTACACGGGCGACGACGCCTATGACGAGTACATATACCGCTATGTCAGCGACGGCCGCTTCAATCCGAACGACCGCGCCGCCAACCGCGAGTTGCTCGACAAGGGGACGCTGTCGGTCGCCAGGTTCGAGGCCGATGGCACCATGCGCTGGTTCCCTCTCGTCCATGGTCAGGGCAAGCTCACGGCCGAGAACGGCTTCAAGGACCAGGGCGACGTGCTGATCGACACACGGCTTGCCGCCGACGCGATTGGCGCGACCAAGATGGATCGGCCTGAAGATATCGATGTCAGCCCGATCACGGGACGCGTCTATGTCGCGCTCACCAAGCATCCGAACCGCAAGCCGGATCAGGTTGACGGCCCGAATCCGCGCGCCCGCAATTTATGGGGACAAGTCGTGGAGCTGATCCCACCCGGCGAGGGCAAGGAAGCCGATCACACCGCCGACACCTTCAAGTGGGAGCTCTTCCTCGCCGGCGGCGATCCGAAGAAGCCGGAGCAAAAAGCCAAGTACGGCGCCGGCGTCGAGCATGGCTATTTCGCCTGCCCAGACAACTTCGCTTTCGATCCGAAGGGCCGGCTCTGGATCGTCACGGACGGTCAGGACGACGCCTTCAATGTCTGCGATTCCGCCTACGCCTGCGACACGACCGGACCGGGGCGCGGCGTGACCAAGCTGTTCTTCAATTCGCCGCGCGGCGCCGAGATCTGCGGGCCCGCTTTCACGCCGGACGGCAAGACGCTGTTCCTGGCGATCCAGCACCCGGCGGAGGAGAAGGGCTCGACCATCGACAAGCCGACGACGCGCTGGCCCGACTTCCGTGCTGACATGCCGCCGAGACCGTCGGTCATCGCGATCACCAAGGCGGATGGAGGCGAGATCGGCTCTTAGACCTCGTCGAGATCGACCCAGCGCCGCTCGGCCGAGGCCCGCTCGATCGCGGCGGCGATGCGCTCAATGACGAGCCCGATCGCGAAGTCCGGGTAGATCACCCCGTGGCCGGCGAGACCGCGGAGGAGATGTCCTACCTCCGCGGTCTTGAGATCGCCATAGCCGAGCTGGTGACCAGCCGCCGGGCTGAAAGCGCCATAGGGCGGGTGCTGCGGCCCGGCGAGAATGGTCGAGAATCCGCCCGTGCGCGCTGCCTGCCCTGCCTTGCAATAGCGCAGCTCGTTGAGACGCTCCTGGTCGAAGGCGATCGTCCCCTTGGTGCCGGTGATCTCTACCGCCAGATGGTTCTTGTAGCCCCAGGCGACGCGGCTGACATCGATGACGCCCCGTGCGCCGTTGGCGAAACGCAACACGGCATGCACCTGGTCGTCGTTCTCGACCGCGGCCGAGCCTGCCGTCGTCGGCCGCGTGGCAATGACGGTCGAGACCTCGCCGGCGACCGCCTGGACATCACCAACGAGATGGATGGCAAACCCGAGCAGATGCGAGCCGAGATCGCCGAGGGCGCCTGAACCGGCCAGCGCCCGTACGCACCGCCAGGAATGCGGTGCCGCCGGGTCGGCCATGTAGTCCTCGGCGAAGCGGCCCTTGAAGGCGACGATCTCGCCGAGCTCACCCGCGGCGATCATGTCCTTCGCGAGTCCGATGGCAGGGCCGCGCAGGTAGTTGTATCCGAGCAGGGTCGGGCAGCTTCTCGCCCGTTCGGCCATCCGCCGCGCGCCTTCGATGCACGTCGCCATCGGCTTCTCGCAATAGACCGTCTTGCCGGCGGCGAGCGCCGCCAGCGCCATCTCCTCATGCAGATGGTTGGGCGTGGCGATCGAAACGACCTCGACCTCGCGGTCGGCGATCAGAGCGCGCCAGTCACCGATGCCGCGTGAGAAGCCCCATTGACCGGCGCAGCGGCGTGCCCTGGCCTCGTCGGCATCGGCGAGCACGGCGAGGTGCGGGCGGCGGTCGAGATCGAAGACGGAAGCCGCAGCGGCGAAGGCGAGCGCATGGGCCTTGCCCATGAACCCCGTGCCGATGACGCCGACGCCGATGCTCTGCACGTCAGCCGGCGGGAACGACCGTGATGCCGTGATCGGCGAGCGAGAGCCAGACCTCGGCGCCGATCGCCGCCGGCCGCGCGAAATGACGGTCGACGACGAAGAACTCGCCGGCCTCGGTCGCCACCGTGTACTCCATATGCGTGCCGAGATAGGCGGCCTTGGCGATCGAGCCGGGAATGGTCGGACGCCCCGGCTTGTGCGGCTCAAGCGTGATCGCTTCGGGCCGGATCGCCAGCTTGACCTCGCCCGGTGCCTGGTCGCGATGCGGCAGGTTCAGCATGACGCCGCCGACCCTCACGACCGCCTTGTCGCCGGACTTCTGGCCGAGCTCGCCGGTGACGAGGTTGGCATCGCCGATGAAGTCGGCGACGAAACGGTTGGCCGGCGCCTCGTAGAGGTCGCGCGGCGCACCTGACTGCGCGATGCGCGCATTCGACATGACAATGACGCGGTCGGAGACGGCGAGCGCCTCCTGCTGATCATGGGTCACGTAGACGACGGTCAGGTTCAGCGAGCGCTGCAGCTCACGGATGTCCTCGCGCACGCGCCGGCGCAGCTTTGCATCGAGGTTGGAGAGCGGCTCGTCGAACAGCAGCACCTGCGGCTCGAGCACGAGGGCACGGGCGACGGCGACGCGCTGCTGCTGGCCGCCGGAAAGCTCCGACGGCAGTCGCTTGTCGTAGCCCTCCAGCCCGACCAGCTTCAGCTTCTCGCGCGCCAGCGCCTCGGCATCGGCCTTGCCGAGCCCGGAGACGCTGGGCCCGTAGGAGACGTTCTCGATCACGTTCATATGCGGGAACAGCGCGTAGGACTGAAAGACCATGCTGACGTCGCGTTCGGCCGCCGACAGGTTGGTCACGTCCTTGTCGCCGATCAGGATCTGCCCCTCGCTCGGCATCTCGAGCCCGGCGATGAGACGCAGCGTCGTCGTCTTGCCGCAGCCCGACGGCCCGAGCAGCGTCACCAGCGTCGAGGGCTCGATCGTGAACGAGACATCGTCGACGGCAACGACCGTGCCGTAGCGCTTGATGACCGAGCGGAACTCGACCGAGGCCGGCGCCGAGCGCTTCATCATTTCGGCAGGCTCCCCACCTCTTTCTCCCAGCGCGCGATCAGGCGCTTGCGCTCCTCGGCGCCGCCGTACTTGGCGAAGTCATAGGCGATCAGCTTCATCTCGGAGAGCTTCGGTGCCTTGTCCGGGATCGGCGCGTCGACATTCGACGGCGTCTGGTAGGATTTGGCCCGCGCCGCCAGCGCCTGCGCCTCGGCGGTGAGCGCGAAGTCGTACCACTTCCTTGCCGCATCGAGATTCTTCGAGCCCTTGACCAGGCTCATCGAGCCGATCTCGTAGCCGGTGCCCTCGCAGGGGCTGACGACCTTGACCGGGAAACCCTCGATCGCCTCGGCGACCGCGTCATGCAGGAACATGATCCCGATCGTGGTCTCGCCGCGCGCCGTGCCCCGGGCCGGCGCCGGCCCGGAACGCGTGTACTGGTTCACGTTCTTGTGGAGCTGCTTCAGGTAGTCGAAGGCCGGCTCCTCGCCGAAGACCTGCACCAGCGTCGCCACCGCCGTATAGGCTGTGCCGGACGAGGCCGGGTTCGAGATCTGCACCTCGTCCTTGTATTCAGGCTTGGTCAGGTCCTTCCAGCAGGCCGGCACCGCCAGCTTCTTCTTCGCCATCAGCTCGGTGTTGTAGGCCATGCCGAGCGCTCCGGCATAGATGCCGACGGTCCTGAACTTCGACTGCTCCGCCTGGCGGCGGGCCCAGTCATGCAGCTTCGCCAGCATCGGCGACCGGTAGGCCTCGGTCAGGTCCTCCTCGGCCGCAGCAAGGTGCGGGTCGCCGGTGCCGCCCCACCAGATATCGGCCTTGGGATTGGTCTTTTCGGCGCGAAGCTGCGCCAGGGTCTCGCCGGAGCCCTTCTGCACCAGGCTGACCTTGATGCCGGTCTTCTTCTCGAATTCCTGGGTCATCAGCGTGCACCAGTCCTGGAGCACGCTGCAGTAGACGTTCAGCGGCTGCGCCTCGGCACGCGCGGCGAACAGCGCCAGGGCGAAAGCGGAGGCAAGAAGGACGCGCATGGAAGTCTCCCTTTGCTTTCAGCCGGCGCCGGCCGGCACTCCGACGTCGCCGGCCTGGCGGCGGCCGAGCTTGCGCTCGCCGACCAGGATCTGGATCAGGAGGATGGCGCCGATCATGACGAGGATGAGAACCGAGGAATAGGCGATGGCGAGGCCGAACTCGCCGGCTTCGACGCGGCCGACGATATAGGCGGTCGCCATGTTGTACTGCGCGGTGACCAGGAATATCACCGCCGAGACCGCGGTCATGGCGCGGACGAAGCTGTAGACCATCGAGGCGACCAGCGCCGGCCTGAGCAGCGGCAGCACGACGCGCCTCACCGTCGTCGCGGTGCGGGCGCCGAGGGTGAGCGACGCCTCGTCGAGCGACTTGTCGATCTGGCTCAATGTCGCGATGCCGGCGCGCACGCCGACCGGCATGTTCCGGAAGATGAAGCAGATGACCAGGATGATGCCGGTGCCGGTGAGCTCCACCGGCGGCACGTTGAAGGCGAGGATATAGCTGACGCCGATCACGGTGCCGGGGATGGCGAAGCTCAGCATGGTGCCGAACTCGAAGGCGCGCTTGCCGGCGAAGTTCTGCCTGGTCAGCAGATAGGCGGTGAGGAGCCCGATCGCCCCGGTCAGCGGTGCTGCCAGGATCGAGATCTCCAGCGTCGTCCAGAACGAGGTCCAGGCCGATCCGGCGAAGATCTGCGGGCTCGTGAGGTCGATGCGGAAACCGGTGAGGAAATGCTCGAGCGTCGGCGTGTGGTCGCGACCCATCGCCTTCACCAGGCCGCCCGCGAGGATCATGCCGTAGATGATGACGGTGAAGATCGACCACGGGATGACCACGGCATAACAGATCCGCGCCACCCATTTCGGCAGCGGCAGCGGCAGGCCGGAATCGCCCTTGCCGGTCACCGTCGTGTAGGAGACGCGCCCGAGCCAGCGGTGCTGGGCGTAGAAGGCGCCGAGCGTGAAGGCGAGCAGGACGAGCGCGAACACCGCCGCGCGCCCCTGGTCATGCGCGGCGCCGACCACGGCGAAGAACACCTTGATCGAGAGCAGCTCGTAATTGCCGGCGAGCACCAGCGGGTTGCCGAAATCGGCGAGGCTCTCGACGAAGCCGAGCAGGAAGGCGTTGGCAAGGCCCGGACGCAGCAGCGGCCAGGTCACGGTGCGGAATGTGGTCCAGCGGCTGGCGCGCAGAGTCTGCGCCGCCTCCTCGAGCGAGGGAGCGATGCCTTGGACGACGCCGATCAGCACCAGGAAGGCGATCGGCGTGAAGGCGAGGAGCTGCGCCAGGAAGACGCCGGTCAGGCCGTAGATCCAACGGCTCCGCGATACGTCGAAGTACTCGAAGAGAATGGTTGAGACGAGGCCGGCGCGGCCGAAGAGAAGAATGACGGCAAGACCGATGACGAAGGGCGGCGTGATGATCGGCAGCACGCTCATCACGCGCAGGAGCCGCTTGAAGCGGAAACCCGAGCGCACGGCGATCAGCGCGAAGGCGAGACCGAGAAGCGTGGTGCCGGCACCGGTCAGGATCGCGAGGAACAACGTGTTCCAGGCGACGCCGCAGCGGAGGTTCGAGTAGAGGCAGTCGAGCCCCCAGATCGAGTGATCCGAAAGCTTCCCCCAGAAGACGCCGAAATTGATGTTGCCTTGGTTGTCCTTGACCGCGCTGGTCAGGATGGTCAGCACAGGAAACAGCACGAAGAGCGCGATCAGCGCGACGACCAGCGCGATCGCGCCGACGGTGAAGGTGTCGCCGCGACAGTAGCCGCGCAGCGCGAGGCCGCGGCACATCACCATCAGATAAGAGAGCGAGAGCGCCAGCGCGCCATAGCCCATGCCGGTCTGCTTCGGCCCACCGGGACCGAGCGCGGCCACCGTCCAGCCGCGATGGTCGATGGCGAAGCCCTGGATCAGGATCAATCCGATGCCCGCGACGCCGGCGGCGACGAGCAGGCGGGCGGTGTTCTCATCCTGCTTCCATACTGCCCAGGTCGCGGCAAGCAGCGGCAGAAGCGCCGGCGCAAGCCACCAGCGATTCTGCGCGACGATCTGCCAGACGGCGGGGCCGCTCTCCGCGCTCGGATAGGCGCGAACCCATCCGAACGCGAAGAAGCCCGCATCGATCATGTACCAGGGAAGAAGGACCGCCCCCAGCCAGCCGATGGCCAGCCAGGGCGCGGCGATACGGTCGGTCACGAGGGCCGTTCCCCCGAGGAGACGAGCGGCCTTACTTCGGCAGGTTCTTCACCTCTTTGTCCCACTTGGCGAGCAGGCGGACCCGCTCGGCCGAGGAGCCGTACTTGGCGAAGTCGTAGTTGATCAGCTTGATGGTCTTGAGGTCGGGCGCCTGCGGCGGGGCCTTGGCGGCCTTGTTCGACGGCACCTGATAGGCCTTGGCCTTGGCGCCGAGCTCCTGAGCCGCCGGGGTCAGCGCCCAGTCGTACCACTTTTTGCCAAGCTCCATGTTCTTGGCGCCTTTGATCAGCGTCATCGAGCCGATCTCGTAGCCGGTGCCTTCGCAGGGAGCGACGACCTTGATCGGCCCGCCTTCGACCACCATCGTCACCATGTCGTGCTGGAAGACGATGCCGACCGCGGTCTCGCCGAGGCTGGTCGCCTTGGCCGGGGCTGCGCCCGAGCGGGTGTACTGGTTGATGTTCTTGTGGAGCTGCTTCAGGTAGTCGAAGCCCTTGTCCTCGCCCATGAGCTGCACCATGGTCGCAAGCATGGTGTAGGAGGTGCCGGACGAGTTCGGGTCGGCGACCTGGACGTCATCCTTGAGCTTCGGATTCAGCAGGTCGGCCCAGCACTTGGGCTCCGGGATGCCCTTCTTGGCAATCAGCTGCGTGTTGAAGCCGTAGCCCAGCGCGCCGGCATAGACGCCGACGGTGCGGCCCTTCGACTGCTCCCACTGGCGCTGCGCCCAGTCATGAAGCTCGGCCAGCTTCGGTGACTTGTACTCCTCGCTGAGGCCCTCTTCAGCGGCCTGCAGGTGCGGGTCGCCGGTGCCGCCCCACCATACGTCGCCCTTCGGGTTCGAGGCCTCGGCCTTGATCGTCGCGTAGAGCTCGCCCGAGCTCTTGCGGGTCATGTTGACCTTGATGCCGGTCTCCTTCTCGAAGGCCTGCACCATCTCGCGACACCACTCCTCCTGGACGGTGCAGTAGAGATTGAGCTGCGCACGCGCATCCGCGGCGCCGAGAAGCACCGCCGCGCCCATCGTCAGCCCGATCGTCAGAAACTTGCGCGCCATTTGATCCTCCCGCGTCATTATATTTTTGATCCTACGACGATGCCCCAGGCCCCGACCTCTGTCAAAAATTTGTCATGAATGTTTGTTGTCTCCGAGCGCGGCGGCAGCGCCGACCAAGCCTGGATACGATCTTGTGATGACCGAGGTCGAAATCGCCTGGATCAGGGCTGCGAGCGGCGGCTTATCCTCGAAGCGGGCGCGGAAGCGGCTGCCGGCGAGCGGCCCCAGCAGCTTCGGCAGGACGCCGCCGGCGAGATAGACACCTCCGGTCGCGCAGAAGGCGAGCGCCGCATCCCCCGCGACGGAGCCGAGCGCGGCGAAAAACTGGTCGAGCGCTCGGCATGCGCGCGGGTCGCCCGCGACGGCCGCCTCCGCCACCTGCTCGGGACGGGTACGCATCGAGACGGTTCCATCGATCTCGGCCAGGGCCCGGTCGATCTCGAGCAGTCCCGGCCCGCAGACGACGCGCTCGACCGTAACCCGGCCGGACCGGGCGAGAATGGCGGCGACCCGCGCTTCCTGCTCGTCCAGCGGCGCGAAGCTCATCTGACCCGCCTCGCTCGCGACCGGAACCCAGGCGCCGCGATGGCGCAGCAGCGCCGCGACGCCGAAGCCGGTGCCCGGACCGAGGACGACGCGGGCGCCATCCGCTTGCGCGCGACCGCCGCCGACCGGAACGACATCGCCGGGGCCGAGCCTGGGCAGCGCCAGCGCCAGCGCGTGGAAATCGTTGACCACGACCAGCCGCTCGAAGCCGAGCGCGCGCTTGAGCGCCGAGATCGAGAAATGCCAGGTCGAATTGCTCGGCGTGACCTCGTCCGCGGTCACCGGGCCGTTGACGGCCAGCGAGGCGGCTGCGATGCCTCCGCCGATGCTCCTGAGGTAATCGCCGATCGCCTGCTCGAAATCGCCGCCATCGGCGAGCAGGCGTTCTTTGACCGCCCGCGGCTCGGCCTCCGGGCCGTCGACGAGGCCGAACCGGACATGGGTGCCGCCGAGATCGACGACGAGCGCGGGCCAGAGACTCATGCCGGTTGCTTCCCGCCCTCCGTTCTCGCTCGTTCCTCGCGCCGGGCGCGGAGCGCGATGCTGAGACCGCTCGCGATGATGATGACCGCGCCGATCCCGGTCCAGATGCTGGGCACGTCGCCGAAGATGAAGAAGCCGAACAGGCTCGCCGCCAGGAGCTGAAAATACTGAAACGGCGCGATCACCGGCGCCGGCCCCCACATGAAGGCGCGCGCGACGCAGTAATGCCCGAGCCCGCCGAAGACGCCGAGGATCGAAAGCTCCAGCACGGCTCCGACGCTCCCCGGCGTGACCCAGAAGAAGGGAACGGCGATCGACATGACCGCCGACCCGACGAGCGCAGCATAGAAGACCGAGGTCTCCGGCGAGTCGTCGCCGGCGACGCCGCGCGTCATCACCTGATAGATCGCATAGCAGGTGGAGCTGCCGAGCACGAAGACAGCCTGCCAGGGCAGATGGCCGGAACCCGGCTGGATGATGATCAGCGCGCCCAGGAAGCTGACCAGGATCGCGGCCCAGTGGCCGATCCCGACCCGCTCACCCAGCACGAAGGCGGCGAAGATCGCGACCAGGAAGGGCGACACGAAGGAGATCGCCGAGGCCTCGGCCAGCGGCACGACCGCGATCGCGGCGAAGTAGAGGATGTTGGAGCCCAGGAAGAAGGCGGAGCGCAGGATCTGGCTTCCGAGCCGCCTCGTCGCCGCCAGCCGCCAGCCATAGCGCGGCCCGAAGAGCAGGACGACGAAGACCAGGTGGCTCAGGTTCCGCGCCCAGACGATCTCGAAGGTCGGCAGCTCGGCCGAGAGATGCTTCACCATCGCATTCATGATCGGGAAGATCGCCGAGGCCGCGCACATGAAGAGGATGCCGCGGAGGATGTTCTGAGGATGCACTAAGCCCCCGAGTTTGGGCGCCAAGGTGACGGGGACGACGTTGCCATGCAATGCCCACTTGCCCGCAGAATGAGCGAACCGGCGCCCTGATTGCCGCATGGAGCGCACAAGAGGGCGGGCAGGCCGCGGTAGACCGACCGAAAGCCACCTCCTATCTTGAGTTGTCTCGCGGAAGGGGAGGTTGAATGCGGCGGATTGCCGTGTGGATCGGTGTCAGCTCGCTCGTCTCGCTGTTCGGCCTCGGGTTGTGGTGGCATGCCGATGTGATCGCCGCCGCGTTTGACGGCGATGAGCTCTCGGTCAAGAAGGTCGGGCTCGTGCTTGCGCTTCTCGCTGGCGCCGCGGGCGCCATCGGAGCAATCACCAACATTGTCCGGGCCGTGCGCGACCAAGTCGCGCGAAGCGAGGCCTTGGCCGAGAAGGCCGCGGGAAGATACGCCCCGCCACCCTCACTCCCCTGGTTCACCCTCGACAGGGGCGAGTTGCAGCCCTTCGCCGCGCTGAATTGCTGGGCGCGACTGCAGGATGGTAAGCCGGTAGCCGCACTCGTCGGCCGCGAGACCGAACGCAACGCGCTGCTCGACTGGGCGAAGTCGGGGCCGGGCGTCCGCGTCAAAATCGTCACGGGAGATGGCGGCTTCGGCAAGAGCCGGCTTGCCGCGGAGGTCGCTGACTAGCTGTCGCGCGAGGGATGGGCGGCCGGTCTGTACAAGCCGCATGCCGATCCGAGCCGCACGGGCGCGCTGCCACAGGCGAAGAAGGGACTCTTCCTCATCCTCGACTACCCGGAGGAACAGCGCGCCCGCGTCGGCGCCGTGCTGAAGGAGGCGAAGGCGCTCGAGCCGATCGATCATGCAGTCCGCATCGTTCTCCTCACCAGGCAAGGCTCCCAGGCCTGGCAGGGAGCGATCGACGAGGCGGGCGTCGATCCGCAGTCAGTACCGCTCGACCTCGCGCCGCTCTCCGACGATCCGACGCGCGCCGTCTATTGGGATACGCGCGGTCGGCTCGCCGCGCATCTCGGCACGCCGCCTCCCGCGGCGACGACGACCGATTTCGCCCGATGGCGGGAGGAGCAGGGCGATCTCGGCCGCCGGCCGCTGATCGTGCTTGCCGCCACGGTCCATGCCGTCCTGCACCCAGAAGCGGCGTTGAAGATTCCGGCGGCCAAGGTGGTGCGGGCACTGGAGCGCCGTGAAGCGCGCCGGCTGAATGCGGCGGGCAGCGCGAACGGTTTCGGCGAAGGCGCCGGCGCGATGCTGGCGGCTCTTGCCGCGGTGCGGGGCGGACTCGACAGCGCCGCGCTTCGTGCTCTCGCGGCGGATCGTGTGTCTCTTGAAATCGCTCTGCCCGAGACCGACAAAGTGGTCGCCGCCGCCGGTGATGCCGGATGGCTTCGAGACGGAGTGCTCGCCGAACCGAAGCCCGACATCATGGCGGCTGTTCTTGTCCATTCGGTCTTGAATGGCGATGCGAGCAAGGCTCCGGACCGGCTATGGGCTGCGCTGCACGATGTCGCGGGCGGCCGCCTCGACGCGCTGGCTCGCATCGCCTATGACCTGCTGCTGGTCGAGGGCCATGAGGCCAGAAACCGCTTCGTCGGCTGGCTCGTCCGCATGATCGAGGGCCGCACCGATCGCGTCGCGGCGCTTGCCGGCGCATTCGACATCGAGTTGCCTGCGCTCATCGCCCCGGTCGCGGTCGCCTGGGGGAAGGAGGCGCGGAAGGCGGGCGCCGTCGACGAGGCAGCCTTCGCGTCTTTGCTCAACAACCACTCGGTCGACCTCGCGGGTGCCGGCGACGGCGCGGGCGCGCTCGACGCCATCCGCGAGGCCACGGACATCTACCGCCGCCTCGCCAAGGCCGCGCCCGCGCGCTTCGAGCCCGACCTGGCATCGAGCCTCAACAACCTCTCGAACCGCCTTTCGGGCGCCGGCGACGGCGCGGGCGCGCTCGACGCCATCCGCGAGGCCACGGACATCTACCGCCGCCTCGCCAAGGCCGCGCCCGCGCGCTTCGAGCCCGACCTCGCCTTGAGCCTCAACAACCTCTCGAACTGTCTTTCGGATGCCGGCGACGGCGCGGGCGCGCTCGACGCCATCCGCGAGGCCACGGACATCTACCGCCGCCTCGCCAAGGCCGCGCCGGCGCGCTTCGAGCCGGAACTGGCAAGGAGCCACGGGTCGCTCGGACGAGCGCTGGAGGCGGGAGGCGAGATCGCGGAAGCGCGGAGCGCCTATGCAGAGGGCGCGCGGATCATCGAGCCTCACGCCAGGGCAAGACCGGGAACGCCGGTCGAGACGCTGTATCGACGGCTCTGCACCAATCACGACAGGCTCGGGGGAGAGTGATCCTCGATCAAGGTCGTACGCGCGACGCCCCTCGCTCGGCCCCCACCCTTCCCTCCCCCACGCTGATGCGCGGGGGAGGGGCGAGAAAAAGGCATAGGAAAGCGTGCGAGGCGCCTACGTACCCTCTTCCGCCACCGGCAGCCACAGCACCTCCTCGATCGTCTCGGCGCCGGTCGCCAGCATGACCAGGCGGTCGAGGCCGAGAGCGATGCCGGAGGCTTCGGGCATCGCGGCGAGCGCCGAGAGGAAGTCTTCGTCGATCGGGTAGCGCGTGCCGTAGAGGCGCTGCTTCAGTTTCATGTCAGCTTCGAAGCGGCGGCGCTGCTCGCTCGCATCGGTCAGCTCGCCGAAGGCGTTCGCCAGCTCGAGGCCGGCGATGTAGAGCTCGAAGCGTTCGGCGAGGTGCGGGGCGTCCGCCTTCGGGCGCGACAGCGCCGCCATGTGGATCGGGTAGTCGGCGAGCAGCGTCGGCCTGGGATGGCCGAGCTTCGGCTCGATGCGGTCGAGGAAGACCTTGAAGAAGACATCGTCCCAGCCGTCGTCGGCGGCGACGGTGACGCCGATGCCGCGCGCGGCCTTGGCGAAGCCCTCGGCATCGAAGCGGCCGGGCGCCGGCAGGAAGGCGAAGGGATCGATGCCGGCGTGACGGCGGAAGGCCTCGGCGACGGTCAGGCGCTCGAAGGGTGCCGCGGGCCCGGCCGCGCGCCCGCGCCACAGGAGCGAAGACGACCCGGCGGCTCCGGCCGCGGCCCGCACCAGGCCCTCGCAATCTTCCATCAGCCGTTCATAGCCTTCGCCGGCCCGATACCACTCCAGCATGGTGAATTCCGGGTGGTGCGTGGCCGAGCGCTCGCCGTTCCGGAAGACCCGCGCCATCTGGAAGATCCGCTTCTCGCCCGCGGCGAGCAGCTTCTTCATCGCGAATTCGGGCGAGGTGTGGAGATAGAGCCGCGAGGTCGCCCCGCCGGGCGCTTCGAGCGTGGTCGGGAAGGCCTTCAGATGCGGCTCGAGCCCCGGCGACACCTGCAAGGCCGGCGTCTCGACCTCGACGAAGCCGCGGTCGAGGAACCAGGCCCGGATCGCCGCGACGATGCGCGCGCGCTTGAGGAGATGAGGGCGGCGGCGGGCATAGGCCTCGGCATGCCAGGCAGGGATCGGAGAACGCGGCATTGCCTTCACGGATTCGAGGCCAGGGAGCGTTGCAAGCAGCGGGGCGACCTGCTACGAGCACGCGCCGCAAGTCCAGGCAACCTCTCGGGATGTGCCGTGAAAGTCAACGCCAACACGCTTCGCTCGGGCCATGTGATCGAGCATAACGGCCATCTCTTCGCGGTGATCAAGGCCGAGAACATCCAGCCGGGCAAGGGCACGCCGGTAACCCAGGTCGACCTCCGCCGGCTCTCCGACGGCATCAAGGTGACCGAGCGCTTCCGCACCCAGGAGACGGTCGAGCGCGCCTATATCGACGAGCGCGAGTTCCAGTACCTGTTCCAGGAAGGCGACAACTACACCTTCATGGATATCGAGACCTACGACCAGATCCAGGTGCCGAAGGAGATCATCGGCGAGCCCGCGGTCTTCCTGCAGGACGGCATGAAGGTCGATATGCGTATGCATGAGGGAAAGCCGGTCTCGATCTCGCTGCCGCAGAGGGTCACGCTGGAGGTTGTCGAGGCCGACCCGGTGGTGAAAGGACAGACCGCAGCCTCCTCCTACAAGCCCGCGATCATGTCGAACGGGGTCCGGGTCATGGTTCCCCCCTTCATCACCGCCGGCACCCGGATCGTGGTGAATACCGAGGACGGCTCTTACCTCGAACGCGCCAAGGACTGACCCGCGGCGGCCGCTCCCCTTGAAGGGGGAGCTTTACGGTACTATTTTGTGTTTGGGGCTGTCCCAGATAACTACCTGAGATGACGCTTAACCCATTGTTTGATCTGGGTTAGTTGCTTGGATGGGTCACTGGTGTTGAAGCGCCACTCGCACTCTTTCAAGAATAGCCCGAAATGGGCCTTCGGGACACCGTTGAACTTGCGCATGTGGCGCTTGGCCTGGTTCCAGAAGTTCTCGATGCCGTTGATGTGATTCTGCCGATCAGCGAAGAGCTCGGAGTGATTGATCCGGAAGTGCTTGAAGTCGGATACGTCGAGCACGTTGTAGCCCT